>Ga0209746_1000653_pt1 | contig 17554 bp, 20 predicted proteins | sample BarGraNGADG00211_3_FD_184496 | JGI IMG/M metagenome (GOLD analysis project Ga0209746, IMG submission 184496) | Arctic peat soil microbial communities from Barrow, Alaska - Barrow Graham LP Ref core NGADG0011-211 (SPAdes) (version 2) | ecosystem: Environmental > Terrestrial > Soil > Wetlands >... | reverse complement strand
CCTGTTCATGGTGCCGCTGACCGTGATAACCGTGGCGTGGGCGACGCGCACTTTCAAGCGCGCGGTTTCCTGAAAGAGCTAATCGAGGCCCGGCCGCAGCCAGACGTCTCACCCGAATAGAGACCCGAGCTTTCCCTTGAGAACGTCGTTCGCCGCGAGGACCCCGTTCATCGCAGCGGCGTATATGCCGCCCCCGAGAAGCGACTTCGAACCCGTCAGGTAGAGACCGTGAACGGGAGTCGCCGGCCCGGTCGCCCTGTCGAAGACGCCGCGCGGCCCGGGGGCCAGGTCGTACCAGCACCCGTCGTACGCCATCGTAGCCTGTTCGTATGTGACGGGGGTCGCTATGTCGTAGGCCTGGACGCCCTCGACGAGGCCCGGGAAAGCGCGCCGCACCGCCTCTACGACTATCTCCGCGTACTTCTCCGAGACGCCCTTGTAACGCCTGCCCTTCAGCCCGCCGGTGCCGACGCCCCACCTTTCCATGAACCTGTAAGGCACGCCGGGCACCTGTATCGACAGGCACGCCTTGTCCTCCGGGGCGAGCGACGGGTCCATCAGGGAGTGGACCGTCACGTCGAAGGCGAGCTTTTCCTGGTCGGGGTAGTCCTCGACCGACGATATCGCCTCGAGCGTCTCGCTGTGGTCGTAGGTCGGCCTCACAGAGACGGTGCCGCCGGCGAACTCACGGAGGTCGACCGGGCCGGCGAGCCCGAGGTGCATCGTGAAACCCGAGTGGGAAGGCGCGCGGGTCTCCACCGCTTCGACGAACGCCCCGGTGAGGTCCTCGGGGTCGAGCAGCCGCAGGAACGTGCTCCTGGTGTCCGCGTCGCTTATCACCGCCGCCGCCCGGATGCCGGGCTGAGCCTCGGTGTCGACCGTTACGACCCTGCCCTCCTCGACGTTCACCTTCAGGACCTCCTGCCCGTAGAGCAGCGTCCCGCCTGCCTCCGTCAGCGCGTTCGCGAACGCCTCCGACATCGCCCCGAAGCCACCGGCCGGGAAGTGCGCGCCGCCGTAGAAACCCTTCATCAGTGCCACGACGCTCAGCGACGAGACCTGCCATGGCAGGGCGCCGAGCCGGGTGCACGCCGTGCCGAGGATGGTCTTGAGGCGGTCGTCGGTGAGGTGCTCGTCGAGCAGCTTCTGAAAGCTGGCGCGCCGCGAGACGTGTCGCGCGATGCCGGGATGGCGCAGCGTTCGTGCCAGCTTACCCGGGGTCGGTCGTCCCGCGGAGGCCTTGAGGAACTCCTTCATGTCGACCGTTGACGCTATCCTCTGGATGGCCTCGAACAGCTTCTTGAGGTTGGCGGTCTGGGGCAGGAAGCTCTCCTTGAGCACCTCGAGGTATACCGCCGGGTCGCACGGGACCAGCACGTCGTGGTCGGGATAGATGTATCGCTGGTAAGGGTCGACCTTCTTGAACGAGAGCCGCATGTCGAGGCGTTCCATGAGCCTGGTGAGGTCGCCGCCGGGACCGAGGCCCCCCACCGTCGAGGGCACCTGGAAGGAGAAGTCCTTTCGCGCGTGGTCGGTGACGAATCCGCCCGGCCTGTCGCGCCTCTCCAGCACCAGCACGTCCAGTCCCTCCCTGGCCAGCAGCGCTCCGCAGGTCAGGCCGCCGATGCCGGCACCGATGATCACCGCGTCGTAGCGACGCTCTTCGGCCTCGCCGGCAGATGGAGGTACGGTCAGGTCTGTGTCGTCCACGTCGTCCATGTCACCCCGGCGGTCGAGAGCGGAAGAATGCCCGCAGATTCCCTCATATCGGCCCGCAAGTCCCGTCAGACTTGTTGCCGGTTGCAAGGTTATTCTATACCCGCATTAATCCTGTGAAACAGGAAAGGCAACGGTCACTATGCTGGAAAGGCCCGAATCTTGGTAAAGTGTCTTCGTCCGAAGCGTTATATGAAGGATGTCGGTTTAACATCCTTGATAACCGCACGGTGCTGAACGAGGACGACGACCCCTATGGAGGAGCTGTGTTAAAACGGTAGCGGGTGTTTTGATCGCGGTTGCGTCCGCGTTGCTCTTTAATCACGCGGTGTACCGGATGAAAATCTGTGTCGAGGTCCTGCCGAAGATCGAGATGAAGCTCTCATGGGATGTCGTCAAGGCTTTCATCACGAACAGGCCCTGGTTGAGCGCGCAGATAGAAAACATCGCTGGCTTCGTCCTCTACGCCGTGGCTCTGTCCATTGCCCCTGTTTCTATAGTCGAGCCGATCACCGCGGCCGGCATCGCGCTGCTCGTCTACCTCGCGATAAGGCAACTCGGGGAAAAGGTCAGGCCGCGTGACTACGTCGCCATAGGGATGGCCATCCTCGGGGTTATCCTGATTAGTCTCAGCCTGGGGCGCGGCGTACCGGAGGCCACCCCCAACTATCACCTGTTCTGGGTCTTCGCGGTCGTGATTCTGGGCGTAGCGGTCGCCGCCCCCCTGCTCACAGGTGGAAAGTCGACCAATGTGCGTGTGGTTGCCCTTGGCCTGTCGGGCGGCTTGCTTGATGGAATAGCCAGCGTATACACCCGCCTAGTAATGATCAACTGGGGCCACGACTGGAAATCGGTGTCGATGTTCCTGATCGTCTGCCTCCTGGCCTATATAGCGGCCTTTATTATCCTGCAGGCCGGGCTTCAGCGCGGGAAGGCGATTGTCGTGGCGCCCGTGTACAACGGTTTCATGGAGTTAGTGCCCATCGTGGTCGGGATTGTCGCGCTCAACGAAAGCCTCCCGAAGGTCAACGGAAAGACCGACATCTTTCTCACGGCCATACGCATACTAGCCTTCGCGCTGATACTGGTCGGTACGGTGATGCTGGCGTCCAGGGCGGAACAAGCCGGGGAAGAGCAGGTTGACCGGGCGGGAGCGGCTGCGACCGTCGAAGAACCAACCTGATGAAGACGGCCTATAGCAGCGGCGTCCGCCCGGACGCGCCTCAATCGCCGACCAGTCGGCTCGTGTAGACGAGCTCGGCCCCTGGCACGCGCTCCAGACGCGTGGCCCCGCCCCTGCACGTCGACACGCACATCCCGCAGCCGAAGCACGCGTCCGCCGTGACGGCGCCCTTGCCTCCGGTTTCCCTCAGCACTACAAGCCGATTATCGCAGTTATCAGCGACACGTATAACCGATGGAAATAATTGGTTGCACTTGCGGGACTTATGTATTAGCCTCAATTAGCTGGAAATAAAAGGGAACTCCGATCCGCGTCGGGGGGGCAGAAAATCTTTCATGATAGACATCGACCTCGCCAATGACGTCGTCAAAAAGGCGCTTTCCACAGGGGGCGCGTTCGCGGATCTGCTGTGCCAGCGCAGGTCGGTCACCCAGGTGCGCTTCGAGGACGGAAAGGTGGACGACGTGTCGACCGGGCTCGACGTCGGCGCAGGCATCAGGGTGGTGCGCGGAGACCTGGCGGCCTACTCGCACACCGACTTCCTCGACGAGGAGCACCTGATGCTCGCCGCGAAGACTGCGGCCGACGCGCTCGCTCACGCGCCCGAGGGCACACCGCTCGAGGTCGTCGCATCTACCCGCCGGGCGGGCGGTCCGGTCTGCGAGGCGGGCGAAGCCTGGCACCAGATACCCGACGTGGTGCGCCACCTCCAGGCGTGCGACGAGGCCGCGCGAGCCCTGGGCGGCGAGATAAAGCAGGTGACCGTAACGCACGCCGCGTCCATCGACGAAAGCTTCCTGGTAAACAGCCAGGGCGAGGTGCGCTCGGACTCGTGCCGGCGGACCCGGCTCATCGTGCAGGTGGTCGCCGCACGCGACGGCGTGATGCAGGTTGCGCTCGAGGCGCCCGGAGCCCTGGTAGGCCCCGAGCTCTACGAGCGGTACGACCCGGCCGAGGTCGCTACGGTGGCGGCACGGCGGGCCCTGACAATGCTCGACGCGCGTCCCTCCCCGACCGGCAAGATGGCGGTGGTAGTCAACTCCGGCACCGGGGGCGTGCTGCTGCACGAGGCATGCGGCCACGGGCTCGAGGTGGACCACGTCCATAAGGGCGCGTCCATCTTCGCGGGCAAGGTAGGCCAGCGAGTCGCGAACCCCGTCGTATCGGCATCGGACGACCCGTCCGTCCCCGGCCTGTGGGGCTCGTACGACTTCGACGACGAGGGCACCCCTTCCGGCAAGACCGTGCTGATAGAGGACGGCACGCTGACGGGCTACCTGTACGGGCGGCACGAGGCTATGAAGGACCGCAGGGAGAGCACCGGCAACGGGCGCAGGCAGTCGTTCCGGTTCCTTCCGATACCGCGCATGAGCAACACCTACATCGAGCCGGGCGGCTCGAAACACGACGAGATAATCGCGCAGACAAAAAGCGGGCTGTACGCGGCCAAGATGGGCGGAGGCCAGGTCGACCCGGTCACGGGCGACTACGTGTTCTCCGTCTCGGAGGGCTACCTCATCGAGGGCGGTAAGATCACCTCCCCGGTGAGGGGCGCCGTGCTAATCGGCAACGGCGCGCGCACGCTCGAGGCAATAGACGCTGTGGGCGACGACCTCTCGCACGACGAGGGGACCTGCGGCAAGGACGGGCAGGGGGTGCCGGTAACCACCGGAGGCCCCACGTTCAGGATAGCTGAGCTTACAGTGGGGGGCACGGAAGTATGAAGGGAAACGGCATGATAAAGAAGATCGATAACCTGGGCAGGGTAGTGGTCCCCAAGGGTTACAGGCTGATGCTGGGGCTCAAGCCCGGCGACCAGCTCGACGTGGAGGTCGACGACGGCAAGCTGTCCATGGCGCCGCACCGGATCGGATGCACGTTCTGCGGGGCGGACGCGGTCGCGGGCACCCTGCTGGGCAAGAAGATCTGCCCGGACTGCCTCACGGCGCTGAAGGAAATGCCCGCCACCACGTAGCGCCGGTCTTCAGACCGGCCTGCCGCCGGTCGTGCAGAGCGGTGTTGCGTGCGGCGTTACGAGCGAAGTTGGACGCGGCGACGCGGTGTCACGTGCGTAGCACCGTGTTATAGAGCTCGCTTCGCGAGATGCCGGAACCCCGCTCGGCCACGATGGTCACCGCCTCCTTGAGCGACAACCCCTTCTCCCTGAGTGCCCCCACGCGCCTGACCGCCTCGTCCATCGACATGGCCGGGCCGGCGCCTCCGCTCCCCTCGACCACGATGACTATCTCTCCCCTTGCGGGCGTCTCCTCTAACCGCGCCACGACCTCGCCCACCGTGCCGCGCAGCACCTGCTCGAACCGCTTGGTCAGCTCACGCGCCAGCGCGATGCGCCTCTCCCCCAGCACGTCGGCCATGTCACGCAGCGTCTCCTCGACCCGCGCGGGGCTCTCGTAGAAGATGATGGTCCTCTCGTCGGCCGCCAGGGCCTCGAGCGCCCTCTTGCGCGCGCCGGCCTTCCGCGGCAGGAACCCCTCGAACGCGAACCGCCCCGTCGGCAGCCCCGAGACCACCAGCGCCGCCAGCGCCGCGCTCGCTCCGGGGAGCGCCTCCACCCGGATGCCCCGCTCGACGCACAGAGCGACCAGGTGCTGGCCAGGGTCGGATATCCCCGGCATCCCGGCGTCCGAGACAAGTGCCACGTCCTCCCCGCCCTCGAGCCTCTCGACAAGGGACGCGCCCACCCTTTCGCGGTTCTCTTCGCGGTAGCTCACCATGCGTGTGTGGATGTCGTATGCGGAAAAGAGCCGCCGGGTGCGCCTGGTGTCTTCGGCCGCGACAACAGCGACCGTCTTGAGGGTAGAAAGGACGCGCAAAGTCACGTCCTCGAGGTTTCCTATCGGGGTTGCGCAGAGGTATAGCGTGCCGGCGTCGCCTTCGTCATCGTCGCGGCGCGGACCGCCCACAGGACATCACTTCCGCGGGAACGAGAAGTACATCGCCCTTTCGCAGATAATCTTTGCGCCGTTCTCGGCGGTCAGAGCGGTCGATACCTCGGTATTGCTGAGCCCCTCGATCTCGTCGACGTGGATGGTGTACCGGGTCCTTGGAGCCACCGTGTACTGCTGGGCCTTTATCGAGCCTCCCGGCAGCAGGTAGTTGACGTCCACCGTGACGGGGTCGTCGCCCGGGTTCATCATCAGCACGTAGGTGTCGAAGTCGCCGCCCGTGTACCCCTCGGGCAGGTACCAGTAGGTCGCGGGCTGCGCCACGCCCGGCGCGTCGCTGCCGCCCGGCCGCCCGTAGCTCACGAAGTACATCGAGCGCTCGGCCACCACCGGCCGCGATGACTCCACCACGGTCGATACCTCGGCGTTCTCCAGCCCCGGCACCTCGTCCACGTGGATGGTGTGCCTCGAGCGCGGCGGGATGTTCACCTCGTAAGGGATGTTGCGACCGTCGCTTGTCATGAACGTGACGTCGACGTTGGCGCCACGGTCGTCGGGGTTCTGGATGAGCACGTACTCGTCGAAGTCCCCTCCGGTGTAGCCCTCGGCGAGGTACCACTTCTGCGAGGTCTGCGTGATGCCGGACGAGGCGTTGCCGTCGTCACGGCCGTAATAGTTGAAGTACTGGGCGCGCTCGACGATGACCGGCTGCTGAGCGCTGGTGACGCGGGTGGAGACCTCCGCCTGCGCCAGCTCGGGTATGTCGTCGACGTGTATCGAGAACCTCGAGTGCGCCTTGACCGTGTAGTCCTTGCTGATGTTGACCCCGTCCGAGCGCATGTACTCGGCCGTCGCCGTCGTGTCGGTGTCGCCCGGGTTCTGTATGAGGACGAACTCGTCGAAGTCCCCGCCCGTGTAGCCCTCGGCCAGGTACCAGGTGGACGCCGGGGCCGTGACCCCCGCGGAGTCCGAGCCGCCCTGTCTGCCGCCGTAGTCGAAGTACATCGAGCGTTCGGCGGCGATCAACTGGTCGGAGTCCAGCCTGACCGAGACCTCGGTGTTGTCGAGCCCGGAGACCTCGTCGACGTGCACCGTGTAGCGCGAGAGCGGCGGGATGACGTACGAGCCCGCGACCACCGAGCCGTCCGGCTTCATGAAGGACGCGTTGACGTTCGCGTTGACCTGGTTGGGGTTCATCATGAGGACGTACTCGTCGAAGTTGCCCGACGTGCAGCCCTCCGCGAGGAACCACGTCTTGGACGGCTGGGAGATGCCCTGGCTCGCGCTTCCGCCCTTCAGCGGCGGCGGCGGAGGTGGGGGCGGCGCGGGCGGCGTGTAATGGCTGCCGATGATGTCGATGCGGGTGCCGTTGGGCGCCCACTGGTAGGCCCACTGGGCGTCCGCCACTCCCTGCCTGACGCAGCCGTGCGAGGCCGGGTGACCCAGGCACGAGGCGCTCGTCCACGTGCCGCTCTTGGGGTCGTAAGGCAGCGCGTGCATCCCGGTGTCGGGCGCGAAGCCCATCCACCAGTAGCAGTAGACCCCGCCGTATATGACCGAGACCGCGCAGTATTCGTGGTACTCGACGTAGAAGACGCCGCCGGGCGTCGGGTGCGACGCGGTGCCCGTCGAGCACAGGTGCGACTTCACCAGCACCTCGTTCTCGAGGAAGTAGATGGTCTGGTCGGCCAGCGAGATGATTATGTGCTTCCCGGCGTAGCCGCCGTTCTGCAGCGATGCCTTCATAGGCAGCTTGCCCGACGCCACCGGCGTGGTGCTGAGCACCTTGCCGCCTGCCTCGAGGAGCGACACCTTGTAGTAATAAGTGGCACCGGGGGCGAGCCCCACGTCCACGTACTCCATCACGTTGAGCCGGTACGACTCGACCGGGGTCGAGCACACCTGCTTGAAACCTCCGTCACGCCTGGTCGAGCGATACACCCTGTACCCGGTGACGCTCGCCGGGTCGGCGACGCCCCAGGTGAGCTTGAGGCAAGTGCCCGCGCTGGAGTCCGGAAGACCCACCGTCAATCCCTTCGGCGCAGCGCCCGAGCCGGTGCCCGCCAGCGCAACCGCCGGCACGAGCAGGCAGATAAGAGCACCCACCGCCGCAACAACCACAACCCGTCTCATCCTTCCTCCAGAAACCAAGAAGTCCACCTCCGGTGGGCTCGTATCGGCCTTTATACAGGCAAAGCCGGCGGACCGCCCCTCACAGCGGCCCCTCCCGGCTCCAAAGAATTATACCGGAAAATCCCAGAATAAGCCAATTTGCGGCGCCCCGGCGCCCCGCGTCGCCACCCTCGTACTATACGCCGCGCCTCCGACACGCCGGACACCAGCGCGCGACCCCCATCCCCCCTCCACCCATTTGATACAATAAACTCTCGGAATTCACGCGCAACCGGACGCTCGAGGGGTGATGGAAGTGGCAGTCGAGGCTATCAGGAAGAGACGCAGTGTTCGCAAGTACGAGGAGACCGAGCTCTCCGACGACCAGGTCAACCAGGTGCTCGAGGGCGCCATCTACGCGCCATCGTGGGCCAACAAGCAGGGCTGGCAGATCATGGTCGTGAAGAGCGCCGAGACCCGCGCGAAGGTCTCCGAGGTGCTCGAGGGCAACCCGGGCGCGAGGGCGGTCGCGACGGCGCCGGTGCTGCTGGTTGTATGCATGGACCCGGGCGCGTCCGGGGTCCTGAAGGGCAAGGAGTACTACATGGTCGACGCCGGCATCCTCATGGACCACCTGATGCTCGAGGCCGCCGACATCGGGCTGGGAACGGTGTTCGTGGGCATGTTCGACGAGGACAAGGTGCGCGGCGTGCTGGGCGTCCCGGACGAGTACCGCATCGTGGGCCTGACCCCGCTCGGCGTCCCGGCCAAGATACCCGGTGAGCGCCCCCACAACGAGCTGGCCGACATCGTCCACCGGGAGACCTGGTAACGCACGGAGGCCACCCTTGCAGGTAACCTACATCGAGGCCCGCGACCTCCCCGACGCCTGGTTCCAGTGCCTCTACGAGGTGATGGAGAAGGGCCGCGAGTACGTCATCGACCGAGGCTCGTACGCCGGCCAGAAGCGCCGCGAGTTCGAGTTCGCGGTGGTGCGCATCCGCTTCCCGGAGGCCCGCCCGCTCGTCCCGACCATGCCCGAGGGCTCGAACCTCCCGCCCCCCACCGACATGGAGTTCGTCAACTCATACCTCGACAAGCTGGTGTGCGCCTACTCCAAGGCCGAGCGCGAGGACTACACCTACGGCCAGTACCTGGAGCCCCAGATCCCCGAGGTCATCCGCATGTACCGCGAGGACGGCTTCGGCACCAACCAGGCCTGCATGGCCGTCTGCGACCCCCGCAGCATCTTCCTCACCGACCCGCCCTGCCTGCGCCAGATAGACACCCGCATCTACCCCGACGAGAAGAAGCTCCACTTCGTGGTCTACTTCCGCTCCTGGGACCTCTGGGGTGGCTTCCCGTCCAACCTCGCCGGCATCCAGCTCATGAAGGAATACATGGCCGACGAGATCGGTGACGGCGTCACCCCCGGAGAGACCATCGCCGTCAGCAAAGGCCTCCACCTCTACGACATGTACTTCGAGGTAGCGAACCTCAGGCTGGGGCGGAGCGGAGGATAAACGATAAGAGATGTTGGACAGCAGTGACCCCTGGACGACACGATACGGCACACGTATTAAGACCATTCAGCATGTATCCGGTAATAAGCACCAGTGGGCACATGCGGCAGTGTCGTTTTACTTATGCTGTAAGGGCACTAAATGCTCTAGAAGCGACGATCTGCTCCAAATGGGTATCCTACCAGGGTACCCGGATTATTCTGAGGCGTTTTAGAGGGGTTTTATGCAGTGGTGGTAAGATGTCTGCGTGGGAGTGGTATTCGGGTAATGTCGATAGAATCCAAGAAGCTCTTGATATGAAGGGAGGAAATGATGAAAAAACTGCTTCTGGGCCTGTTGTTGTTAGCCGCTATCGGTGCGGTCGTTTACTTCAAGATGAATAAAGGATGCGCTCCGTGTTGCGACGCAGACGAGAAGTCCTGCCAGTAGACATGCCAGCACATTATCTTGAACAACTGGTGGCCTGGCTCACATTCCGGCTTCTTGAAGAAGTGTGAGTAAGCACCGGGACTTAAAGAGATGGAGAACCCCCACGCCGGGGGTTTCTCTTTGTTCGTACTTGAAGGTCGCCTTGCTAACGTGGAACACGAGCGTGTTGAGGTTCCTTGTCTGCAAGACAAGCCCGATTCCCGACAAATGCCTTCAAAACGGGAAATACTTCAAGACCATGTCTTGGGTATCTCTTTGTCTTCTATTTCCTTTTTCACCTTGGTAAGGATGGCATAATAGAACCCCGGTACGCTGTAATCTTTTGCGCGCTGGGCAACCAGGTCCTCCAGATTGCCGGTAAAGGGTTTCTCTTCCAGATTTTCTATTATTGAGGACACCGCATCATCGATGATTTTGTTTGCTTCCATTATGACCTTTCCCTTCCAGGGCTTCTCGCCCTATCTTGTTTGTGTCTTCTCGATTTCTGCTTTAGTCTGGTCCATCGTATTTTCCATTCCCCCTCCTCGCCGCTTGCTTCTTGTTGCCGCTCCGAATCGTATCACGCGGAGCCCCGCCGAGAGAAAATCGGCGAAAGAAAGAGAGCCACTCGTCATTGTACCAACTGCGGCTCGGCTCACATTGAGAGATTCTCAAGGACTTGGAAAGTGACCAAGGTGGTATCCGTAGGTCCGTTTGGACCTGGCAACATGCACAAGATATTCAAGTGCAAAGATTGCGGGTATAAGTGGTGAGGAGTTGGGACTGATATAATCCTTGCTAATACCTTTACTGTAGAAGGAGCAATGGGAATGGACAAAAGCTTAGAGGAGAAGAAAGAAGACAAAGAACTCCGTGAGCTTCGCGAGAAGGAAGAGGAAGAAGAAGAATATAGCGACCATAAAGGGCCGCAAAACCCAGTAGATATTGAACTCACAGAAGCGGAATACGAAGGTGGCCCCGATCCAAATGACCATGATGAAGAGCTCCCCCCAAGTATCACGTCGGACTAACACCGCAATCAGGCCGGGGAAGAGAGACAGCATGAAGAGGGCAATCATATCAGGGCTCGTTCTACTGCTCGTCATGGTTGGTGCAACCGTGACGGCCGGGTGCGGTGGAGGCGACACCGAGCAGGCCAGGAAGTATGTGAAACTGGGGGACCAGCTTACACTTGAGAGAGGGGGCAAGAACACTGAGCTCCTCACCGCGTGGAAGACTGTGAGAGAGACCGCCGACCCCGTCGCCAAGGGGGCTGCCTGGGAACAGGCCCAGAGTATATACAACGACTTACAGGCGCTGGTCCAGAAGGAGAAGGCGGAATACGGGAAGATAAAGGGGCTCAAAGGTGTTGGGGACTACGTGAAGTACGCGGAGCTCAAAATCCTGGCACTGAATGCATTTGATCAGTCGCTGAAGGCAACGAACGATTTCCTCCAGAAACTCTACAACAACGGATTTGGGTCACAGCAGGAAAAGGAAGCCGCCCTTCAGAAGTACCAGGCGGAGGCAGAAAAACTGCAGGCGGAGAACGACCGGGCCAACGAAGAGGCGAAGCAGCTCAAGAAGGATAAGAACCTCTAGGGCCTGCCGCAGACTTCTGAAACTCTGTGGGAGTTCCAGTCCCCCCTCCGACACCACGCAGATTACGCAAAGTCAATCTCTGCCACTGACCGCAGGTCCTCTTCAGTCCTTGCATTTATGCCCCGCTCGGTACCAGATATCAAGCATTAACTTGACAGAACTACCCACTATCAGTATTATATGAATATACAGTAGATACTGATATTTCTGATATATCCAGGAGGTAGAGATGACGGCAAAGGAAGCGGCGGCCGGCCCCGGCGGCGCTCCGGCGAGCTGCTGCCGGGTCGAATCGGTGCTGAGCATCGACGAGCGTGGCCAGATGGTGCTCCCGAAGGAGCTCAGAAAGCGCATGGGAGTGGAGACCGGAGACAAGCTCGCGGTCGTGAGCTACGAGAGCGGAGGCGAGGTGTGCTGCATAGCACTCATAAAAGCCGACGCGCTTACCGAGATGGTGAAGGATCTGCTCGGGCCCGTCATGAAAGAGATACTCTGAGGCGAGGGAGGGCGACGTGATGAAGAACGAAGAGATCAAAAAGGTAGTTCGCGAGGGATACACCGGTATCGCACAGGTGAACCGCTCGTGCTGCGCCCCCGGGCCTAGCGCCGCGGAAACGGTCGCGAAAGGGGTCGGCTACACCGATGAGGACCTCTCCGCCATCCCGGAGGGCGCGAACCTGGGCCTTGGCTGTGGCAATCCGGTGGCGATGGCGTCGCTCTCGGATGGCGAGACGGTTCTGGACCTAGGCTCCGGCGCCGGCGTGGATTGCTTCATCGCGGCGGGCAAGGTAGGGCCCCGAGGGCGCGTCATCGGCGTGGACATGACCCCCGAGATGATAGACAGGGCGAGGGAGAACGTCAGCAGAGGCGGCTACGACAATGTTGAGTTCAGGCTGGGGGAGATAGAACACCTACCGGTCGCCGACTCCTCGGTGGATGTCATCATCTCGAACTGCGTCATCAACCTGGCGCCAGATAAGAACGAGGTTTTCGCCGAGGCGTACCGCGCCCTGAAGCCGGGCGGCCGCCTGATGGTCTCGGACATAGTGCTCACCAGAGAGCTCCCGCCGGAGGTAAAGGAGTCGGTTGACGCGCTTGTCGGTTGCATCGCCGGCGCGTGGCTGAAGGGTGACTACGTGGGCGCGGTGAAGAACGCAGGGTTCGAAGACGTGGAGATAACCGACGAGCAGTCGTTCCGCACCGAGCTCCTCGAGAACGACCCCGCCGTCCAGTCGTTCATCAAAGACTTGGGAATGTCGACCGAGAGCCTGGCCGATCTCGCGCAGTCCGCCGTCAGCGTCAAGGTCCGCGCGGTGAGGCCCGCGCGGTGACCAGCCCCCTGATTAGCGAGGAATAAATTATGAAACTCTCCCTTCCAGCACAAACGATATTGCTCCCCTCCCCGGTGCTCATCATTGGAACATATGGTTCCGATGGCAGGCCCAATATTATGAATGCCGCCTGGGGAGGAATCGCATCAAGCAGACCGCCATGTATTAGTGTGTCTCTCAGGGAGGCGACGCTCAGTTATCACAACATCAAACAGACCCAGGCCTTCACGGTGAACATTCCCTCTGAGAAGTATCTCAAGGAGGCCGACTTTGTCGGCATGGTATCGGGAAGAAAGTGCGATAAATTCAAGGAGACCCGCCTTACTCCGGAAAAGAGCAAACTGGTCAATGCCCCAATCGTAAATGAATTTCCCTATGCCCTTGAATGCAATCTGGTCAGGCAGGTCGATCTTGGCCTGCATACAATGTTCATTGGAGAAATTGTAGGAATGGTCGCTGATAGCGAGGTAATAAATCCACATCAACTTCCAGACATCGAGAAGGTGCGACCAATGCTGTTTGGCTCATTCGGCAGCATGGCTTATTACAGCATCGGCGACAAACTAGGCGATGCGTTCTCCGTTGGGAACGAATTACGTCGGAGCTAAATCAAGAAGAGGGTCATCGATAGAAGGATGGCCATGAACGAGTGTTCTTATAGCTGAATCTATCCCTCGATCCAATGGGGACAAGGTTCACATATGGGGTACTTCAGATCCCGGGAGTATTGTTGCAGAATGCTCTATTTCTTCGAGAAGTAGTGATCGACCCTGTTGGCGGCGTTCGCCCTGATGTCGAAGTAGTAGAACGGGTAATCGAAGGTATGGTAGATCCCCGCGGCAACAAGAGAACTACCTGGATCCAGCGTGGCTGGATCGGCCGTGCTGCAGATCAATGTACCCTTGGCAGTGTTAATCTGGGCGTCCGCATAGTTCAACACTTTCTGGGGATTGCCCTGTGCGTCCAGTATGGCGTAACCGTTGCTGCCCACGGCGATGCCACCGAGGTTCTGCGCCACCGTCGCCAGCGTCTCGTCTCTGGTCCACGTGATCGGGTTAATGACCATGGCGCCGGGCAGCACGACGGGATCTGGCACCTGAGGCGCAGGGGCCGTGGTGTTGTAGGAGACTATCACTCCCGTGTCGTCAGCACCTATCGCAAACTTCAGCTCCGTGTTCTGCGCAAGATACTGCGGTGTAATCGAATAACCCGGTACATACGCGGCGATCATCCGCTTGTAGACATCGGGGTTCTTCTTCATGTATTCGGCCATCAGGTTGATCATTATGTTCGATCCCTGTGAATGAGCTGCCAGGATGAACGGGCGGCCTTTGTTGTAGTGCTTGATGAAGTAGTCGAAGGCTGCGATCGCGTCCGATGTCGGCACACCTCCTACTATCGCCTGTTGCTGGTCAAGTGGCAGGTTCAAGACCGAAATGGCCGCCTGCTGGTAGTAGGGCGCGTAGATATCAGCCAACGGCGCAAACACGGTGGCGTCTCTCGAGAATGCCGCTTTGGCGCCCGACTGCATCTGGGAATTATCGATGCCGCAGACCATCGGGTCGCTGGGGCTGGACTGCTCGTAGACAGTCGGATAGAGGAAGAAGACGTCCACTTTCTTCCTGGCCGATTTCGCAGAAGGCAGCGCCAGCCAGTTCGCAGACTTCGAATAGTCAGGGGTCTGGCTCGTCGAAGAGGGCGTCGACGACGGGGTCGAGGTCTTAGCGCTCTTTGAGCTGCTTCCACAGCCTGCGATCAGCCCGACCATGGAGAGGATGGCAACCAACACGACAGCGATTCTATGTTTCTTCATCGTCCGACCCTTCCTCTCGCTCTACCACTCTCTGCTGCTGAGATTCCTTCGGCGATGCCATGAATGACAGTCTAGTGCCGTAAAACGTGGACTTCAACGTCGAACCGCTCGTATTTGTCGTGATCAGCCTGGATTAACAGCAATGATCGCTCGGGTGCAACTGTATCTTTCCTTCAATCCTGTGGGGGGTTCGTTGTGTCGGTCCTCCGACACCAGGTGTCATGTGGCGTACGCAATGTCAAACTGTGGTGGCTCCACTATCATCTTGTTTAGAGTCCTTGCCATCATTGCCTCAGCCTGTTTCACCATGATGCCGCTTACGATTTCCGAGAGGTTAACTACCGGTGCGATGCGACTCCGGCCCCCGGGTTTTAGAAGTTGGCACATCCTGTCCAGGTCCGTGCTCACCAGCAGCGTCCCGTGGTGCAGGAGGCGCCCGCCTGACCTCGCCTGAGCCGAGCCGGATATTTTTCTGCCGAGGACACAGACGTTGTTCGGCGGCTCCCACGACCAGGGCACACCTATAGAATCGAGCAGTGCCGTTATGGGGAAAGACAGGGCTAGAAGACTTTCTTCGATGCTGAAGCCTTGCATACGGCCTTGGGGAAGGTAGATGGAGTAGTTTACGTTGCCAAGATCGTGAAAGACGGCGCCACCACCGCTGGGCCTACGAAGAATCGGCACGCCAAGGTCAGCTGCCCGTGAAAGGCGAACCTCGGCATTGGGTTGCAGGAACCTCCCCAGCACGACGGAGTCATTGCTTCTCCAGATACGGGAAGAAGGGAGTTTCACCGCTTTCATATAGCGCGCTTCTCTATCAAGGTTGAGAAAGGGGTCGAACGTAGGAAGGTCCTCCACCGGGCGTAGCCACCCATGGTATTCCATTATCCGCGACGCATCCTCATTGGTTGTCAACTTCCACCTTGCCTTCCGCAACGAGGCGGTCAACCAGCTTGACTATCTCCTGTGCGACCCTTTCAGTCAGTTCCTGCTCCAGCTTGCCGGGATGCGAGCGGGAGAGTTGTTCGGTCACGCCCCACTGGTTGATCAGATCCCTTATGTTGATCCACGACTCCACGTCGCCGCTGTACTTATCGGTGGCGAGCCTTGCACATGCCTTGTCGCAGCCATCCACGGCTATCACAGGAACCCTCCTGGCGAAGTCCCTTTCTCCGCTGTCACCCGCCAGATAAAGCGGCAGGCAAAGCGAGACGACGATTCCGGGGCGATACTTCTCCATGACGAGCCGTACCGCGTTACGCGCAATCGTGCCTTCAGCTTCCGACTCCCCGGAACAAGAAAGGACGCCGACCTTCGTCGGGCGGACTTCCATTTCCACTTATTTCACGCTCCCAAATTGATTGTGTTTGTCGTGCATCTTCTCGTGTCATGCCTTCCCGATGAGGTCATCAACTTCGTCTGCGACCTGCTCGGCCATTATCTCGGTGAGCTGCCTTCCGCCCTCGCCGACATCCAACACGGACTCCGGCTTCAGGTCCCTGTGCTCCTTGAGGAAATCGTGGACCCGGTGCGATATGGCAGGCGTAGCTCCCGAAGCCTCGACGTTCTTTCTCGCACAGTCCTTGGCACATCCTTCGATCGTGATGACCTTGTTCTTGCGGACCTTGTCAGCAGCTTCCTCGTCTCCCATGGTCAGGAGCGAGAGGCAAAGCGTGTCGGAAGTCTCCGGTCTCTTGTCCTCGATGACCTTGTACGTAGCATCACGTCCCACTGAGGCGGTCGCTTTTCCTATCCCGCTGCAGGGGATGACATAGACCTTTTCGTTGCCCATTGTTCCTCCAAAATCAGCCGCCGTAGAGTTCTTTATGTTCCTTTTCAGCCTTTTGCTTCAGGTAGTCGAAATACGTGTGGGGGTCCATAAGCAATTCCCTGTCGTCCTCGAAGTCCGTTAGCTCGATCTCGACTGCCCACCCGCGCTCATAGGGGTCCTCATTGATAAGCTCGGGAGCTTCGACGACCTCCTGGTTAACCGCTACCACCTTGCCGCTCACGGGGCATATGATATCGAGCGCGGTCTTGGTTGTTTCGAGTGAACCCACTTCGTCGAATATCGAGACTTCCGCGCTGATCTTTGGGGGCTCGAAGAAGATCATATCCGAGGCGCTCTGTTGCACGTAGTCCGAGACGCCAACCCTTGCACGTGTACCCTCAACCCTCGCCCAGCAGTCGTTCTCGTTGAAGAAATAACCTGAATCGGGAACGCGGAAGACGAACTTGTCGACGCCGAACTCACGATAGGTGACGGGGTCGCTGAAAGACACCTGGGCATTGGCTGGGGCTGATGTCTCAGGAGTCTCGATTGCAAGGAGTTGCTCCACCAGGGCGGGCAGCTGGTTTCTGAGGGCTTCCCCAAGATGAGGGTCCTTGCCCGCTTTTACTCCGAGCTTCTTCGCAGCCTCTGTCACGGTAAGTCTCTTGGCTATCTTGAGGCCCCGATCTGCGGCGAGCTTACTCGCGCAGCCGGTCTTGCAGCCGTCTATCACTACAAGGCGTCCTGAACCGAGTTCCTTCTCATATCTTTTTGGTGAGCGCTCGTAGAGGACTGGGCATACGACGGGCACCCCATGCTCCGAGAGCAAGAGCGCAATCTCCCGTGAGGCGCTGCCAGCTTCCTTATCCAGGCCGCTGCATGGAAGGACTACGATCTCGACAGGCTCTTTGGCGCTTCTGCTATCCGCCATCTTTGCTCTCCTCGCGGAGACGCTTGATAAGCGCGGTCGTCTCCTTTTTATCCGGGAACGTGAGGGCATCAGGGTCGCAGGTCTTGCCGCATGCCTTGCAGAACACCACGCAGTTCTCGGGGTGGGCGACGACGAGCTTCTTCTCCTCGTCCTCCCGGCGCTCGAACACGCCATGCGGGCAGAACTCGTCGCACTCCATGCAGTAGTCGCACTTCTCGTAGTCTATCGTCGGGCACCAGGGGATCTTAGCCCTGGGAA
>Ga0209746_1000652_pt1 | contig 17563 bp, 10 predicted proteins | sample BarGraNGADG00211_3_FD_184496 | JGI IMG/M metagenome (GOLD analysis project Ga0209746, IMG submission 184496) | Arctic peat soil microbial communities from Barrow, Alaska - Barrow Graham LP Ref core NGADG0011-211 (SPAdes) (version 2) | ecosystem: Environmental > Terrestrial > Soil > Wetlands >... | reverse complement strand
GGTTCGAACACAAGTTTCAACCTGTTTTCACGGGCTTCCCGCAACGAAATGAATTTGGATTCAGAACGGCTGTCCTCGTATTGGGTGCGAAGATCCTGGTAGTGGAGTTTGATCTTTTCTCCGTAAGCTTTTTGATTTTCTGAAGACAAAAGAGCAGATAAAACCCCGGCGCTCCTGGAGGCATCTCGCACATGGATGACCGGAAACGAATATTGGGGATCAATGCGGACGGCCGTATGGATCTCAGAAGTAGTGGCTCCACCGATCAGCAAAGGGAAAGATAACCCCATTCGATGCATCTCCTTCGCAACATGAACCATCTCTTCAAGAGAGGGGGTGATCAGTCCGCTTAAGCCGATCACATCAACGTTTTGTTCGATGGCTGTCTGAAGGATCTTTTCCGAGGGAACCATCACACCCAGGTCGATCACCTCGTAATTGTTGCAGGCAAGAACTACCCCGACAATATTTTTCCCGATATCATGCACATCTCCTTTTACCGTGGCAAGCAATATTTTCCCGGCAGAGTTTGAGGCCATGGGATTATCAATATTTTCCTGTTCCATATATGGGAGCAGCCGGGCAACGGCCTTCTTCATGACACGGGCGCTTTTCACGACCTGAGGAAGGAACATTTTACCGGAACCGAACAGATCGCCTACCACATTCATCCCATCCATCAGCGGGCCTTCAATGATCTTAAGCCCCCGTTCGTAGTGCTGTCGTGCTTCTTCAATATCTTCCTCAATATGATCCAGAATTCCTTTTATCAGCGCATGTTTTATTCGTTCTTCCACGGTACCTTTCCTCCACTCCTTCTCCTCAACCTCTTTTTTGCCCGTATTTTTTAAAGTCTCTGCATACATGATCAGCCTTTCGGTGGCATCTTTCCGGCGGTTCAGCACCGCATCCTCGATCAGTTTCAGCAGGTCGGGTGCAATTTCGTCATACACCGGAAGCGCACCAGCATTTACAATCCCCATATCGAGTCCTGCCTGGATTGCGTGATAAAGAAAAACCGCATGCATCGCTTCCCGGATAATATTATTGCCCTGGAAAGAGAACGATAGGTTACTGATTCCTCCGCTTACTTTGACCAAAGGAAGGTTATCCTTGATCCACCGGGTTGCTTTGAGAAAATCGACGGCATAATTATTATGTTCGTCCATCCCCGTAGCGATGGTCAGTATGTTCGGATCAAAGATGATGTCTTCGGCAGGGAACTTTACATCTCTTGTCAGAATATCGTAAGCCCGTTGACAAACTGATTTTCTTCTTTCCAGGGTAGAGGCCTGTCCTTCTTCATCGAAAGCCATTACGATAATGGCGGCTCCGTAATTCCTGATCTTCTCCGCTCTTTCCCTGAACGCCTCTTCACCTTCTTTCAGGCTGATGGAGTTGACAATGGCTTTTCCCTGTACGCATTTCAGCCCGGCTTCGATCACTGACCATTTGGAGGAATCAATCATTATTGGTACTTTGGCCACATCCGGATCGGAAGCGACCATGTTGAGGAAACGTGTCATGGCCTTTTCCGAATCCAGCATTGCTTCATCCATGTTCACATCGATGATCTGCGCGCCGTTTTCCACCTGCTGTCTGGCAACGACGAGGGCCTCTTCGTATTTTTCATCGCGAATGAGCCTGGCAAATTGCCTTGAACCGCTTACATTGGTCCGTTCACCGATATTGATAAAATTACTGCCTTTAAAAACGGTGAGGGGTTCCAGCCCGCTGAGCGACAATTCATGTTTTGCCGGTGGTACCTGTCTTGGCGTTGCATCCGATGCAGCTTCTGCAAAGAGCCGGATATGATCGGGGGTGGTGCCACAGCAGCCACCGATGATGTTGGCAAACCCGTTGGCAAGGAAATCACGGATAAATACAGACATCTTTTCGGGTGATTCATCATACTCCCCAAACTGGTTCGGAAGACCGGCATTCGGGTAAACGCTAACGTAAAAAGGCGCTTTCATGGATAGTTCTTCCAGGAAAGGACGTAATTCCTTTGCTCCGAGCGAACAATTCAACCCGATGGAAAACAACTCAGAATGGGAAAGAGAGGTCAGGAAAGCATCCACCGTTTGTCCGCTCAGGGTTCTTCCGCTTGCATCCGTAACAGTTCCGGAGATCATGAGGGGTACGGAGATATTTCTTTCTTTCCGGATGTCGAGGATCGCCATAACGGCGGCTTTTGCATTCAGGGTATCAAAAATGGTTTCTACCAGCAGGAGATCGACGCCTCCATCCAGTAACCCTTTCACCTGTTCGGCATATACGTTATACAGGTCATCAAAAGTGATGGCACGAAAGGCAGGATCGTTCACATCCGGCGACATGGATGACATTTTATTGGTCGGACCAATGGCACCGGCAACAAACCGGGGTTTCCCGGGGGTAAGCAGCGTGTATTTTTCGGCCGCTTCTGCTGCCAGTTGAGCAGCCGTTTTATTGATCTCGTAAACCAGGGATTCCATGTGGTAGTCCGACAAGGAGATCCGGTTGCTGTTGAAGGTATTAGTTTCAATGATATCCGCTACTGCAGAAAGGTACTGTTCATGAATTTCCGTTATGATCTGAGGTTGGGTCAGCGAGAGCAGGTCATTGTTCCCTTTAACGGAGTAAGGGAAATCGCGAAAACGGTCGCCACGGAATCCGGATTCGTCCAGCATGTAACGCTGGATCATAGTTCCCATGGCGCCATCCAGGACCAGGACGCGATTTGATATTTCGTTATTAATGTCTTTTTTCATCTTTCCACATCATTCTCCAATGCATAAACCAGCATGTAATCGGAAATCCTTTCATAAAAAATGTTAAATTTTTCCGGGCCTTCGGGCGTGTTCATCCGGGCGCTGAATTGGCCTTTTCGACCGCAAAGATAATCAAAGGAGTCGATAAAGAGATCACGTTGAAAATCCACTTCGGGTCTTCCATAGATCTTGTAGAGGGCTTCTTTGGCTCCCCATGCGACGTACAACTTTTCCAGCCTATTGGTCTCTCCGATTTTTTGATCTTCCTCCACGGTCAGAAATTTATCTTTGATCCGGTATATCCTGTCTTTGAGGCGTTCAATATCAATTCCAACCGGACAGGTTTTGCTGGTAATAACAGCAGAATAATCTCCAGAATGGGAGATGGAAAGGAACAGCCCGCTGTTTCTCAACCGGGGCTTTCCATTAGCATCGTATTCAAGAAAGGGCGGATCGGGAGAAAGCATTTCTTTCAGCAGGATCCGGTAGCTGAGCCATTGTTTCTTCCTTACCTCGCTTTTAAAGGATGCATATTGGTCCTCTTCGGCGGGATCAAGTTCTACCTGTTCCTTAAGGTCTTCTTTTGTCTCCTCAATTTTCCATACTCCGAATTGTGTATAGGGTCCAAGTGATTCCATTTTTAACAAGGGCATCCGAATGCTTTTTTTGATCGATAGTTGCCGGCAAAAGTACAATATAAAAATAAAATTATTAATTTTGTGCGCCTGTTGAACGAGGCCTAACAAATATAATAATCAAAAACATGACTGTGAAAACCGAACTGAATTATAAAGTAGCCGATCTTTCCCTGGCAGAATGGGGGAGAAAAGAAATTGAGATCGCAGAAAAGGAAATGCCCGGTCTGATGTCGATCCGGAACAAATATGCACAGGAAAAACCCCTGAAAAATGCCCGTATCACCGGTTCTCTTCACATGACCATCCAAACGGCTGTTTTGATCGAAACCCTTATGGAACTGGGTGCGGATGTTCGCTGGGCCAGCTGCAATATATTCTCCACTCAGGATCATGCTGCTGCTGCCCTGGCTGTAAAAGGAATCCCTGTATTTGCCTGGAAAGGAGAATCGCTGGAGGAATACTGGTGGTGTACTAACCAGGCGTTGACCTTCCCTGGCGGGAAAGGCCCAAACCTTATTGTTGACGATGGAGGCGATGCCACCTTACTGATCCATAAGGGATATGCGATTGAAAATGATCCCTCCTTGCTGAAGGGAGTTCCATCAAACCCGGAAGAAAAAGCCATTCATGAACTTCTGCGGGCGCTTTATGTGGAAGATAAAACCAGGTGGCATACAACAGTTAAGGAGTGGAAAGGTGTTTCCGAAGAAACCACTACCGGGGTACATCGTCTATACCAGATGAAAGAGCAGGGAACACTCCTGGTTCCGGCAATCAATGTAAATGATTCGGTCACAAAATCGAAATTTGACAATTTATATGGATGCCGCGAATCCCTGGCAGATGGTATCAAACGTGCCACAGATGTAATGATAGCAGGCAAAGTAGTTGTCATACTCGGTTACGGGGATGTCGGAAAGGGTTGCGCAAAGTCGATGCGTGCTTACGGAGCCCGCGTGCTGGTGACAGAGATCGACCCGATCTGCGCACTGCAGGCTGCCATGGAAGGTTTTGAGGTGACCACGGTTGAGAATGCCCTTCCGGAAGGAAATATATGGGTAACCGCAACCGGGAACAAGGACGTGATCACGGCAAAAAATCTTTCCCTGATGAAAGACGAATCTATCGTTTGCAACATCGGCCATTTTGACAATGAGATACAGGTCGCCCAAATGGAAGCATGGCCGGGAATTACAAAAATTACCATCAAACCGCAGGTGGATCAATACATTTTCCCGGATGGGAAAAAGATTTACCTGTTGGCAGAGGGCCGGCTGGTCAACCTGGGTTGTGCAACAGGACATCCCTCTTTTGTGATGAGCAACTCTTTTTCAAACCAAACCCTGGCGCAACTTGATCTCTGGAAAAACAAATACAAGATTGATGTTTACCGTCTTTCCAAACAACTGGATGAAGAGGTCGCACGCCTGCACCTGGAACAATTGGGAGTCAGGTTGACAAAACTTACAGAGGAGCAGTCAAGTTACACCGGGATCCCGGTGGAGGGCCCTTATAAACCTGAGCACTATCGTTATTAACGGGAACGAATTAATTATAAATATAAAGGATTGACCCATTAAATGAGGTCTGGTACTGTTTCATAGGATAAGGAGAAGGACCGGAAAATGGGGATCCGTCGGTGAGGATAAATTTTGATTTACAGGAAGGACAAACGGTTGTAATTCCGGAAGAATCGATCACAATCCTCGAGCTTGTCAGGTTCCAGTCATAAGGACAAGCCCGATCATAAGCCATAAAACCATTGGTTGAAGCCCTGAAAACGATGATTCCCCTGTACCCCCCTGTAAGGTATTCCCATCCATTGACGGAATTCAAATGGAGGTATTCGATGGAATTGGGATCGATGGCAATGCTGACAGCAACAATGGGGATCTCATTCTGCTGTTTCTCTTTTTTGCATTGAGGGAGAAGGAAGGCAAACAGAAAAATTAACAAAAGATAACCTGTCCAATGAAACCTGTGGTTCATTTCGAGTTTTTTTCAAAACGCAATATTAAGAAGAATATTATATCCGGTATGAAAGGGATTCGCCTCAAAAAGAAAGGCATCCTGTTTCTACTTGGGATATTTTTGCTCACAGCGCCAGGTGGACTCTCTTCCTGTTCACAGCAAAAAGATGTCAGCCAACGCCGGATCGAGAAGGAAAAAGCCCGGAAAGACAAGGAAGCAAGAAAAAAGTATGAACAGGCCATCAAGCAACATGAGAAAAATCAATCGGCCACGACCCGTTCAATGATGAAGGAGACAAAGAAAAAATCGCCGAAGAATACGCCCCTGAAAAAGTCTTCCGGTAAAAAGTGTAAATGAACCTGGAATTTTCTTTCTCAACCGTATCTCTATTTAGAAGGAATTTATATTTCATTTATCTGAAGAAAATCATTTGGAATTAATTTTAAAATATTATTATCTTTACCACCTTTTAAGCCCGAAGTATAATTTAACATAAAATTAATGGTATGTTAAGACATTTACTGTTTGTTATTGCATTGGTTCTGACAACAAGTTTGTTAGTCTTTTCTCAGACCGGATCAGGCACCCTTAAGGGAAGAATTACAGATAAAAAGACAAAGGAGCCCATTCCTTTTGCGAATATCGTTGTTGAAATCGGTGGTGTTCAGGTAGGTGGATCCACGACAGATTTCGACGGTAATTTCATGATCAAACCGATCCCTCCCGGGAAAATTGATTTGAAAGCCACTTACGTGGGATATACTCCCTTTATAATGAAAGGGATTATAATCTTTGCTGACAAAATTGCTTTCCAGAATGTTGATTTGCAGACACAGTCAGTAAACCTGAAAGAAGTCGAGGTTGTGGAATACAAGGTTCCTTTGATCTCAAAGGACCAGACGGTTTCCGGTGGAACGGTTTCCTCTGAAGACATTGCCAAGATGGCAAACAAATCGGCGGAAGCAGTAGCCACGACGATTGGGGGTGTTGGCACTGATGCCAATGGATCCATCACCAGTATGCGCGGACAGCGTTCTACCGGTACGGTTTATTATATTGATGGTATGCGCGTCATCGGTAATAACTCACTGCCTCAATCCGCTATTGAGCAAGTGGAAGTTATTCTGGGTGGTACACCGGCAAGTTACGGTGATGCAACTGGAGGGATCATCAGTGTGACCACAAAAGGGCCTTCCAGGGAGAACAGTGCGGGCATCGATATCCAAACCTCAAAGTTCCTCGACCGTTTTGGGTACAATAGGGTAGGACTGAACTTTACCGGTCCGTTGTTCTCTAAAAAAGACACCATCACCAAAACCAAGACCCCGATCATGGGCTACTTTGTAGCCGGTGAATTTGTTTACCAGAAAGATGGCATCCCCGGAGCCAACAAATATTATAAAGCGAAAGATGATGTTATCGATCGCCTTCGTTACAGCCCGATCCGCTTATCCGCAAACGGAAAGGCAATAGAACTTAGTGGAGAATACCTTACAAAAGACGACCTGGAACTCGCAAAAAACACCCAGAACACCTCCTTTTATAATATCAATGCATCGGGTAAACTGGATTTCCGCCTTTCCCCAACCATCAACGTGTCCCTCGGCGGTACTTTTCAGTATAATGACAGCTATGGGTTCTCCTTTGCCGGATCCCTTCTTGATTATAGGTATAATCCACATAGTACGAGCAGCACCTGGAGGGTGAACGGACGTTTTACTCAGCGTTTCCCAACTGCTTCAGATAGCAAATCGTTTGTGAAAAATGTATATTATTCTATCGGAGCCGACTTTTCCAGGAATGATAACAAGTCAGAGGATGCACAACTAAAACAGGATCTATTTAAATATGGTTATATCGGAAGTTTTGCGACCCAATCGCGCCGTGGCTATACCGATGGTCTCGAGAAGGATTCCGTGACCGGGAAAATTGCACGTCTCCATAATGGTTTCAAAGATACAGGCGTGATTTTTACGGCCAACAATTATAATCCTGAAGCGGTTGCCTGGGTGGATGAATATTATCGCCTGCTTCCTAAAGTAAAGGCTAACGGGACAGATGGATACTACCTGAGCATCGATGATATCATTGGTAACAGGGGCCTTGTCAATGGAATAGAACCGGAAGTTATTTACGGTATGTGGGCGAATATAGGGTCCCGTGCGAATGGTTATAATTACGGTCAATCAGACCAGACGAATGTCCAGGCTTCCTTTGCTGCCGACTTCGGTCATCATGAAATCCAGGTTGGTATGCAGTACCAGCAAAGAAAATATGGTACTTATGGAGTCAATGGTACTGATATGTGGTCATTGATGCGTCTGGAAACCAATTCCCATATTAAAGAATTGGATCTATCCGACCCTCAACTTGTTTACAAGGATAATTTCTTTATGGATACCATCAATTATTTCAGGAAATATTCTTAAACGCTTCAGAAGAATTTTGATATCAACCTGAGACAAAAACTTGGATTACCTGTTGATGGAACCGATTGGATCGACATCAATTCCTATAATTTTGATGCCGGAACCATTAACTATTATGATAAGAACCAGAAAATGCATACCCTCAGGTTAAGCGATAACCTGTTATCCATTGATATGTTCAGTCCTGACGAACTCTTCTCCGGAGGTTCACCGCTCGTAGGCTATGCAGGATATGATTATACCGGAAAAAAACTGAAACATCAGCCAACCCTTGATGATTTCTTCAATAAAAAAGATGCCAATGGCAATTTTACCCGTGAAGTTGCTGCTTTTCAACCCATATACATGGCTGGTTACATCCAGGACAAATTCGCTTTTAAAGACCTTATCTTCAATGTGGGTTTACGTGTTGACCGGTTTGATGCAAACCAGATGGTGCTGAGGGATCCTTATCTCTTTTTCCCGGCTAAAACCAAGTCAGAACTTGATCAGAATACATGGGGGAAACTTCCAAGCAATATCGGCGACGATTTTGTGGTTTATGTGGATGATCCTTCAAACCCAACAACCATTACCGGTTACCGTAACGGAAACCAGTGGTACAACAAAGATGGTACTCCTGTTTCTGACCCCAGGGCTGTTGACCCAAACGGCGTAAAACCGTTTCTTGAACCATCCAATAAGTCAATAAGTACGGTGGTGTTCAAGGATTATCAACCCCAGGTCAATTATATGCCGCGTATTTCCTTTTCTTTCCCTATCTCGGATGATGCCTTGTTCTATGCACATTATGACATCCTCACCCAACGACCTTCAAGTAATTTTGTTCAGTTGGATCCGGTGGGCTATTATTTCATCGGGGTGACAGGTGCCACAGGGACACATACGAACCCTGCATTGTTACCTGAAAAAACGATCGATTATGAGTTGGGGTTCCAGCAAAAAGTGAACAACTCATCTTCTCTGAAATTGTCTATTTTCTATCGCGAAATGCGTGACCAGATCCAGCAATACCGTCTCAGCGGTGCCTATCCAAAAACTTATTATTCTTATACAAATATTGACTTTGGTACGGTGAAAGGGATTACCGTGGCGTATGACCTGCGCAGAACCGGTAATGCAAGGATCCGTTTCAGCTATACTTTGCAGTTTGCCGACGGTACCGGATCGGATGCCAATGCCGCTTCAACCATCATACGGTCCGATCAGCCGAACCTCCGTACAATGAACCCATTGAACTTTGACCGCCGCCATTCATTCAATGCCGAATTCGACTATCGCTGGGGCAATGGAAAAGATTACAACGGACCAACAATAGGCCGAAAAAAGAAGGGTAAACCTCCTGTGCAAATCCTGTCAAACTTCGGTGGAAACCTTACTTTTACCGGGGGATCAGGAACTCCCTATACCAAATCCTCGAAGGTGATGCAATACGGAGCGATGGGCCCAATGCTCGGTTCCATCAATGGTTCCCGTTTGCCCTGGCAGTTCCTCCTGAACCTGAAGATAGACAAAGATTTCAACTTCTCGATGGGAAAAGTGAAGAAAAAACCTGCTACCATCAATGTCTACATTGAAATCCTGAACCTTTTGAATACTAAGAATGTTACCGGTGTTTATCCGGCAACAGGTTCGCCATCAGACGATGGATACCTTTCTGCCCCCGAATATCAGAACCAGATCAGTGCACAGGTGAGTGAAGCATCATACAGGGATCTTTATTCCATCTATATAGACCGGCCGTTTAACTATAGCTCGCCGCGACAGACCCGGTTAGGCCTTATGTTTAATTTCTAAACCGGAAGTTTAATCACCATGAGGATAAAAAATATTACAGGTAATATCATAAATTCAATACCCATGAAAAATATGTTTCGTTTCTTATTGCTCTCTCTTGGCCTTATGCTGATTTTAGAAGTAACATATGCAGAGGAGAATAAACGGTCGGGTAAAAAGGATTCCGAGATCATAAAACAAACAGCGGCTGGCTGCGCTGCCGGATCCAATTACAGATATCTTGACATAAACAACGTAAGGACCCTGGTTTTTTCATATGGAAACGGATGGTTCCTGGAAACTGCCGAATATGAAATTCCAAAAGGATCAAAGAAAACTTCCATGTTTTCTTTTTCCCTATGGATCGGTGGTATTGACCTGAACAATAACCTGAAGTTGGCGGCTTACAAATATGGACAGGGCCCAGGCCCGAATTACACAGTGGCCCATACAAAAAACGACTTCTGGCCCGGACCTTTGAAAATTGACGGAACAGCTGCCGTTGATGATGCAACGTGTGCCAAATATGACCAATTGTTTCAGATGACCCGCGCAGAAGTCCAGGAATTCATTGCCTGGTGGGATAATAATGCTGACTTCCCTGATTATATAATACCCAAATCCATCCTGGAATGGCCAGCAAAAGGTGACCGTGCCGGGGGATATGCTAATTATCTTGCTCCTTTTTATGACAATAATCTTGATGGAATCTATAACCCCAAACTAGATGGCGATTTTCCTTATTATGATTTTGCTAACGTCCTCTGTCCGAGATTTCTTAAACCCGGTCAAAAAATTCAACGTGGCAGGATTGCTAATGGTTCAGCAGATGATACACTCGGGATCCTGGTTGACCAGGTACTGAAAGGCGACCAGACCCTCTGGAGCGTTTACAATGATAAAGGTAATGTTCATACGGAAACACAGGGTGAACCTATCGGGATGGAAATCAGGGCACAATATTTTGCCTTTGCTACCAATGATGAAATTAACAACATGACATTCTACAGCTATGAACTTATCAACCGTTCGACCTATACCTTGACAGGAACTTATTTCAGTCAATGGGTTGACACCGACCTGGGTTATGCATGGGATGACTATGTTGGCTGCGATGTAAACCGTGGTTTAGGGTATTGTTACAACGGAACCCCTGTGGATGGTTCCGGGCAACCCGAGGCTTATGGCGCCCACCCACCTGCTATAGGTGTCGACTTTTTCCAGGGACCATACCTTGACCCCGACGGGTGCGATAATCCTTCTTTTAAAGGGAGTACGGAAAAAGGACCTTCCTTTAATGGATCATGCAGCATTGTAGGGTTAGGGTTGAGTCAAGCTAGCATAATGATGCATTATGGGCCAAATAATTCAGACAGCGGATACTTTATCGTTCGTTCTGAAGCCATCAACGGGATCAACTTTGGCGATGGTATCGTGGACAATGAACGGTTTGGTATGAGAAGGTTCGTGTACCATAATAACGGGGGGGCCTCTTATATGAGCGATCCGGATTTTGCTCCCCAGTATTATAATTTACTTAAAGGGATCTGGAAAGATGGCCAGCGAATGAGATATGGCGGTAATGGGCATCCGTTATCCGGCGGCACAGGTCCGGAAGCTGATTTTATGTTTCCTGAATTATCGGATGTTTGCGATTGGGGAACAAAGGGATAACAACCTTCTCCGAAATTATGGACAGAAGTTACTGCAACTAACGCTGCGTCCGATAGAAGGTTTATGCAATCTGCCGGACCATTTACTTTACGCCCGGGGGCCTGTAACTATATTACCGTTGGTATTCCATGGGCACGGGCTGCAGGAACTCCTTGGGAATCCGTCGAATTATTAAAAATCGTAGATGATAAATGCCAGAAATTGTTTGATAACTGCTTCGCGGTTCTGAATGGCCCCAATGCCCCGGATCTGTCATTCCAGGAACTGGATAAAGAACTGGTCGTTTACCTCTCGAACAAGAAATCAAATGATGCAGGGAACAACTTCCGGGAGAAATATTCCGAATATGATCCGAATATTCCGAACCCGGATAACCTCCCGCATAATAAGAGAAACGATTCCATCTATCGTTTCGAGGGATACCAGATCTTCCAGTTAAAGGACGCAACGGTTGGTGCTTCCGAACTTTCCGATAACAGCAGAGCCCGGATTGTTGCACAATCTGATATTCAGAATGGCGTCTCGAAACTTGTAAACTGGACCTTTAATTCAGAACTTGGTGGAAATAAAGGACAGGTGATGGTAACCGGAGAAGACAAAGGGGTTCATCATTCGTTCGTTCTTAGGGAAGACCAGTTCTCGCTGACTACTTCTGCTACCCTTGTCAATCATAAACAATATTACTATATGGCCGTTGCCTATGGCTATAATCAATATAAAGCCTATCAGCCCGATTCAGTTGATAAAGGACAGGCGGTACCCTATTTGCAGGGACGTGGAAACATCAGGAGATATACGGCTATCCCACATATCACCATCGGCGATAAATTGAATTCATCAGTGGGTGATGGACCTGTGATCACACGTATCCAGGGACAAGGTAACGGGGGAATGATCCTTGAATTATCTGAAAAAACCATTACCGAGATTCTTGGCAAACCGATGGCCGATTCCGTTACAAATGTTTACGGAACACCGGATTATCCGTTAGCTTATCACCCGGAATACAAAACCTCTTCGGGACCGCTGAAAGTCAAAGTGGTTGACCCCCTGAATGTAATATCCGGAAATTTTGTTGTAAAATTTGATTCGATGTCGCCAGGTCCGGCAAATTCCCAATTCCTGAATTCCAAAATTCAATACGGGAAATGGAAGTTGTATGACGAGACTACCGGAATAACTTATAACGCTGACACTAGTACCATTTATCCCTACGAACAGTTGTTCCTGAATCTTGGTCTTGCCATCACGATTAACCAGGTTCCTTTCGCAGGAGATACGGCAAGGGATGGAACACATTATTCCGGCAACGGCTTGCTTTCGGCGCCTTTTGCAATTTATGCTGATAGCTCCAGAAGGTGGCTGGACGGAATTGAGGATAATGATGTTCCGGCGAGCCCGGAGAACTGGATCCGTGCCGGTCTTTATAGGGCCCCGGATAATATTAACCTCAACGACTTGGATAATACGGCCTCAAAGTTAAATCCATGGGATCCGGATAAGAATTATGCTAAAATCCAAGTAGGAGTGAAAAACCAGGGCGGAACCTGGGCTCCCTATTGCCTGACTGTTGCAAATGATCAGGTTGGAACAGGATTTCCGAATATTTCACCATCCGTTTCGAAAGCTTCAAAGGCGAAGAGTACCCTGGACAGACTGGCATCCGTCGATATTGTTATCACTCCCGATAAATCAAAATGGACCCGCTGTCCGGTTATAGAAATGTGCCCTGATGCAAAATTATCCGAAGGCGGAGCATCTAAGTTTGATATCAGACGACATCGTTCCGTAAATGCGGATGGAGATACCGGTGTTGTCAATTCAGACCCGTTGATGAACTCCAACTTTATTAATGCTACCGGAATGGGCTGGTTCCCAGGATATGCCATCAACCTCGAAACCGGCGAACGTATGAACATTATGTTCGGGGAGAATTCATGGCTCATTGCTGATAACGGACGGGATATGTTATGGAATCCATCGACCCGATATTATGATAGACCTGATATCATGGGTGAACCTGTTTTTGGCGGTATGCATTATGTTTATATCATGGGATCATTGCGAGCCAAAATTGTACAGGGACCACAAACCTTTAATCTGGATTATCCTGCCTATGACGGCGGTGCCTATTTTATCACCCATATGAAGAAAGTGCCGTCACAGATCTGGCAGGCCTATGGATATGGGGCCTGCATGTATGTTGGTATGCCCAGGGCTATTGAAGGAAAAGAATGGCTCAGCAACGAGGTGAAAATTAAAATCCGGATCGGGAAACCGTATAGCCGGTATTTTGCTACAAGCTTGCCGGCATCTTATTCGGATACTGCTGAAAACCATTGCTGGCCTGAATATTCTTTCAATACTGCTACGATTGCAACCATCAAACAGGATGCAGATAAACTGTCAAGTGATCTCGACCTGATCAACGTGGTTCCTAACCCCTATTATGGATACAACGATTATGAAAGAAACCAGTTGGACAACAGGATCAAGATCGTCAACCTGCCACTCAAAAGCACCGTCACGATCTTCAACCTGAACGGAACCATGATCCGGCAATTTGTTATTGATAAATCCGGGATCACCGAGCCAAGAGGATCAACGGCAGATATGAATACGGATGCAAAGACATCCATTGATTGGGACCTCAAAAACTTTGCGGGAATTCCAATCTCGGGAGGTGTCTACCTGATCCATGTGAAAGCAGATGGAATTGGTGAAAGGACCATTAAATGGTTTGGAATATTGCGTCCAACAGACTTGAATTCGTTCTAATACTTTCTTGGAACTGTGAACAGAGTAATATATGGTTAGAAAAATAAAAATTATGAATATGAAAAATATTTATAGCCTCTTATTTGCAATATTCTTAGCAGGATTGATTGTCCTTCCTATGGATAAGGTTTCTGCCGGTAATAAGGACCGTTCGGGCCAGGCAGGAGCATCAGAGTTGCTGATCGATCCCTGGGCAAGGAGTTCGGGCTGGGGAAGCGTGAATACTGCCAATGCCTACGGACTCGAAGCCATGTATGCGAATATTGCGGGGACGGCTTCAACCAAAGGAACGGAGATCATCTTTTCGTATACCAACTGGTTACAGGGATCCGGTATTAAAATCATGAATTTCGGGTTTTCTCAGAAATTGGGACAAAATAAAGGAGTTCTTAGTTTGGCCATCATGTCGATGAATTTTGGTGAAATTGATATCACCACGACGAATTCCCCTGAAGGCCACCTGGGTAAATTTAAACCCAATTACCTCAACATCAATCTTTCTTATGCAAAAGCATTTTCAAACAGCATCTACGGTGGATTGAATTTCAAAGTCATTTCCGAATCCATTGCTGATGCCAGCGCTACAGGAATTGCCCTTGATGCCGGGATTCAATACATCACCGGGGAGAAAGACCAGATTAAGTTCGGGGTTGCCCTAAAAAACATTGGCCCGACCATGAAATTCAGTGGTGACGGCCTCTCTTTCCGTGGTATCATTCCGACTCATGGAAACGATAATGACCTCTTTACTGTTGCCACACGGTCAGAAAAATATGAGATGCCCGCTACCTTACGGATCGGGGCTTCTTATGACTTTCTCATCGGAGAAATGCACCGTATCACACTGGCGGGTAACTTTACCTCCAACTCTTTCACCAAGGACCAGTTTACCCTGGGTCTCGAATATGCGTTAAAACCTTTCTTTGCCCTGAGGGCAGGGTACACCTACCAGGATGGTATCTTGAGTTCCTCCATTGCTGACCGGGGAACGGTATTTACCGGCCTGAATGCAGGTTTCTCTGTTTTCGTTCCGTTAAATAAGGAAAAAGAAACAGGCATCGGGATTGATTATTCTTACAGATCAACAAACCCATATTCCGGCACACATTGTGTAGGGCTGAAGCTTAACTTTTAGAAATTACCTTAACTTCATTTAGTCCAAATTATTATTTTTGTATGGCATAAGGACCCTTTCAAAGGGTCTTTTGCCTTATTATCTGGTCGATGAAAATATGAAGCTATGACAGAGATCAAGTATTATACGCAGGAAGGATTAGATAAGCTCCAGGAGGAGTTACAAAAGCTGATATCCGTGGAGCGTCCATCGATTTCAAAACAGATCGCAGAAGCAAGAGATAAGGGAGATCTTTCAGAGAATGCCGAATACGCGGCTGCCAAGGAGGCGCAATCCATGCTGGAATTGAAAATATCCAAGTTGCAGGATATGATCAGCAATGCACGACTACTGGATGAATCCAAGCTCGATAGCACCAAAATACTGATCTTTTCTACTGTTAAACTGAAAAATACCCAAAATGACAGCGTGGTCATCTATACATTGGTTCCCGAAAATGAAGCCAATGTGAAGCTGGGTAAAATCTCCGTCAATTCACCTATATCCAAAGGGCTTCTTGGAAAGAGTATAGGTGAAAAGGTTGAAATAACGGTACCTGCCGGTACTGTTGCTTTTGAGATCATTGAAATCTCCAGAAAAAACGGACACTAATGTCAAGCATCTTCACACAGATTATCAACGGAGAGATCCCTGCATACAAAGTTGCTGAAGATGAAAATTATTATGCATTCCTCGATATTTACCCACTTGCGGAAGGACATACGCTGGTTATTCCCAAAAAAGAAACTGATTATATCTTCGACATCGAAGATGAAGAATACCAGGGGTTGTTTTTATTCGCCAAACAGGTAGCTGCAGCCATGCGGAAAGTTATTCCCTGCGAACGGATCGGTATTGCAGTCATCGGGCTTGAAGTGCGGCACGCGCACATTCACCTTGTCCCGCTGAAAACGATCTATGATATCGATTTTCGGAAACCGAAACTACAGTTGTCACAGGAAGAATTTACAGCAATTGCTGCAAAGATCAGCGGAGCAATGAGGAAGTAGGTATGCACGAAGGGTTATTTACCGGGAAACCGGTATTTCTCTTTTTGTGAGCATCAATAGGCCCTGACGTTTTTTCCCTCAATATAATTGATAAAGGATTTATTCACCACCTTATTCCCTCCGGGAGTCGGATAATTCCCTGTAAAATACCAGTCGCCCGTGTGATTGGGACAAGCCGTATGAAGGTCTTCAATGGTCTGGTAAATGATCTCGATCTTTGCCCTTACCGTTGGTGGCGTCAGGAGTTCAGAAACTTTTTCCGAGATCCTGTGAGCGGTGAAGGGCTTGTAAATTTCCTTGACGAAATTCTGAATTTCTTCCTTTGGAAGGTGCTCCTGGGCTTTTGCTTTTTTGTAAACATCGTTGATCACATTTTCCAGGTGAGATTCCTTCAGGAGTTCGATTGCAGCTTTATAAGCGATAAAATCCGAGAGCTTGGCCATGTCGATGCCGTAGCAGTCGGGGTATCGGATCTGGGGTGCAGAGGAAGCGATGATGATCTTTTTCGGCTCCAGCCTGTCAAGGATCCGTATTATGCTTTGTTTCAGGGTGGTTCCCCTGACGATGGAATCATCGAGCACCACCAGGCTGTCCTTTCCTTTACGGATGCTCCCATAAGTGATGTCGTAAACATGTGCAGCGAGGTCGTCGCGCTGTGAATCCTGTGCAATGAATGTCCTCAGCTTCATGTCTTTCACTGCAACCTTTTCCACCCTTGGTCCCAGTGTAAGGATGGCATCAAGTTCTGCGGGCGTTAGTTTCCCGCGAGCTTCCAGGATCCGGTCCTTCTTGATAGTGTTGCAGAAAAGATCAATTTCCTCGATCAGACCATAATAAGCATCAATAGCCGTATTCGGAATGTAGGAGAAAACGGTGTTCTCCAGGTCATAATCAATTGCTTTCAGGATTGCGGGTGCAAGGAATTTACCCAGGTTTTTTCGTTCCCGGTAAATCTCTTTATCTGTTCCCCGGGAAAAATAGATCCGTTCAAAAGAACAGGCCTTCTTTTCTAATGGTTTACGGAATTGTTTTTCGGCGATCGTCCCGTCTCTTTTAACAATCAAGGCATGACCGGGTTTTAATTCCTTCACCGATTCAAAGGGAACGTTAAAAGTGGTCTGTATAACCGGACGTTCAGATGTTGCAACGACGATCTCTTCGTCACGGTAATAAAATGCCGGCCTGATCCCGCTGGGATCGCGCATTACAAAAGCATCCCCATGCCCAAGCAATCCGGCGATAACATAACCGCCATCCCAACTTTCGGCCGAATGCTTTAATATCCGCTGGATGTCAAGGTGCTTGGCAATCTGCCGGGTGATTTCCCGTTTCGGAAATCCCTGTTCTTTGAATTTCCGGTAAAGGGCTTCATTCTCTTCATCGAGGAAATGCCCGATTTTCTCAAGGATGGTGATGGTAT
>Ga0209746_1000651_pt1 | contig 17572 bp, 15 predicted proteins | sample BarGraNGADG00211_3_FD_184496 | JGI IMG/M metagenome (GOLD analysis project Ga0209746, IMG submission 184496) | Arctic peat soil microbial communities from Barrow, Alaska - Barrow Graham LP Ref core NGADG0011-211 (SPAdes) (version 2) | ecosystem: Environmental > Terrestrial > Soil > Wetlands >... | reverse complement strand
AGCTCAGGGGATTAGAGCGCGCGCCTCCGGAGCGCGAGGTCGAAGGTTCGAATCCTTCCGGGGGCACCAACGTTGTCAAAACGACAACGTTCCCCCTGCAAGCGGCTGGCTTCTGACGTCCGGCCGCCTACCCGATCGCTTAGCCAAGTGCCTCTCGGGGTCGACATCCAGCGTCAATGCTCGCCCACATCGTCGCCTAGCAGACGGCGCACTACCGCCATCCCCCGCGCAGCGTCTGTGCACCAGCCGTCTGCGCCGACCCTGTCACTCACCTTCTGGGTGAGCGCCGCGCCTCCAATGACGATAGGCAACGGGTGCGACCACGTGGCCGTGCGCTCGCGCACGAGGGTAATGGTTGAGGCGAGGCTGTCGAAGCCGGTGGTGAGCAGGCACGACAGGCCGAGAACGTCCGGCCGATGCCGATCCACGGTGTCTGCGACGCGCTCCGGGGCGACGTCCACGCCCAGGTCGATGACATGGAAGCCGTGTGCATCGAAGAGAGTCGTGGCGATGTTCTTGCCGATGTCGTGGATATCGCCCTTGACCGTCGCGATGATGAAGTTGCCGGCGTTCGTAAGCCTGGCTGGCTGCTCGAGGAGCGGGATGAGGATCTCGGCCGCCTCACGGAAGATCTCGCCGGCCATGATCAGCGCCGAGATGAAGAACGTACCGTCTTTATAGAGTCTCCCGACTCGCTCGATGCCGTTTACGCACTCACTGATCAACTTGACCGGGGTCTCACCCGCCTCCAGTCTGCGCCGGATCGCGGCAAGTGCAGCGCGCTCGTCCATGGCCACGATGAGGTCGGCGATGCTGGCGTCGCCACCGTGCCGTGTCATCAAGACCCTCCTTCTTCGCGGTGCACTATGCCCACCGTCGACGAGAAGGTGAGCCGATCGGCCCTCCCGATGAACCTCCCCCAGCTCTGGGGCCGGTCGTCGTAGTCGAAGAACAGGTGCTTGACGACCCAGGCGAGGGCGCCCGGCTTCTCGCCCAGGTACCCGGCCTCGCTCTCGGTCAGGGCCGAGGCGTGCAGCGTGAGGCTTCCGAACTTGACGCCGGAGCCGGTCCCACCCGAGAAGAGGTCGTTCAGCGAGGTGACGCCGAGTTCGGCCTCGACCAGGGGACGGGCGGGATCGAAGAGCAGGTACTCGACGTGGTAGAAGACCGCCTCCTCGCCCCGGCTCAGGAGCCGCTTGATGGCGATGACGTGGTCGTCCACCTGGAGCCTGTCACGCACGTGGGCGCTGGGCGCCACGATGCGCGCCTCGACGATCCGCGCCGCGATGTCGGGGTCCGCGAGCATATGGAGATTTCTGTTTCGGGCAGTCGGCCCGAGCCCTTCCGAATCGGCAAGTTGTCGGCATTCTGCCGACGACTCTGCTGGGCACCGCCGACGCCGGCCGAACGCAGGTCGGCACGAGCGGTCATCTCGGTCCGGCACCGGGCAGTGGAGGGTTCCTCTATGGCCGGTCGGCGGCGCCGCGCTCCGACGACGGGCCGGAGTCCGTCGCCTTCGATCTCACCGAGTGGCTCGCCGAGGTCGGCGCCGCCACCTTCCTCATCGGACCCCGATAGCCACCGCAGAACGGCCATGGCGAGTCGCCGGGCGCCGGCTCTCCGCGCTACCTCACGCCGGATGAGTACGCCGCACGCTGCGCGCCGGCCCTCGAACAGCACGCGGCCCGAGCGGATTGACTACGATGCTCAACAACCGGAGACTCTGACAGCAATCAAGAGCAGTGCTCGAAAAGGTGCCAGGCCAAGGAGAACGATGCTGAATAGCTTGATTGACGCGATGGACCACGCCATTCGGGAAGTCAGGAAGATGCCCGAGAAGGCTGTCCAGGTCTTTCACCACAATGACTCCGATGGGCTCACTTCGGGCGCCATCCTCACCTGCGCCTTCGAACGGCAGGGATATGCAGTCCGGCGCTTCTGTCTGGAAAAGCCATACCCCGCAGTGCTGGAGAAGGTCTTCGAGCAGGAGGGCAAGATCCTCATCTTCGCCGATCTTGCCGGAAGGATAGCCCCGTTGCTTTCCGAGTTGAACCAGGGAAAAAACCTGACCCTGATCCTGGATCACCATGTCGCTGAAGCCTCGACCGATCCGAGAGTCATGAACCTCGACCCCGATCTCTTTGGATTGAAAGGGGATCGGGACATCTCCGGTTCGACGACCTGCTATCTCTTTGCGCGTACCCTGGATCCGGCTAATCGTGACATGGCCCATATCGCCGCCGTGGGAGCGGTGGGTGACGGTTTCTTTGTGGACGGCGCGTTGGTGAGTGAGAACCGCGAAGTCGCAGTGGAAGCCGTTCGACAGGGCCTGCTCGAGATCAGGAACCATGGGCTCGGGGAGCAGTACCTGCTGAACGGCTCAGAAGGTCAAACAGACGTTGTTGAAGTCGGCGACTATCTTGATGTCCTGGGGGGTGTGGGTTACTACCAAAAGGGACCGGACATGGGAGTCAGGGTCTGCCTTGAAGGGGTCTCACCGGAGTCGGACCTGATGACGGAAGAACTGGAGGCTGTCAGGACGAGGCTATTCGACGAGGAGATCGCGAGGCTCCAGGCAGGCGCTTTGAAGCAGGCGCCTCACATCCAGTGGTTTCATGTCGAAACACGTTTTTTCCCGATGGGGGTCAAAATGGTCGGGGCATTCTGTGATGCCATCAGGACCACGAACCTCATCGATCCCCGCAAGTACCTCGCCGGATTTCAGATCATTCCCGATGAGATCCCGGATTTCGGCGCGATCAGATTCAACCAGGTGAAGATCTCCATGCGGGTCGCTCCTTCTATGGAAGGAGAGATCAGGGCGGGACGAGCAATGGGACTCAACATACTGCTTCCCGAAGCGACAGGCAGACTCGGAGGGTTCTCCGACGCTTGCCATAGTCTGACGGCTGCCACCACGGTGGCCATTGGTGATGAAGAAGAGCTCATCGACGAAATGGAAAGCATCCTGAATGGAGAGCCACATGGCTGAGGGCAGTGGGTTCGGAAAGACGATCTTGATCGGGGATCAGTTTGTCCTTGATGGAGTCCCGGCGATCGTTTCGTCAATACCGTATGAGACCGTGACGAAGGTGGAACGGATCGACGGCGAGGGGTGGGTCCTGGAAGACGACCGCATCGAGGTCCCCGGGTACAAAGACAAGAAGAGGGAACAGCAGGGCGAATCCATCGACAGGATCCTCGAAGTCATGAGCATCGACGTCAAGAAGACGCCGATCAAGATCACCGTCGGGGGAACGTTGCTGGCCGGTAGCGGGGTGGGCGCCAGCGCTGCCATCTGCGTTTCGCTGGCCCGGGCAGTGAACGCGGAGTTCGACTTGGGCTATTCGATCGAGGAGATCAATCGGGTGGCCTGGCAGGGTGAATTCCCCTATCACGGGGTTGCCAGCGGAGTCGACAATACCGCCTCGACCTACGGCGGTCTTCTCCTCTTCTGGTTGGAAGACGGAGAGCAGCATTTCGAAAGGATCAAGAGTCCTGGGCCCTTTGAGATAGTGCTCGCCAACAGCGGCGTCACGGTCAATACGGCGGCCCTGGATCAGTTCATCGATCAGCAGAAGACGGGCGATCCGGAGCTCTTTGCCGCGCGTCTCGAGACCATCAGGGCCCAGGTCCTTGAGATGAAGAGAGCGCTTGAAGGTCGTGATCTGGAGACCGTGGGAAGGGTCATGTCGGAGAATCACAGGCTCCTGGCCGACATGGGGATGTCTCACGAGACGCTTGATCACATGTGCCAGACGGCCCTCGAGGAAGGTGCTTTGGGGGCGAAGGTCACGGGAGGTGGCAGAGGCGGCTATATGGTCTCTCTGACGCCGGGACCAGAGCTCCAGGATACGATCGCGTCGGCTTTCGAAAGGGAAGGATACAAGCTTCTCCGGGCAACGATCGGTGGAAGTTGACCGCCGACACGATGAGCGGACAGGCGATCGATGTAACCGGCGGGCAGAAGACGCGTTGAGCAGCCTGCTCACCCCAGAACGCTTCTTTGCCGGCTACATCTTCGACCTGGACGGGACGGTCTACCTGGGGGAAGCCCTGCTTCCCTCGGCGGGCGAGACCCTGAGGGTGCTGCGCGCGCGCGGCTTGCGCACGATCTTCCTCTCCAACAACCCTACGCATGCGCGCGAAGAGTACGCCGTCAAGCTCACTCGCCTGGGCGTGCCGACCTCCGTAGAAGACATCCTGACTTCATCGCTTGTGATGGTGGATTTTCTTCAGCGGCTCATGCCGGGCGCCCGCCTGTTCGTCGTCGGCGAGGAGCCGCTGTGCGCCGAGCTGCGCCGTGGCGGGTTCGAGCTGACCGAGAAGGCGAACAACGTCGATGCCGTGATCGCGAGCTTCGACCGCACCTTTGTCTACCGCAAGCTGCAGATCGCCTTCGACGCCATCCGGGCCGGGGCGCGTTTCTTCGCCACCAACCCCGACCGTTACTGCCCTGTACCCGGCGGCGGCGAGCCCGACTGTGCCGCCATCATTGCCGCCATCGAGGCCTGCACCGATACGCGGGTCGAAGCCGTGCTCGGTAAGCCATCCCACTACATCATCGATGCCGCTCTGAGCTTGATCGACATGCCGGCGGCGGACTGCCTGATGACCGGCGACCGGCTGGAGACCGACATACTCATGGGCCAGGAGGCAGGCATGTCCACCGCACTGCCGCTCACTGGTGCGACTCCTGAATCAGCCCTGGCCGCCTCGTCCATCCAGCCGACCTACGTCCTGCGCCATCTGGGTGACCTGCTCCCCCCACCCACGCTCCCCTGAGATAGTCTCGCGCCGTCCCCGCCACGAAGGCCCCCGGTATAACGGCGAGATCTCAGGCCCAGCGCTTGACGGCCGCGTCTGACAGGCGGTCGGCGGCCTCGTTGAGGCGCAAGCCGACGACGTCCAGCCGCCGCAGCAGTTCACGGCGCTTGACGACCTCCATGGTGGGTTCGCCGCGGAAGAGCCGCCCCAGCTCGGTGTCGTACAGGCGGCGGATCTCGTTCGCCGATTTCTTCGTCGCCAGGGCGGTCTTGATGTCTTTCGGGTCTATCGCGATCGCCTGCACCGCCAGCTGCAGGTCTCCGATCCCGCTCGCGGCGGCGTCGAGAAGACCGATGAACTCGCCCGCCTCCTCGAACCCGTACAGGTCCCACTCGCGTACGAAGTCGCGCAGGTTGTCGAGCACGTCGTCGACGGACCGCGACAGGCGGAAGAGGTCCTCGCGATCGATCGGTGCGACGAGCACTCCCGCGAGCCGGGTCACCAGCTCGGCTCTCAGCGTGTCGCCGCGATGCTTGATCTCGGCGATCCGCAAGCGAGCGTCGCCTGGGGTGACCCTTCCCTCTGCCACCGAGCGGGCCAGTCGGCACGCGGTCGCGGCCTCGCTGAGCTGGGCCTCGAGCGTGGCGATGACGGCGAGCCGGCTGTGCAGGCAGTCTTGGACTGCGCCCTCCACGGTCAGGAAGAAGTGGTCCTCGCCGAGCAGCCCCAGCAGCCCGCAGCGCCTGAACACGTCGAGCACCGAGGAGCCCACTCGGGCGAACACTATGTCACGGCCGCTGTCGCGCAGGTTGTGCACGAGCCGGACGAGCGTCTCGGCGGCGGTCACGTCTAGATCGGTGGTTGACTCCAGGTTCCACACCACGACGCGCGGCGTGGGTCGCATCACGCTCAGGAGCTCGTTGAGTCGGTCGACGACGAAGCCGGCATTGGCGAAGAAGAGCTGTCCGTCCAGGCGGAAGATGAGCAGGCCGGGGAAGGTCTCGTTCTCCGGGTGGCGGACCACATCGCTGTACGTCTTCTCATTGGGCACACGGCCGAGCACAGCAGCATGCGGCCGACTGGCGCGATAGATCAGGATGGCGAGCGAGAGACCCACCGCGATGCCGAGACCAGGCAGCACGCCGAGCGCCAGGACCCCGACGAGAGCGGACAGCGCCGGTGCGACATCGGCGGCCCGGACGCTCGAGAACCAGCGCATCTCCTTCAGGTCGATCAGGCTCCACACCGCGCGCACCACGACGGCTCCCAGGACCGCTTCGGGGAGATCGTGCCCGACGCGGGCGACGAAGAACACCGCCACGAGCATCACGGCGGCGCCGATCAGGCCGCTCATCTGTGACCTGGCGCCGCTGGAGTCGCTGAGCGCAGAGCCCGAAAGGCCCCCGCTGACCACGATGCCGCCAAAGGCCCCGGAGCCGATGTTGGCCAGCCCGAGGGCGACCAGCTCCTGGTTGGCGTCGACCTCGTAGCTGTGGCGGACGGCGAAGGTCCGCGCACCGCTCAGAGCCTCGGCGTAGACGACGATGGCGATGCCGGCGGCGCTCGGTAGCAGGACCAGTGCGTCGGCGGCGCTGATGTCCGGCAGCCGCGGGCCCGGAAGGCCACCCGGGATGGCACCGACCATGGCGACCCCGTGTGCACCGAGGTCGAGGGCGGCGGCGGCGGCGATGCCGAGCATGAGGACGATAAGCGCCCCCGGGATCCTTGGCCGGCGCCGCGCGGCGAACAGGAGGACGAGCGCGATGACGCTCACGAGGGCGGTCACGGCGCTTGTCTCGTCGAGCTGAGCGATGTCCTGCCAGACGATGCGCACGAAGTTGGAGGACGGCGGCACATCCAGGCCAAGGAGCTTGGGCACCTGGCTGGCGATGATCGTCAATGCCAGGCCGGTGACGTAGCCGCTGACCACCGGGCGGGCGAGGAACGCCGAGACGAAGCCCAGCCGGGCGACGCCGGCGACAAGGCTGAACAGGCCGACGAGGACGGCGACCATGGCCACCAGTGTCACCGTCTGTGCCGGGCTCGTGGCGCCGTGGGCGGCCACGACCGCCGCCGTCATGATGGCGTCGGTCGAGGTTGGCGAGCACGCGAGCTGACGCGACGTCCCGAAGAGCGCGTAGATCGCTAGGCCGGCCAGGGTCGCGTACAGGCCGGCCTGAGGCGGCACGCGGGCGATCTGCGCATACGCCATGCTCTCTGGCACCAGCAGGCCGATCACCGTGAAGGCGGCGACGGCATCGGCTCTCAGCCATCGCCGCTGGTAGCCGCCGGCCCATGCGGTGATCGGCAGCCAGCGATGCAGGCGCGCGCGAGGTGCGACGCGCGAGGCGTCGCTCGGCTGGGAACTCTGTGCGCGTGCTCCGGAGTGTGCGGCGCTCACCGGCCTTGACCCCCGATCGTTCGTCCGCTCCCCATCATAGGGCGAGTGCGGCCGCTCGCGTGAGTGACGGCGCCTGCCGCTGAGTCCAGACGACGCACAGAGGGCACTCTTGGGCGGCCGACAATGGCGTTGGGGGCGAGGCCTGTGACGGTTCTGAGGGACCGGCGGCAAGACGGTGGTAACCTTCATGGTAGGCGGCGGTGCCGCTTCTTCGCGGCGGCAGGGGGTCGACATGGCAAGGCTAAGTCGGTTTCGCAGAGCGATCCGCGAGCTCGGACGAGGCGCGCGCGCTCCCCTGACGGCGATCCTCGAGCGCCAGCTCGAGGAGACCGCCATCGCCTGTAAGCTGGCGCGCGCCGTGGCGGAGGGCAGCGCCGTTCCGAGCGAAGCTCACGAGCAGATGGCCGAGATAGAACACGGAGGCGACATGCTGCGAGGCGAGCTCGTGGGGAGACTCGCGGGAGTGCTGGTCTCGCCCATCGATCGCGAGGATCTCTTCCGTCTCTCGCGCTCGATCGACGACGTGCTTGACAATCTGCGCGACTTCGTGCGCGAGTGCGACCTGTACGAGATTGAAGGCGGCGATTCCTTTCTGGGGATCCTCGACGCCATCGCGAGCGGGGTCGACGACCTGCGCCTCGCCGTGCGGACGATCGCCGGCGACTCGAAAGACACGAGTCAGTCGGCCCTCGCGTCCAAGAAGTCCGCCAACGAGATCCGGCGCCTGTACGACGCTGAGGTGGGACGCCTGTTCACCGGAGAGCTCTCCATGGAAGTGCTCAAGTCCCGCGAACTGCTGAGAAGGCTTGACGTCGTGGGCCTGCGCCTCAACGAGGCCGCCGACGTACTGTCGGATGCGGCCGTCAAACGCCGCGGCTGACAGAGGAGCGCGAGTGATGCGTGAAGACTCGCCGCGCCGGCGCCCGACCAGACGATCTCCGAGAGGCCTGCGATCGACGATCTCGGTCGCGCGCACACCCCCGGACGTCTAGACTTCGGTTTGGTCCTAGACGAAGACCGCAGCGCTCGCCATACTGTGAATACTATGGAACGCGGCGACTGCGAGCGCGTCGCCCGCAGCTGGGTCCGGGGCAAGCGAGTCAGGGGGAGGTGCTCTTGGGAGCAACAGCCACGCCGTCTGGGTGACGGCATTCGAGGGTGATGAGGTCAGCTTGGCTCACCCTCGAGGCAGGGGCGTGCGCGTCGAGGTCGCAGCGCTGCTGGGCCTGAGTGCCGTTGGCCGGATGCGCTTCTGGTCACCAAGAGGCCAGCTCACCATAATCCTAGGGTTTGGAGGGACGATGTTCAGTTTCCGCAAGTTGAGTTTGGCGACAGCGATGGCGGTATCTGCCGCACTGCTGGTCCTGCTTGTGGTTGCCTGCGGTTCGCCGCCGAGCAGCTCCGATTCGACGAGCGCGCCGTCTGGCGCGGCGGCGGCGACGTCGGCAGCGGATCTCGGGGGTATGGATGCGCTCGTCGCGGCGGCAAAGAAGGAAGGGACGCTCAACGTCATCGCCTTGCCACCGGACTGGGCGAACTACGGAGAGATGATCTAGTCCTTCGAGGCCAAGTACGGGATCAAGATCAACTCGGCTCAGCCCGACGGCACCAGCCAGGACGAGATCAATGCCGCGAAGCAGCTGAAGGGCACCGATCGTGCGCCGGACGTCTTCGACATCGGCGGCAGCGTGGCCCTCGCCAACACCAGCATGTTCGCGCCCTACAAGTCGGCTGAGTGGGACCAGATCGGCGCCGAACTCAAGGATCCAACCGGCCTGTGGACGAGCAACTACACCGGTTACATGTCCATCGGGTACAACGCGGACAAGGTGCCGGGGCCTACGACGATGAACGATCTGCTCAAGTCCGCGTACAAGGGCACGGTCGCCCTGAACGGCGACCCGACGGAGGCCTCGGCGGGTTTCAACGGCGTGGTCATGGCCACGATCGCGAGCGGCGGCACGGCCGACGACTTCGCGCCCGGAGTGGACTTCTTCGCGAAGCTCAACAAGGTCGGCAACCTCTTGCCTGTGGATCCGACGCCGGCCACGATCGCCTCGGGGCAGACGCCGATCGTCATCGACTGGGACTACAACAACGTGGCGCAGACCGCCGCCCTCAAGGGCAAGGTCTCCTGGAAGGTCGTCGTCCCCGCGAACGAAGTGATCGCGGCCTACTACAACGAGGTCATCAACAAGGACGCACCGCACCCCGCCGCAGCTCGCCTGTGGAATGAGTACGTGTTCTCGCCCGATGGCCAGAACATCTGGCTCAATGGAGCGGCCCGCCCGGTCCTCATCGACGTGATGACGGCCGACGGAACCATCGACAAGACGGCGCTGGCGGCCCTGCCGGTCGCCGAGGGGACACCGGTCGTGCTCACGCAGAAGCAGATCGAAGCCGGGCAGACCTACCTGCTGGCTAACTGGAGCAAAGCGGTCCAGTGACCCAAGGTGCTGACCTTGGCCTGACCGATGTCGGGGATTGGGACCTCGGCGTGGACCAGAGTCCTCGTCGCGCCCGTCCGGGTGGCGCTCTGAAGTCGCTGAGACCGACGAGTCGCCACCTTGGGGCGGTCCCGTTCTTCGGGTACATCGCGATCTTCCTGCTGTGGCCGACGATCATCGTGATCGTCGGCGCATTTCAGAACGACAGCGGTCAGCTGACTCTCGCGAACGTCACGACTGTCCTCGGGGGCAGCACCTATCTCCAGGCATTCTGGGCTTCTATCAGGCTCTCGGCGGAGACCGCCCTGGCCGGTGGCGTGCTAGGCGCGCTGCTGGCCTGGGCGGTCGCCGAGGGCGACGCCGACGGCGTGTTTCGCCGTCAAGTGGTCGCCATGTCCGGTGTGCTCGCCCAGTTCGGCGGCGTGATGCTCGCCTTCGCGTTCCTGGCCACGTTCGGCTATGCCGGTGTGGTCACGCTGGCGCTGCAACGGGTGGCGGGAGTCGACCCGCTTGCGAGCGGCGGCTGGATCTACAGCTTCACCGGCCTCGCCGTCGTCTACACCTTCTTCCAGATCCCGCTGATGGTCCTCATCTTCCTCCCGGCCGTCGACGGTCTTCAGGTGCAGTGGCGGGAGGCGTCGGACAACCTCGGCGGTGGTTCGTGGGCCTACTGGCGGTATGTCGCCGGTCCGATCCTCTTGCCGAGCTTCGTGGGCGGGCTGCTGCTCCTATTCGTCAGCGCGTTCTCCGCCTATGCGACGGCGGCCGCCCTCATCAGTCAGGGGAGCCCGATCGTGCCCCTGCAGATCCGCACCTTCCTTCAGAGCGAGGTCGTCCTGGGTCGGGCCAACGTGGGCAAGGCCCTGGCGCTCGGCATGGTCGTGGTCGTTGCGGTAGTGATGACATTGTACGCATGGCTGCAGCGAAGGGGCGCAAAATGGCGCGCCTAGCGAAGCGAACGTCCGGCGGTTCACGCCGCCCCCGGTCCCGGACGCTAGTGAGATGGATCGTGCTCGTCGGCGTCGGCGCCTATCTACTCGTGCCCCTCCTATCCATGCTGGACTTCTCGACCCGGGGTGCGGGCTCGAGCCGCACCCTCGAAGCTTGGAAGGCCATCGGCAGCTTCCCCGAGCTGCTTAGTGCGATCGCGGTGTCACTCGAACTCGCGGTGCTCACTGTGGTCGGGATGCTGTGCCTCCTGGTGCCGACGATGGTGTGGGTGCACCTGCGCTTGCCCGGCGTGCGCCGCACGATGGAATTTGTTTGCCTTCTGCCGCTGACGATCCCGGCCATCGTGCTTGTCGTGGGCCTGTCGCCGGTCTTCGCGTGGCTCACCTACTTTTTCGGGGACACTCCGCTGGTGCTGGCGTTCGTCTTTGTCGTCCTTGTTCTGCCGTACGCCTACCGCTCGATCGATGCGGGGTTGCGGGCCGTGGACATAGGGACCCTGTCGGAGGCCGCCCTCGGTCTGGGTGCCTCGTGGTGGGGCGTCCTGTTTCGGATCGTGATACCGAGTATCCGGGGAGCTCTGCTCTCCGCTGCGGTCCTCTCGATCGCGCTCGTCATGGGCGAATACACGATCGCGTCATTGCTCAACTACAACACCCTGCAGGTCGTCCTGTACCAGGTTGGTCTGCGGAACGCCGCGGTGTCCGTCGCGGTGTCGCTGGCAGCCCTCATGTTCGGCTTCGTCTTGCTCTTCGTCGTGTCCTCCGCAGGCTCTCGCCGTCGCAGAGCTGCTCGTGAGGAATCAACCTTGGCGCCCCTAGAAGCGGGCTTGCAGTTGTGACTTCCGAGATGGAAAGGACTGGTGGTTTGGACCGCTCCACCCGATCGGGTGTCGCGCTGCAACTCGTCGATCTGTGCCGGTCTTGGGGAGCCACGCACGCCCTCGATGGGCTGTCCCTGGACATCGCGGCGGGCGAGCTCGTGGCTTTTCTTGGCCCGTCCGGCTGCGGCAAGACCACCGCCCTGAGGATCATCGCAGGGCTGGACGAGGCCGATTCGGGCGAGGTCCTCGTGGATGGCGAGGATATCTCCCGCGTGCGCGCAAGCCGCCGGGGAATGGGCATGGTGCATCAGGCGTACAGTCTGTTCCCCAATATGACGGCACGCGACAACGTCGCCTTCGGGCTGCTAATGCGGAAGGTCGGAAAGGTGGAGCGGCGCCGTCGCGCGAAGGACCTTCTCGATCTCGTCGGCTTGGGACCGTACGCCAGCCGCTACCCCAGTCAGATGTCCGGCGGGCAACAGCAGCGTGTTGCCTTGGCACGGGCCCTGGCCATCGAGCCGAGGGTGCTACTCCTCGATGAGCCGCTGTCCGCGCTCGATGCCAAAGTGCGAGGTGAGCTCCGCGACGAGATCCGTCGTATCCAGCTCGAGGTCGGCACAACGACCGTATTCGTGACCCACGACCAAGAGGAGGCGTTTGCTCTGGCAGACCGGGTCGCGGTGATGCACCTCGGCCGGCTCGAACAGGTGGCACCTCCTACCGAGATCTACCAGAGTCCGCGAACGGCGTTCGTGGCCGAGTTCGTCGGTCTGACCAATCGGCTGTCGGGAGTGGCGAAGGCCGGCATGGTCGACGTGCTCGACAGCCAGGTGCCGTTGCTCGACGGGTCCGCGCAGTCTGGCGACGTGACGGTGCTGGTGCGACCCGAGTCGATACAGGTCACACCGTCTCCTGATGGTACTGCGACGGTGGCTGCACTGAGCTTCCGTGGAGCGATCTGCCTGCTTCGCATCCGGCTTGCCGCCGGGAACGTCGTGCTGGTGCAGGTACCGAGCGCGGAGAGCGCCGAGCTCGCACTCGGCGCTTCCGTGCGCGCGACCATGCGGCCTGTCCACGTTCTCGCCGTGACCCCGGTACCCGGCCGGGACGAACGGTCAGGCGCCGACGAGGGATCGGCGGACTCGCAGGAGGAGGCGGAACGACAAGACTCCTTGAGCGCCACAGGACGGAGTTCGTGAGGACCGCCGGCGTTCCGTGCCGCATCGATCTCGGCAAGCAGGATCCATTTCACCCTGAGCAGGATCGTCGCGAAGGCCCCTGACTTGACGCAGCCTCCCGCCACCCTCGCCCTTTGCACCTCGCTGGTGCCCTGGAGGAGCCGCTTCGTCGTGAGTAGTGCCTTCGGTGCTCGCGAGGGCGCCGGCGGTGGCCGTGTCGAGCGGCGTGCAGGCGAAGCGCACTGTCAATCGATGGAGGCCCCCAGTGAGTGACTCAGACTCGACGAGGCTCGCGGCGCACGCCGAGAGCGCGAACAACCTCGCCGCGGCGGCGCTCGGACCGGAACGCCGCACGGCCGCGCTCGAGCGCTTGGGCACGGAAGTCTTCGATGTGCTGGTCGTCGGCGGTGGCGTCACCGGCTGCGGCGTCGCTCTTGATGCCGCCAGCCGCGGACTGTCTGTGGCCCTCGTTGAGAGGCGCGACTTCGCCGCGGGGACGTCGAGTCGCTCCAGCAAGCTGATCCACGGCGGGCTTCGCTATCTCGAAGGCCTCGATTTCGCGCTGGTGCGCGAGGCGCTCCACGAAAGGCGTCTTCTCGTGGAGAAGATCGCCCCGCATCTTGTCCATCGGACACCCTTCCTGTTTCCTCTGAAGCGCAGAGTGTGGGACCGCGTGTTCATGGGGTCGGGACTGCTCCTCTACGACCTGCTCGCCGGACTCCATCCCGCAATGCCGCGCCACCGGCACCTGTCGCGCGGCGCGTGCCTGCGGGCTGTGCCGGCGCTTCGAGCGACGGCGTTCACGGGAGGCATCCGCTACTACGACGCCCAGGTCGACGACGCGCGGTTCTCCCTGGTGCTGGCGCGTACGGCCGCCTCACTTGGCGCCGTCTGCGCCTCCGCGGTCGGCGTCGTCGCGTTTCTTCACGAGGGCGAAAGCGTCGCTGGAGCCCGGGTCACTGACCTCGAGTCGGGTGCCGAGTTCGACCTTCATGCCCGCACGGTCATCAACGCGACCGGGGTATGGACGACCGAGCTCGAGCGCCTGGCGGGAGTCGCGTCGCCGATGGTGGTTCGGCCCTCAAAAGGCGTGCACGTTGTCGTGCCCAAGGCAAGCATCCGCTCCGACTATGCGCTCATCCTTCCGACAGAGAAGAGCGTGCTCTTCGTGTTGCCTTGGGGCGAGCAGTGGATCATCGGCACGACAGACACGGACTGGGGCTTCGATCTTGACCATCCTGCGGCGAGCCACAGCGACATCCAGTACCTGCTCGATCATGTGAATTCGGTGCTCGAAGAGCCGCTGGCCTTCGACGACATCATCGCCGTGTACGTCGGCCTTCGCCCTCTGCTCGGCGGTACGGCGGAGGAGACTGCCCGGATGTCGCGAAATCACGCGGTCCGGCGGAGCGCGCCGGGTCTCGTCAGTGTGGCCGGAGGCAAGTACACGACGTACCGGCTGATGGCCCGCGATGCCGTCGACGTCGCGGCTCGCGACCTGCCCTTCGCTGTGGACGCCAGCCGCACTGCCGACGTCCCGCTGCTCGGCGCGATCGGGCTGTCCGGCGCCGAGTTCCGCTTGAGCAGACGCCCTGGAGCCGCGGCGCTGTCACCCGACCAGCTGCGCCATCTGCTGGCGCGCTACGGGACCCTGGCAGCGCAGGTCCTCGACCTGGTGGCGGCCGAGCCGGAGCTCGCCACATCCCTCGCCGGCGCCGAGAAGTACGTGTCTGCGGAGGTCGTCTATGCGGCGACGCACGAAGGCGCGCTCCACGTCGACGACGTCCTCACGCGCCGCACCCACATCGCTTTCGAGGTGCCGGATCGAGGACTGCTGGCCGCCGACAGCGTCGCCCGACTCATGGCGCGTGTTCTAGCCTGGGACGAGGCTACGGTCGATCAGTAGATCGCGCACTATAGAGCGCGGCTCGAGGCCGAGCTTGCTGCTCAGGCGATGCTCGATGACGCCGGGGCCAACTCGGCTCGGGCTGAGGTGCGCGACCCGCGTCTCGGCGCGTCGACTATCGCGACCTGGTATGTGGGCGACGTTTCCGGCCCTGGGCGGGTTCCCACCGCGACCGAGGCGCACGCCGGCACGCTCTCATGGGCGCGACCAGGAGCGTGGCGACTATGGGACTACGCCACCGCGACGCCCTCGCAGATCGTCCGACGCTCAATGACCTGCTATCAAGGGGCAAGGAAGCCGAATGGGATACGTCGCCGAACAAGCCCGGACCACACCGGTGATGCTCGAGACAGAGGTACTCGTCGTCGGGAGCGGTCCAGGAGGGTCTCGCGGCGGCGATCGGCGCCGCGCGCGAGGGAGTTCACACGACTTTGGTGGATCGATACGGGTGTCTTGGCGGCTCTATCTCGCAGGTAGGAGTCGAAACCATCGCCTGGTATCGGCACGAAGGCACGATCGACATCGAGGGGATCGGCATCGAGTTTGAACAACACGCAAAGGCCATGGGTGGCACCCAGAAGGAATCCCAGTCTCTGAGCGAGGCTCTGGACACTCGGATCAAGAACCTCTTGTTTGCTGGGCGGGCGCGGTCCGTGGATGCCAAGGCCGCTTTTCGTCGTCATCCTGAACACGTTCACACTGCGTGAGCGCACCACGGCGCGGCAGTGGGTGGGCATCACGTTGTCGTTCGCCGGCATCGCCGCGCTGGCGCACCTTCCGCGAGTGGCAGCGTAGGGCCGCGCTCAGCGCGGCGGTTAGCCCCAGCTTGTCGGTCAGGGCGGACAGCAGGGAGGTGCCCGCGCGCGAGGTCAGGGCGGACTTCTCGGCGCACTTCAACGCGGGGCAGCAGCGTGGTAGCGTTCACCTGCGCGGTGATCCTCTGGAGCGGGGTTTGCGCGGTCTAGTCAACTCGCATTGTCCCTGCTCGGGAGGATCTTTGATTGGCCGTTCGGCGCCGCTCCCAGGGCGCTTCGTGACGAATCCGGGCAAGTGGCCGCTCAGGAAGTCGACGCCTCCGCCATCGACTCCCAGGTGCTGGCGGTGGCCATGCGGGACGACCCCTCCTTGGCACGGTCGCTGCGCATCATGGACGCTCTCGTCCCCTCCACGATCCAGCCGGTCGCCGTGCCGAAGCGAGTCCGGCTCGAGCTGCGTGCCGAGATCCAGACTGTCCTGACGTCAATGCACGAGGACCCAGCCGTGCGCGAGAGCTTGGCGCTCGGCCTCGTGAAGCGGTTCGTGCCGGTCAAGCCTCCGTCCAACGACGACATCCGCAGGATGCTGGAGGCATGTGAGGCCGCAGGGTTCATGCGGATTCAATGACCCACCGCGCAGTCGCTCAGGCGTTGCGTTTCGTAGCGCAAGTTCGAGAGCTGTCGTCGTCGAGGCAGCATCAAGTTCGCACATGGGCTGCGAACGGGCGACTCAGGCCCCTGATAAACGGGCTACAGAGCCTCGAACAGCCGCCTCAGTTCGAGCCGAAGGTTCGAGAGTTGTCCACTAAGGTGCACCAACGTTGTCATTGTCACAACGTTTCTCCTGCTCCGGGCAAGGTTGCGTTGTCCAATCGTTGCCACGCTCTCCGCGCGCAACTTAGGCTTCTTTCGCACCAGTCTGGGGCAGGTCGAGGCGGCTATGCCGATGCTAACGGTCTCCCGCTGGCATTGCTGGCCCCTCGGAAGCAGCGGCCTGCGGCAGCCGTCTCTTGGCCGGCGGGAAGTCAGTCAGTCCGACGAGGTCCGCGCTGACCTGCCACAGGCGGGTCGCGGCGTCGCCGTCGTACGACGCCTTGTTGGAGGTCTGGAGTCTGCCGTTGGCGAAGTACGCACCTGTGACGCCCTCTACCTTCGGCGAAGACGCCAGGTATATCGATGTCGCTGCGCCTTGCTGCGGTGTCTTCATGAACGGTCTCCAGAGCGGGACGAGGACCTTGAAGAACCGCGAGGGATCCTCGGCGCCGAACCCAGTGCGTACCACGCCGGGGTGCAGCACCGTGGCCGTCACGCCGGTGCCTGCCAGGCGGCGGGCCAGCTCGTAGGTGAACATGACACTGGCCAGCTTCGACTGGTTGTAGGCCTTCTGCCCGGAGTATTTACGCTCGCCCTGCAGGTCCTCAAAGTCGATCTTTCCCGTCGACTGGGCGCCTGAGGATACCGTGACGACTCGCGCCGGGGCGCTGGCCTTCAGCCGATCCAGCAGCAGATCGGTGAGCAGGAAAGCGGCCAGATGGTTCACGGCGAAGGTGTGCTCCAGGCCGTCGGCGGTGACGTGGCGGGTGGCCCAGAAGCCACCGACGTTGTTGACCAGCACGTCCAGGCGCCGGTATGCGTCGAGCACCTCTGCGGCGAGGCGGCGCACCTCAGCCTGTGAGGACAGGTCGGCGCCGAAGGCGTCCACCTCCGGATTGCCCGTCGCGCCACGGATGTCGACCGCGGCGGCCTCGACGCGCCTGAGGTCCCGGCCGGTGATGGCCACCCGGGCGCCCAGAGCGGCGAGCCCGACAGCGGTGGCCTTTCCGATGCCGCCGCTGCCGCCGGTAATCAGGACGGCCTTGCCCGCCATGGACTGGGTCTCGTCAAAGATGACCGACTCCTCGTTTCTTCTTCGCTGGGCGCCGGCGGCGTTGCCGGCGCCTCACGCGGTGATGACGAGCTTCCCTTTCGCGTGGCCGGCTTCAAGATACCGGAGAGCCTCGGGGACCTAACGCCACGAGTAGAGCCTGTCGATGACCGGCCTGACCTTGCCGGCTTCGATGAGCTCCGTCAGGACGACGACATCCTTCTTCCTGAAAGGTTTCCACCACAGGAATCCCATCTTCCTGCTCCCGGCCAGCAAGATCAGTGGCCCGAGGAGCAGGCAGCCGACGATCCGCCTCGTGGAGCCTCCGGCCATGACGTAGACGCCCCCGGGCTTCAACCATTGCTGAACTGCTGCATGTCATGTGCCCTGGCGTTCCTCCCGTCCGGGCAGGGTGCTCCTCACATTGGTTCAGTGGAGGCTGAAGGGTGGGTACCGGTCGGTGACCAGCAAGCTCACGTAGGC
>Ga0209746_1000647_pt1 | contig 17670 bp, 18 predicted proteins | sample BarGraNGADG00211_3_FD_184496 | JGI IMG/M metagenome (GOLD analysis project Ga0209746, IMG submission 184496) | Arctic peat soil microbial communities from Barrow, Alaska - Barrow Graham LP Ref core NGADG0011-211 (SPAdes) (version 2) | ecosystem: Environmental > Terrestrial > Soil > Wetlands >... | reverse complement strand
GCCATATTCTTTCCGCCAGCGGTAATAGGTCTGCTCAGAAATGGCGATCTTTCGACAGACTTCTCCAATCACCAAGCCTTGCCCAAGGAGGACCTCGGCCTCACGAAGCTTCCCAATGATTTGTTCCGGCAAAAACCGTATCCTGCCCATAATGACTCCTTCCTTTCAGGTATTTTTTCTCATTATACCTGGATCGTTTTAAGGGGGGCAGGTCAGAAATATAAGGCTTCTTTTCCTCTCAAGCCCAAAGGAATGAAAAGGCGATAACAAATGAAACTCCATCTCCAGACCCTGAAATGCCCCAAGTGCGGCCATGAATGGATCCCGCGGCAATCTGAAGTCAGGCAATGCCCATCCTGTAAGACGAAGTATTGGGACGTTAAAAGATAGAGCCTCTATTAAGAAAGTGTCGGACATCATAGTGATAATTATATTTCAATTATTCTACTCCTCATGCGACTAATTTATCGACTTCAGGGAAGGTATGTCCATTGAGTTACAGCGCTAAATTAACTCTTTGGCATTTCTATAAAATCTACTAAAGAGGGAGGGAACCGTGAAAAAAGCGTTTGTCTTCTTGGTGTTGTGTCTTATAATTCCTTCATTTATTTCGGCACAGACCTCGCTCGCTCCAGGCGTAGAATCAGGTACGAAACTTGGGAACATAATTAGCACAGTTATTGGAATCGTCTTACCCTCGGTACAACCAATAATAACAATGTTGTTTCCAGGCAATTCGAAAAGCGAAGCTACTGTAAAAATATCAAAAAAAGAGCTTGAGACTAAACTCGGCGATATCCAAAAGCAGACGAAGGATCAAATAATAGACGCACTGAAGCCGGTAAATATGATTGCCTCAGAAGTCGTAGCACTTCGCCAGATTTTGATACCATGCATTGAGATCCAAGACTATTTGAGAGAGGTTGGCGTGGTTATTGCCGGAACTCCGATATCGGAATCAAACTGGAAAAGGGTACATGATATTTGGCCGCTAATAAGACAGCGCGTCAAGTTCGTTTCCGACGAAAGAAATTGTGATATAAAGCCGATAAGAAGTAGGGAAGTAAAACAAGATCTTAATGCGATCATCAATGTTGGCAAGGGCACAAAGCTGGAAAGGTTTGAAATAGACTTCGTCAACTTGCCCTTAGCCGATATCAATAAAGGAGATTTGCCTACTCGTTTCAGAATGGATATATCTAGTTTACTGGAGCTATACCAGACCGTTCAGCTCATTCTCGCTATTTCTCTTCAGGAGCTCCAGGATGACTTCGCCGGCGCATATGATGCACTTTCCCTTCAGGAACCCGAGAAAGCCGGAAGATCTGGGAAAGGCGGAAAATCATTGAATGATAATTTGGCAAAAGATCCATTTCAGATAAAGATAATGCAAGAGCTTGATGGAGTTCTGATGCAGCAAAAGATAACGCAAAGGCTGGATGGAGTTCTGATAAAATTGCCGGATATAAAAAAATAACTAAATTCTTTTTAAATCTTTGCTTTTAAGCAGAATAGCTTAATTTCTAATCTATTTATCATTTGGCGGTCTTATAATTATGAGTGATTACCTACGAAATCCGTCCAGTTCCAGTCCGCAGATGAGAAAGAGAAGGTATTGAAAGACTGGCAGCGCTTCATAGCTGCTGATTTCAGCGCTGCGCGATTCACGAAGCGGCTTTATAACCATTTAATCCAGCATTGCTCCTTTATTGCCCACTATAACCAGGGCGGCTTCTACGATACGTACTTTGAGGATCCAGAGGACACATTACGATTCATGAAGCAGTTCGACCGCGACTCGGATTGCATCTCTATCGAGTACGGCATGAAGCACTGGCTTACGGCAGAAGATTACAGCGACATAAACGCGGCCATGGTAGAGGCCATGGAGCCTTACAAGGCTGGAATCTATCCGCGGCTGAAGCAGAAAGCCAGGGAACGAAAGCTCGGGGAGATTGAGAGGCTCAAGAGGGAGATTAGGAGGCTGGAGTAAGTTGCTCCTTAGTTGCGAGTTTTCTTGCCATCTCATCAATTTTATCTTTCCACTTAAGCTGATATTCTCCGTTAAAGGACTCCATTATCATTCCCAAAATAATATTAGACATCATGAGAATGCCCTCGCGATTCAAGACAGGAGAATGCCTGTGAGATCCGGTTTTAATAATTGGATTGCATGTATTCGGGTCGACGTAAGCTCTCATCGCTGAAAAATCATGATGCTCAAACCGTGAGAGGTCTGCATAAAGCAAATCGTATAGATATTGGTTTTGAGGGATGGCTTTAGCTCTTTCCGCTATTTTGATATTTTGCCACGGGGTCGAGTTTGGGTACTTGTTGTCAATAATATTCTGCATCTTTATTTCTTCTTTTTTGTAATGAAGAATATAGCTGTCAGCAACTTTAGCTTCGCCGGGCGCACTAAATAATATCCTGCTTTTTTCATAAAGCTTTCTATGCTGTGTTGCAGCATCGCAGAGGAACAGGATTGACCTTTTTTCCTTTTCTTTTTCTATATATCCCAAATTGATGATTAAGTTTGCTAGACTCCTCAAAAGGACACCGGCGTCTGTAATTCTATCATTCAAAACAAGTAATAATATTGATTCGAGAATTTCCAGTCCTCTTGAGAAGAAGGCTGATATGACGGTCCTATAGTTAGTCTTCACTTTATTTCTTTTTCTTATGCATGATTCATAAATTGACCTTGCGAGCTTTATATTTTGATCTGTATAACCAGCATAAAAATCGTCCGGGGGCTGCGGCAGGTTAATCATCTTTTCTTCTTCCTTTACCATTATTAAAATCCTTTTATCCTTTCCTCGTCAATAATCTTTCATGGAATACTTCGCCAAATCCCACCGCCTTTTGGTATTCGCGCCCTTCTCGGCAGAAAATGGCACGGTCTACGTGCTAGCAGGAACGAAAGGCAGGGTCATGGAAGGCCAGAACCTCTACGGCTACGTCACTCTCGAGTTTCGCCTGGGCAAGCGCAGTATCCGGGAGCGCTCTGTCGTGACGGATTATTCATCTTATGTGGAGGATTTGGATTATGAAGGTGAGAAAGTGAATATTTATTTTTTTGATATTTAAAGGATTTTTACTCCTGTTACAATCGCATAGATGACTCCAAAAATAAATGCGATTTTATAAACGACATCTATGAAGGTGTAAATGACGCCTTTAGCCTCTTTTCCATAGTGCTGGAAGATATGCTTGGGAAGGTTAAGGATAAGAAGAACCCAGTAGAAAATAGAAAAGGATTCGTTGCGCCTCTTTTTGAAGTACCCTGTCGATACCAAAAAAGAATCGTGAAAATAGCCGGCTATGTCCGCGTTTGGGAAATGAATATTATCGAAATATTTTAAGTCCTTGCGTTGTAAAAAGCCGTATCCTGCAGGATCCATGTATGATTCCCCACGATCGGGAATTCCGGCGATATCAAAGAGCTTTTTTAATTCGATTTTCTCCTCAAGAATTCTCTTTTTCAAATCAGGATTTATTGTCCCTGTTTTTGCATCATAAGACTTTAGATATTTTTCATAGATCTTCTGAACGCGAACCAGGTAAGATATTTTTAGCTGGTAATAGATAGCCCGGCCGAGAATAATCACCAAAACGCTTCCAATAGCTAAGATGTAATTCGCCATTTGCTACAACTTCCTCCTATTTCACCATCCCCAACCGCCGTAAAGCTTCCTCTATGGCCGGCCGTTTCTCCGGAGGGCAGGGATTCATCCTCTCTTCGCCCTGACGATTCCATGATGGCTTGACATAAATGCCGCATAGTTCCTTCACATGAGCAATCCAGCAAGACTTGGGCTTGAAGCCGTAATGCTCTTTCACCCAATCCTGGATTTCTTTGATAGTTGCCAATGAACAACCCGTGTCTACTTCATGACTTTCTTAACGATCTTTCCCCAATATTCTTCTGAAGCTTTCGAAAGCATTTCTTGCCAGCTGCTGAACTTAGTGTTTTTCCTTACATAATCATCCCAGGCAGCATCTGGTATCGCTTCAAAGTCCTGCTGGCTCTCTACCTTGAATGGGCTCTTCTTTACCATTTCATCAAAAGAGCTAAATGAAGTGTGATTCGTCATGAATGTCGGGTTGAAACGCTCACTGAATTGGACATTTCGCGGTTTCGTTTCATCTTCAAGTTTTTCTGACAGGCGTCCTAGATTCTTAGTTAATTCATCAAGGCCGGTTATCTTTATAGACATAATAGAACTCCTTTGAAATAATTCTGAAAACAGAAGAGCTTAGTGCTTCTTATCTTTGGGCGGGCAAGGATCGTTTCCAAAGCTGTCCTTGTCCTGGATCTTGCCATGCCTGTCATGAATAACGATTTCTGTCTTTTGATTGCGCGCGATTTCCCGAGCGATCTTGTCCGCTTCCGCCTTAGTCGGCGTTACGGCAGTAAGGCGCTTATTGCCTTCGCCCCGTACGCCCCACTCCTTCCCCACAGGCACAACGTGCTGATTATTTTTTGACATTTGGTTACCTCACCTTCTTAAAAAAGCATAGGAGTATCGCGTGTGCTTGTCAAGAAAACTAAATATCAAACATTATCTTCTCAATCGCCACAATCTTTTAATACTGTCGAAAACCAAATAATTGATAAATGCGTTTGCAGATATGCATCCTCCCTTGATTGGGGCGGTCAGGAATTTACTCAACGTACACCCCAAATGTGCTTTGAGAAATAATCGGGGCATGTAAAAACGCCCTGATTCATGATTGTGGTGATGATATGAATAATGACGGGCGGAGAACAATGATAATCATTTGTTGGCTATTTGTTGCAATATTAAACTCTATTAACTTCGATTTCCGCTCCTTTGTTATCTGGCTTATGTTTATTTCAATCGTTTTCGCGCAATTCACAATCAAAGATGCCGAGAAACGCGTAAGCGCCTGTGAGAAGATCGTTGAATTGCAGGATAGGATAATCGCAATCCAGGACGAAGGAAACGATATTTTGATTGAAAAGTTACAGAGGCTCAAAAAGCGGCAAGCCAGGAAGCGATGAAGATGTTCTCAGAAAAGCATAAGGAACTCGTGCTGAAAGGCGTAGTCAAGAGCGTCCAGGATTGGATATATGGAAATCATATTGAGATCACAGACAAGTGACCTGCCCCAACTTAGTGTACCACCTGTGAAGTGAAAGTTCCAAGCTCCAAAGCCTTCGGCTAACTGAAGGGATTTACGATGGCTCCGAAGTTGCGAACATTAGTTGACACGACCTACCCTTTCAAGCTTTAGCTTACTACTCTCTATCCTACATATCAATATCGACAATACCGAAATCGAAACCCACCTTCTAAAAACATACAGAACAACACAAACCGGCCCTTGATACGATTTCTCCGATTTCCCTATTCTAGATATTAGAAAAGTTCAAATGGCTATTTCTTTTTGGCTATATAAGCTATTCAATCTGCCAATCTGGTCAGCAACACTCGTATGCTGTAAATATGTTATGAAATTGACTATCGGCCCACCCCACATCGCATTTGTTATAACCCGTCGGGTTTGGGTCTGTCGTTCTCACGAAGCCCAAAAAATCTCGGGGGGACGTTGCCAGCCTGTGCACGTTGAACCGCTCCCCTCCTCCCCCTCTCCTCCTTGCCCAAGAAGTGACGAAACCAAATCTAGAAATCAATATTCAACCGCCGGCGCGCTTTCTCCCTCACTTCTCCGACTTGCCTGGGATGTTATGAACTAAGATTAAGAAAATCAACCGCCGACCAGTTGGGCGAGTTCATTTGCCCAGCCAGCATAAAGCTGAATCCTTTGCCGGTGAACCGCGTAATCAAATGGCGCGTGATGGGCGTCGTCTGTCGTAGAGAAAGTCTGAGTAATACGGTCAATAAGTCCAGTATCAACGCCGCATTCGACCAAGATCTTGCGGGCCTTGTCGGAGTTTATATCGTGAGGACTCTTCTCAATTCTCAGTCTTTTGCGATAAAGATCAACGGACAACAGCGCAACCACAATGCGTATTTCTTCTTCCGCCTGCTGCAGTTTCACGTTGTCAGCGTTCTTATCCTTCAGGATCGCATCAACTTCATTCAAGCGCTGCCTCCATGAGGCCCATGGCCGCTCTGCAATGTGCGGGCCGGTAACTGAATAGCCAGTAATTTCGTAGAAACAGCCGTTAATGCTCCGACAACCAGAGCGCACCTGATCTATCCACTTTCGGTTGTGTGAAAGCAGAATCACCTGTTTGCCTAATTCCAGCAACTTGCGGATTACATCAATGAATTGAATTTCGTGCTCCGCGTCCCATGACTGGATCGGATCATCAATCATCAAGAATCCAAAAGTGGTTTCTCCTTTCAGGTTTGTTGCAATGCTAACGCAGAGACCCAAGGCATTTAATTTCGATTCACTGAGAGAAGAGGCGGCACTGATTAGGTCTTTCCCATATGAGGTTGCCTTTATCTGGACGCGACGAGCCTTGAGATCGCCTTTTGCCGTCCGCTCCAAATCGAATCCGCTGAAATGCACGTCCGGATCGCCTGTCGTCCGAATCTGGCTATACCATTCCATCACATCTGCCGTCAGTTCGCTGGAAACCGCGTTGAGCATCTTGTTTCCGACAAACTGGTCAACGACCTTTCGAAAGCCTTTGAGCCCTCCAAGCACATCTTCAATTTGAAACTTCTTTTCGATCTCCTTCCGGTGTTCAAGCAAGTCGATGAGTACCGCTATGTCTTCTGTTCCAGCCAAAATGTCCAACTCATGTTTCAAGATCGCATCCGCTTCGGACACAGGGGTCGCGTGATCAGAAACCATTTTTCTTAGTTGGCGGGCCTCGGCAATACAAGACGTGAGGCATTCGCCGAGTGTTCTGACGAATACTGCATCTTCCTTTGTTTCCGCAATGGAGATTTTAACTTTATCGAGCGCGTTAATGCATACAGTGTAGGCCGTGTCCAAACTCGCTTTCGCGGGGCGGAGTTCATCGAAGGCCTTTTGAACAGCCGCCCAGTGTGTATCGTACTTGGGCGAGAAAATAGGCTTGAGCTTCGGGATGGACTTCTCGACTTCCAGAAAATCCGCGACCTTGGTTTGTTGTCTTTTGTGATAGGTCTCAATGCGGGTACTCAAATCTGTAAGCGACTGGAGAAAGTCCGCCTGTTCCTTCTCCAAGCCCGCGTAAAGTTTTCTTTCAGCCTCAATACTCTCGTGTGTTTGCTTGATATGCACACCCAGTGGTTCACTGACCGTCTGGCCGCAGAATGGACAAAGTCCCTCCGTTTCCTTTAGGAACTTCAAACCCAGACCAAAGAACCGAGCTTTGTCCAGCACCCTCTGGACGAGGCCGAGAGCGATTAGCTTGACGTACTTCTCGATGAATGGATCGGTGATGACGCTCAAGAGGAATTGCTCGTCAGCATTGCTTAGCGTGGTTTCCGTCTCCGAATATGTCTCAAGAATCAACCGCTCCTTAAAAATCTTGCCTACTGCCTCTTCGCGAATCTTGAGCAATTGAAGAAGTACCGATTCTTTCGGTGTCCCGGAGGGCACACGCTGGGTGCATTCCAGGGCAACCGCTTGGTAAATTTGTTTCAGAGTTTTGCTGCCCTTCTTGAGGAACTTGGCGATTGCCGAGAGCGCCGGCCTGGCTTCAAGACGCGCCTCTAAAGCTTTAACATCATTCACTAACTTCTGCACCTCTTGAGGAATGGCAGCCTCGGGTTTTGTGCAAAGCGATACCACGTTTGTCTGTATCCGGTCGAGGTCTACAAGACCCAGCAAACGAGCAAATCCTTTGAACCGTTCATCCGGTCCTACCAACAACAGATACTTGAGGGCATGCTGCAAGATGAACGGCTTCGTCGCTGATACCATCCGATGCGCGAAAGGCCACTGAGGCACTTCGGCTCCATTCACGAATTTCCTAAACGAATCATCGGCGGCTATTTCGACACGAAGCTGGATTTCACTGCCTGCGTCTAGGAATGTCGCCTCTACGAAAGCGGGCGACATCTGAGTCAGGTGCCGGTTTCGATACGAGCCCTTGTATTCTTCCTTAGAGAAGGTCGCCGATTCTACTTTGGAAGTAACTCCGTACAAAAGCAATTCAAATGCTTCCGATATGCTGGTTTTGCCATAGCTATTCGGAGCGGCGATCAAGGTTAAGCGATCATCAAAATGAAGAGTCCTCTCTTCGCTGAACCCTCTGATACCGCAGACAGTTACGCTCCTAATCTTCACGTTGCAGAATCTCCAGCAGGATCGCTTTCAATTCAGACTCCATTGAGGTCGTCGGATTATTCCCTTGATAGGCTTTAATAAGTCGCTTATAAACCGGGTCGGAGATGCCCGCTTCCAACTCATCTAAGAACTCATCATGCTTCGATCTCTTTGGCGAGTGTTGTTCGGTCATGATACTAGCCTTTGGAATCACGTCTTCCATCGTTAAATCTCGCTAAAACTCCAAAGTATAAGGATTTTCCTTTTCGCGCAACGCGACGATCCCTCTCGTTCAGATCGGAATCGGTACCACCCTTCACGAGAAAAGGATATTCCCGGCTGCTGATCTAGTCAAGAACAAGATATTTACCACAAAGGAGGTCGGCGGGCTGGAACATCGTTTCGAGCGAACGCGAAATCCCCCAAAAGACGATAGACTTTCCGCCCTTCTCAATATCACTTGTGATGAATAATATTCAGCTTTTTTCCTTTGCCGCCCCTCTTTCCCCTGTCCTCCCCCTCTCTGACTTTCCAGCGCTATTTTGATCCCACGATTAGAAATAAATAATCAGCCCCCGGCGCCAGTCTGACATTGCTCTTCTGACCTGCCATGGGTGTTTTTTCCGGAGAGGTGAGAGGATGGTATCGTTCGCTAAAGAATGCCTTGCTCGTTCTCAAATAACTTCAGGTATAATTCAAGGGGAAAAGAAAAAATGACTTCTCCATATAGCAGCTTTAACGAACTCTCTAAGCGAGAAATAGAGGGTCGCGATTATCAAATTATAATTGTAACCAGGCCAGGAAATATTCTTGTGATGGCACCTCATGGAGGAAAGATCGAGCCGGGTACTTCAGAACTTGCTGAGGCCATTGCTTCGCCAGATTTTTCCCTTTACAGCTTCGAAGGTCTGAAGCCCAAAGGAAATAGCCTACTTCATATTGGAAGCCATCTTTTTAATGAGCCGCGTGCAATAAAAGCGACAAAAAATGCCGATATCGTGATTACAATCCATGGACATAGTGACAATAAAAGTAGTTTCATTATGACAGGTGGCTTAAATTCCCAATTATGTAATCATATAAAAAAAATATTATGCGGTCTCGGCTATCTTTTTCGTACCTCTTCTAAAGGTCTGGGCGCTAAAGATCCAAATAACATATGCAACCGTGGGCGTCAAAGATGCGGCGTTCAATTAGAAATAAGTAAAAAGCTCAGAGATGCTCTCAGAAATAATAAAGAATATCTAAACGTATTCGCTGCCGCTATCCGGCGCGCGATTCAGATTTATCTAACCAATTAAGTCGGCTTGATCAAGTTGAACGCGCGTTGACGGACACGAATCCACGGTGGCATAAATGAAACGCGTCCTCCAGGTTCGGTAATAATCCGCTTTGGAACGCCGCGGCCGATAGATGCGCGAAACGAGGATAGGCGAGTCCAGCCGTCGTTCACTGAAGTGGGCGATTAACTCAATCCTCTCCTATCTGATAACAGCTTCCTCCCCATATTTTCACGAGATAGGACTCCTCCCCCAAAGGACAGAACCAGGCATTTAATGACAATCTTGAGGCAAACAGAAATTTACGGGTAAATTTGGATAAGAAGTAAGCTGTTACACAATTTACGGGCATCTGGTTACCCGCCATAGAATTCTAAAATGAATTAATTTGTAAAAACCAAGGTATTCTCTCTGATAAATCACCTCGACAAATGGCACGAATAATGCAGTATGAATATTGTAAGGGCTCCATTTAGGTTAAAGTAGGAGGGGATGATATGCTTCGATATATCATAAAGAAAGAAATTCAAGAAATTATTACAAGCCCGAAATTCGTATTCACCTTCATCCTGTGCTCTATTCTGATTCTTCTGTCAGCCTATGCCGGTATCGTAAATTATCGTGCGGAACTCAAGGAATATGCGACCTCAGTGTCTTTGTCAGAGAAGGATATTGCAGCTCAGCCGAGCTACGTATCCCTAGCTACTCACCCCATCAGGATAAGCAAGCCGCCCCAAGTCCTGGGAACGGTCGTTAACGGCATCGAGGAATCTGTCGGCCGTGTCGCGCCGATCAGTATAGCTTCCGATCCCAGCCTCATCGAATCCAAGTATGATGGGAATCCGGTTTTCGCAGTGTTCGGCGCTTTAGATCTCATGTTCATTGTCAAAATGGTTCTAAGCCTTTTCGCTATTCTTTTTACATATGATGCCATCGTCGGCGAGAAGGAAAAAGGAACCTTGAAGCTCGCCTTATCCAACAACGTTCCCCGCGACCAATTTATTCTTGGCAAAGCCATTGGAGGATATATCTGTATTCTAATCCCTCTTCTCATACCCATGGCACTGAGCCTTGTCGCCATGATGATAGTGCCAAATATGGCTTTCACTGGCAGCGACTGGCTCCGGCTCGCTTTGATCTTCCTCATGTTTCTTTTTTACCTCTCAGTGTTCTTCAGTCTCGGGCTTTTAGTCTCAGCCCGGACAAGCCGATCTTCCACGAGCTTCCTTATTTTGCTTTTTGTCTGGGTCATATTCGTTATGGTGATTCCCAAGGTCGCGGTGCTAGCGGCAGCTCAAATCAACCCCATCCCTTCGATTCATGAGATATCAGCCAATAAAGACGCTTTCCTGCAACAATTACAGATGGATGGCCGAGGATCTTATCAAAAATGGTACGAGGAACATAAAAACGAATATGATAAGGACCCCAAGGCCTTTAATGAAAATTATTTGAAGTATATAGATGAGTCGTCGAAAATTTTATCTTCAAAGCTCGACTCCTACAACACCGCAATCGAGCGTGATTATCAATTAAAAAAGCGCGTTCAACAATCCTTAGCGATTAACCTTTCAAGAATCTCGCCTGCCTCCGCTCTGAGTTTCGGCACCATGTCTTTGGCCCAAACCGGGGTCGAGGAATGCGATCGGTTCCTGGCGTCCCTCCGGGCCTACAAACGGGAATACACGAAGTGGCTGGTTGTTAAGGTGAATCGACGAGCTGCTCCTGTCAAGCCCGGCGGAACAGCAAAGATCGACCTTGCGGATATGCCACGCTATAGGATCGAACCAGAAAGCATCAGCTCAACGCTAGTTCGGACAATTCCTGATTTCGTGCTAATGATCGTATTGATCATAGTTTTATTCGCAGGAGCCTATTATTCCTTCCGGCGCTATGACGTGCGCTAGGGCAAGGAAAAAATATCAACGCCTAAATCGAGATTGCCTTATCGCTTGGCGTTCCGCCCCGACTTATCTTGATCGCGCCGTCAAGACCCGGTATTGATCCTTCTGGAACACCGCGACCGGGTCCAGGCGGGCCTCGAGTTTCATGGAACTCGCAATGGATCAATCGCTAACTGAAGGGAATTACGATGGCCCAATCTTGCGAACATCAGTTGACACGGCCTAGACACGTACCAGTGTGATTATATAATTAAAAACTACTCGAGTCAGTTGAATAAAAAGCGACTTTCCCAATTAAACAAATGGGGAAAAATATGATTTCTTTTGGTACTTGCCTATAAACTGCTTCCTTTTACCTCACATCTGCGTGGATGAACGCTAAAAAAGCCAATCCGGCCAGAATGATATTCCAAAGGAGCAGACCTGCGATGTCCCATAGGCCGCCCACCAGGCCGTCGAGAAGTGTCGTCTTGGTCTCGGAAAACCTGGGGAAATCGGACTTGTCCCCCCGATATTCCTGGGGATAGGGCGACTGGAGGAAGATGGATTTGCCGTTTAGGATCGCGCGGTCTGAAAAACTCCAGGGAGACGTGCCGATAACTTTTCCCATTTTTTTCAGAATGTAATCATCATAGACTCTGGAATAATTTCGGACGTCCTGGAGGAACCTGGTGTAAGCTGCAGGGCCGATTCCCGAGATGTCCTCCGCAGCATATTGGAACAAGGAAACCGGAGAAACACGCGATATTTTCTGCGCAAGAGCGGCCCTCTGCTGCATGGCGTTGTCGTAATCAGCATAGAGCTTCCGGACTCGGTCCTGGCCTTCCTCAAAGGCGAGGTCTGCCTGATCACGGACATCCTTTTCCGTTTTCAACTCGCCTTTATTAATTCTGTCCTGAAGCTTGCTTATTCTGTCCCAGACTTCTTTCTGGATGGTTGGCCCCACGAGCTTGGCCATCTCATATTCGCTCGGGATCTTTGAGAATTTTTGCGCAATGACGCCCGATGTGTCGGGGATAAAGAAAGCGAAAAGAATCCAGAAGGCCAGGAGAACGAGAAGGACAAGAGAGGAACGAAGGAGGAGGGCGGAGAAAAAAAGACTTAGAAATGCGAAGAACGAGAGGTATGTCAGGGCGAGAACGAAGATAACGGCGATGCGTGCTAGGTTCGGCAGGCTCAAAACGGCTGGCAGGAGAACGCTGATGATTATGAGGCTGACGATAAGTCCGACGAGCAGGGCGATAGCGGCGCTCGAGATTATAGCCAGGAACTTTCCCGTCAGGAGCCTTAGCCGGCCGATCGCGTTGGAAAGGACGAGACAGAGCGTTCCCCTCTCCTTTTCGCCGGAAACGGCCTCGAATCCGAGGAGGATCACATAAAGGCTGAAGACAATCTTGATGATGAAGGCCCAGTCGAGATCAGGGACCTCCGGCATCTTGAAATTCATGGTCGCGGCGGGCATAGGCGAGAACGTCAGCTTGGGCCACAACGCGTATCCCTGCGGGCTCGATTTTTCTCCCCCTTCAGCCATGAACAGGAGGAGACTCGGTGACCTGAAAAGGGACGTCCCGATCGTGCTGGGATGCTGCTCCACTTGGGTGACGTGGAGGCGGTAATCTGAATTGAACTGGCTGTACTGCCGAACAAAAATGATGCCGTTCGCCGCGAACAGGGCGATGCTCGCCGCGAGCAGAACCGCGAATTGGACGCTTCTCACGTGATCCAGGAGTTCCTTCCGGATGATCGCCTTTATCATGTCACCTCACGTCCTTTTTCAGGAAAGCCGTATAGCTGAGGGCGAAGAAGGCCAGCCCAAAAAAGGCGAGGAGGAGCCAATCGAGCCAGGTCGCAGCGAACGCGTTGGCCATCGATTCGGACGGCACACTGAAAGCGATGGCCGGCGCTTTCTTAAAGGCTTCGCGGTCCGTATAAATGAGTTTGGATCTTTCGACATCCTGCTTCCAGCAGCGATAGGCCTCCCGCATGAACATCTCGTATTGCGCCATCCCCGTCCGGCCGTACTGCACGGCGGCCTGGTCAAACAAAACGGCAGGCGAGAGGCTCGAGATCGCCCGAGCTAGGTTCGTCTGTGCCGTGAGTTCCCGGCCGTATTCCTCGTCGACCTTGTGAATCACCTCGGCCCGCAAAGCATCGAGCTCTACGCTGCGCAGGCCGAGCTCTTTGCTTACTTCTCCCTTACCCACGCCTTGGGTGAATGTGTCAATGACTTTCTTGTACTCCGCCTCGTAGGGCTGGAAAGCGGCCTCTTTCTGGCGATCGAGCTGCTGCTTGGAAGGGAGTTTGAAGAGGTTTTCCGCGGCGATGACGCCCAGATTGGGATAGATGACGATTAGCAGAACCCAGGCCTGGAGCAGGATCATCAGGGCCACGGAGGGCCTGTCGACAAGGACCGATACGAAAAGGCTCAATCCGTAGAAAACCGTGAGGTAGAGAGCCGAAAGGCCGATGAAGACGAGGACGCGGATCCATTCACTCGAGGCAAAGGCGATAAACGAATGTGAGAGGACGAGGAGTAAAGACATGAGGGCCGCGAGGATGAGCGAACCTATGATGACAAACCATCCGCCCAGGAGTTTGCCGAGCAGGAGCTGGTCCCTCGGCACGGAGTTGGAGAGGATCAATTTCAGCGTGCCCGTGGATTTCTCTTCGGACACAGCATTATAGGCGATGAAGACAACCATCAGGCTCAGCACGACCCGGACGACGAAAGCGAAGTCGATGGCTTCGAACCCCGAAACAAGTCGCTGAGGCTGACTTCTTCCCTCGCCCATGTAGCCTGAAGTTCGAGCCGGGATACCCATGTATGTAATGGTAATACTGTTTCCGAGAGACGCGTCCTTCCCCTGGATGAGAGTGCTGAGGACTTGAGGAGGCCGGTAAAGGTGAATATAGAAGCGGTCGCTCTTCATTTCCTGCATGGCGGTCTGGTAGTCCTGCAGGCGGCCCTTGTAATTCTGGACGTTGATGACCGTGCTGCCGGCGGCCAGGGCCAGAGTGATCCCGAGCCCGATCAGAAACTTGGTCGATTTCAAATACTCGAGGATTTCGCGTTTTATGATGGTTTTAACCATGACACTTCTCTGAAAGTGATCTACATCTTCAGCGGCTCCGACTTCATGTAGTCGATGTAGATTTTGACCAAGTCCTCGTGCTGGAGCTCTTCGCGCGTCCGCTCCATGACCAGTCGGCCTTCCTTCATGATCCCGACGCGGTCCGCGATCTCCTTCGCCCGGAAAATATCATGCGTCGACATTAAGATGGCCTTACTTTCCTTCTTGAGCTCGGACAGGATTTCCAGAAACTCCTCCGCCGCTTTTGGATCGAGGCCCGAGGTTGGCTCGTCGAGCAGGATGCCAGGCGCGTCTTTGATAATGGCGATCGAGATCCCGAGCTTCTGGCGCATTCCCTTGGAAAACGTCTTGACCCTCTGCTCGAAGGCCTTCTCCTGAAGCGAGACCCGGCGCATGACCTGGTAGTACTGCTCTTTGGTCAGGTTCGTCTTGTCGCCGAGCTTAGCGAAGAAGTCGAGGTTCTGGCGGGCCGTGAAATTTCCGTAGAGCATGACGTTCTCCGAGACGAAGGAGACGAACCTCTTAGCTTTGAGCGGGTCCTTGGTGACGTCGATCCCATTGATGTAGCAGGTCCCGGTCGTTGGCGGGATGAAATTCAGGAAGAGGTTGATCGTCGTCGTCTTCCCCGCGCCGTTGGCTCCGAGCAGGCAGTACACTTCTCCGGGCCGAACCTCCAGGTTGAGGTGATCGAGAGCAAGGACGCCGTCCTCATAGCGTTTGGACAGGTCATCCGCCTTAAGGATGGGATTGGAATTTGACATTGGTTTCTCCGGTTCGTCCGTCGACGACGATCTTGTCTTTGGATTCACCTAATATCCCCCGCTTCCACGAATATACTGCCTCCGAAGTAAGATTTCAAGCATTTTGGGACCGGCGGTCGATATCTAAATAAGCAACTCGATCAAATTCAATAATTTTCGCACAGACGGTGCCATTTTGAACTAAACGTTGTGCCCGCCTTGCCAGAATCCGCTACAACCATCGCCAAACGTTCGCCCCTGCCGAGCCTGATCGCATCGTCAAGATCCGGTATCGATCCCTTCTGAAATGCTGCGGCCGAAAGATGCTCGAAACGCGGCCACCTGAATCCCGCCGTCGTCCACGAACAGCTTTTCCCCCGCCTTGTGCGTTATCCCCTCCCCAATCATCGCAATATGGCCCCCGAAAAAGGGCGTCCATGGCAGCGCGAACTGTGCCAGGCCTGTGTCCCCCCCAGTGGTGGTGAGACTTTCCGGCCCTCCGTGACCCCGTAGATGGCCTCCCAGGCACAAATAACGGGCATCTAGCCGTCCCCTTGGCCACGGCGGGATGTTGGGAGAGCCGGGAAGTATGGTTTCCCTCTTGCGACTGTCTCCCCTGACCGACCCTGCCTAAGATTTGGCAATCCATTATCCGCGATTGCCGGTTCAGAGATTCGGCACCACGCGTGCGCGTTTAGGGCGGGTGGATTGCAGTTTCAAGGGTCTACGTGTTCCCGTGTCAAGGCCGGACGATGGCCAGTGCGGAATGCCGAACGGAAAGGAAAAAGAGGTTTCCTAATCGCGATGGGGGCGTTAGGTCGGCCACACGGTTTACGGCTGGGGCATTTTTTCGTTCAATTTACAAATCGGATTGACTTGTTTTCCCCCTCTTTACAGGAATGATAATATGCCCGCACTGGAAATACACGAGGTACACGGTCATGGCAACTGAAAAGACTTGTCCTTTTTGAGGGGGCTCGGATATCCGCATACGGGAGGGCATGTTAAGGGTCAGGACAGTGCCGGCGGTCGGCGGGGGGCCTGGAATTGAGCGGAGTTATCTTGTCTACCGTTGCCTGGCGTGCGGGCGGGGATTCGATGAAACGGAGGCCGGGGAGGCCCCGGAACCTGCGGCATAACCGCCCCGATTAGGCCCTTGACTTTTAGTCTTTTAGCGATTTAATATCATATCTGTCTCTTGGGCGGATAATGAAAATCGAAGTGCCTGCTTCTTTCATTTCCGAAACTACAGAATGCCCATTTGATTTTTAGTGCCTTACCACGCTACGTTGTGGCGACGAAGGAATGTGCAACGTCGAGAGCAAGGATGGTGAGAACGTCCTCTTTGTTGCCCCGAATGGAAAGCACGGCACACATCCTTACAGTTTTTCATTTGGTAATGGGAATGTCTGTTCCTGTCCGACTCATTTTTGGCTTTATACTCAAGGACATGTGAAGCCGCTGACGAATCAACTATCACGGTCATAGACTTCGTAACGAATCAATAAGATAAGTTTATGGAGGAACAATGCCAAACGTGAAAAAAACCTTACACCATAATACTAACAAAGAACTTTTCTATCAAGAAAAGAATTTTAAGACAATCCTTAACTCAGCGCTAGACGGTTTTTATCTTGTCAATATAGAAGGGCAGATTTTATATGCTAATGATGTCTATTGTTCGATGATAGGCTATAGCTGCGAGGAACTTCTTAATATGGAGATAAAGGATATTGAAGGAGTGGAATCAGAGGAAGTAATAAAAGAGAGAATTCAGCGAATTTCCGAGAAAGGTTCGGAGCGATTCGAGACCAAGCATAAGCGCAAAGATGGCGGTTTTATTTTTATTGAGGCTAGTGTTCATTATTTAAAAGATGAACAAGGAAAGCTTTCTGTTTTTGTGCGCGACATCACCGAGCGCAGCCGGGCGGAGGCGAGGTTGCGGGAGAGCGAGGAGCGGTTCCGTACCTTGGTTGAAAATTCTACCATGGGTCTCTACAGAACGACTCCAGATGGCAGGATTCAGCTAGCCAACCCTGCTCTAGTCAGGATGCTCGGTTACTCATCTTTCGAGGATCTCTCAACCAGAAACCTTGAGGAACAAGGTTTCGAGCCTCTCTATCCTCGCACGCAGTTCGTTGAAAATATCGAAAAGGACGGCGAGGTCAAGGGATTAGAATCCGCCTGGAAGCGAAAGGATGGGACCATAATTTTTGTCAGAGAAAGCGCCCATGCTATCCGGAATTCACAGGCAAAAACTCTATATTATGAGGGGACTGTTGAGGACATCACAGAGCGCAAGCGAGCAGATGGTGAATTAGTCCTTGCCAATAAAGAACTTGCCTTTCAAAACGAAGAGAAAGAAAAACGGGCAGCAGAGTTAGTCCTTGCCAATAAAGAACTTCTCTTTCAGAATGAAGAGAAAGAAAAACGGGCAGCAGAGTTAGTCCTT
>Ga0209746_1000645_pt1 | contig 17707 bp, 15 predicted proteins | sample BarGraNGADG00211_3_FD_184496 | JGI IMG/M metagenome (GOLD analysis project Ga0209746, IMG submission 184496) | Arctic peat soil microbial communities from Barrow, Alaska - Barrow Graham LP Ref core NGADG0011-211 (SPAdes) (version 2) | ecosystem: Environmental > Terrestrial > Soil > Wetlands >... | reverse complement strand
ATCGGCGCCGGGGTCGAGCCAGGCGCCTCGGTGGCCCGGCTGGCCGCCGGCCGCCACGTAGGTTGTGCGCTGCACGCCGGCCGATGCGACGAAGGCCGCGTAGGCGCAGGCTTCGGCCGGGTGCGCGGCCCGAGCCGAGACGCCCAGGCCCGCGCCGCCCAGGACCGCGCCGGCCGGGCCGCGGCCCGCCGACGGAATATCGGCAAACAGCACCCGCTGCGGCCGGAATCCGGCGCGGCCATAATTGGTGTAGCCGAAGGCCAGCGGGCAGTAGACGATATCATTCTCGCGGGCCATGTGGTCGAGCAGCGCCGGCGGGTTCCAGCCGGGCGAACCCGGGTGGCCGGCCGCGTGCAGCCGCTCCAGCAGTTCCAGGGCGTAGCGTCCCAGCGGACGGCCCACGAAGCAATCGGGCGTGGCGCACGGCTCCTCGCCCGGTCCCGCGGCGTTGGCGCACAGCGTATACAGGCACATCAAGGAGTCCACTGGGATCAGCGGCGTCGCAATCCAGCGCCCGTGGCGCCGCGCGGCCGCAGCCAGGGCCAGCACGTCGTCCCAGGTGGCCGGCAGGCCCGCGTCGAGGGAGTCGATGGCGGCCAGCAAGTCGGGGCGGTACGCGCTGACCTGGCAGGCGGCATCCACGGCCAGGGCCCACTGGTGGCCATCCCACTGGTAGCTGCGGTGGCTCGCGCCGGCCGAGTGGCGTGCCTGGTCTTTCAGGAACGCTGCGTCGAGATGTTCGTCGAGCGGCAAGAAGCAGCGCAGGGCCGCGGCCTCGCCGATAAATGGATGATCGTAGATCACCAGGTCGAAACGCTCGGCCAGCCGCTCCACCGAAAAATCGGCGAAGTCCTGCAGGCTACGGGTCTGCCAGGTTACCTGCACCTCGGGATGCCATTCGTGGTACTCGGCCGCGGTGGCGGCCAGCCCATCCAGGCCGCGCGGGTGGTTCCAGGTGATGCCCTTGAGCTCAATCATGGCCGGTCACCCCCGGCCTGGAGGATCCCGGCAATGACCGCTTCCTCGGCAGCCAGCAGATCGCCAAGCAGAGCCGTGCGCTCCTTACCGGGGATGAACTCCAGCCGCCGGATGCCCAGCGGGTCGACCACGTGGCGCAGCATGGCTAGCTCGGCCGGGGTGGGGGGCTCGGTCACGACCAGGTTCGGGCTGATCTCCAGCGGGAAGCCGGTGGCCTCGGCCACCTGTTCGACGGTGACGCCGGGATGCACGGATACCAGCTCCAGCCGCCGCGTCTCATGGTTCAGATCGAACACGCCCAGGTTGGTCACCAGCCGGACGTAGCCGGGCTGGTAGCCCGCGGCGCGGCGCTCTTCGTCGGTCAGCAAGCCGCGTGCGGCGCTGCTGATGTCGACCTCCGCCACCAGCGAGCGCGGGGAGTGGCGCGTCATGTACAGCAGGAAGTTGCGATGCATGTTGGCCACGTCGGCCATGCCACCCTGGCCGGGCAGGCGCACGGTCTTGCTGTCTGAAACCCTGACGGCCACGTTGTTGGTGCGGCCATAGCGGTCTATCTGCGCCGCGCTAACCACCTCGTGAGTCACCAGCCCGCGCTGGTAATACTGGTGATAGGTATCGTCGCCGCCGCAGTGCATGAACGACGTCTGCCAGTCCAGCGTCTCGCCCAGCAGCATGGTCATCGGCCGGGCCGCGATGCCGACGAAGCCGCTGCTCATGGGCATGATGATCATGGCCGGCGCGTGGGTGTGTTTGGCCAGCAGGTACGACACCATGGCCAGGGGCGAGACCGCGCCCACCGCGCAGATGCTGTCATTGTCGTAAAGCCGGGCCATGGTCACGGCCATGATCTCGTCTTCGGCCGGCGGCGCATCGTCACGTACGGTCGCGGCATGGCGCAAGAACAACTCGGGCGCCGCCTGCTCGGGGGTGATACAGCCGGCGCGGCGCAGGAACTCCAGGCGGCCGGCCTCGGGCAGCGGGACGCGGGCGGGCACGTGCTGGGTAGTTTTCAGCAGCGCGGTGTAGTCGGTGATGTAGTAGGGCAGGCACGAGGCCGGGTAAGCGCCGCCGGGAGCATGGGCAATGGCTGTCACGAAGTTGTGCGGGATGATGGCTGCGCCGCCCGGCCCGCGGCGCAGCGCGCCGCGCGGCACGATCTCTTCGACCGTGGCCAGGATGCGCCGGCTGGCCCAGGCCATGCTCATATCCAGGCCCCTGGCCCCCTGGACCTCCAGGTTGCCGTCCTCGTCGGCCCGCTGCGCGTGCAGCAAGAAGGTGTCCATCGGCAGCGGCCGCGCCAGCGCCACGGGCTTACCGCTCAGTGGGTCGGCCACCTCGGCTGCCACGTCGCCCCGCCGCATGATGTCTGAGCCGACAGGCGGCTGGAAGGGCATGGAGGGCAGGCCCTGCTGGGCGGCGTGGAAGCCCTGGATCATGGCCAGCGCCGGCCACTCTTCCACTTCGATCGTGCCCTGTTCCAGGGCCTGCCGGAACAGGGGCGCCAGGCCGAAGATGTCCAGGCTGCAAAAGCAGAAGGAGAGCCGGCGCACCGCGCCCGCGGCCAGCATCATCTCCAAGCCTAGCCCGCCGCCCCAACTGACGAAATGCAGATAGCGGCGCCCTGCCGCGATCAGGGCCCGCAGCGCGGCCAGGGGCAGGCGCACGAAGTGCAGGCCTCCCACACCCAGGCGCTCGCCATCCCGTACCATGCCGGCCAGTTCCTCGACTGACACAAAGCGAGGCTCAGGCATGGGAAACCTCGGCGGCGGTCACGATCCGTCGCTGCGCCAAGTCGCGAATCTCGCCCGGGCTATAGCCGAACTCGCCCAGCACTTCCGCGGTGTGCTGGCCCAGCAGCGGCGCGGGCCGGCGGATTTCGGCGGGCGTGCCCAGGAAATTGACCGGGAAGCCCACCGCGCGTACCGTGCCCACCGTGGGGTGCTCGTAGCTGGTGATCATGCCGTTGTGCAGCACCTGGGGATCGGTCTCGACCTCGGCAAAGCTGTACACCGGCGAGCACCAGATATCTTCGGCCAGCAGGATGTTGAGCCATTCCGCGGTGGTGCGCGTGCGGAAGGCCGGCATGAAGGCGCGGCGGATATCGTCGCGGTCTTCCATGACGTTGTTGCCGTCCATGGTCTCGAAGCCGGGCACACCTACCAATCGGGCCAGCTTGTTGACCTGGTTCATGGCAGTGGCGACGTAGTGGTCCGCGGTCTCGAACAGCCCGTAGGGCGCGCCCAGGTAGGGGTTGGGCATGTTGGTCTCGCTGCGTTCCGGGATGCCGCCCCCATTGAGATAGGCGGTCAGTTCCTGCTGGTGCAGGTGCAGCAGCGAGCTGTACAGGTTGCACTCGATGGCCTGGCCCTGGCCGGTGCGCTCGCGGTTGAACAGCGCGGCCGAAATCGAGTAGGCGATATGCAGCCCGGTGACCAGGTCGGCCAGGCCCACCGCGGTAGCCATCTGGAAGTCGCCGCGCTTGCCGTTGAGCACCATGCCGCCGGCCATGGACTGGATCAGCAGGTCCTGGCCTGGACGATTGACATACGGCCCGGTAGCGCCAAACCCGGAACTGGAGCAGAAGATCAGCCGCGGGTTGATCTGCGCCAGCGTGCTGTAGCCGATGCCCAGGCGCTCCATGACGCCCGGCCGGAAGTTTTCGACGGCCACGTCGGCGCGGGCTGCAATGCGGCGCACGATCTCCTGCCCTTCCGGGGTCTTGAGGTTGACCGCCACGCTGCGTTTGTTACGGTTGAAGGCCAGGAACGAGACGCTCTCGCCGGCCGGGTAGAGGTTGACGTACGCGAAATTGCGCATCCAATCCCCGTTGAGGGGTTCGATCTTAATGATCTCGGCGCCCATATCGCCCAGAATCTGGGTGGCATAGGGCCCCTGGGCCAGTTGCGTGAAATCCAGTACGGTAACGCCAGTCAAAGCTCCACTCATCGACAACAACTCCAGAAAGCTTAACTATAAGTTGATATTCATGCCACTGCTCATCGGGCATGTCAACCACGGTGCCATAACGCACCACGCCGGCATTGTTGTGCAGGATATCAATACCGCCGAAGGCCCGCACGGTCCCGGCCACCAGGTTTTGCACGTCCTGCGACCGCGCCACATCGGCTTTCACAAAAACGGCTTTGCTGCCCGCTCCTCACAACTCGGGATATATAAGCGCCAGGCCGGGAACTGCCACCTGGGCCCGGGTAATATGCCAGCGGGAAAGGCCGGCGACCACCAGGGTGCGGCGGTCGGGGCCGCAAAAGGCCAGGTTGGTCGGCGCCGGCAGCGTCGTGTTCATCCAGTCAGAGACCAGCAAATCGAGCTTGCCGGAGGGCGCCAGCCGGTAGATGTGGTTGGGTGCATAGCACGAGATGTAGAGGGCGCCCTCCTCGTCAAAGGCCACGCCGTCGGGCACGGTGCGCGGCAGTTCGACCACGTCCTGCGGCTCGCCCACCGAGCCGTCGTCGTGCAGCGCCACCTTGCCCACGCCGGGCCGGGTGGAGAGCACGATGTATAGTTCGTCGCCCCGGGGCCCGAGGGCCATGCCGTTGGGGAAGGCTGCCGGCCGGTCGCTGACCATAACCGTGCGCCTGCCGGGATGGATGCAGAAGAGGCAGCCGTCGTTCTTGCCGAACTCGCCCGAGTCGGAGACGTACAGGCGGCCGGCGCGGTCGAAGACCGCGTAATTGGGGGTGCGCATCTTGCGGCCGGGCGAGCCGTCGGAGTAGACCGAGACCGAGCCGTCGCGCGTCATGCGCATGACCTGGTGCAGATTCAGATCACAGGTATAGATGTTGCCGGACGCGTCGAGGGTGACGCCCAGCGTGAAGCCCCCGGTGGCGCCGACTTGTTGGCAGGCGCCGGAGGCGAAGTCGATGCGATAGACCTGCCCGGCCTCACCGCCTGCGTACACGTAGCCATCGGGCCCCCAGGCAACACACTCCGGGTGGTCCAGGCCATCCACAAACACCTTGAACTCGTCGGTCTGCATTACCGTCCCGTCCATTACAACCTCCACTCTGGTCGCCTGCGAGACCGCCATCCCAATGATCCGGTATTCAGGTGCGATTAATAGGCCGTCCACGATACGCCGCGGCCCGCGGGGGAAAAAGCAGCCCTCCGCGGCTGGCCGGGCGCGTTCGTGGACGGCACAGTCCCTGTCAGGTACCGATTCTCAGTTGTAGTGCCCGTACTTTTCTACCAGCGGCCGCACGCGTGCGATGCGCTCGGCCCGCGCCAGCGGCGGCACCTGGTCGGCCACGCCCAGCACGTAGCGCGGCGCGCTCTTCCAGACTTCCAGTACCCGGATGACAAAGGCGTCGAACTGCTCGTCGCTGACCAGGTCGGTGAAGTAGACCACCGGGATACCGCCCCAGATGACCGTGTCAGGGGGGACCCACTGGCACAGGTCTTCTGGCGTTATGTCGCCCACCGGCGCCGGGGTGACCGCCTCCAGCACCCTGAAGCCGGTCTCGGCCACCTCGCGGATCAGGCCGCGCAGGGTGCCGTCGATGTGCACGAACGAATACTTGCCCGCCTCGCGGATACGCTGCGCCCAGTAGGTGTCGTGCGGGCGCACCCACTTGTTGAAAAAGCGCTTGCCCACCACTTCCGACGACAGGTTCTCAGGGATCATCAGGCACTCGGCCGGCGAGCGCAGCGCGATCTCGCAGGCTTCATCGTTCTTGCGCTTGAGCACCTCGAACGTCTCGGCGAACTCGTCGGGGGCATCGGCCAGGGAATAGGTGACGGCCTGGATGCCGGCGGTGATGGCTACCAGGTCCATAAAGGGGCTGCGGGGCAGGTAGCACAACACCAGTCCGTTATCGCCCACCAGATCGTTACGCCGGGCCGCCAGGTCGTAATCGGGCTCGTAAAAGGTGTGCTCGGCGAAGTAACGCAGGGCCTTGAGGTCGCGCCAGCTTTTCAGGAAGCGCTCGGTCCAGGCGATGCAGAACGATTCGTCGATCCACCGCTGAAACTCGCGCAGTTCACCGTAGGGCGTCTTCACCCTGGTGATCTTGCCCAGGCCCACCGGTTCTTCGATGACCTCGATCCCGTCGTACACGGTACGGAACGGGAAGTAGCCTTGCAGATAGAAGCCCACGCCCAGGTCGCGGTGGTACTGGTACAGGCCGTCGCCCTGGTACTGCTGTGGCATCAGGTTCGCAACCCGCAGCCACTGCATCCAGTAGTCGAGATCGCCCATCCACGGCACCACGTCGGGTTTTTGCCTGTTCAGCACAGCCAGAACTCGGCTGCGAATATCCATGCTGTCCTTCTTCCTTCCTTCCTGCCTAGCTTTGCAGCTTGAATCGCTCGGCCGCCTCGGCCCACAGCGCCCGAATCTCGGCATCTGTGTCTGTGCCGCCCGTGTTCTCATTCGAGATACCCAGTTCGTCGATCTCAGCCAGCGTCTTGCGGGCCAGGCCGGGACAATGCGTGGCGATCTCGCGGAACAGCGCATGGCCAATCAGCACGTGGCCCAGGTCATTGGGATGGCAGCAGTCAGGGTTGAGCGTCCAGTCGGCCCAGCCCATGGCGGCCTGGACGTCCACAAAGAGCGCGCCGCAGCGTTCGGCGACCAGGCGGACGGCCAGATTGTAGACCCGCGCTACGTCGGGCGTCCAGCGGGTCCAGGTGGGCAGGGCGGCCGGATCGTTGGCGCCCCGGCCGAAGATCTGGTGATAGATGCCCAGCAGCGCCACCAGCGCGCCGGTTTCCTGCTGGATATCGGTTACGATCCGGGTCAGGTCGGCCATATAGTCTTGCACCGGCATGCCCGACCGCATGTCGTTGAGCCCTTCAGCAATCACCACCAGGTCAGGGCGCGGCTCGATGCCGTGCCGCCGATAGCGCTCCATCAGGCTGGGCTTGGCCGATTCCGCATAACCCGGGGCCCGCGGGGAGATCACCTCCGCAGGCAGGCCCCGGTTGAGCACTTCCAGTTCTTCATCCTGAAAGCGCCGCAGCAGCTCCGCAGCCACCTGGTTCCATTCGTGCTCGGGCCGGTGCGCGCACATGCCGTAGGCGATGCTGTCCCCCAGCACCACCATGCGGTGGAACGGTCCGGCTGTCAGGCCAGGCTTGGCTGACATGGGAATCAGGCCGCGCCGGCCAGGGCCTTGGCGAGGCGCACGGCTGAGCTGGCATCGGGGCTGTAGCCTTCGGCGCCGATCTTCTTGCCGATGTCGTGCAGGTCGCCCTTGACGGTGCCGACCACGACCTTACCCGCCGAGACCGAGCCGCCGGCGGCGAGGTGTGGCTTGAGCAGCGCCAGGCCGGACTGCATGGCGCGGGCAGCCACCAGCATCTCGGGCACGTAGTACTCGTTCTTTGCGAACAGATCGATCTGAGCCATGATCTGGTTTTTCCTCTGCTATAAATTGATTAGCTGCTGTAGGTGCACTTCCTCGCCTCGTCGGCGAAGGCCATGACCAGTTCCGGATCCGCGTCGAAGAAATGGTCCGACGGGCACAGGATGTAGCTGCCGCCGGCGCCGGCAGCTTCGAAGCAGCGGCGCACCGCTGCACGGGTTTCCTCGGGCGTGCAGCCGGCCAGGTAATGGCCCTGGTCAAAGCCGCCGATCATGCACACGCGGTCACCGATGCGGCGCTTGGCCGCGGCCAGGTCCACATCGCCGCCCATGCCAGGCGGGGTGAACGTTTCCATCGCGTCCGGCCCCATGCCGGCCACCATCTCGAGGATGGGCATCATGCCACCGCAGGTATGGTACGAGATGCGCTGGCCGGCCTCGTGCGCCAGGGCGATGAGCTCGCGATCGTAAGGCGCCACGAACTTCTCGAACAGCTTGGGCGAGATGACGGTGGTGGACGCCGAGCCTCCGCCCAGCTCCAGCACGTCGTAGCAAGCGCCCTTCAGCGACTGGACAAAGACCTTCTTGCGGGCCTGCAGGATGCGCAGGAACGCGTGCACCCACTCCGGGTCGTCGTAGGTGGCGATGATCAGCTCTTGCGTGCCGGCCAGGCAGCAGGCATCCTGCCAGGTGCCGGGCTGGCCGAAGACGTCGAAGCAGCAGATGTGCCCGCGCACGATGCCCGTCGCGCCGTAGGCGTCCGATACCTGGTTGACCGCCACTACGTCGCACTTGGGTGCAGTGACATACTCGCCGATCAGGTCGATGTCGCGCCTGTTCTTGATCAGGTGTTCGGTGACCCAGCTTGTGTAGTCATTGGACTGGATCACCATGCTCAGCTCGCCGCGCGGGGTGATAAAGTGGTAGCGCACGGTGGTGAACTGCTGCGCCGCGATCGGTTCGGCTTCCACACGCCAGCTATCGCTCCAGATGCGCCGGCTTTCCAGAAAGCCGGGCGCGTCCTGGTTCGGATCGTAATACTCGCCCTTGCTCGTGTCGGGCCGGTGCGGCACCACCCAGGTGATGGGGTCCATATCGAAATGCTCAAAGCATTCCTGGTACGACATGCCGCCCATGTAGCGATCCAGGAAGTAGGGCATCAAGTGGTGGGTGGTAACCGGCAGGCGGTCCGGCACGCCGCGACTCAAGGCGGTGACCAGGCGCCGGCGGGATGACATTGACATAGGTTACTCCTTGCCGCTCCCGAGGTCGGGCTCAGCCCTTCTGGTAGAAGTTCCCGCCATACTCAGCGCCCACCCGAAACATCTCCAGGATGTTTTCAATGGAGATGCCGTCGTGCAGCGAGTGGTCGGAGGCCAGCACGTAGCCGCCGCCGGGCGCCGCAATGTCGATGGCTTCGCGCACCTCTGCGGCCACTTCGGCCGGGGTGCCGTAGGGCAGGGTGCGGGAGGAGTCGATGTTGCCGATTATGCAGAAGCGCTTCCCGTACTGCTCCTTGACCGTCTGTAGGCTCATGCCCGCAGTGCGCTGCAGCGGGTGAATGGCCGAGATCTTGGTCTGCGCCAGGTCGGGCAGGTAGTCGGTAAAGCGGCCGCAGCAGTGCAACAGCACCGGCACGCCCAGGTTGTCGACGTATTCCACCAGTTCGGCCAGGTACGGCAGGTAATACTTGCGGAAATGGGGCAGCTTCATAAAGCCGCGGGAGCTGTCGCCCAGGTCGTCGCCCAGCCAGATGGCCTCGCCACCGGCCTCCACGGCCCGCCGCGCCGCTTCCTTGTTGTACTCGTTCGACATGTGGAAGATTTCGGTCAGGAGCGACGGATCGTCATACAGGGCGAAGCAGATTCTCTCGTAGCCCATCAGCAGCCAGCAGGTGGTAAAGGGGCCGGTGATGCCGGGCGCCAGCAGCAGGTTGTCGCGCTCCATGGCCACGGCCACCTTGATCTCGTCGGCCCGGCCGGGCAGCGTGGGGTCGGGCGACTCGTAGCAGCGCCAGTCCTCGCGCGACTTGATGGGATAATCGATAGGCGCATCGATGGGCCAGGCGTACTCGGTGGTGCGGTAGGTGGTGCCCCACTCGTCCACGTAGGTATCCGCGGCCAGGTAGCGCGGCTGGAAACCGTTATAGCCGCCAAATGGCAGCCAGACTGCGTCGTGGTTCAGGGCCAGTGCGCAGGCTACAGCATCCCGGGCGTTGTAGCCGCCAGGTTTGTGACCGATCATGGCCTCATAAATGGGCTGCTGAAACAGAAAGTCGAACATAGGCACCCGGTCGGGTTGCTGTACCTTGACCGCGGCCATAAAGCGTTCTTTGCGTGTCATCGCCATAGATCTACCTCTTCAGTGGTTAGAGCGTTCCTACTGGCGCACGAGCAGACGCTTGCGCAGCCCGTGCAGGTACACGGCGATCATCAGCATGATGCCGGTCAGCACGAGTTGCCAGGTGGTGTAGACGTTGGCCAGGCGCAGGCCCTTGCCTGTAAGGCCCAGGATCAGCACGCCCAACGCGGCGCCCAACAGCCGGCCTTCACCGCCCTGCATGCTGACACCGCCCAGCACCACGGCAGTAATGACGGTGAGTTCAAAGCCCGAGGCGCCGGCGTCGAAGTAGCCGGTGCCCGTCTGGGCTGCGATCAGCAGTCCGGCCAGGGCCGCCATGGTGCCCGACAGCACAAAGAGCCCGAACTTGACGCGCTCGACCTTGATGCCCGATACGCGTGCGGCCTGCTGGTTGCCGCCGATGGCGTAGATGCGGCGGCCCATTTCTGTCTGCGTGGTGATCCAGTAGGCGACCGCGATCAGGACGATGCCCAGCACTATCGGAATCGGGACGGGGCCGATCGAGCCCTGGTAAAGTTGGATGAAGGCTGAGAAGCCGTGTTCGTCGACCACCGGAGCCTTGTTGGTCCACACATAGACGATGCCGCGCAGTGCGAACATCATGCCCAGGGTGGTCATCAGCGAGCTCATGCGCTGCACGGTGACCAGGTAGCCGTTGATGGCTCCGATGATTGGCCCGGTGAGCAGCCCCGCCACGATGCCGGCCCACATGCTGCCGGTAATGTTGAAGACCGTCACAGTGACCACGCCGGTCAAAGCGAGCATCGAGCCGATGGACAGGTCAAATTCGCCGGCCAGCATCAGCAGGGCGATGCCCACGGCCGCGATGAGGTTCGGCGAGACCTCACGCAGGAGGTCGAAATAAGTGCGCGCTTGGCGAGCCGTGGGCACCGTGACCATCAGGAAGGCCATCAGCGCCAGCAGCAGCACTGCCAGCACCGCTTCTTCGTTATTCAGGAACCACTGGGCCCAGCGCGGCCGCTCCCGCCGCGGGGTCATGGCATCGGTCATGGTCGTCATGCTGCTACTGCCTCCTCGGGCCGCCCATTGCCTGTCATCCCGGCAGCCGCCGCGATGATGCGCTCTTGCGTGGCCTCGGCTCGGGTAAACTCGCCCGTAATGCGGCCCTCGTACATGACCACGATGCGGTCGGCGATACCCATAATCTCCGGCAATTCGGTCGACATCACCAGCACGCCCATGCCTTCGTGGGCCATGCTGTCGATCAGCCGGTAGATTTCAACTTTGGAGCCGACGTCGATACCGCGAGTCGGCTCAGACAGGATCAACACCCGCGGCTTTTGCAGCAGCCAACGCGCCATCAGCGCCTTCTGCTGGTTGCCGCCGCTCAACAGGCGGATCTTCTGCCGCAGCGAGGGGGTCTTGATGGACAGGCGATGCACGTGTTCGGCTGCTGCCTGCGTCTCCGCCCGCCGGTGAATCCAGCCGCCGCTGGCGAACTTCTGCAGTGCCACCAGGGTGATGTTGGTTTGCACCGACTGGAAGGGCACCAGGCCATCCTCGCGGCGGTTCTCGGTCAGCAGTCCCAGGCCCTTGCTGATGGCGTCGGTGGGCGAGCCGGGCTTGAGGGGCTTGCCGTCCAGCAGCACCTCGCCGGTGTAAGAAACGTCGCCGAAGAGCGCCCGGGCGATGGTATGGATACCGGCGCCCAGCAGGCCAAACAGCCCCACCACTTCGCCTGCCCGCACCGTCAGGTTAAAATCGTGCAGCCGGCCGGCGCTGAGGTGGCGGGCTTCCAGCAGCGTCTTGCCGGGCCGGGCTTCGGTCTTGGGGAAGAACTCCTTCAACTCGCGGCCCACCATCCAGTTCACCAGGTCATGCGTCTGTGTCTCGGCCACAGGCTTGGTGATGATGCACTGACCATCGCGGAAGACCGTCACGCGGTCGGCCACCTGGTAGATCTCTTCCAGCTTGTGCGAGACATAGATGATGCCGCAGAGTGATTGTTTGAAGCGGCGGATGGAGCTGAACAGCTTGTCGACCTCCGCCGGGCTCAGTGCCGATGTGGGCTCGTCCATGACGATGATCTGTGCTTGCAGCGAGAGCGCCCTTGCGATCTCCACAAGCTGCTGCTCGGCCACGCGCAGTTGCCCCACCGGGGTCTGCGGGTCGATATCCAGGCCGAAGTTGCCCACCAGCTCGGTTGCGCGGCGGTTCAGCTCGCGCCAGTCGACGTTGCCGAAACGGCCGCGGTGGTAATGCCCCAAGAACACGTTCTCGGCTATGCTCAGGGTCGGCACCAGGTCCAGTTCCTGGTACACCACCTTGATGCGTTCGGCGATGGCATCGGCCGGGCTGCGGAAGTCAACGGGCTTGCCGTTGAGCGTCATGGTGCCGCCGTCGCGCTGGTACAGCCCGGAGATGATCTTGATCAGCGTTGATTTGCCCGCGCCGTTCTCGCCGACGAGGGCGTGGACTTCGCCGCCGTATAGGTCGAAGTCAACATTGTTGAGCGCCACGACACCCGGGAAAACCTTGCGGATGCCGCGCATCTCGAGGATTGCGTTCTGGCTTTGATCCATTGCGTCGCCTCCTTTGCTCCCCAGGCTCACCCTTCACCCATGGCGCGACGGCGCCGGGCATCGATCAACACCGCCAGTAGGATCAGCAGGCCGTTGACAGCGATCTGCCAGTTCGAGTTGATGCCCAGCAAGACGATGCCATTGTTGAGGGTCCCAAGCAGGAGCACGGCGAGCAGCGTGCCAATAAGAGAGCCTTGCCCACCCTGGAGGCTGGTGCCACCCAGCAGCACGGCCCCCACCACCTGCATCTCGAAACCGAAACCGGCGTTATTTTGCCCCGAGTTCATGCGGGAGATCAGCAGCACTGCGCTAAGGGCCGCAAGTGCGCTGGTCAGCACGAAACACAGCGTCTTGACGAGCTTGACCCGTACACCCGCCAGGATGGCAGCCCGCGGGTTGCCGCCTGTGACGTAGATGTGCCGCCCCAGCGTGGTACGATTCAGGACCAGGTAGAAAAGGATGAAGACGATGGCCATGATCAGTACTGGCAACGGAATGATGCTGACGAAGCCGTTGCCCAGGTCCCGAAATTCGGGCAACCCGTGCGCGTTCTGCACCGCGGCATTGGTGGAAATGTAGGCCGACCCGCGCAGGATCGAGAGCATGGCCAGCGTAACCACAAAGGAGTTGATGCGCAGGCCCAGCGTCAGCCCGGCATTGAGCAGGCCGACCAGGGCGCCCACACCCAACGCAGTGGCCAGACCCAGCGGCAGGCTCTTGCTCTGGTTCAGCATCTGCATAGCCAGCACGCCGATGAAGGCTTGCATGGAGCCTACCGACAGGTCAACCTCGCCGGCAATGATAAGCGCGGTCATGCCAAACGCAGCGATAGCCGTCATGGAGATCTGGCTGAGCAGCACCCCAATATTGCGCTGCGTCAGGAAGACGGGAGATGTCAGGCTGAGGAACAGCGAAAGGGCCACCACAAAAATCAGGAGGATGCCTTCCTGGGTCTGCACCAACCAGCGCGCCGCTTCGAGGAGGGGATTCTGGCGCTCCACAGGGCCTTCGTGTACCTGCCCCGTCTCGGCTTTGATCTCACTTTGCATGGTTCCGACATCCTTATTTAATTACGGGCACCGGGCCCGTAATCACCACATAGCGGGTTGAAGGGGGGCGGGCGCGCGGCCCGCCCCCCACTGCCTCACTTATTGGATGGGCAGCTTGGCCATGGCATCGAAGTTCGGCGCGTAGGTATCGCCGCTCTTGGTGTAGAACTGCGCCAGGTTGTCCTTGGTGATTGGCGTCGACGGCGCGACGATGTGCGCCGGGAGCTTCGCGCCGTTGAAGGCGGCGATAGCAGCGTCGATCAGCAGGCGTCCCTGGTACTCAGGGAACATGGCAGCCGAGACCTTGTAGGGGCCGCCCTGTTCGAGGGCCGACTTGCAGGCCTTGCCTTCGCAGCCGAAGCCGACGACGAGGACCTTGCTCTGGTCCATGCCGGCGGCGGTGTAAGCCTGGAGGCCGCCGAGGGCCGAGTCATCGTTGATGCCGAAGATGACGTTGACATCAGGATGGGCGGTGAGGGCATCGGCGGAGACCTTGACGGCCACGTCCTTCAGGCCAGTGCCGTCTACCGACTGGGCGACCTTGGCATCGGGCAGCACCGACTGGATGCCGGCGATGAAGCCCTTGGAGCGGGCAACGGTGGTCGAGAGGGCGGGCAGGCCGACGTCGAGGATGGAGGCCTTGCCGCCGAGGTTCTGCTTGACGTAGTTGCCGGCCCACACGCCGACCTGCTGGCCGGCCTTGAAGTCGTCAATCGAGACGAGGGTGATGCAGCCATCGGTGGGCGAGCCTTCGCAGATCACGGGCAGCGACTTGGCAGCCTTCTGGATGGTGGGGCCGGATGCCTTCTCGTTCACCGGAGTGAAGACAAGGGCATCGACGTTCTTGGCCAGGTAGTCGTCAACGGCAGCCAGCGACTTCTGTAAGTCCAGGTTGGCATCGTTGATGGTGAAGTCGATCTTGAAGTCGTCGGCGCGAGCCTTTTCGCCCTTGGTCTCATTCTGGTACCACTCATGCACCAGGTAGTTGGTTACGTGGCCGATGGTCTTGGGCAGTTTCCAGCCCGCGGGCAGCGCTGTCGGGTCCAGCGTGCGGACCAGCTTCTCACCAGCAGCCGGGTCGCCGGTGGGCGCCGTAGCGCTGCCGGCGGCCGGAGCCTGGGTCGGTTGGGCAGCCAGGGCCGTTGTAGGTTCAACAGCGGCCGGAGCCTGGGTCGGTTGGGCAGCCAGGGCCGTTGTAGGTTAAACAGCGGCCGGGGCCTGGGTTGATTGAGCGGCCGGCTGCGCGGGCTGGGCCGGGGCCTGGGTGGCAGGGGCGCCACCGCAGGCGGCCAACAACATGGCCACCAGCAGCAGGCCGGTCATAAGGATCAGGGACTGTTGGTTTCTCTTCATCATGTTCTTCCTTTTTCTCCTCGAAGATTCGAGAGTTGAGCGCCAGGTCTGGCACTCGCTTTGGATCGATGGATGAGCTGTGGTTGGCTTACCTCCTTTCGCCCGGATGTGCTGCTGCCCGCAGCCAGGAACCTGGGCAGCCCAGCCGGCAGCTAACGCGCTCAGGCGGCGCTCGTATCGTCGGCGATGATCACCTCAATCCCCTGCTGTGTGAGCGCCAGCCGGTGTTGCGGGCTCACGCCCGAGTCGGTGATCAATCGATGCAGGCAATCGACCGGCGCAACCTTAACCAGCGATTCGACCCCGATCTTGGTATGGTCGGCCAGCAGGATGACTTCGCGAGCCGCGGCGATCATCGCACGCTTGACGGCGGTTTCCTGCATGTTGGTGTTCGATAGCCCAAACTTCAGGCTCAGCCCGGTGCAGGCAATGAACGCCTGGTCGGCTCGCAGGTCTTTGAAGGTCGTCTCGGCGGCCGCGCCGATCAGAGAGCGCGATTCGTGCCGCACCATGCCTCCGGTCGATACCAGCGTGATTCCCGGCTCGCCGGCCAGCTCGCTCAGCACGGAAATCGAATTGGTGATGATAGTGATGCCCGAACGCCCATGCAGCGCTTGGGCCAGGTAAGCTGTGGTGATGCCGGCGTCGAGGATGACCGTGTTGCCGGTGTTGATGAGCCGGGCCGCAGCCCGTGCGATGGCGCGCTTCAACGCCTCAATCTCTTGCGCCAGATCATGGCTGGCGTCGACGATCTCGAGCCGGATATCTAACGCCCGGCTGCGCTCCTGCATGGCCTGGCGCATATTGCGATACCATTCGTGCGACGAGAAGACCTGCACCCAGCCGATGCGCCCGGGCAAGGGGCGGTTGCGGCAATCGTGCAGCAGCGCGCAGCCGGTACTGGCCGCGGCCAGCGTTTCGAGCACGGGCCAGTTGGAGCTCCAGGCGCCAGTGTGGGGGTCCCGCAGGTAATAGCGTTCCAGGCTCTCGCGGGTCACGAGGACGTGCGGGGTCTCGACCCAGTTGGGCAGCGCGCAGCCGTGGTAGGCGCAGACGGCCGCGTCCACGCAGGCCCGACCCACAAGCTCGGGAAACATGGCAATGGCAGCACGGTACGGCCCGCCGTTCTGGAGCATGTCTTTGGTGGCGTTGCCTTCCAGGCCAAACGATACCAGTAGCAGGCGCGATTCGTCCAGGCCGGCAGCCCGGTAGGCATCCAGCGCGCCCACCGCAGAGTCGTCGTTGATGGCAAAGATGACGTTGACGTCGGGGTACACCGTGAGCGCATCCGCGACAATGCTGCGGGCCGCATCACGGAGGCCCTGGCCGTCCAGGCGCAGCAGGATCTCACTGGCGGGCAGGGTATCGGCCAGGCCGTCGGTAAACCCGCGGCTGCGCGCAGCTGTATTAGGCAGCGAGCAGGAGACGTCGAGCGCCCGCACCTGGCCGCCCAGGTGCTCACGCGCGTAGCGCGCGACCCAGCCGGCCAACTCCACCCCGGCGCGGTAATCGTTGATCGCCACATAGGTGCGGGCACCGGTCAGGTTGATCGATTCGGCGATAATCGGCACTCCGCAGCGCAGGGCACGCTGGAGCAACAGGCGGGTCGTAGCGGACCGTTCGGGCGTGACAATCAGCACATCAGAGCGTTCGCTCAGGGTGGTGCGAGTTTCCAGGGATAGGTGGCTGTGGCTGCCGTTGGCCGAGATGCCCGAGTTCAACCGGATCGCCCCGCCGTGCGTTCGGCGCAGAAGTCCTGTCTCTTCGAGGCGGCTCAGGTCCCGGCGCGCGGTGATGGGCGAGCAATGGCATTGGGTTGAGATCTGCCCAACAGTTACCGAGCCATATTGCTGTAGCAAGCCCAGGATAGTAGCATCACGTTGGCTTTGCAGCACGACAATCCCCTTCGATGATCGGTAATGATCGATTGCGCCGCCGGCAGGCAACAACTCTGATTATAAGAGCATTGCAACTCGCCTGTCAATTGATCGTCATGATCGATTCTGATCGATCGACCGGCCGGGGGCCGTCGAGGTATGAATGGTAGGGCGTCGCCGATTTGCTCGGCGTCGTGCAGCAAGTGGGTGGGCAGATCGTGCCGGGAGAACACGCTTGATCGCGTCGCGCGAATCGCTCAGGAGCAGGCGGAGCGCGCCGCGCGGCCCAACCCGGCGTTGCAGCGGACGCCGCAGACAGGCCGTTTCCCGGCCCAGGTGTGAGCCGTCAAGACTTTTGATTGTTGCGCGCCCAGGTTTCGTCATCGATCAACGTCACCACCCGGAATGCCTCGGCGTAAGACATTTCTTTGCCTTTGGCCCGCTCCTGCGCCCATTTCTTGATGCGCTCCTCGGGGTCCCAGTCTTTCATCTGGCTTCGGTGAGCGCGCAGCGCCGCGACCTTGATATCAATCGTCTCATCGATATTGACAAAAAGCTCGACCTGTTCACGCCCCGTCACATACACCTTGCGCACCTTGTGTGGCCTGAGGCCATCGGCAGCCAGTTCCTCGAACAGGTTGGGCTGTCCAGCCGCCGGAAAGACGGCATCCAGGGCGGCAGCGGCCGCTGCCCGGTGATCGGGATGGTTAATATAGTCATCGCCCGCCCAGAGGATGGTGGGATCGCCCGTGATCACCACTTCGGGGCGGAAGCGGCGGATCTCTCGCACCAGCTTCTTGCGCAGTTCGAGCGTCGCTTGCAGCAGGCCATCTGGCTCGCGCAGAAAGATCACTTCCCTGACGCCCGCGACCTCGGCGGCAGCGCGCGATTCGGACTCTCGGATCTCCGTCGCTCGTGACTTTGTCATGCCGGGTTCATCTATCCCCACGTCGCCGCTAGTACATAGGACATAAGCAATTCGTGCGCCGGCCTTGACCCAACGGGCCACAGTACCTACGCAGCTGAATTCGATATCATCTGGATGCGCCACGATGGCCATGGCACTCTCTGGGACGTAGAATGTGCTCATCGATGCTAGCTCTCCCTGTCAGTGCTTCGTCTGTTCAACATTCTACATCAGATCGAGAAATTCGTGCGGGCGTTCGACATACCACGCCACAACTAAAAACCGGCGGCAGTAGCAGTGGGCACCAGGGTGTGCAC
>Ga0209746_1000639_pt1 | contig 17781 bp, 16 predicted proteins | sample BarGraNGADG00211_3_FD_184496 | JGI IMG/M metagenome (GOLD analysis project Ga0209746, IMG submission 184496) | Arctic peat soil microbial communities from Barrow, Alaska - Barrow Graham LP Ref core NGADG0011-211 (SPAdes) (version 2) | ecosystem: Environmental > Terrestrial > Soil > Wetlands >... | reverse complement strand
CAAGCGGCGCTGCCAATGGCCGCCCGCCACTACGGCCTCGGGGGGCTTGCGCTCACCTGGCTGGCCGCGGGCGCGATCCTGATCCGAGGTTGGGCGCCCGGCACTTACCTGGCGCTCGAACTCATCTGGCTGTTGCCGCCCATTCTGCCCCAGGTAGCGCTCGGGGCAGGCGTTCTGTGGCAGCAGCGCCGCCTGGTGAGCCTGGCCCTGCTGGCGCCGGTGGCCTACCTGTCGGTCACCGACAGCATCGCTATTCGCGCCGGGGTCTGGTCCATCAGCCCCCGGCAAACGACCGGCCTGCTCCTGGGCGGCGTGCTGCCGCTGGAGGAGTTTATATTCTTTCTGGTGACGAACATATTGATCGTGTTCGGGTTAATCCTGTTCATGGCCCTGCCTGGTGTCACCGTCCGGCCATGGAATGGGTATAAGATGCCGTCAGGAGTGAGTAAGCATGAAGTTAAAGCGCAATGACTGGATCAGCCTGGCCATCGCGGTCCTCGTGCCACAATTGGCCGGTGGATTGGGCGCGTTGGCAACCGCCTCGTCGGTCAATACCTGGTATCGCAAGCTCAAGAAACCTTCCTGGAACCCGCCCAGCCGGCTGTTTGGGCCCGTTTGGACGGTGCTTTATCTGTTGATGGGCGTCGCGTCCTGGCTCATCTGGCGGCAGGGCAGCCAGAGATCGGCAGAATCTGCCCTCGCGGCAGCCGACGCAGCCGAGGGTGCGGCCGGCCCCAGGCTGGCGTTGCCCGAGGAGTCGGAAACGCGCCAGGCGCTGGCGCTATACTGCGGGCAACTGGCCCTCAACACGATTTGGTCGCTCATTTTCTTCGGGTTGCGCAGCCTGGGCGGAGCGTTGGCCGAGATCGGCGCGCTGTGGACGCTGATCGCCATCACTGAGGTCCGTTTCTTCCGTCTGAAGCCGGCCGCCGGGTGGTTGCTGATGCCCTACCTGGCCTGGTCGACCTTCGCCGCCGTGCTCAACGGAGCGGTTTGGCGGCTGAACCGAGAGTAAATGTGTATGATGCTAAACCGGGCACTCACCTGGCGGCCGGCCAGTTATCATGGCCACCGCAAGACGCACGATTTCTTCGAAGGCTGGTATTTCAAGCTGGTCGACCGGACGGAAACCCGGCTGTACGCGGTCATCCCAGGCGTTTATCTGGGCAAGAACGGCGCCGATTCCCACTGCTTCGTGCAGACCCTGGATGGCCTGACCGGGCGCAGCACGTTCCACCGCTTTCCGCTGGCGCAATTCAGCGCGGCCGGCGACCGGTTCGCCGTGTGCATCGGCCCCAATCGTTTCAGCGCTGATGAGATCTCATTGGACATCCGGACGGAAGAACGGCAGATGCAGGGTCGCCTATCGTTTGAGCGGCTGGTTCCATGGCCGGTCGGCCTGGCATCGCCCGGCATTATGGGACCCTATGCCTTTGCGCCATTCATGGAATGCTACCATGGTGTGGTCAGCCTCGACCATGAAATCCAGGGACAAATGATCGTCGACGGCAGCCCGGCGGACTTCAGCCGTGGGCGGGGTTACATCGAGAAGGACTGGGGCAAGAGCTTTCCGCGGGCCTGGATTTGGATGCAGACCAACCACTTCGAGCAACCCGGCACATGCCTGACAGGTTCGGTGGCAACTATCCCCTGGCTGGGCAGCGCCTTTCGGGGCTTCATAGTCGGGCTGTGGCATGGGGGAGTCCTCTACCGCTTCGCGACTTACAGCGGCGCGAGCATCAAGCGCCTGCAACTCACCGATACGCACGTCATCTGGCACCTCGCCGGGCGCGCGCTGGGCAGTGGAGGTGCGCTCTATCGGCTAGAGATCAACGCGGTACGCAGCGAAGGTGGGCTGTTGCACGCGCCCTACAGCAGTGGCATGCTCCAACGCGTGGCTGAAAGCCTGACGGCGCAGGTGCAGGTGCGGCTGCTGGCGCTGCAGGAGGGGGGCGAAGAAGTGATCTTCGCCGAAACAGGGCGGCACGCCGGATTGGAGATCAACGGCGAACTTGGCGAAATTCTGGATCAGACGACAGGATGATCGTTATGCGCAGGAGAGAGTGACATGATTCTAGAGACAGCGAACGCGGCCCCCGATTTTGAACTGCCGGACTTCACAGGGAAACCGGTCAGGCTTTCCGACTACCGCGGCAAAGCGGACGTCGTGCTGGTCTTCAACCGGGGCTTCCTGTGACCATTCTGCCGCCGGCACATGGCGCAGTTGCGCCAGGACTACGCAGAGTTCACCGCCCGCGGGGCGGAAATCGTAGTGGTGGGTCCGGAAGACGCGGAGGCTTTTCGCGAATACTGGTCCAAACAAGCCCTGCCGTTTGTCGGCCTGCCCGATCCGCAGCATAGCGTGTCGGAGTTGTACGGGCAGGAGATCAAGCTGCTCAAGTTCGGGCGTATGCCGGCCATGATGATCATCGACAAGACCGGGGACATCCGCTACAGACACTATGCCAACCAGATGAGCGACATCCCGGCAAATGCGGACGTATTGGCGTTGTTGGACAGGATCAACGCCAAAGGCCAGGGTTGAGGTAAGCGGCTGAAGGAAAGGCCCGGCGCGAATGCCGGGCCTTTTGTCCAGACAGCAGGGATAACCAGGCTGTCCTTGCTGCACGTGCTGACGCCTAAGCCGCTTGACGCTGTTCTGTCAGTTCCTCAACACCAATCCAGAAATGATGCGGCAGCACGTTCGGCGCGGGGAGCACACGCAGGGCCTTGCCAGGCACCCCCGTCAAGGGAATCGTCAAGGCGCCCTTGTCCAGCGCCGACTGGTTCACATAGCAGGTGTCCGGAAGGGCGCCGAACTTCTCGCGATAGCGTTTGGCAGCGTCCTCCACCTTGGCCATCAATTCACGGCCCGGATTGTTATCAAACCAAAGTAACCCACTTTGCATGGTCACCTCCGATCCCGTTGTCGATCCCCGGCCGGCCAACGGAATGCTCAGACATCCAGGACAGACATATCGTCAATCCAGCCTATCAAGCGACACGCGCTGCTCGACCAGAGTTAAAGCCGCCTGGTAAGAGCGACGGCGCCAGGCCGGCAGTGGGTAGCGGGGAGTGTTCTGCCAGCGCACCCTGACACGGCTTAACCAGCCGGGGGCGCGGCGGACCTGCCAGGAGCCCGAGGAGGTCTGCGCGAGCTCGAAGCACCCGGCGGCAGTAGCCAGCCGGTAGCGCCGCTCATGGCTCACCACGCGCACGCCCTCCAGCGATAACACGCGGTACTGCCGGCCACGCCACCAAAAGGCCCGCGGATAACGGTCGCGTGCCGCATAAACAACCTGCAATTCATTCGCCTGGTGAGCCATTTCAGCCTCCTTTGGACCACTCGTCTTCATCCCCCACCACTCGCAGGCGGCGTAGACCACCATCCTGTGCGAAATCGGGCGGGGGTAAGGGCATGTACTGCTGTTGATTGGCCGGCTGACCGAACAGGCCAGCCGGATTGAGCATGATGACCGGTTGCTGCATGTGAGGATAGGCAGGAGGCGGGGGCATCTGCGGCTGATCGTTGTGCCAGGCCCGCTTTTCGCGCCGGAGCAAGGCCACGATCAACACACTGGTTGGCACGCTGGCGCCCACGCCCACGGCCACCCCCAGGACTACCGCCATGGCATCCGTGCTCATGCGCTGGCCAATGATCACCGCCATAGCCGCGCCGAAGCCCAACATCAAAGGCACGATCCAGCGTGTCATTGGGCGCCGCCTTCTTCAGGTCGTGCCCGATGAAGCGATGAAAACAGACCCAAACCCTGCCCGAGACCGGGCAAACGTCCGCCAATCGAAGCGGCTGATGTGGTAGAAGGAGCGGCCGGCAGACCAGGGCGCCCAGCGCGCTCATCGCTCAACTGCCAGCTGCGACGCCGGCGCCCGCCCGCACGTATGCGGGCCACGATCGCGGCCAGTTCGGCGCTGGAGGCATAGGCCGCCTGAAAGCGGATGACCTGCCCTTTGGTGACCAGCAAGAAGTCACCGCGCCCCAGCAGGCGTTCGGCGCCCGTGCCGCTGATGCCGGCCGCCACCTTGGCGTCTTCGGGGCTGACCACGCTGCCCACCAGGCGCACCGGGAAGTTGGCCTTCACCAGGCTGCCGACCAGGGTGGCGGCCGGCTTTTGCGTGGCGGCAACCACGTGGATGCCCGCTTCACGGCCTCGCTGGGTCAGCCGAGTCAGCGCTTCGGTGACGGGCTTGCCGCCGGTCACCAGCAGATCGGCCAGCTCGTCAATACCAAGCACGATATGCGGCAAGGAGCGCCGGGCCGCGTCACGCCGTACCATTTCCTCGATCAATGTCTCCAACAAGGCCAGCGATTCTTTCACGCCCTGGGCAATCGGCCCACCACGCCAGAGATGCGTCAGTCCGGCCAGCGGGGCCAGCCCGCGCCCCTTGGGGTCGATCAGCGCCAGTTGCAACTGGCCCGGATGATTGAACATGGTCAACGACAGAAGGAGAGTGCGCAGGAGCGCCGTCTTGCCGCTGCCGGTGGTGCCGGAGAGCAGGGCGTGCGCAACATCTGGGCTGTCGATGCGCAGCAGCAGCGGGACACCCCCTTCGTCCATGCCAAGGATGGCGCAATAGGGCGGCATCGAGTTCAACTTGCCGCACAGGGCCAGCATTTCGACCGTGCGCGGCGTATCGCGCGGTACCTCGATGTGCAAAACACCCCCCTCTCGATAGACACGCGTGGCGCGTGCGCCGAGGGAAAAGGCCAATTCTTCCGCCAGGTTGCTCACTTTAGTGAGGCGTGTACCCAATGCCGTGGTTACGTCAAAACGTACGAAACGGGGCGTGACGGTGGCTTGCCACACGCGCGCCGGCACCTTGTGTGCGCTCAGTACCGATTCAATTCGAGCGGCTTGTAGCTCGTACTTCTTGTTTGGCACAACCCACCTCCACACGTAAAACGTAAAGGCAGAACGTAATGGACGCGCCGTTAAGGGCAGCCACTTGCTTGGCGTTTTACGTTTTACGCTTTACGTCATGGCGAATGGTCAGGGCCGGCATACCCACTCTCGTCTGTGCGCGCATCGTCGTTTGCCCTCTAGCCAAGTTGATTGGTTTGTTAGTTTGTCAGCTGGTTGGTCTACCAATGTAGAACTAAAGTTCGACTGCATTATACAGAACGCGCGTTCCAGTTGTCAAGGGGCGATATCGTCAAGTTATTCCAAACTTTGCGGGTTTATTCCAACATAGTAGTAGAATGTGCTGGCAATACAACGGCTCGTACCAGTCCATCATCGACTGGCTCGTTGACTAGCTCGTTAAACCTTCTCAGCCGTTCGTTCGCACCTTGCGGAGCTCGCAATGATCACCCAGGTCCACCGCTTGCCCGGTCTTGTTCTCAGCGACATGGAGTTCTCAGTCCCGCTCGACTACGCCGCGCCCGCCGCGGAGCGTATCACGGCCTTCGCGCGCGCGGTCGTGGCTCCCGGCAAGGAAGAGGCGAACCTTCCCTCGGTGATGTTTACCGGCGAAATGGTCTACCCGTGGATATTCGAGGAGTACGAGCAGTTGCGCCCGCTCCGGGAAGCGGCGAACATCCTGGCGGAATACCACGACTGGCCGCGCTTGTACGATGTGGCCGCGCTGCAGGCCAATCGAGTGCCGTGCGCGGCCGCCGTGTACTACAATGACATGTACGTGTCGCGCATCTACTCGGAGGAAACAACTGCGACGATCCGCGGCTTAAAAGTCTGGGTGACCAGCGAATACGAGCACAACGGCCTGCGCGCGGATGGCGAACACATCCTGGGCAGGCTTCTTGACATGGTGCGCGGGAAAATCTGAACCAGCGCAACAACAGGGAACGGGGAGGGCAAATGAGCGTCGAACTCGATCACACTCTGCCGGAGATGATGCAAGCAGTCGTCTGCTACGGACCGGAAGATTACCGGCTGGGAGAAAGGCCCGTGCCTCGCCATGGCCCCGAAGAGGTGCTGGTGCGAGTGAAGCTGGCCGGCATCTGCGCCAGCGATATCAAATGCTATCATGGTGCGCCCATGTTCTGGGGCGACGAGACTCGCACCGGCTATTGCCAGCCCCCGGTAGTCCCCGGACATGAGTTCGTAGGTCAGGTCGTGGCGTTAGGCGAAGGCGCGGGCGAGAAATACGGCCTTGCGATCGGCGATATGGCCATTTCAGAGCAAATCGTGCCCTGCGGCCACTGTCGCTTCTGCCGCGCCGGGCAGTACTGGATGTGCCCGAACGGCAATGTCTATGGCTTCAGGCAGCAGACTTTCGGCGCCATGGCCGAGTACATGCTGTTCCCCCGCAACTCGCTCAACCACCGCGTACCCGAGGTCCTGTCGCTGGAAGACGCCGTCTACATCGAGCCCCTGGCCTGCGGGATCCACGCCGTGGACCGCGGCAACATCCGGCCCGGCGATGTGGTGGTGATCGCAGGCGCCGGCTCGTTGGCGCTGGGTATGGTGGCGGCGGCGCGCCTCAAGGAACCGGGGCTTCTGATAGCGTTGGATCTGGTCGATCACAAACTGGCCGTGGCGAAAGCGTGCGGCGCCGACCTGACAATGAATCCGAACAAGATGGATGTAGTGGCGGAGGTGCGCAAGCTGACCGATGGTTACGGCTGCGATGTCTACATCGAGGCGACAGGCAATCCGGCGGCAGTGCTGCAGGGGCTGGAGATGGTGCGCAACCTCGGCACCTTTGTCGAGTTCAGCGTGCTACGCGAGGCGGTGACGGTCGATTGGACGATCATCGGCGACACGAAGGAATTGGATATCAACGGCTCGCACCTGGGACCCTATTGCTACCCGCGCGCGATGGAGATGCTGGCAAAGGATTTGCTGCCGATCGACCAGATCGTCAGCCACCAGTTCCCGCTGAACGCTTTTCAGGAGGCGATGGATCTGGTGAGCGCAGGCGACCGGTCGATCAAGGTCGCACTGGCGCCCTGATACAGACGGCTACCGTCGCCGTTTACAAAAGCAGAGACAAGCAGGTCACGCCACCGTCAGCCTTGGCAAACTCCTACGTCGGGACGAGCAGCACATCCAGACCGCACGCGCGCAGGGCGCGTGCGACGCGGGGATAGCCGGCCGGCACGATGACGTGGTCGCCCAACGCCAACACATTGGCCGCGTAGGTTTCTGCGCGAGGAACCGGGATAATCTCGAGACCGGCAAAAACCGGCCGCTCGGCGAAAGCTTCGACGGCAAGCAGCCGGTTCCGCCCCAGGTACGCCACCGCGCTGAGCAGGTGCAAGTTGTCGCCCACCGGGACCGAGATGACCGGCAGGCCGGCAGGGGCCAGTAGCGCGGCCAGTTGGCGGATACCGGCGGCGTTGCTGCGCCCAGATTCGCCCACCAGAACACTGTCTGGCAGGACCAGGACGTCGCCCCCCTCCAGCGTACCCGGCTCTTCTATGCGCGCCACGGGCAGGCGACGGGCCAGCCATTCGGCCAGCGCCTCTTCCTCCCCGCGCCGGCTGGCCGCACCCGGCCGGCAAATGATGGCCTGACCGGCGATCACCAGCGCCGGGTCTTGCATGAAGCAGCTATCCGGGTAACGTTCGTCAGGCGAAAGCAGCTCCACTGCCAGGCCCGCGGCCGCCAGGGCCTGGCAGTATTCGGCATGCTGGGCCCGCGCCAGCGCGACGTCGATGCGCGCAGCCGTGCTGCTGATCGCGCGTACGTAGCTGGCGCCCGGCGGGCGAACGAGAGCACAAGATACGGGCATGCATTCCTCCAGTTGAGGGCGAATAGTAGACTCTTCCGGGCCAAAAGGCAAGCGCGCTGTCTGGCTCCGTCGAAAATCAGCTTGACGCGGCGGCCGTGTGGCGGTACAATCAGGCGAACATTTGATCGACTCGTTCAGAGGATGCGATGGCCAAAGCCCAAACCCGCTATGTCTGCCAGGTCTGTGGCAGCGCTCAGCCCAAGTGGCAGGGCAAATGTCCGGACTGCGGCGAATGGAATACCCTCGTTGAGACGGTGGTGCAGGCGCCGAGCAAAAGCCGTGGGGTGGGGGCGATCGTCGAGCCCGGCAGCGGTCCGATCCCGCTGCCCGACATCTCCGCCGATGGCTACGAGCGCATTCCCGTCCACATCAGCGAGCTGAGCCGTGTGCTGGGTGGTGGGATCGTGCCGGGGTCCGTGGTGCTGATCAGCGGTGATCCCGGCGTTGGCAAATCCACCCTCCTGCTCCAGTTGTGCGCCGACCTGGCGTTGTCGAGCGGCCGTATCCTGTACATCTCCGGCGAGGAGTCGGCCGCGCAGATCAAGCTGCGGGCCAGCCGGATGGACATCGACACGCCCAACCTGTTGGTGTTGGCAGACACGCGCCTGGAGAGCATTATCGGGCACATCGAGCAGACTCAGCCCAAGCTGGTGGTGGTCGATTCGGTCCAGAGCATCTATTCGGACGCGATCGAATCCGGGGCCGGCAGCGTGACGCAAGTGCGCGACTGTTCGGCACAGTTGTTCCGCCTGGCCAAATCGCAGACCTTCCCACTCTTCCTTGTCGGCCACGTCACAAAGGAAGGCTCGATTGCCGGACCGCGCGTGTTGGAGCACATGGTCGACACGGTCCTGTACCTGGAGGGTGAGCGCTTCCACAGCTACCGTTTGCTGCGCTCGGTTAAAAACCGCTTCGGCTCGACCAACGAGGTGGGCGTGTTCGAGATGACCGAACACGGCTTGAGCGAGGTCAAGAACCCGTCCGAGGCTTTCCTGGCCGAACGTCTGCCCAACTCGGCGGGCTCGGCCATCGCGGTGACCATGGAAGGCACCCGGCCAATCCTGGTCGAAGTGCAGGCGCTGACCAGCTCGACCAGCTTCGCCCAGCCGCGGCGCACCGCGAACGGCGTGGACTTCAATCGTCTGTTGCTGCTGACGGCCGTGCTGAGCAAGCGCGTGCGCCTGAAGCTGGGCGATCAGGATGTGTTCGTCAACATCGTGGGTGGGTTGGAGGTAGACGAGCCGGCCGCAGACCTGGCCATCGCAGCGGCCATCGCGTCTTCAGTCCGCAATCGACCGGTAGCAGCCGACCTGGCGTTGGTCGGCGAAGTGGGCCTGAGCGGCGAACTGCGCAGCGTGGGCCAGTTGCCGCGCAGGCTTAACGAAGCAGCCAAGTTAGGATTCACCCGGGTGCTGATCCCACGCACGGCGGCGCGCAAGCTAGACCAGCCGCCGGCGGGCGTGCAAGTATTGGGCGCGCGCACTCTGCGCGAGGCGCTGGAGATGGCGTTGGTGGCGGGGGAGCCGGAGGGAGAGCGAGAGAGCGGGTGAGCAGCCGATAACCGAAGGAGAGATCAGGCGATTTTGCTCCCTACGTACTGGCGTGTACAATTGAGGTCGTGGGTCTAAGTGCCCGTGGACGCTGCATGAATGCCCTATCTCGCAAGGGGAGGCCCCCCGGGGATAGGGTTTTCTTTTTCCAGAAGCCGGGGGAGGAGCAAGCATGACCGTAACCGCCATCGTAGGTGCACAATGGGGGGACGAGGGTAAGGGCCGGATAATAGACTACCTGGCCCAGCAGTCGGACATGGTGATCCGCTTCCAGGGTGGTTACAATGCCTGTCACACGGTAGTGAACGAGCACGGCACATTCCGCCTGCACCTGGTGCCGTCTGGCATCTTCAACCCGCACACGCGCTGTATTATCGGCACGGGAGTGGTACTTAACCCCGCCCGGTTGCTGGAAGAGATGGCGGAAGTGACGGGCGCAGGCGTGAGCGTAGATAACCTGTGGATCTCCGAGAGGGCCCAGGTGGTCATGCCCTACCACATGCTACTGGACGGGCTCGAAGAAGGGGCACGCGGCAACGCGCAGATCGGCACGACCAAGCGGGGCATCGGGCCGGCTTATGCCGACAAGGCGGCCCGCCTGGGCATCCGCGCCGGTGACCTGTTGCGGCCCGGCTGGCTGCGCGCGCGCCTTGAATTGGCGCTCGCGCAGAAAAACCGGACGCTGGCCGACTTCGGACAGGCGGCACTGCGGCTGGACGTCCTGCTGGAGCAGGCCGTGGGCTGGGGCAAAGCCCTGGGGCCACGCATCATCGACACCCTGCCGGCGGTTCAGGAAGCGGTGCGCGGCGGCCGGCACATCTTGCTCGAAGGACAACTAGGGGTCATGCGTGACCTGGACTGGGGCACCTACCCCTATGTAACTTCGTCAAACCCGATCGCGGGCGGCGCCAGCGCGGGAGCAGGCTTACCGCCGGCGGCTATCACCGAGGTGATCGGCGTCGTCAAGGCATATTGCACCGCCGTCGGCGCCGGCCCCTTCCCCGTCGAGCTGCACGATGAGAACGGCGCCCGCCTGCGCGAGGTGGGCCAGGAATACGGCGCAACCACGGGGCGGCCTCGCCGCTGCGGCTGGTTCGATGGCGTCGCGATCGGCTACGCCACCTGGCTCAACGGCTTCACCGGGCTGGCCGTGACCAAGCTCGACGTGCTGGACGGGTTCCCCGAACTGCGCGTCTGCACCGGCTACCAGCATGGCAGCGAAATCCTGACGTGTGTGCCGGATACCGCAGTGTACGAGCAAGTCACGCCGGTCTACGAGACTTGGCCGGGCTGGCAGACGTCGACCGAAAACGTGCGGCGCTGGGAGGATCTGCCGGCCGCGGCGCAGGCGTATCTGCGCCGGATCGAGGAGCTGGCCGGGGCGCCGCTGCGCTATGTGTCGGTCGGCCCCAGCCGAGAGCAACTGATCCTCATGTCTTGAGCAGGATATTTGATGAGCGAAGACCTGGTATTCAGCCATGAAACGTACCTGTCGCCATTCACCTGGCGCTACGGCTCGACCGCGATGCGCCGGATCTGGAGCGAGGCCCATAAACGACGGCTCTGGCGGCGGATCTGGGTCGCGCTGGCCGAGGCCGAAGGGGCCGCCGGGTTGGTGAGCGCCGAACAGGTGGCCGACCTGCGCGCGCACCAGGATGCGGTGGACCTGGCGCGCGCCCAGGCCATCGAGCGAGAGATCCGTCACGACCTTATGGCCGAGGTGCGTGCTTATGCCGAGCAATGTCCCGTGGGCGGCGGGATTATCCACCTGGGCGCGACCTCAATGGACGTGGAGGATAACGCCGAGGCGTTGCGCATCCGCGAGGCCCTTGATTTGCTGCTGCTGCGCCTGCGCACGCTGTTGTTGGCTTTCGCCCGGCGCATCGACGAGACGGCCTCAGCCGCGACCATCGCCTTCACGCACCTGCAGCCCGCGGAGCCGACCACGACCGGTTATCGCCTGGCGCAATACGCGCAGGATCTCTGGCTGGATTGGCAGGACCTGAGCCGCCTGCGCGCGACCTTACGCGGCAAGGGCTTCAAAGGCGCGGTCGGCACGTCCGCCTCCTATGCCGAGTTGCTGGCAGGCAATGATGTGACGCCGGACGAGCTCGAGCGGCGGATTATGGGGGCCCTCGACCTGGACGCCGTACCCGTCGCCACCCAAACGTACCCGCGCAAGCAGGATTACCAGGTGCTGTCGGCGTTGGCCGGGTTAGCGCAATCGCTCTATAAATTCGCATTCGACCTGCGCATCCTCCAATCTCCGCCCATCGGAGAGTGGGCCGAGCCGTTCGGCGCCCGGCAAGTGGGCTCGAGCGCGATGCCCTTCAAGCGCAATCCGATTGATGCGGAAAACGTCGATAGCCTGGCCCGGCTGCTTGCGGCGTTGCCTCGGGTAGCCTGGGACAACGCCGCGCACAGCCTGCTCGAACGCACCCTGGATGACTCAGCGAACCGGCGCAGCGTTCTGCCCGAAGCTTTCCTGATCGGCGACGAGCTATTGCTGCGCTGCGGCAGGTTGATCGAAGGCCTGCAGATCGACGGCGCGGCCTCCGCCCGCCTGCTGGCGGCCTACGGTCCCTTTGCCGCCAGCGAACGGCTGCTCATGCTGGCAGCCAGGCGCGGCGGCGACCGGCAGGCTTTGCACGAGGTGATCCGCGAGCACTCGCTGCGGGCCTGGGCTGCCGTGCGGGAGGGACTGGCAAACCCGATCGTAGAACTGCTCTGCGCGGACCCGCGCATCGCGAGCTACGTGCCATCTGATGAGGCGCGCGCGCTGCTGGATGCCTCGCATTACGTCGGCGACGCGCCGGCACGTGCGCGTGACTTCGCCGCGATGCTGCGCCGGGAGTTGGGCGGGGAGCGTGCGGAGCACGGATAGCGCAAACGTTCGCGCAGGTCAGAGGGCATGAAACCGCGCGCGACGGGCGCACGCGCTGCCCGCCAGGCAAGATCATCGGTGAGGTGACAGGATGGCCACCAGGGCACGCGCTTTGTTGAGCGTGTATGACAAGAGCGGGTTGATCGAGTTCGCACGCGGGCTGACCGAGTTGGGCTTTGAGCTGGTCGCCTCGGGAGGTACGGCGCGGGCACTGAGCCAGGCGGGCCTGGCAGTAACGCAGGTGGATGAGATCACCGGCTTCCCGGAGATCCTCGGGGGCCGCGTGAAGACGCTGCATCCGGCGGTGCACGGCGGCATCCTCGCCCGGCGCACGCCCGAGCACCAGGCCGAGTTGGCCGCGCACGCGATCACCCCCATTCAACTGGTCGCCTGCAACCTGTATCCGTTCATCCAGACGGTCAGCCGGCCGGACGTCGACGAGGCCCAGGCGATCGAGGAGATCGACATCGGCGGCGTCACGCTGCTGCGGGCCGCGGCTAAGAACTTCGAGGCGGTGATCGTGGTCTGCGATCCGGCCGACTATGCCGGCGTGCTGGCCGCCCTGCGCGCCGACGCGCGTTCGTCCGGGCACACCGAGGAAGCTGGGACCGCGGAGCCGTTGGACAAGCAAGGACGCCGCCGCCTGGCGTTGAAGGCCTTTCGCCACACCGCGGCCTACGATGCGGCCATTGCGACCTGGCTGACGGGCCAGGTCGAACCGAACCAACTTCTGCCGGAGACGTTGAACCTCGCGGCGGAACGCGTGCAGTTGCTGCGCTACGGCGAGAACCCGCACCAGCAGGCGGCTCTGTACCGCTGGGTCGGCAGCCGGCCGTTCTTCGAGCAGCTGCAGGGTAAAGAGCTCAGCTATAACAACATCGTGGACCTGGAAGCCGCCTGGGCCATACCGCAGGAGTTCGTCGAACCCACGGTCGCGATCATCAAGCACACCAATCCAAGCGGGCTGGCCTCGGCCGGGACACTGGTCGAGGCGTACCAACTGGCCTTCGATTGCGATCCGGTCTCGTCCTATGGCTCGATCATTGCCACCAACCGCGCGGTCGACCGGGCGCTGGTCGAGGCGATCGGCGGTCTGTTTGTCGAAGTGCTGGCGGCGCCGTCATACTCTGCAGAGGCCTTGGAGTGGCTGGCGCAGCACAAAAAGAACTGCCGGGTGATGCTGTCTCGCCCGGGGGGCGAGCAGTCGTTGCTGCTGCGCTCGGTGCGCGGCGGCCTCTTAGCCCAGACACCGGACATTGGGGCCGCAGACGAGGCCGCGTGGCGGATAGTGACGGCGCGGCGCCCCACTGGCGAAGAGATGGCAACGCTGCGCTTTGCCTGGCGCGCCGTCAAACACGTCAAGTCCAACGCGATTGTGTTTGTGCGCGGCACGGCCACCGTGGGGGTCGGCGCGGGACAGATGAACCGGGTGGACTCGGTGCACCTGGCTGCCATGCGGGCCGGAGAACGCGCGCGGGGCGCGGTGATGGGCTCGGATGCCTTTTTCCCGTTCGCGGATGGCATCGAGGCCGCGGCTGCTGCGGGCGTGACCGCGTGCATCCAACCTGGCGGCTCGCAGCGCGACCAGGAGGCCATCACGGCAGCCGACCGGCTTGGCATGGCAATGGTCTTCAGCGGAGAACGGCATTTCCGGCATTGAACTCTTGACAAAACGCGGGGCCGGGCACATAATGCGGGCAGTTAAAAGGCTGTGACGGAGGAAAGTACGCGGGGGGATGACCCCAGAGAGGCCGGGTCCCAACGGGGGCTGAAAGCCCGGCCGGCGTGAACCTCGCTGAAGTTCCTTCCTGAGCCTGGCAAGGGAAAGCCGATTCAGGATCTTCGATCGTGGATCGGATAAGTAGTTTGCCACGGACGCCCACCGTTAGCGGGCAACCGGTAAGCCCGTCGAATCGGGCCGCCGGCCGGAGGGTCCCCGGCAACGGGGAAACCAGGGTGGTACCGCGGAGCTTGCCATGCGCGCTTCGTCCCTGTGACGGAGTGCGCGTTGTTATTTAAGGCATTGGGAGGGCTTATGCTTGACTACGAGGTCCTATCTAAGCTACAGGAAGAGGCGCTGGGTGCGCTGCAGGCAGCCGCCGACGCGGCCGAATTGGATGCCTGGCGGATCCGCTACCTGGGTCGGAAAGGCGGCGCGCTGAGCGAGGCTATGAAACGACTGGCCGTGCTTGCGCGCGAAGAACGCCCGGCCTACGGGCAAGCCGCCAATGAGGTGAAGGAGCGGCTCGAGGCGGCCTTTGGCGAGCGTGAGGAAGCGCTGAAGAGCGCCAATCTGCGGGCGGAACTGACTGCCGGGGCGGTTGACGTCACCCTGCCAGGCCGCCGGCCCGAGCTAGGGCATCTGCACGTGGTCACGCAGACCTTGCGCCAGATCATCGCTATCTTTGGCGAAATGGGCTTCCAGGTCTACGAAGCGCCGGACGTGGAAACGGACGAGTACAACTTCGGCTTGCTCAACATGCCACCCTACCACCCCGCGCGCGACATGTGGGATAGCTTCTGGGTCAGCCAGGACGATGAGTCCACCGGAAGCGGCGAGCGCCTGGTGATGCGCACGCACACCAGCCCCGGGCAGATCCGGGTCATGCGCGAGCGCTATCCCGAGCCGATTCGCGTGATCCTGCCCGGCAAGACGTACCGCTACGAGCAGGTCTCCGCCCGCTCTGAGTCGCAGTTCACGCAGGTTGAAGGGCTGGCGGTCGGCCGGGGCATCCGCATGACGGACCTGATCGGCACGTTGCAGGCGTTCGCGAGCAAGATGTACGCGGCCGGACGCCGGCTGCGGGTGCGGGGCAGTTATTTCACCTTCACCGAGCCGAGCATCGAGGCCGACATGGACTGCATGTTGTGTGGCGGCAAGGGCTGCGTGGTCTGCAAGTATACCGGCTGGCTAGAAGTGGCCGGGGCGGGCATGGTCCATCCGGTGGTGCTGCGCAATGGCGGCTACGACCCCAAGATCTATTCCGGTTTCGCCTTCGGTTTCGGCGTCGAGCGCCCGTCGATGGTGAAGTACGGGATCAAGGACATGCGGCTGTTCTATGGGAATGACCTCAGGTTCGTGGAGCAGTTCAAATGAAAGTACCGATTAGCTGGCTAAGGGATTACGTGGACATCACCCTCACCCCAGAAGCGCTGGCCGAGCGGCTGACGCTGGCCGGGCTGGAGGTGGAAAAGGTCATCCGTATCGGCGAGACGTGGGAGCGGGACAAAATCTTCGTCGGCCAGGTGCTGGAAGTGCGCCGCCATCCGGATGCGGACCGGCTGGTGCTGGCGCGCGTCAACTACGGCGCCCCGCAGCCTCTGACCGTGGTCACCGGCGCGCCGAACCTGTACCCCTACGCCGGGCAAGACCTGAGCAACGGGCGCGGCCCGAAGGTGGCCTTCGCGATCGCCGGTGCGCAGCACGTCGACGGCCACAGCGAGGAGCGGCGCGTGGTGCGGCTCAAGCCGGGCAAGATCCGCGGGATCGCCTCCGAGGGCATGGTCATGTCCGAGAAGGAGCTGGACTTGAGCGACGAACACGAGGGCGTCATCATACTGCCCGACGACGCGCCGGTCGGCGCGCCGTTAGTCGATTACCTGGGCGACGCGATCCTCGAGTTCGACATCAAGGGCGCCTTCGGGTACCTGCAATCTGTCATCGGCATCGCGCGCGAGGTGGCCGCGCTGACAGGACAGGCGCTGCGCCTGCCGCCCGGAGCCGCCCCAGTCGACCAGAAGGCGCAGATCGTCGCCGACCCTGATTTCGTGGGCATCCGCATCGACGCGCCGGATCTGTGCCTGCGTTACTCGGCCGCGCTGATGGAGGGGCTCGTGGTCGGCCCCTCGCCCTACTGGATGCAGCAAAGGCTGCTGCGGGCAGGGATGCGCCCGATCAACAACCTCGTGGACGTCACCAACTACGTGATGCTCGAGCTGGGCCAGCCGCTGCACGCCTTCGACTACGACCTGCTGCGGCTGAGGACCACGGAAGCGAAGCCCGCCATCATCATGCGTCGCGCGCACCCCGGCGAGCACCTGACCACGCTGGACGGGGTGGACCGGACGCTGGACCCGGACATGCTGTTGATCACCGACACGGCGGGCGCGGTGGCAGTGGCCGGCGTGATGGGCGGCGCCAACACAGAGATCCAGGCGGGCACGACACGCATCCTGTTGGAGGCGGCGAACTTCAACTTCCTGAGCATTCGCCGCACCGGGCAACTGCTCAAGTTGACCAGCGAGGCGGCTCTGCGCTTCGGCAAGCGGGTCGATCCCGAGCTGACCATCCCGGCGCTGACGCGGGCCGGCGAGCTCCTGCGCCAGGTGGCCGGTGGCGCCACACACCCGGTCTATGGCGACGTTTACCCAGGCAAGCCCGAGACACGCACGATCGATCTCGAGCCGGACTATGTATCCCGGCTGCTGGGCGTGGCGATCCCGCTGCCCGAAATCGTCCGCATCCTGCGCGGGCTGTAGTTCGGGGTGAGCCCCAGGCTCTCGATCTCTGATACGCTTCAGGTCACCGTGCCCAGCTATCGGCAGGATGTGAACATCCCCGCCGACCTGGTCGAGGAGATCGGACGCATATACGGCTATGACAGGCTGCCGTCAACGCTCTTGCAGGACGAGCTTCCGCCGCAACGGCGCAACCTGGCGCTGGAAGGCGAGACCAAGGTACGCGACGTCCTGACCGGCTGCGGGCTGGATGAGGCGATCACTTATTCGATGATCAACCCGGCCGACGATGCGAGGCTACAGCAGGGACCGCCGGCCGATGCCTGCGTCAAGGTGTTGAACCCCTTGTCCGCAGACCGCAGCCACCTGCGCCGCACGCTGCTCTCCAACCTGCTGCACGCGACGCGCGCGAACCTGCGCTTCCGCGAGCGAGTGACCATCTTCGAGTTGGGGCGCGTGTTCCTCCCGCGGCCCGGACAGACCCTGCCTGCCGAACCGCGCCGGCTGGGCGCGGTGCTGGTGGGCCCGCGCGAGCCAGCCACCTGGCAACCCCATGACGTCACACCGCTTGGCTTCTTCGATCTCAAGGGTGTGGTGGAGACACTGCTGGACCGGCTAGAGGTGCGCAATGTCACCTGGGAGCGCGGCGAGCACCCGGGGATGCACCCAGGCCGCACTGCGCAGGTGGTGGTTGGCGGGCAGGCCGCGGGGACCGTCGGCGAGCTGCATCCCCAGGTGCGCGCCGCCTGGGACCTGCCGGCGCTGCCGGTAGCACTGATGGAGTTGGACCTGGACATCCTCCTGGCCAACTGGGGCGAGGCGGCGCCGATGACGGCGATATCCGGCCAGCCGGCTGTGTACGAGGACCTGGCGGTCATCGTGGACGACTCGCTGCCGGCGGCCCAGGTCGACGGGTTAATCCGTCAGACCGGCGGCAAGACGCTGGTTGACCTGCGCTTGTTCGACGTGTACCGCGGCCAACCCGTGCCCGAGGGCAAGAAGTCGCTGGCCTACAACCTGGCCTTCCAGGCTTCCGATCGCACGCTGACGGACGAAGACGTGCGTAAGTTGCGCCATAAGATCGTGCAGCGACTGGAGCGCGAGCTGGGTGCGACGCTGCGAGCGTGACGGCAGGCGAAACGTAAGCCGAAAAGCTTCAGGTTACCAACACGC
>Ga0209746_1000636_pt1 | contig 17809 bp, 15 predicted proteins | sample BarGraNGADG00211_3_FD_184496 | JGI IMG/M metagenome (GOLD analysis project Ga0209746, IMG submission 184496) | Arctic peat soil microbial communities from Barrow, Alaska - Barrow Graham LP Ref core NGADG0011-211 (SPAdes) (version 2) | ecosystem: Environmental > Terrestrial > Soil > Wetlands >... | reverse complement strand
ATAGCCCTGACAAACGCACGTGAGTTGGGCCCCCACCGTCTCGCTAAGCTTGCGTAAGCCTGACTTCTACGGTGGGCGCCACGGTTACCCAACACCCAAACAATCGACGGCGATCGGGGTCCCCAGCGTTACGGAACGCGCATCCAAGCATGCTTCGACGCTGGGGGTAATGGTGGAGGTAGGCGGAATCGAACCGCCGGCCTCGGGCTTGCAAAGCCCGCGCTCTCCCAACTGAGCTATACCCCCGCCCCGTCGACCCGTAAATCGTAGCATAATGAGGCTTCGGCGTGGACTCTACGCGAAGCCTGTACGGTGGATTCCGTCGCACGAAAAGAGACCTGACCCCCGTTATGTGCATTGTTGTGCTACAGGCCGGCCGCGATCTTCTCGAAGTAGCGATACCGGGTCCTGTCGACGCCGCGCCACAGTGGGACCACTCTCCGCAGCCAGCGTTCGAAATCCATCGGGTGCCCGGGGAACTTCTGGTAGAGGTTCTTGAGCGCCGTCGCGATCGCTCCCGCGCGGGCCAGCGCCACGAGCGTCGAAGGGTGGATAGAACGGTCTGCCAGGCCCCGCCCGAGGAGCGGCAGGGCTTTCAGCATCTGTCCCATGTCCTGCCTGACCTCGTATTCGAGCTGGAGGGCGAGGGCCGACCTCTCGGTCATCACGCCGGGCAGCGAGAACAGGAGGTCCATCTCGCTTTCCGATACCCCCAGCAGCCCCGGGAGCGCGGCGGTGACGAAAGCGAACTTCGCCCCCTGGTCCCTGAAGTAGGTCGTGTTGTATGCCCAGAGCGAGTCACGGGTGCAGTCGTCGGCAGCCAGGGCCTCGCCGGCCACCTTTATCGCGGCCTGGCACCCGGCGAACGCGGAGGTGACTCCTTCTCCGGAGAACGGCTTGTTCATGCACGCCGCGTCACCGACCACCATCAGCCCGTTGTCGACGAGCGAGAAAGGTGGGTGGCGGTAAGGGATGCGGCCGGTGGTGCTCGACACGACCTGGCCGGTGAACGGCAGGCGCCTCACGAAGGCCGCATGCCTCTTCCTCGCCGCCTCGTGACTCCCTGCGATGCCGATGCCCACTATCCGCGTATCGTCCGGCCCGGGCGCGCACCAGCCCTGGAAGTAGGGGTAGCTGTAGACGCCGAGGGGCACGTCTCCCTCGAGGTCGCGCCATGTCTCCATGTAGACGAATATGGTGTCCCTCTCGGAGATGGGCTCGTTCTCGTGCCAGCGGCTCGCCGGCAACCGGGTCCGGACAGCGGAATCTATGCCCGAGGCATCGATCAGGAGCCGTCCCCTGGCCTCGATCTCCTCCCCGTCCGACAGCGCCCTGACGCCGCGCGGGTACCCGCCTTCCATCACCAGCTCCGTCAGCGGTGCCCTCTCCAGTATCTCGGCCCCCGCGTCCCTCGCGTAGCCGTGCAGCCTCTGCATGAAGAGGGGCTTGTCCATCACTATGGTAGGGAACTTGAAGTGGAAGCTGTGCGCCAGCGTGGGCGACCACATGGTCATGTCCTCCACCCGGTGCAGCAGTTCGGCGCCCTCGTGCAGCGGGATGTAGAACCTTTCGAAGGCGACCTCCTCCATGTGGAAGGGGCCGATGCGCTTGCCCAGCTCGGTCAGCGGCGCGCCCTCGAGGACGAGGCACCGGTAGCCGGCCTCCGCGAGCTTCCAGGCAACGTAGCACCCGCTGGTGCCCGCCCCGACTATCACGACGTCAGATTCTGTCCGCCTGGCCATTCCCACCACCGTCTTTCATGGTCGAGACCCCCACGATCCAACCCGGCGATTATACCCGGACGCGACAAAGGGGTCAGACCCCGATGCGAGAGCCCCCGATTCGACCCCGCTGCGTCAGGTGACTAACCTGATGAACCTCTGTATGAGGCCGGCATGGTTCTTGTAAGGCGGGTACCTGAGGTAGATATCGAAGTGGAACGACCGGTTCACGATGCTGCGCATGTTGGAGAAGGTGTCGAAGCTGGCCTTGCCGTGGTACTTGTTGAAGCCGCTGGCCCCGACCCCGCCGAACGGCAGCGAGTCGTTCGAATAGTAGACCATGGTGTCGTTTATGCAGCCGCCTCCGGACGAGGTCTCACGCAGGACGCGCTCCTGCTTTCCCCTGTCCCGCGAGAACAGGTAGAGAGCCAGTGGCTTCGGCCTCGCCGTCACCATCGCTATCGCGTCGCCGAGGTCCTCGTACGTGATGACGGGCAGTACCGGCCCGAAGATCTCCTCCTGCATCACCGCGTGGTCCGGCTCCACGTTGTCGATTATGGTGGGCGATATGTAGCGGGTCTCGCGGTCGGTGTCGCCGCCGACTATCACGTCGCCCTCGGTCATCAGGTTCGAGATGCGGTCGAAGTGCCTTTCGCTTACGATGCGCGCGTAGTCGGGGCTGCGTGAAGGGTCTTCCCCGTAGAAGACCCTGATGTAGCGCTCGATCTCCCCGAGCAGCTCCTCCTTGATGCTGCGGTTCACCAGCAGGTAGTCCGGGGCGATGCAGGTCTGCCCCGCGTTGAACCACTTACCCCACGCGATCCTGCGGGCCGCGTGGTGCAAATGGATGTCCGGCTCGACGATGCACGGGCTCTTCCCTCCCAGCTCGAGGGTGACCGGCGTCAGGTTCCTGGATGCGGCCTCCATGACCACCTTTCCGACCGCGCCCCCGCCCGTGTAGAAGATGTAGTCGAACCTCTCCTCCAGGAGCGCCTGCGCCGTGTCGGCGGCCCCCTCCACCACCGCTATGTACGCGGGGTCGAAGTAGTCGGCGAACATCTTCGCCAGCAACTTCGAGGTGTTGGCGGATATCTCCGAGGGCTTTATCACCGCGCAGTTCCCCGCGGCGATCGCCCCGATGAGCGGCTCTATCACCAGGTCTACCGGGTAGTTCCAGGGGGCTATGACGAGGACGATGCCGAGCGGCTCCGGGTACACGTAGCTCGAGGCCAGGAACAGGAAGCTGGGGGTCTTCACGCGCCTGGGCTTCGTCCATGAGCCCAGCCTCTTTATCGCGCGGTCTATCCCGGCCTGGACCTGGCTCACCTCCGCCACGTACGCCTCTAAGGCCGGCTTGCCCAGGTCCGCCCTGAGCGCCTCGACTATCGCGCGCCTGTTGTCCTCGACAGCCTTTCGGAGAGTCTTGAGCTGCATCAGCCTGAAGGCCACGTCCTTCGTCTCCCCCGTGGCGAAGAAATCACGCTGTTTCTCGACCAGTGCCTTGATGTCCGAAGAGTCCATACCGCAACCCCCAGGTCCGCCTCAGAATGGATTCCGCTCGCGCGCGTCCTTCGACGCAGGTAGCCTTTCGTCGCGTGCGGCATAGCCACTATTTCTAGACGGCGGGGGCGCTCCCTGCAGCGCGCGGACGCGGTCGATCATTGCCACGGGTCGAGGAGTCACAAAGGGTCCGGGGTGGGGTGAGTCGGGGATGTGGTAGTACCGGGGGGCGTGTGACCCCGACGGTCGTCAGGGCCCGGGGTACAGGAGCTCCGACAGGGTCACCAGGTCGAAGCCTCTTGCCCGGAGGCTGTCGATGAGGCCCGGCAGCACGCCGACGGTTATAGGCTTGTCGTGCATGAGGCAGATCCCGCCGTCGCTAGCCTGCGCGAGTACGGAAGCCTGGACACCGCCGACGGTCGCCCCGGCGCGCCACTCCTGGGGATCGATGCTCCAGTTGACCGACAGGTATCCCTCTGCGTTAGCCGCCTGTATCAGGGACGAGTTCCTGTCGCCGTAAGGGAACCTGAAGAAAGGCCTGGTGCTAAGCCCTGTGGCGTTGTTGACCGTGGCCTCCACCGTCGCCAGCTCGCCCGCGAGACCGGCGGGGCCCCGCTTTGTCCAGAAGGAGTGCGAGACCGAATGGTTGCCTATCTCGTGCCCCTCTTCCGCCATCCTCCTCAGCAGGTCGGGCTGGCCGGCCGCGAACCCGCCCAGCACGAACAGCGTGCAACGCACGTCCCTCTGCGCGAGGATGTCGAGGATCTGGCTGGCGATGGCATGGCCACCCTCCAGGTCGAAAGTCAGCGCGAGCCTCTTCCTGCCGGGGATCCCCTTGAAGACCTCGCCCCATCCGCGTCCCGCCGCCAGCGCCGTCTTGTCGATAGTCCTCCACCGTGAGGCGAAGTACATGGGGCGCTCGGCGACGACCGGTGTCCCGCCCACGGACTCTACCCTGATGGAGACGTCGCCGTGTCCGTCGTCGTGCCTGCCGATGCCCATCGCGGCGTCGTGGACGGCGACGGTGAGCCTGCTCTTCGCGGCCACCCTGACGACGCGTACGGGCTCGACCTGCCCGTCGCCGCAGTAGTAGTCGATGTGGACGGTCGCGTCGCCTGTGCCCGGGTTCGCGATGCACAGGTAGGTATCGAAGCCGAGCCGGGTGCAGCCTTCCGCGAAATACCAGGTGGCATGGGGCGAGCTGGCGCCGACGACGTCGGAGCCCCCGTTCCAGTAGGGGCGGTACGCGAAGTAGACCGGCCGCTCCGCCACCAGCGGCACACCGTTGGCCGACTGGACCCTGATGCTGAAATCCCCGTGCGGGCCGTCGCTGCGACCCACCCCCAGCGCGGGATCGTGGGCCGCTACCGTGACCCTGCTCTCCGGCTTGACCTTAATCCCCCGCTTTGCCACGGCCTTGCCGTCGCCGCAGTCATACTCGATGTCGACGCGGGCCTCTTTCCCGCCGGGGTTGGCCAGGCAGAGATAGGTGTCGAAGCCGGGGCGGCTGCACCCTTCGGCGAAGTACCAGTCGAGGCCCGGCGCCGCCGCGCCCAGGGCGTCGTGCCCGCCGGTCACGCCCTGGCCGTAGGAGAAGTACATCGGCCGCTCGGCCACGACCGGCGCCAGGGGGTCCGCCTTGACCTCTATGCTCACGTCGCCCGCGGGGCCGTCGCTGCGCCCGATCCCGAGGCCGGGGTCGTGGACCGGGATGGTGAGCCTGCTCTTCGGCGCGATCCTGATGCCCTCCCTGCTCTCCGACCGCCCGTTCGACCTGAGGTAGCGGACCGTCACCGTCGTGCCCGCCTCGTTCGGGTTCTGAAGGCAGAGGTAGGTGTCGAAGCCGGGACGCGTGCAGCCCTCCGCGAAGTACCAGTCGGCCCGTGGTCCCGGGGCGCCCGTCACGTCGTGTCCGCCCGTCCAGGCCCCGTTGTAGGTGAAGTACACCGAACGCTCCGCCACCACCGGCGCTCCGGCGGTCACCACCAGCGAGGCGTCCCTGCCAGGCGGGACCTCCGTACCCACGTTGACCGTCGTTCGGCTCCTTGCCGGCAGGGCGTGCTGCTTCACGATGTTCTCGCCGGTGTCCAGCATGTAGGTGAGAGTCGCCTCGGTCGGCAGGTCTCCCGGGTTGAGGATGCAGACGAACTCGCCGAACCCGGCGCGGGTGGTGCCCTCGGCGAAGTACCAGGACGTACCAGGCGCCTCGGAGCCCAGCGCGTCGTGGCCGCCGTTCCAGGCGACCGCCGCGAGCGGGATGAATGCCAGGAGCAGTGCCCCCGCGAGGATGAGCATGAGTATTGTGCGCAGTTTCATCGGTGACCCTCGGGAGTGCACGAAAAGAAACCTGACCCCGGCAGCGTGCGTTTTCAGCCTTTGACACGAACGGGCGCCCGGCGCCCGTGTTTATCTCACGTATAGTCCCTGACCAGTTTGACGACGGACGTCAATATTATCGGCATCATGGTAAAGAAGCCAATCAAAGCGACCTCGGTCATACCGTTCTCGAACCAGTTCATCTCCAGCACGACGAGCGCGACTGTGAAGAAGATATACGCGTAGACCATCGCCGGGGCGACGTTTATCAACCTGTCGGAGATGGCGTTCGGGCGCTGGAAGAACAGGTAGAAGATGAGGACGATGAAGAACGGGGCCAGCCACCAGCCCACGAAGTTGCCGATCGGAACGCCGCCGGCCCCCTTCCACACCTTCAGCTCCTTCAGGTACGGCCCGCTGGTCCACCACCACCACGCGGCCTTGTTCGCCCCCGTCTGCCAGACCTGCGAGGTGGCGAACGGGTCGACCATCATGTCCCAGGCGCACACCAGCGTCGCCGTCGTGGCCGCCAGCAGCGCGGACCAGAGGAAACTCCCCCACCACGACCTGCCACGCCTGGCGCCACCCAGCCCCAGCAGCCAGTCGATGAGCATGAACGCGGAATAGATGACGACCGCCCATGTCACTATGATGAGCAGCGGCACGCCCCCCAGCCTGGGCCCGAGCGTGTCCGTGTACTTATACTTGCCGAAGAACCAGGCGTAGTTGTGGCCGATGAACTCGCAGAACCAGCTTATCGCCCACGCTATCAGGAAGAACGCCGCCGTCTGGCGCGGGCCCTTCACCATCCACGAATGCCAGATCAGGAGCGCGAGCATCGAGAGCATCGCGAACCCAACCAGCTCGGGCCTCAGCGGTGGCTTGTGGCGAAGCCACGTGGCCAGGGCGGTCAGCGCCATCGCAAGGTAAAAGACAAGGATTATCGCAAGCAGCATTCTATGGGCACGCGGTGAATCTTTGAAGTCGCGGACTATCGACCTTCGCTCGGACACCGGTGCTTCCGCCTGGGCCATCTCCATCCAGCATCCCCTCCTCGCGCACGCTGCCCGCCGCGCCTCGTAAAAGGCCGGGCGCCCCGAGCCGCTCATCCCGGAGCACTATCTTATCAGAGCGGGGCCGGCCCGGACGTGCGAGTATCGAGTTGGACCGCGCCGGGGCGGACCGCGGCGTGGACCGGTGTGGCTGGCGCGATAGCCCGGGCTCCAGCGACCGCTAACGGCCGAGTATCTCGTCGAGGATCTTCTTGCGGAGGCTGATCACGGCCGGGATCAGGCCGGAGAGGGTCGCCACGAGGACCACCGCAAAAGCCCTGGTGACGTAGTCGTATGGGACGACGGAGAGGGTCACGTCGCCTATCGGGATGCTGAACGGGTGTATCAGGAAATACGGCACGATCGCGCCGAAGAACAGCGCGGTCCCGAGCGCCACCCCACAGAACGAGTACACGATGGTCTGAAAGATGAACGTCGTGCCGATGAGGTAGGACTTTATGCCCAGCGCGCGCAGAATGCCAATCTCGAGGCGCTTGTGGGAGATATCAACGTACATGATTATGAAGATAGTGACAGCGGCGATGAAGAAGCCCACCACGGTTAGAAGGGCGTTGATGGTCACGAAGCTGTCCGTGAGCGACTTGACCGAGGCCGCGGCCTGCTGCCAGGTGGTGAACTTGCCCTGGATACCGGCCGCCTGGAGCCGCTTCACCACCTCGTCCTCGTTGCCGGTGACGTCCGTCTTGATGACGATGTTGGTGGCCTTGTCCTTGAGCGCGGGGTCCAGCCTGCCCAACGCGTCCCTGGTCATGAAGACCCTGTCGTCGGCCCTGTCGAACTTGGTCCTGTAGATGCCCTGCACCTCGTAGTCCGCCGAGGAATCACCGATGGTCACCGCCAGCGTGTCGCCCACGCGGACCCTGTCGGGCGCGCCGGGCCCCGCCTCATCGGGCGCCGCGGCGACCCCCCTGCCGATCATCATCCCCTGCTGGTCGCCCGGGGCGAGGTAACCGCCGGCCACCATCTTGCTGTATATGTTGGTGACCTGCTTCTCGAGCTCCGGGTCGATGGCCCAGACCTCCAGGTTGTTGCGCACGTTCTGTATCTCGAGCATGGCCGGCACCGTCAGCTCGGGCGCAGAGGCCTTGACCCCGGCGACCTGGTCTATCTGCCTGACCGTCTCGAGCGGGTCGCTGAAGAAGTCGGAGCCCTCGGGCGGAGCGACGGATATGTTCCCGTTGGTCGTCTCGATTATCTGCTTCCTGTTGGATTCGACGACTCCCTGGAAGAGCGAATTGATGAAGATCAGGTTTATGAACGCGATGGCCATCAGGAATATGATCAGCAGCAGCGTCCACTTGTTGCTGCGCCGCAGGTGCCGCCATATGAGGAAGAACGGTATCTTTCGCTCACTCCTCATGGATGATGCTCCCGTCGGAAAGCGTGATGAGCCGGTTCCCGTGCACGGTCTCCTCGAGCTCGTGCGTGACCATCACGATAGTGTGCCGCTCCTCCGAGTTGAGCTTGTCGAAAAGGCTGAGCACTTCCTCGGCGGAGACCAGGTCGAGGTTGGCCGTGGGCTCGTCGGCGAAGATAACCGAAGGGTCGTTCATCAGCGCCCTCGCGACCGCCACCTTCTGCTGCTCGCCGCCCGACATCTGTCGCGGCAGGTGGTCCCACTGCTTGTTGAGCTCGACCAGGTCCAGCAGCTCGGCGGCCCTCCTGCGGCAGGTGCTGGTCTTCTCCAGCATCATGGATGGCAGCATCACGTTCTCGAGCGCGGTGAGCTCCGCTATGAGCGCGAACTCCTGGAATATGTAGCCGAGGTCGCGCAACCTGATGGCCGAGCGCTCCTTCTCGTGCATCGTGGTGACCTCCCTGCCGTCCAGGAGGATACTGCCTCCGTCCGGCACGTCGAGGAGGCCGAGCTGGTGGAGCAGGGTCGACTTGCCCGAGCCGTTCCGCCCCGTGACTATCAGGAAGTCGCCCTTGTTGATGGATATTGAGACGCCTGCCAGGGCCCTTACCGAGACCTCGCCCATGTGGTACGTCCTGGAGACGTCCCTGACCACGATTATGCTTTCGTCACCGGCCATTCGTCCGCCCAGATCATCCGCCGACGGCCACCTCGAGCTCCCGAGAGGCCGGGCGCATGCGCCCTGGCAGGCCCCGCGGGCCCCGTCCCTACTTCGCCTTGAAGTCGGGCTCGCGCTTCTGCATGAAGGCGGTAACGCCCTCCACCACGTCCGCCGTGCTGACCACGATGCCCTGCATGGTCCCCTCGCGATCGAGGGCGGTCAGGATGTCGGACTCAAAAGACCTGTTCAACATCGTCTTCATCATTCCTATCGCGCGGGTCGGGCCGGCGGCCATGCGTTGCGCCAGCTCCATCGCCTCGTCCATCAGCTTGTCGGGCGGGACCACCTTGTTGACGATGCCCAGCTCGAAGGCCTTGCTCGCGCTCAGAGCCTCGCCGGTGAACATCAGTTCCTTGGCACGCGCCAGCCCGATGAGGCGCGGCAGGAAGAAGGTGCCGCCCGCGTCCGCGACCAGCCCACGCCTGACGAACACCTGTATGAACCTCGCTGTCTCCGAGGCGACCAGCATGTCGCACGACAACGCGAGGTTGCACGCGCCACCGGCCGCCACGCCGTTGATGGCACCGATGACGGGCTTCTCGCACCACCAGATCGAGTAGGCGGCGCGTGAGTACATGGCCGCGGAGATGCGCATCCCCAGCGTGGTGAAGCTGTCCTCCCTGCCTCCCGCGCCTCCCAGGTCGGCGCCCGAGCTGAAAGAGTCACCGGCCCCCGTGAGTATGACGGCGCGCACGTCGTCGTCGAAATTGAGCTTCTGGAACCTGTCGCCGAGCCCCTCCACGATGGAATAGCTCAGCGCGTTGAGGCTCTCCGGGCGGTTGATGGTGATGACCTCGACGGCGCCTTCCCTGGATATCAACAGCTCTTCCATGACTTGTCCTTTCGTCGCCTGGCACGGGCCGGCCCGCAGGTATGCGGGGGCGGCCAAACGATATTCTATCAGCAAGCAGGTGGGCGGCAGCCCGGGCATCGAGGCGGCCTGACGGGCCGACTGGAGGGGCGGCGCCTGCGCCACGTGAGCGCGCTCGGCCCGCCTCAGGGGTTGTAGGTCACCCTGTAGATCGCGCCCGTGGAATCGTCGGAGATGTATATGACCCCGTCCTTCATCTTGACGTCGACGGGCCTGCCGACGACCGAGCCGTCGGGCCGGAGCCAGCCGGTGATGAAGTCCTCGACGCCCTGGTAGGCGCCCTTGTCGTCGAGCCTGTAGCGGACGACCTTGTACCCGGTCGGCACGCTCCTGTTCCACGAGCCGTGGTACGCGACCAGCAGGTCGTGGCCGAACCCGGCCGGCCCGCTCTTGTCGAAGAAGGCGAGGCCGAGCGGCGCCGAGTGCGCCTGGATGTCGATGTAGGAGGGCGTCTTGCCGGCGCAGGGATCGACGCCCGGCGGGTAGGTCTTCGGGTCGACCGCGGTGTCGTGCACGTTCTTGCCGTAGCACGTCGGCCAGCCGTAGTCCTTGCCCTGCTGGATGATGTTTATCTCGTCGGGCGGGATGTTGTCGCCCAGGTTGTCGTGACCCATCTCCGTCGCCCAGACCTGGCCCGTGACGGGGTGCACGGTCATGAAGACCGAGTTCCGCAGGCCCGACGAGTAGGTCTGGAGCCCGCTGCCGTCGGCGTTCGCGATCAGTATCTTCGCGCGACGCGGGTCGGACTCGTTGCCAGCGTCGGTGGACGAGCCGACCGATATGAGCAGCTTGTCGCCGTTCGGAGGCGGGAGGAACATGATGGTGCGCGTGAAGTGCCTGCCGCCGCCGGGAAGGTCTATTATCTTCTGCTTGTTGGTCGCGGCGTGGGTCTGCGGGTCGTAGTCCCAGACGGCCACCTGGTCGGTCTCTGCGATATAGAGCTTCGTGGGGTCCGACGGCAGGAACGCGAGCCCGTGCGGCTCGTTCAGGCCTTTCGCGACGGTGATCGTCTGGTCGGCCACGCCGTTGCCGTCGGCGTCGGGCAGCGCGACCACCTTGCCGTCCGCCGGGACGCTGACCAGCATGGTGCCGCCGGGGTCCCACTCGATGACGCGCGGGTTGTCGAGCCCCTGGGCGAAGTGCGATATCGAGAACCCCGGGGGCAGGGTGAGGGGAAGGCCCGTGGTGTTCCGTCCCGCCTGCGTGGGGGTGCAGGCCGGAGAGCTGGTGGGCGGCGTCTTCTTCGTGGCCACCGGCGCGCTCTTCCCGCACGATGCCACGGCGACGAGGAGTAACATGGCGCATACCGCCGCGACAGTCCGTGCCACCGGTTCTCTTCGCATCCGCACCCGCTTTCCAGGGCTTCTCGCCGTGCCGGCCGCTGAGGCCGCAGCCGGTCGGACACCTTCGATGCCTCTTTACGACGGGGATCGCCTCAGTCCTGCCGGACGCGGTGACGGTCGCGGTGTTACGGTCGCGACCCGCGGCCAGCCCCGTGTACCCTGCACGCCCCGCGATATAGAATCTTCATGTTTCGGACCGAGCGGAAGGAGAGTGGCGGAATGCCGATATTCAGCAGGCGCATCGAGGTCGACGTCGAGGAGGAGGGCAACGACCTCAGTGTCACCGGCAGGCTCCGCGACACCAGGCTTGGCGAAGAGCTGCACGGCATAGACGTCGAGATGCTGGTGTCGGCCCTGGACGGCGAGATAAAGGAGATCCGCGGAGAGATGCCCCGGTGGCCGATGGAGGAGTGCAGGCAGGGCATTCAGGCGCTCGAGGAGATCGTCGGCGTAAAGATAAAGCCCGGGTTCACCGAGAGCGTCAGGCAGACCGTCGGCTCGAGCCGCGGGTGCACGCACCTGTCGGCCCTGGTGATGAACATGGCGAACACCACGGTCCAGGGGATCGGGGCGTACTACCGCAAGAACTTCGAGCAGGAAGGGCACGACGTGATGGTGGTCGAGAAGGCCGAGGAGCTCGGTCTCATCGACAGTTGCGTGTCGTGGGGCCAGGACGGCCCGATACTCAGGAGGTGGAGGGAGCTCAAGGGGAACCGGGGGACGGGTTAGTCAGCGACCCGTGAAGTCCGGGTCCCTCTTCTCCTCAAACGCGGCCATGCCTTCGGCGGCGTCGCCGCTGGAGAACGCGTCCCTCGCGAGAAGCTCCAGCTCGTCGCGTTCCTCGGCGTTGAGCTCGCGCGCATCCAGGAGCAGCGCGAGCGACCTCTTGTGGCCTTTCATCGACAGCGGCGAGTTTAACGCTAGCCGGCGCGCGAGTCCGAGCGTGAAATCCTCGAGTTCCGGCGCGGGGACCACGTAGTCGACTACCCCCATCGCAAGGGCGTCAGCCGATCCGAAGTAGGAAGCGGTCAGGAAGAGCTTCCTGGTGACCTGTATCCCGAGCAGTCGCACGAAGCGGGCGAGCCCCTCCGGCGGATACACGATTCCGAGCCTGGCGGGCGGCATCCCGACCCTGCAGTCCTCCGAGGCGACCCTCAGGTCGCATGCCAGGATGAGCTCGAGCGCCGCGCCGACGGCGTAACCGGATATCATCGCGACGGCCGGGTAAGGGTAGCGCTCGATCGCGTCGATGGCGCGCCGTAGCGGGCCTCCGGCCCCGATGAGGCGCTGGTTCTCCTCGGCGGTGGCGGCGGCCATGCGGGTGAGGTCCATCCCGCATGAGAAGGCCCTCCCGCCGGCGCCCCTGATGATGACGCACCTCGCCCTTTCGTCTGAAGCGAGTCCTTCCAGGACGGTTGTAAGGGAATCGAGCAACGCCTCGGTGAAGGTGTTCATCCGCTCGGGGCGGTTGATAGTGACGGTGGCTATGCCGTCCGAAAGGTCGAAGGCCAGTTCGTCCGAGGAAGTCATTCTGATCGGCCTGCCGGGCTCGAGCCGTTCAGGAGCAGAAGCCCTCGAAGATGCGCACGGCCTCGACGGCATCGCGGCCGATGGCGTCGACACCCATCTTCTCGGCGAGCTCGGGCGTGGTGCAGGCGCCGCCGATCGCTATCTTGACACCGTCGCGAAGCCCGGCCGCGTTCAGCGCCGAGACCACTTCGCTGATCGAGTCGACCATCGAGGTCAGCAGCACCGAGAGGCCTATGCCCGTCGCGCCGTTGGTGCGGACGGCCTCCACGATGGCGCTCTCGGGGACGTCGACGCCGAGGTCGACGACCTTGAAGCCCGAGCTGGACAGCATGGTTGCCACGAGGTTCTTCCCGATGTCGTGTATGTCCCCTTTGACGGTGCACAGCACAACGGTGCCCTTCTGCCCCTGGCTCCCCGCCTCGAGGTGAGGCTCCAGCACGGCGAGACCTTCCTTCATGACCTCCCCCGCCAGGACCAGGTCCGCAAGGTAGTACTCCCCCTCCTCGAAAAGTTCACCGACCTTTGACATGCCGATGCACATCCCGCCCAGCAGGTCGGTCGCCGTCTCGCCCGCGTCCAGACCTTCCTGGACCAGGGGCGCGATCTCCTCCAGCTCGAGGTCCGCGATAGCCTTCGTCAGCCTCTCAGGATAGTCGCCCATCTAAGCCTCCTTGCCCTTACCGATAGACAGCTTGGACGCCCTCACGCCTGTTCTCCGAGGTCGAGCGGGTAGCTCCCGTATCTCCCTGCCGCCTCCACCATCCAGCGGAGCCTTTCGACCGAGACCCGCGGGTGGCTGTGGTCGGGGCCTAGGATGTAGCCACCTCCCGGTCCCGCCTCCCGTATCGCCCGGCGGACGGCGGCGAACACCTCCTCCTTCGTCGCGTCCACCAGTATATGCGAAACGTCGATGTTCCCGATAATGCACATCCGGTCGCCCACCATCTCCTTGACCTTCGCCAGCTCCATGCCGGCGGTCGGCTCGAGCGGGTGGACCGCGTCGAAGCCGCAGTCCGCGAACCACTCGAGCAGGGAGTAGGTGTTGCCGCATGAGTGCATCAGTATCTTCATGCCGAGCGCGTGGGCCGTCTCGGTGATGCGCCGGTACGAGTCGCCGAACAGCTCGTCTATCAGGCGCGGGCTCAGCATGGGCCCCGACTTGTAAGCAAGGTCGTCGGTATAGACGGCCGCCGGGACGCCGGCGTCGGCCTTGGCCTCGAGCAGCTCGCAGAAGAGGTCCTCGTAGAACCTTATCAGCCGGCGGATGAAATCCCGCTCCCTGCGGACCGCGACCACGAAGCGCTCGAAGCCCATCGGCTGCCAGGCCGTCTCGAACAGCCCGTAGTTACTGAACCCGAATATATAGAGCCGGTCGCCGTACTCGGCCTGTACATCGGCGAAGACTTTGTTGACCTTCACCGGGTGCCTGAATATCGGCCCCTTGTCCCAGGCTTTCCAGTCGGCAGGGCTTTTGATGAGGCCCTCCCTGTAGATCGGATTGCCGATGTTGCCGCGCTCGTCGATGTAGACGTCGCTTACGCGGCCGAAGAGGTCTACCAGGGTCCTTGAATCCCGGAGGCGCAGGAAGGGGAGGTACGGTATCCACGCCGAGTCGTAGCCCATCTTCACAGCGGCGGCCGCGCCCATCACGGGGATCTGCCTGGCGGTGAGATCCACTAGCCAGAACTGGTTATCCAGGCGCGGCAACAGCCGGTCGGCGACCTTCGCGATGCGCGGGTTCTGGAGCAGCGGGCCCATCGGAGTCGGCTTCCTGCCGAGTATCACACCGTCCAGCAGCTCGTTTGCCAGGTCGAAGGTCGGGACGCGGTCGGGCTCGCGGAGCTCGAGCGCGGCTCGGACCCTCTCGACACTCGACGACAAGCGCTTACCTCCCTGCGCCGGTCCGCGTCAGACAGAAAGCGGGTAGTGGCCGTACTTCTCGACGGCCTCGAGCATCCACTCGTGGCGCTCCATCGATACACGCGGGTGGCTGTTGGTAGCGGCGACGAGGTAGCCGCCGCCCTTGCCGGCCGCCGAGATGCTGTTGCGGACCGCTTCGAAGACCTCTTCCCTCGTGGCGTCCACAAGTATGTGCGTGACATCCATGTTTCCCAGCAGGCACATCCTGTCGCCCACCATCTCCTTCACCTTCGCCAGCTCGATCCCGGCGGTGGGCTCGAGCGCGTGCACCCCGTCGAACCCGCAGTCCGCGTACCACTCGAGGAGCGGGTAGACGTTACCGTCCGAATGGACGACTATCTTCATGCCCTGCCTGTGCGCGGTCTCGGTGATGCGCCTGAAGGCGTCGCCGAAGAACTCCTCCATCTTCTTCGGGTTGAGCATCGGGCCGGAACGGTAAGCCATGTCGTCGGAGTAGACCATGGCGGGAAGGCCAGCGTCCGCGAGCGCCTCGACCATCATGCAGTACCAGTCCTCGTAGAACTTGATGTACCTCCTCATGAAATCCTTCTCGCGGGCGATCAGGACCGACCAGCGCTCGAACCCGAAAGGCTGCCACGACATCTCGAACAACCCGAACAGGAAGCTCCCCATGATATATATCTGGTCGCCGAAGTCTTTCTGTACGCGCTTGAACGCCCGGTTCGACCTCTCGGGGTGCCGTATTATCTCCGTCTTGTCCCAGGCGTCCCAGTCCGCCGGTCCCTTGAGGAGGCCGCCTTTGTAGATGGGAGTGCCTATGTTGCCCCGCTCGTCGACCACCACGTCGTACTGGCGCCCGTAGACGTCGTAGACGACCTTAGAGTCCTGGAAGCGCCATATAGGCACGTTCATGACCCAGGCGGAATCGTAGCCCTGTTTTATCGAGGCCAGTGTCCTGTCGTAAGAGAAGTGTTCCATCTCGCGCTCGATGATGTGGAACCGCCTTATGAGAGGGCACGCGGCGTCCCAGAGCGGCGCGGCATAGCGGTTGGACACCAGGAACCCCAGGGGGACCGGCTTCTTGCCGAGCACGTCGTAGATGTTGGAGTACTCCTCAAGGACGTCAAAGGTTGGGACCCGGTCGGGCTCGCGGAGCTCGAGTGCCGCGGTGACGCGTTCGATGCTTGTCATCATGAGGCGCCCTCCATGCTCGCAGGGGTACGGCTTGCATCGCTGATGCCGCGGCAATTATATCGCACACCGGTGGGGTCAGGTCTGGAAATCGGCGATGGCGACTTCGACGCCCGGCTCAACCACCACGAACTCGCCGTCCCAGTCGCCGCCCAGCATCATGAGCAACATCCTGTTGGAGCCGGGTATCTCCTCGAACCTCAGCTCGAGGAAGTCGGCCATCATGCGGGCAAAGGCGCGATAGTCCTCCATCCTGTAGTTGCCTGTGTTGATGAGCGCGATCCGCGTGTAGTTGCCGAGCATGACCTTGATCACCCGCTGCGCCCGCTTCTCTCCGTAGCGCTCTACCAGCCTGAGGTACTCCATGTAGGCGCTGTCCTGGGCCTCGACCCAGCCCTTTGTCAGGTAGTAGGTGCCCGGCTCCGCGTGGAGCATCTCGAGGTGCCTCTCCCTCGAGCCCAGGAAGAGCGGGATGCAGTCGTCGAGCTTTGGGATGACCAGGCGATGGGTCGGTGAACAGAGCCCCACCACCGCGTAGGAGCACATGCCGTAGCCGAGCAGGATGTCGCAGTCACCCTCCACTGAATCGACCTGTTCCTGCAGCGCCTTCTTGAGCTTCTCCGGCTCGGTGTGCAGGCCGAACTCGAGGACCGTGAGCCGGCTCTCGGGCACCCCCAGGTGCCGCAGTTCCTCCGCCACGGTCGCGCACGAGATTATTCGGGTGTCGGCCGCGAGGTTGCTGAGGGCGTCTTCGGCTTCCTGCCTGTCGTCTGCGCTCATGCCAAGAGCATAACATCACACACGCACGAATGAGTGCACAAAGGGGTCAAACCTGGAGGCCGTCTTTACGGCGCCACTCCTCGAAGGGCATCACCGCCGGCGGCCTGAATGCCGCGTCCAGGTCGCGGATGGGATACCCGCCGTACTGCCTGACCGCGGCGACCACCGTGTGGACGTTCTCGGCCGGCGCACCGAGCGGGACCAGGTTGACCAGCATGAAGAACCTGCCATCCCCGGCTCCCTCGCGGATGAGTTTCCTGACCGCGTCGACGATCACGTCCGCCGGGCCCGACTCCAGGATGTCGGGCCTCACGTTCAGCAGCAGGCAGACCTTCTTCTCGTCGGTGTAGGCCCGTGCGGTCTGAATCCCGACCGCCTCGTAGTCCTCGTTCCAGACCAGCACGTAGAAAGGCCTGAGCGGCTTGAAGGCGTTCCCTGGCACCATCATCTCCATCTTGATGTCGAGTATCTCACGCGGGTCGGCGACGTCCTTCTCGCCCCAGCTCCCGCCGTCCAGCACCGTCCTGGTGGCCGAGTTGGTCGCCCGGATGATCTTGTGCACGTAAGGCAGGCAGAACTCGCGCACCATGTCGGTGGTGACGTTGGGCGCTGATGCCCATGCGTCCGACATCGCCACGATGCCCGCGTTCGTGACCTCGACCATCTTGTCGATCCAGGGGACGACTACGTCCATGCTCAGGAACTCGAGCAGCCTGTGGAGGAAGCCGGGGTTGCGCCGCATGTCCCTCAGGACGTTGACATAGCCCCGGATGAGCACCGCGAGGGTGAACGGCGAGCAGCAGTAACAGATCGGCGGCAGGCCCATGACGTCCATGTACCGACGGTACGACTCGAGGACGAAGGGCATGCGGCCCGCCTTCCCGGCGACCGGTGCATTGAGCGACAGCAAATCCTCCGGTGAGGCGAGCAGCGGCTCGCGGGTATCGACGTCCGGCTCGCTCCGCTCGCGCCAGATGAGTCGCTGGCCGAGCGCCTCGGCCTCGATGTTGTAAAAATCGAACACCGGCGACCAGAAGTCGAACCCGAAGTACGTAGCCATGTTCCAGGAAGCGTTGATGAAAGGCTCCGGCTCGCGGAAGAAGACGTTCGAGCCCAGCCCGTGCATCGCCATCGCGTAGGTGTAAGGCTGCACGATGACCGGCACCCGGTCCGGCCGGCCGAAAATGGATGCGATGACCCTCTCGTACCCGTCCAGCCCGCCGACGCGGAGCCCCTTGCCGTACAGCGTGCCCCTGAGAAGCCTCGTCATCGCGCCCATCTAGGCCACCCCCAGGAGCCGGTCGACGAGCTCCACCGCCTCGGCGGCGTTCTTCGCGTAGCCGTCGGCCCCTATCCGCCCCGCGTATTCCGCCGTTACCGCGGCGCCTCCGACCACGACCTTGACGCTGTCGCGGAGCCCGGCGTCGCCGAACGCCTCGATGATCCCCTGCATGTTGCGCATCGTAGTGGTAATATAGGCGCCCAGCCCGACCACGTCGGCGACCGTGTCCCGCGCAGCCTCGAC
>Ga0209746_1000635_pt1 | contig 17822 bp, 18 predicted proteins | sample BarGraNGADG00211_3_FD_184496 | JGI IMG/M metagenome (GOLD analysis project Ga0209746, IMG submission 184496) | Arctic peat soil microbial communities from Barrow, Alaska - Barrow Graham LP Ref core NGADG0011-211 (SPAdes) (version 2) | ecosystem: Environmental > Terrestrial > Soil > Wetlands >... | reverse complement strand
CCGAGCAGCCCCGAATGACTGGACGAACGCACGTAGAGAGACCTGACCCCAGGTGTGTGCGGTCCCGAGCAGTCACAAAAAAAAGGCGCCCGCCGGAGCGGACGCCTTTCTGTTTAGGTTCTACTGTTTTCTTACATCATGCCAGGGGGCATCCCGCCGCCCATACCGGGCATGCCGCCCATACCGGGCTCCTCCGGCTTGTCGGCGATAAGCGCCTCGGTGGTGAGCAGAAGTGCCGCGATGCTCGCGGCATTCTGGAGCGCCGAGCGGGTGACCTTCGCGGGGTCGACTATGCCCGCCTCGACCATATCGACGTACTCTCCTGTGAGTGCGTTGAGCCCCATCCCGTCCTTGAGCCCCTTGACCTTTTCGACCACGACCGAGCCTTCGAGGCCCGCGTTCGCGGCGATCTGGCGGAGCGGCTCGACGAGTGCCTTTCGCACGATGTCAGTGCCGGTCTTCTCGTCGTCTCCCATCTTGTTCGGCACCTTGATGGCGTCCGCGGCGTTGATGAGGATGACGCCGCCGCCCGAGACGATGCCTTCCTCGACGGCGGCCTTGGTCGCCGACAGGGCATCCTCGATGCGGTGCTTCTTCTCCTTGAGCTCGACCTCGGTGGCCGCGCCCACCTTGATGACCGCCACGCCACCGGAGAGCTTGGCCAGCCTCTCCTGCAGCTTCTCGCGGTCGAAGTCGGAGTCGCTCTTGTCGATCTCGGCCCTGATCTGGGCTATGCGGCCTTCGACGGCCTTTGGCTCGCCCTTGCCCTCGACCACGATGGTGTCTTCCTTGCTGACCTTGATCTGGCGTGCCTTGCCCAGCATGTCGATCGTTATGTTCTCGAGCTTCATGCCGAGCTCTTCGCTGATCATCTGGCCGCCGGTGACTATCGCTATGTCCTGCAGCATCGCCTTGCGGCGGTCGCCGAAACCGGGCGCCTTCACCGCGACGCTCACGAAAGTACCGCGGATCTTGTTGACTATCAGGGTCGCCAGCGCCTCGCCCTCGACGTCCTCCGATATGATGAGCAGCGGCTTGCCGGCCTGCATGACCTTCTCGAGTATGGGAAGCATGTCCGCCACCGCGGATATCTTCTGGTTCGCGATGAGGATGTACGGGTTGTCGAGGACCGCTTCCATGCGCTCGGTGTCGGTGACCATGTACATCGACAGGTAACCCTTGTCGAACTGCAGCCCCTCGACCACGTCGAACTCCATGCCGAAGGTCTGCGACTCTTCGACGGTGATGACGCCATCCTTGCCGACCTTGTCCATCGCGTCGGCGATAATGCGGCCGACCTCATCGTCGTCAGCTGAGATGGCCGCGACGCGCGCTATCTCGTCCTTGCTCTCGATCTCCTTGGAACGCTTCTTGATGTCGGCTACGACCATCTCGACGGCCTTGTCGATGCCCCTGCGGATCTGCATGGGGTTCGCGCCGGCGGCGACGTTGCGCAGGCCTTCCTTGACCATGGCGTGCGCCAGCACGGTCGCGGTGGTTGTGCCGTCACCCGCTACATCGTTGGTCTTGGTCGCGACCTCCTTGGCGAGCTGGGCACCCATGTTCTCGTACGGGTCCTCGAGCTCGATCTCCCGGGCGATGGTGACCCCGTCATTGGTTATGGTCGGGGCGCCGAACTTCTTCTCCAGCACCACGTTGCGCCCTTTCGGACCCAGGGTGACCCTGACCGCGTCAGCAAGCTTGGTGACGCCGGCCTCGAGAGACCTCCTTGCCTCCTCGTCGTATTCGAGTATCTTTGGCATCTGTCATATCCCCCCTCGTTACTTCTTTTTTGATTTAGCGGAAGGCTTCTTCCGGGCCAGGATGTCTCGCTCGCTGAGGATCAGCAGATCCTTGCCCCCGACCTTCACCTCGGTACCGCCGTATTTCGAATAGATGACCTTGTCTCCCGCCTTCACTTCGAGGGGTACAAGCTTGCCCTCTTCGTAGCGTCCGGGGCCGACCGCGAGGACCGTGCCCTCCTGGGGCTTCTCCTTCGCGGTGTCCGGAATTACGATACCGCTGGCGGTCTTCTCCTCGCTCTCTCCGGGTTCAACGATCACCCGGTCGCCCAACGGCTCCAGATCCATATCCATCCCTCCTCTTTTCTTCGACCGAATGCTATTTATCGTTCCTGTCTCCCATTAGCACTCGAGCCTTTAGAGTGCCAACTTACGCAATTATATTTCTTTCGAGAAATAAATCAAGAACCCTCTTAGCACTCGCCGCATTTGAGTGCCAGCCCTGTGATTATACGTGGCACGGGTGAAATAGCAACCTCGGACCCGCAGGCGAGGGTGCCGGGAAAGAAGCCGTCCGATGCGGGCAAAGGGTCACGCCGGCGAGCGCAATGCCATTGGCGTCTTCCCTGGAGGCCACGTGGCTGTTGACCGGTATGGAAGGGCCGGACGGAATACTGGTGAGAGCCGGACCGCCGTCGCTAGACGGCCGGAAGCAGGACTTTCTCCGCAAGCCGCCATGCGTCCTCGACGAGGAAGTCCGCCTCGTGCGCCCACTCGGCGTAGGTGGACGGGTCGTAACGCTTGGGGTAGAGCAGATAGTGCTCGAACACCTTCTGGGAGTGCTTCAGGGCCCCCTCGAGCCGCATCATCAGGGGCGCGTCGCCCAGACCCTTGATGACGCTCCTGAGGCGGGCCTGCGTGGTCGGCATCCTGGATCGTCCGACGAGGGCCACCGCGATGTCCCACTCGTCGATGATGCCACTCGCCAGGCACCACTGCAGGTCCTTCTCGGGCAGGCACTGCAGGAAGATGCGCATGCAGTCGAGCGCGGCGGCATAGGCGCCTCTCTCGCGCATGTAGTTGTAGTTGTACGACCACAGGCCGTCGAGCCCGACATCCCTCGCCTCGAGCGCGAAAGCCGCCGCGTCGGCCGCCATGGTCGCGGCGATCATGGCCGAGCCGACTCCCCGACAGATGACGGGGAGCGCCTGGCACGCCGAATCGCCAACCACCATCAGGCCCGGCGCGACCATGGTCGACAGGGGCCTGCGCGCGGGTATCCGTCCGCCGCACGCGCCGATGAGGGCGTCGCCCTATGCGCCGTGGGCATCGACCCAGCCCCTCACGATGTCGCGGGGGTCGGGCGCCGATGGACCGTCCTGGACCGCGGCCCCGAACTCGACCCTGCTCTCTCCGTTGTCCTCGGCCTGCACCCAGCTGTAGCCGCCGTTGCGGCCCACGTAGAAGCGGATGTAGCCTTTTTTCGCCCGCCCGTAGCCGCTCGACAGACCGGGGCTCTCGTCTTGCCCCTCCCGCTCGTCGCGACCGTCGGACGCCCTGGTCTCGCGATAGATGGACAGGTAATCCCTCGAGCTTAGCTGCCTGGGGATGCCCATGCCCCGCGGGAACGTCCGGCAGAGGACCCGCTCCGACCCGCTGGCGTCGACCGCCAGCCTGCAGCGGAAGGTGCCGTGGTCCGTGGCGACGGAGGTCACGGTCCCTTTCTCCACCTCCGCGGAGCCCACTATGCACTGGGTCACCAGCTCGGCGCCGGAACCTGTCGCCTTCGCCAGGAGGCGCGATGCGAGGAGCCTCCTGTCGACGACCGTGTAGGGGAAATCGGACAGTGCGACGCTGGTGGTTGAATCGTGAGTCAGCACCTCGAGGCCCCGGAAGCCAGGCCTCGCCTCCGGCGCGGTCGGCCGCTCGACGCAGGAAAGCTCGAAGGCGTCGTTCTCGATGAGGTCCCTGCGGTCCCGGCCGATGGCCTCGGCGCGCTCGCGCTCGAGCAGCAGCACCCTGAAACCCCTGGAGGCCATTCGGCCCGCGAACACCGAGCCCGCGCACCCCGCTCCCGCTACCACGACGTCATAAGTATCCTTCAACTTCGCACCAACCTTTCCGGAACGGGCGCACAGCGTCCTGAAAAACGTCTCCATGTTATTGTTCGGCCGGTACGGCGCAACACTGAAGCCCGGGGGGAGGCAAGGGTAAGGCCCTCGAGCGGGCCACGTTCAAGGTCGTGTGCGGGGGGTCAGCCTTCCGGCTCGTCGTCATAACGCGTCCTCTGCACGGCGAGCTTCCACCCCACGTAGAGGACATCCATGAGAGACCTGTCGGTCCGCGGCTCGAACGTCTTTTCGGCCTGCCAGATCCTTTCTATCTCCTCCAGGCCGTCCCAGTACCCCACGGCCAGCCCCGCCAGGTACGCCGCCCCCAGCGCGGTGGTCTCGGGCACCACGGGCCTCTGGACCTGGACGCCGAGGAGGTCCGATTGTAACTGGAGCAGGACGTCCATCACCGAGGCGCCTCCGTCGACCCTGAGCGAGCTGACGTGTATGCCCGAATCGGACTCCATGGCCCCCATCACGTCCCGGGTCTGGTACGCCATCGACTCGACCGTCGCCCGGATGAGGTGCTCCCTGGTGGTGCCGCGCGTGATGCCGTAGATGGCCCCGCGCGCGTACGGGTCCCAGTAGGGGGCGCCCAGGCCCACCAGAGCGGGCACGAAATAGACGCCGCCCGTGTCCGCGACCTCCTCGACGATCGGCCCGACCTCGGTTGCGCTCTTTATTATGCCAAGGCCGTCCCTGAGCCACTGGATCGCCGCGCCTGTCACAAAGATCGACCCCTCGAGCGCGTAGGTCACCTCGCCGCCGATGCCCCACGCTATGGTGGTGAGCATACCGGACTGCGATGAGACCGCCTTCCGGCCCGTGTTCATGAGCACGAAGCTCCCGGTGCCGTAGGTGTTCTTCGTCATCCCCGAGTGGTAGCAGGCCTGCCCGAAAAGGGCGGCCTGCTGGTCTCCGGCGATGCCGCCGATCGGCACCGCGGCGCCGAAGAAGACCTCCGGGTCGGTCTCCCCGAACACGTTGCTCGATTCGCCGACCTCGGGCAGCAGCGCGCGCGGGACCCCCAGCGCGTCCAGCAGTATTTCATCCCAGTCCAGCGTGTTTATATTGAACATCAGGGTTCGGGAGGCGTTCGATACGTCGGTCTGGTGCACCCTCCCGCCGGTGAGCTTCGCCAGCAGCCAGGAGTCGATGGTGCCGAAGACGACGTCCCCGGCCCGCGCCGACTCCGCGAACGCGGGCTCGTTCTCCATCTTCCAGGTGATCTTTGTGCCACTGAAGTACGGGTCGAGCACGAGGCCCGTCCGTGCGCGGAAATCGTCCTCGAGGCCTTTCAGCTTGAGGCGCTCGCATATGTCGGCTGACCTCCTGCATTGCCAGACGATCGCGCGCCCGACAGGCTCGGTCGTCCCGCGCCTCCAGAAGACCGACGTCTCGCGCTGGTTCGTGATCCCGAGGCAGGCGAGGTCGGTCGCCTTGATGCCTGCGCCGGCGAGGGCTTTGCCGACCGCGGAGAGCGTGCACTGCCAGATCTCCTCGGGGTCGTGCTCGACCCAGCCCCCCCTGGGAAAGTACTGGGGGAACTCCTCGTTGACCTTGGACAGCGCGGTGCCGCCGTGGTCGAAGACCATGCCGGTGGTGCCCGTCGTCCCCTGGTCGATCGCCAGCACGTACTTCTTCATCGCTAGCCTCCTCGCTAAGGGGATCCGACATCGACCCGGAATTCTAACACCTAAAAACGGGCTGCCCCCCACCGGGGCCTGTCAGGCTGTCGCGGTCCTGGCCAGGTATCCCGGTGCCGATGTCCAGGTCAGGGTACACGTCCATGTCCAAACCCGCCCTCATGCCGAGAGAGTAGCTGTAGAATCCCATCGCCGCGACCATCGCCGCGTTGTCGGTGCAGAGAGATGGGGACGGGACCAGGAGCTCGAGCGAGCTCTCTTCACAGGCACGTGAGAGCATATCCCGGAGCGCGCTGTTGCAGGCGACCCCTCCTCCCGCCACCACCAGATCGAGGCCCAGCTCATCGGCTGCGTCAACGGTCTTGGCGACGATCACCTCGAGAGCGGCGGCCTGGAACGATGCCGCGATGTCGGCCTCGGAGGTCCTCGTTCCCCGCTCCTCCTCACGCTGCAAGAATCTTATCACCGCGGTCTTGAGGCCGCTCAGGCTGAAGTTGTAGTCGCCGCTCCTGAGCATCGCCCTGGGGAACGCCACCGCGCCCGGATCGCCGTCACGCGCGAGTGCATCGATCACCGGCCCCCCCGGGTACCCCAGCCCGAGGTACTTCGCGACCTTGTCGTACGCCTCGCCCAGGGCGTCGTCCATGGTCTGCCCGACGATGAGCATCTCGTCGATGGCCTTCACCTCCGCCAGCAGCGTGTGTCCTCCCGAGACCACCAGCGCCAGGAAAGGGAACTCGAGCGCCGAGCCTCCCAGCACGTGCGCGACGGCGTGAGCTTCCAGGTGGTTGACCGCCACGAGGGGGACGCCCCACGACCAGGCGAGCGCCTTGGCCGCCGATGTCCCGACCACCAGCGACCCGACCAGGCCCGGTCCCACCGTCACCGCCACCGCGTCCGGCACGCGGGGATACCCTGGAGAGAAGCACTGCGCCATCGCCTCCTCGACCACGGGGGCTATCGATTCCACGTGCGCCCTTGCGGCCACCTCGGGCACTCCCCCACCGTAAGCCGCGTGGAGGTCGACCTGGGAGGCCACCACGTTCGACACGATCTCACGGCCGTCACGAACCAGGGCCGCGGAGCTCTCGTCGCAGGACGTCTCTATCCCAAGAACCAGCACTAGCCTTCAGCCTTCCGACGAGCCAGTCCGTCCTCGATGGTGCGCAGCAGCTGCTGGTAATCATCCGAGCAGATGTCGCCCGTGGCCATAGCCAGCGCGTGCTCACCAGTATCGACGTAGTAGCCAATCCTCAACCCCAGCTCGTTGAAGCCGAATCGCCTGTAGAACTCACGAGCGCCATCGTTCGTCTCGCGCACCTCGAGGGCGAGCCACCTGGTTCCCCTGGCGGTCCCCCTGGCGATGCACTCCAGCAGCAGGGCGCTGCCAACGCCGTGGCGACGCTGACCGGGCTCGACCGCGATGTTGGCGACGTGTACTTCCGCCCCCATCTGGGCCGCGCCCAGGTAGCCCAGCATCCGCCCTCCCGCCTCGGCGACCAGGTAGATCGCGCTGCGCTTCCTGCGCAGCTCATACCTGAAGACGTCCGCCGTCCAGGGGGTCGAGAATATCCTTCGCTCGAGCTCCATCACCGCATCGACGTCCGCCGGCTTCATCTCCCTGACGCCGACTCCGGCGTCACGGCCTTCCCCGTCGGTCGGTTCTCGCATGTGGATCATACCGGCTTCCTCAAGTAGATCGGCAGCACGCTCGCCGCGGTGCCCACCTCCGGCCCACCGCGCTCGAGCGCGCTCATGGCCAGATCCAGGAGGTCACGGCCCCTCGGGTACCGCTCCTCCCCCACTGAGACCTCGAGCCCCGTCCCTGAGAGCGCCTCGAGCAGGCCCGGGGAGGCTTCCCCGACGACGCACACCCTGGCGCTACGATGTCCCCCGCGCTCGGACACCTCACGCGCCACGCCGCCAGGCGTCATGCACGAGTAGTCGGTGAGCCTCTCGGGTCCCGAGGGTCCATTGTGGAACGCCGCGAAGTAGAGCATCCCACGGCGGGCGTCGATCGTCGCCAGCACGAGCCCGGCATCGCGCGGGGCCGCCGCGGCCAGCACGTCCAGAGTCGATATGCCTACGAGCGGAACCCGCAGGCCGAGCGACACACCCTTTGCCGTCGAGACGCCCACCTTCACACCGGTGAAGGTCCCGGGCCCGGTACCGACTGCGACGGCCGCGAGCGATTCGGGGCCGAAGCCCATCGCGCCGAGCAGCGATTCGATATCCGGCATCAGCCACCAGGCGTGGCCCTTCCGGGCCTCGAAGGTCCTCTCCACAGTCCGCATCCCCCGGCCTCCGGCGGCCAGCGTTCCCAGGAGGGTGCACGTGTCCCAGGCGACCATCAATCCGGCGCCGCTGCGTCGCTCCGTCATATCCTTCAACCCGCCCCTCCAGCGAGCATCCGCAGGTCTTCGGGGCCGGCGGGTCCGGCGAACTCTATGATCCTGTCCTCTTCTCCCCGCCCGAAGGTCAGGCTCGCGGTCAGCGCCTCGGCGGGCAGTGCGGCCCTCACGCGCTCCGCCCACTCCACCGCGCATATCCAGTCGCCTTCGAGATATTCTTCGATGCCCGCGTCGATGAGGTCTCCCGGTCCGGAGAGCCTGAAGGCGTCGACGTGACAGAGACGCTGCTCCGGGTACAGGTGGATAATGGTGAAGGTCGGGCTCTGCACGGGGCCATCGAACCCCAGGCCCCTGGCGATGCCGCGTACCAGGACGGTCTTTCCGGTGCCGAGCTCACCCTCCAGGCAGACGACGTCACCGGGTGACAGGAGTCGCGCCATGCGGGCTCCCAGGTCGAGCGTCGCTTCGGGTGAACGGCTGGTGGTCTGCAAGTCCTAGAAAAGCCCCATCTGCTCCGGCTCCTGCCGGGGCGGCGACGGAGGCGGCTCGTCCTGGTCCAGGTAGGTCCTGAGCTGTTCGAAATCGTCGCGGATCATGGCCATGGTCGCCGGAGCCCGGAGCGCCGCCGCCGGGTGGAACACCGGGACGACAAAGTAGCCCGGCCTGGCGAACTTCTGCCCGTGCATCTTGGTTATCTGGACGGTGCGCTCGAGCAGCACTCCCGACGCGATCCTTCCCAGCGCGCAGACGACCGCCGGCTTGATGATTGATATCTGTCCGGCGAGGAACGGATGGCAGGTGTCCATCTCCAACGGTAGCGGGTCGCGGTTGCCCGGCGGCCTGCACTTCAAGACGTTGGCGATGTAGACCTCGCTTCGGGCGAGACCTATCCCGGCGAGAAGGTCGTCGAGCAGCTTTCCCGCCGGTCCGACGAAGGGAAGCCCCTGGGCGTCTTCGGCCCTGCCCGGACCCTCGCCGACGAACATGAGCCTGGCGCGCTCGTCACCGTCGCCGTAGACCAGCTTCGTCCTGCTCCTGGACAGGGGGCAGCGCTGGCAGTCGCCCAGCTCCTCCCTCAGCTCCTCCAGTGTGTCGGCTTGGATCATGGCAGACCTCGCTTTTGTCGGCCGTGGATGCGTGCGTGCGCGCCGGCCGTACGTACAAGGGGTTATATTCCCGGTGAGTATAACACGGAGCCGGCCAGGTGGAGCTTAGCCGCCGCAGCCGTCGCAGGACGAAGCGCTGCACGTCCCGCACGAGGATCCGGAGCTGGAAGTGAACTTATCGCCGGACTTGACGCCGAAGGTGCTGAACAGCTTACGCGGCTTCGCGTCGCCGCACTTCGGACAGGTGATCTTCTCTTTGCCGCGCACCAGCTTCTCGAACTTGTTGCCGCACGCGCCGCACTTGTATTCGTATAGAGGCATATCTTACCTTCTTCCCCCGCCGGCACCAGCCGGCTCGCCTCGCGCGTTGGCTCTAGACGTACCTGGTGAACTTCTCGAAAGGCTCGCGCCCGGTGGCTTGAGGCGCCCGCGACGGCTTTCCAACGGGGACTATCGCCATCGGGCGTACGCCGGGCGGCAGCCCCAACGCCAGGGAAGCCGCCTCCTCCCGGAACGCGCCAACCCAGCAGGCCCCCAGGCCTTCCGCCACCGCGGCCAGCAGGATGTTCTCGACCGCCGCGGCGGTGTCCTGTATGGCGTAGAGCGTCTCGCCCCTCGAGCCATACCCGTGCGCGGAGACGTCGAGGTCCGCGCAGACCACTATCACGACCGGCGCCTCCGCGACGTAAGACTGACCCCAGGCCGCCTCGGTCAGCAGGCGCTTGACTCCCTCGTCCCTCACGACAAAAAAGCGCCACGGCTGGAGGTTACCGGCCGTCGGCGCCCTCACGGCGGCGGCCAGCAGCTTCTCGACGACCGCTTCGGGCACCCGCTCGCCGGTGAACCCCCGGACGCAGGCCCTCGCGTTTATCGCCTCGTAGAGCTCCATGTCACCACGCCCGTCTCCGGGTGGCCGGGCCGAGACCTCCCGACCGTTCCGCCTTTCCGCCAGGATGCCGGGGCATAAGCCCCGGCAGCACTCGTCTCAAGGTGTCTTGTTCTCCGCTTCGATTATATCACCCGCTGAGGGTACGCCTCCCGCCGGGCGCGCGCTCAGGACCGCCGACCTTATCGCCTCCGCGGTCCCCAGGGCCGCCAGCACCTCGACCGCGTCCTGCGGCGCCTCGGTCTCGTTTGTGGCCATCACGAACACGGTGTCACCGTCGAACCTGGTGTGGGAAGGCCTGATGGCGCGGGCGATACCGTTGTGCCCCTGCAGGGCGATGCGCGCGGCCTCCTCGCAGCGCAGCCTGGCGTTGGTCGTTATCAGAACCAGCGTGGTGTTCTCGCGGATGCAGCCCTCCGCCAGGCCGGTCGTCTGGCATATGAGCTTCTCCGCGCCGACGAACCCGCCCTCGATGCTCCGTACGCCCCCGATGACCCTCCCCGAGTCGTCGACCACCTCGCCGAAGCTGTTGGGGATGGCCGCGATCTCGATGGCGAACCGCTCGGTGTGAAACCTGTACAGCCCGAAGCCGCTCTTGGTCGAGCGAGCCCTGCCCCAGACGTTGCCCACCGTCGCTCCCGTCCCGGCCCCGACGTTCCCCTGGCGCTCCTCGTCGACCGACGCGTTGACGCACGCCGCATATCCCATGGCCTCGTCGGGACGTACCGACGGGTCGCCGAGGTCGAGGTCGAAGAGTACGGCGGAGCTTACTATCGGCACCGGGCCCGCGGGGGTGGGAAAACCTATGCCCTTCTCCTCGAGGAACCTCATCACGCCGTTCGCCGCCGCCAGCCCGAACGCGCTTCCGCCGGTGAGCACCACCGCGTTCGCGCCGGGGACGGTGAACATTGGGCTCAGTATCTCGGTCTCGCGGGTCCCGGGCGCTCCTCCCCTCACCTCGCACGCCCCGGTGGTCCCCTCGGGGGGTATGAAGACCGTACAGCCCGTCAGCGCGTCCTGGTCATCCGCGTGGCCTACCCTTATAGTGCCAAGCACCAACCCTCACCCCTTCTGATCGAACGAGCTCTCGGCGAGCCGCTCCAGCGCCGAGTTGAACTCGCGGTACGCCTCCATGAAGCTCGGGTGTCCGGTATTGCGGACCACCTGGAACTCGCAGCCCGGCAGCGAGCACGCCATCCTCTGAGAGACGCCCGGCTTGGTGAGCTTGTCCTTCGCGCCCACCCAGACCTGGACCGGGACGCCCGATTCATATACCGGCTGGAGCGAGACCGTCCGGTCGTTCGAGACGAGCCCGAGCCCCGCGAGGCACGCGCCCTCGATGCCGGTCGCGTCGGCCATATCGGCGGTGTACTCCAGCAGGGTCAGCGAGTCGGAACTGCCGTAACCGAACAGCCGGGTCGTCGCCAGGAACACCGACGTGCGCACGAAAACGTGCTTGGCCCAGTCGAAGAGACGCGAGTGCTCCGCGCCGAACCTGAAGATCGGCTCGACCACCGGCCGCCTGATCGCCTCCATGGCCCTGCCGCCGGCGACGTGCGCCCCGAACGGCTCGTTGCTGGTGTCGACGAGCGCGATCCCTTTGACCCTCGAGCCCAGCTCCCCGGCGAACAGGTCGGCAAAGCTTATGATCGCCATCCCGCCCATGCTGTGCCCGGCCAGCACCACCGGCCCGTCGGGAGCGACCGCGTCGAGGACGGCCTTGAGGTCGCGTCCCAGCATCTCGAGCGTGATCGGCTGGCGCGGCTGGAAGCCGCTCCACCGGTGTCCCCTCTGGTCGTAAGAGACCACCCGGTACCGCGAAGACAACTCCTTCTTCTGGTAGTGCCAGTGGTCGGTGTTGCTGAACCACCCCGGGATGAGGACAAGCGTCGGTCCGCTACCAAGCTCCTCGGTGTAGAGCCTGGTGCCGTCGAAGCTGTTTACGTATCGCGCGCGCTCGCCCATCGGCGCGCAGATGGGCTCCCCCGCCTCCGGGTCGGGCCTCCGCCTGAGATATTCCCTGTAGCCCCTTGCCGCTATCGGGGGGATGGCCGCCGCGAGCCCGAGGCCGATCAGCCAACGGCGCCGGCGCGAAGGGCCCTCGGGGGTTCCATGGTCGGGCATCGATGCCTCCGTTCGACGAGTGGGCGCCGGCCATGCCAGCTATCTCATTTTACCTTTAAAATCCGGCGACACGTATTCGAGGGCCTGCTGCCAGTTCGAGACCAACCCCTCGCGCTGGGCGACCCTGATATCCAGCAGCTTCTGAGATATCTCCGGCCCGGGCGGCACCCGCGCCAGAACCGACACTTCGCCCCCGCGCACCAGCGACGGGTAATCCCGGTCCCAGAAGTAGTCCGCGATGACGCGCCTGACCACGCGCTCGTAGCGCTCGACCCCTTCGCTCGTCGAGGCTTCGCCGCGCGTCGCCAGCCTGTCCGCGAGAGAGAGCACGGCGACGTCCACCGCCCTGCTCCCAAGGTCTCTCACCACCCTCAGCCGGCTTGCCGCCGACTCCCCTTCTTTCATCAGGAAGCCCAGCCGCATGTGCTGGCCGACCAGTCCGACCACCTGGGACCTGCCGCGCCTGCCGAGCGAGAGCCGCCTCGAGATGCGGTCCGCCAGACGGGCGCTGGCCTCCTGGTGGCCCTGGAACCTGATCCTCCCGGACTGGGTCACCGTCATCGTCGCGGCCTTACCTATGTCGTGGATGAGCGCGGAGAAGAACAGGAAAGCCCTGCGGTCCACCCCGCCTTCGACGGAGACCGCCATGTGCGCGACGATCCTCGCCCCGTACACCTTGAAATCGGAGGACGGGTCATCGAGCATCGCCTCCAGGTGTTCCATCACCTCGAGTGTGTGCCCCCAGACGCCAAGGTGATGGTAGTAGTTCTGCGGAACGTCGAAGACGTCGGCCACTTCGGGCAGCAGCGCCGCAAGCGCGCCGAGCTCCCTCAACGTCGACGCGGTATCCGCGGGGCGGGGGGCTCGCATCAGCCTGGCCAGTGCGCCCCACACCAGCCTGGGCTCGACCCGCCAGAGAGCCGGAGCCGCTCGTTTCAGGGCCTGCAGCGTGTTCTCTTCGATCTCCAGCCGGTATCGAGCACCCAGTTGGACCGCGGTCAGGACCCTTGAAGGCTGCGCGTAGAGCCCTCCAGGCGAGACGGCCTTGAGGCGCCCCGCGGCCAGGTCCGACTCGCCTCCGAACGGGTCGACCAGAGCTCCGCTGTCGGGGTCGAAGGCCATCGCCTGTACTGTGAAGCCTGCCCCCAGCAGGTGCTCGTCGATGCCGCTCCCGGCCGGCACCACCACGATGGTCCTGCGGTCGGTAACTTCAAAGGCACGGGGCAAAAGCGCCACCACGCCACGCGAGCCCTTCAAAGGGACAGGTATCATCCCCGTCGCCGAAGCGAGCGCCCGCGCCATCGTCCCGGCGTCGCGGTCGCAGGCTATCGTGAGCCCGGTCGGCGTCGTGCCGACGAGCGCGTCGGCTACAGCCGAGCCGGCGATGTGGATGTGGAGCCCTGTCTTCCGCGCCGCTTGGGTGGCCGTGGCGGCCAGGGCGTCGTTGTGGAGGGTCGTCTCCAGGTTTTCGCGAGTGACTTCCATCGCGGCAGGTCAGTCCCGCTGCCAGGAGACCCTCACAAAGCGGTCCTTCTCCTGCCACTTTATCTCGAGGTCGCCTTTGAAGGCTTTCTCGAGCTCCTTGCCGATCCTCTCGGCGAGGTGCTCGTCGGTGGTCTCGATGGAGAACTCCCCGTCGTCTTCCTTCATCTCGTAGATCCGGGCGGCGACGTTGCGGCTCCGGCCGTTCCGCTCCACGCGACCGATGAGGTTGAGGATGTCGTCCTTGTGCTCGCGCATGAACGAGCCCTTCAGGGTGACCACCCCCTCGACCTGGCCCTTCTCGAGGCGGAGGTCCCCGGGGCAGAGCTCGCTCTTCGCGCTCTTCTTCTTGACCTGCTTTACCAGTTCGTCGTCCGGTTCCGGGACCCACTTGTGCCCATCGTAAACGGCGCCGCACCGAGGACAGATCTTCATCGAGCCGGTCTCCCTTCAGTCAGAGTCGATGTATTCACGTGGAACCCGCGAGCTGATCATGCAGACCACCTCGTAGTTGATCGTGCCAAGCCTGGCGGCCACCTCGTCCGCGGTTATCTCTTCCGAGCCCTGCGCCCCGATGACGACGAAAGGCACGTCCCCCTCGACGGGCTCGTCCCCCAGCTCCGCCATGCACAGGTCCATGCAGACGACTCCCACGATCGGGCGGCGGACCCCGTTGATCAACACCTCACCACGGCCCGTGAGCAGCCGCGAGACGCCGTCGGCGTAGCCGACCGGAAGGGTCGCGATATAGGCGTCGCGGCTCGGCGCGTAGGTCAGCCCGTAGCTTATGCCATCCCCCGCGGTGACCTTTTTCACGTAGCTGATTCGCCCGGTCAGCGACATGGCGGGCTTGAGGCGTGTCACATCGGCGAACGCGTCCGAAGGATGAAGCCCGTAGATGGCGATGCCCGCGCGGACCATATCGTAGTGGCTCCTGGGGATAGCCATGATCGCTCCACTGGATGCGGCATGCCGGAGGAGCGCCCTGCCCAGCACCCGCTCGGCAACGTCTGCCTACTCCTCGAAGATGCCCAGCTGCCTTTCGTTGAACGGGTTGCCGGGATCGGCCGACATCGCCAGGTGCGTGTATATGCCCTCGACATCGAGTCCGGGCATCTGGCCGATCGCCCCGGCGAACCAGCCGACCCCTTCGGGGTATACGCCGACCCTCCGCATTCCGGTATCCACCTTGATGTGCACCGTGGCCGGGGTACTCTTCAGGCGGGAGGCCTCTGAGAGAGCCTGCGCCCACTGGAGCGTGTAGACCCCGCAGGTAAGGTGATTCTCGACGACGGCATTCGCCGCGCGAGTCGGCGGCTCGAAGAGCACGAATATGGGGCAATCGAATCCGGCGCCCCTCAGGCGCAGGGCTTCCTCGACGAGAGCGACCCCCAGGCAGTCCGCTCCACCGTCCAGCGCCGCTCGCGCGGCCTGCACGTCGCCGTGACCGTACCCGTTGGCCTTGACGACCGCCATGAAAGAGCAATCAGGTGGGGTCAGACCCTTCAGGAAGCGTACGTTTCCGCGGATGCGGGAGAGGTCCACTGTTGCCGCAAGGGGCCTGATGGGTCCCTCCCGGGTGAACGAAGTGTCCAATTACCAACCGCCTGTGGTGTTCCGTGCGGCCGCGGGCCGCCTGGTTGCACTCGTCCGCAGATAATCTCTTAGCCTTCGACGGGGACATCCCTGCTTATCAGCTTCACGATGTCGGCCATGGTGATGATGCCGACCAGGCTGCCGCCCTCGACGACGGGAAAGCGTTTCATCTTCTTCCTGCTCATCATGGTGGCGACGTCCTCCGCCGAGTCGTCGGCGTCCACCGTGACCACCTCGTCGGTCATGACGTCCCCCGCGGTGTTGCCGACCGCCTTGCGGAACTTGTCCTCGAACCGCTGCACCGACCCGGGCACGAAGATATAGGAGTCCAGGAAGTGGACGAAAGAGGGCAACGGCACGTCCGTGTCGTGCACAATGAGATCGCTCTCCGTGACGATGCCCACCAGGTCCCCCTCGGCGTCGACGACCGGGAGACCGCCCACGTTCTTGTCTATCATCACCTTCGCGACGTCGGTCACCGGCGTCTCCGGTGTCACCGTCACCGGGGCCGGGGTCATCGCTTCCCTGACCTTTATAGTCTTCATCTCATCGCCTTTCTCGGCTCGCGTTCACTGCCTCGTTCAGCATCGCTCCGGCCACCCGCCTTCCACCCTGAGTGCGAGTGGGAGGTGCCTTATCACGTCGCCGGCGGTCATGCCCACCATGGCGTCCATCTCGGCCGCCAGGTCCGCGGCGAGGCCGTGGAAGTAGACTCCCGCGACGGCCGCCTCGAACGGTCCCATGCCCTGACCAATCAGAGCGGCGATGCAGCCCGTGAGGACGTCTCCCATGCCTGCCGTGGCCATCCCGGGGTTCCCCGAACTGTTGATGCGCGCCTCTCCGCCGGGCCGGGCTACCACGGTGCCCGCACCCTTGAGGACCACCACGCACCGCCACCTGTCAGCCGCCTGGAGCGCCGAGCCCACGCGGTCGGCCTGTATGTCCGCCGCGCTTGTATCGAGAAGGCGCGCCATCTCTCCCGGGTGGGGCGTCAGCACCAGCGGTCCCGAGCGCTCTCGAAAGAGATCCGTCGCGCCGGCCATCGCGTTGAGCCCGTCCGCGTCGAGCACCGTCGGCAGGTCGAAAGAGGCGACCAACTGGTGCACCAGCCTCGCCGTCTCCTGCGAAGTCCCAATCCCCGGTCCGAGCGCCAGCACATCGAACCTGTCTCTTATATCGGCAAGGACACCTGCCGCCTTCAACGACAGGCCGCCGCCTTTTTCCTGCGGGAGCCCCCGCGTCATCACCTCGGTGAGCTTCACCTCGAGTATTCCGTGAAGGCCCTCGGGCACTGCGGCGGTCACCAGCCCTGCGCCCGACCTGAGGGCCGCCTGAGCGCACATCGCAGGAGCCCCGGTCATCCCGGGCGAGCCTCCCACCACCAGCACGCTGCCACACTGCCGCTTGTGCGCGTCGGGAGCGCGGGCGGGCAGCATCGCCTCTGCGTCCTGTTGTTCTGTCAGGTAGATGCGGGACTCGGGCACGCTCTCGAGCAGGTGCTCGGGGATCCCGATGTCCGCGACCTCCAGCTCTCCGCACAGAGAGGCGCCCGGGTACTGGACCAGCCCCAACTTGGCAGCGGCGAACGTCACGGTGCGCGCGGCGCGGACCGCTTCACCCGGCGCCGCTCCTGTGGCGCCGGTCACGCCGCTCGGGATGTCCACGGCCAGCACCGGGCTGCCATAGCCGTTCATCGCGCCGATCGCCGCGGCGAAGATTCCCCCGGGTCGTCCCGCGAACCCCGTACCGAAGATCGCGTCGATGACCAGGTCGAACCCGGGCACCGCCAGGGTGAAATGTTCGACCTCGGAGGGTTCTTCCACTCGCACGACCGCCGTAAGGGGCTCCGCGAGCAAATCGTAGTTCGCCCTCGCGTCGGGACTGAGTTCGTCCGGTCCCGCGAGGATGAAGACCGTCACCGAGTAACCGTCCGCCGCCAGCAGCCTCGCGGCCACGAAGCCGTCGCCACCGTTGTTGCCTTTGCCGCACCAGATGGCCACACGCCTGGCGCCCGTCGAGGAGAGCATCTCCCCCGCCGCTGCGGCTATCCTCGAACCCGCTGACTCCATCAGGATCAAACCCGGTATCTTCTCGACCTCTATCGCGGCCCTGTCGACCTCGGCCATCTCTCGCGGCATCAATACTCTCAACCTTACCTCCAGTGCCCCTTCTCTGACCGCACTTTCACCCCCGCCAGCCCTTGACCTTCCGAGATCTCCACTTCCGCGGACGCTGTGTTCTCCTTGCGTTCGAGCAGCCTGAACGCCGCAGTACTGCTGACGACCATGTAACCCGCCACTCCTAGGGCCACCCCCTCAGTCAACAGGATGGGAACGGCGGCGCCCAGTGACGGCAGCAGGTTGCGGACAGCCAGGCCCACATGTCCGAGGCCGGGCGCCGTTACGCATAACACCGAAATAAGACACGCTATCGAGACGAGTCCCATCAGCGTGCCGGCGGCCAGCATCGCCCGCTGCCAGTTCCTCTGACCCGCGAACGGGCGCGGCGGGTCCACCAGCAGGCCAGCGATGGCCGCGGCGAACGCGATGAGCAGTCGCACCGCCCCGGAAAAGAGGACCGCGCCAAGGAAGTAGCCGAGGCGCCTGGCGCTTGCGCTCGCAAGGGTGGTAGAGGCCTGAATGGTGTAGGTGTGCAGGTTGTTGGCCATGTCGATGAAGGTCACCACCAGCGCGGCGGACCCAATCAGCATGAGCAGGAGCGGGAGCATCCTGGAAACGAACTCGAAACCGGTCCGCTGCCCCGCCGCGCGCCCGCGAG
>Ga0209746_1000633_pt1 | contig 17834 bp, 15 predicted proteins | sample BarGraNGADG00211_3_FD_184496 | JGI IMG/M metagenome (GOLD analysis project Ga0209746, IMG submission 184496) | Arctic peat soil microbial communities from Barrow, Alaska - Barrow Graham LP Ref core NGADG0011-211 (SPAdes) (version 2) | ecosystem: Environmental > Terrestrial > Soil > Wetlands >... | reverse complement strand
GCCGGCAGGTAAACTGCTCCGCGACTCGTTTGTGCCTTGTGCTTCCGCGGCGGCGGTTCTCCGCCGCGGAAGCACAAGGCTCCAAATGACGCCCCGCCCCGGCGCAAACAGGAACGCCACCAGGAACAGTGCGGATGCCACCAAGACAACCGCCGGCCCCGAAGCCACATTGACATAATATGAAAGGTAGAGCCCGGCGATGCCCGAAAAAGCGCCGATGACGGATGAGATCAGCATCATCACCGGCAGGCGGCGGGTGAGCAGGGAGGCCGCGGTGGCGGGCGTTATCAACATGGCGACCATCAAGGAGATGCCGACGGTCTGCAAGGCGACGACGATGACCACCGCGATCATTACCAGCAGGAGGTAGCGCAGGAACTGCGCCGGCAGCCGCAGTGTGGCCGCCAGAACCGGGTCGAAGGAGATCACCAGGAACTCCTTGTAAAAGGCCAGCACCAACAGCAGCACCAGGCCGGAGAAGACGGCCGTGAGCCGGAGGTCTGCGCTCGAGACGCCCAGCACGTTACCGAACAGGAAGTGGGTCAAGTCTACCGTGAAGTTGCGCGCGGTGGAGATCAGGGCGACACCTAGGGCTAACATCCCGGCGAAGATGACGCCAATCGCGGTGTCTTCCTTGATCTGCCCGCCGCGCGTGATCGCCCCGATGCCCATGGCTGTGCCAATGCCGGCTACCAATCCTCCCCAGAACAGCGGACCCTGCGCGCCTCCGCCAATCAGGTAAGCAACGGCGACGCCCGGCAGGATGGCGTGTGCCAGGGCATCGCCGAAGAAAGCCATGCCGCGCAAGACGACGTAGGTCCCTAACAAGCCGCAGACCGCTCCAACCAGGCTGGCTGCCAGCAGGCCGCGCACCATGAACTCATACTGCAAGGGTCCGAGCAGCCAATCAAGCATGGTGATGCTCCTCAACGTCGTCATGCCCTTCGCAGCAGGTATCCCCGAAAACCAGGCTGCCGCCGACTGAGGGCAGAATGGTCATCTGCGCGCCGTAGGCCCGATTCAAGTTAGCCGGCGTCAGCACCTCGGCCCCGTTGCCAAAACCAAGCAACTGGCGTCGTAACAGCATCATGCGATCGAATCGGTCGGACGCCAGATGTAAGTCGTGGGTCGAGACCAGGACCGTCATGCCGCGCGTCCGTAAATCGTCCAGGATGGCAAAAATTGCTTCCTGCGAAGGCACGTCCAGCCCGGTCAGCGGCTCGTCCATCAGCAGCAACTCCGCCTCCTGGGCCATGGCGCGCGCGATGAACACCCGCTGCTGCTGCCCACCGGAAAGCTCCCCGATCTGCCGGTCGGCCAGGTGAAGCATGCCCACCTGCCCGAGGCTATCGCGCACCAACTGTCGGTCTTTATGGCCGGCATAACGGAACAGTCCCAGCCGGGCCACGCGGCCCATCATCACCACATCGGCCACCGTCACCGGGAAGCTCCAATCCACCTGCGTGCGCTGGGGTACGTAACCGATGCAGATGTGCCCGCCCGCCCCGTAGCCATACACGCGCACGTCGCCCGAGCTTGTGGGCAGGATGCCGGCGATCACCTTGAGCAGCGTGCTCTTCCCGGCCCCGTTCGGCCCGACGATAGCCGTGCGCTCGCCACGTGGGATCGTAAACGAGACATCGTCCAGGGCCGGCTCGCCGTTATAACGCACGCTGACGTGCGAGAATTCGACCACCGGCGCGCCCGCTTGATGGGGCACGGATTTGTGAATCAGAGATCTTAGCGCCATTAACTCAGTCCTTTTTCGATCCTGTCGATATCCGTCCGCATCATCCCGAGATAGGTGTCGGCGCCGCTGCCCGGTGCACCGAGGGACTCGGAGTAAAGGGGAAGGACTTTCGCAGCCGTCTCATGGGCCACCACCTCTGCCACCTTAGCGTTTGCGGTCGTGCCGACGAAGACGGCAGGCACCTTTTCGGCGCGTATTTTGTTGATAAGGTCCGTCATGTTAGCTGCCGAAGGTTCGGCGATCGTGCTGTAGCTGGGGATGACTGTGCCGACAATCGTGAAGCCGTAGCGGGCGGCGAAATACTCCAACGCTTCGTGATCGGTGACCAGCTTGCGCCGCTCAACCGGGATCTTCGCGACCTGGGCTTGAATGTACACGTCGAGGTCCGTCAGCTTTAGGGCATAAGACGCGGCGTTTGCGCGGTAGGCCGCGGCGTTCCGGGGGTCGAGCGCGCTCAGCGTCGTCTCAATGTTGTGGAGCCAGACGCCCACGTTCGCTGGGTCGAACCAGACGTGTGGATTGCCGGTTGCGTCGTGTGCACCGGCAGCGGGTGCAGCCGTGTCATTGCCGAGGATCCTGGCGCCCGCCGAGACCTCGACCACCGGTTGCCCATGTGACGCGGCCGCCCGGATGGTGGAGTCCAGTCCTGCTTCCAGTCCCAGGCCGTTCTCGAATACGACCTGCGCCTTCTCCATGGCCGCTACATCCCGTGGCGTCGGTTCGTAGGCGTGAGGGTCCTGTCCGGGCCCGATGAGGACGGTTAAGTCGATTGCGTCGCCGCCGACGTTGCGCACCACGTCCCCCAGGATGGCCGTTGTCGCAACCACGCGCAACTTCTCTCCGCCGGCCAATGCGGCAGGCCGGATGGCTGCCGGCCCGCCGGCCTGCCCGGCCTGCGGCGGGTTCGAGGCCGTGGCCGGCCCGCAACTGCTCAGTATGGCGGCAAGTAATGCGCAGATCCATGCCGTCTTCCACAACATCTTTCTCTGCAAATGAAACCTCTTCACAGCGATCGGTAATCAACGAACGGACTTCGTCTGGCACTCCGGACAGACACCGAACAGTTCCAGCCAATGACTGCGGACCTGAAACCCGGTGCCTGCCTCCACCGCGGCGACCACCGTCTCCAGATCGCAGCCTTCGAATTCCATGGCCCGCTGGCACTGCTGGCAAATCACGTGATGACCGTGGTGATGCGTTGACGGGGCATAGCTGTGGCAGCCGTCGTCTGTGTGCAACTTGCGCACCAGGTCCAGCTCGAGCAATATCTCCAGCGTCCGGTAGACGGTGACCAGGCCCAGGGCCGGGTGGTGCACGCGTCCCGATGCAAGCAGGTCGGCCGGGCTGGCCTGTCCGCCGGTCTCGCAGATGGCGGCGATGACCGCGCGCCGGGCACGCGTGTTGGAATGGCCGGCCTTCACCAGGGCAGCGAGCATGGCTTCGGGGCTCAAAGTTGCCCTCGTCGAGGCAATTTGAAACTCGTTTTCATTTTCCATGCGAGGATTCTAGCATCCGCCGCGGTCCAGGTCAAATCGAGGCCCGGCTGTGCGGCCGGCGGCGCCCGGCGGCAGGTTGAGCGGTCGGGTGGTTTGACGCAACGACGGATTGTGCCTAGAATGCGGGCCATCGGACCATCTTTCGCAGATAGGATCACCGCCATGTTCGATGTCATCGCGTGTGGGGAACTACTGATCGACTTCGTTTCCACCGAATCCGGCGTGACGCTGGCTGAGGCCCCGGCTTTCAAGAAGGCAGCTGGGGGCGCGCCGGCCAACGTGGCGGTCGGTCTGGCTCGTCTTGGCTACCGGGCGGGTTTCCTCGGTCAAGTGGGCGAGGACGATTTCGGCCATTTCCTGGCCGATACCTTGAGTGGGGCGGAAGTGGATACCGGCGGCCTGCGTTTCTCTACTGAGGCGCGCACGGCCCTGGCTTTTGTCTCTTTGCGTGCCGACGGCGAGCGCAGCTTTATGTTCTACCGCCATCCCAGCGCTGACATGCTCTGGCGCCCTGAGGATGTGGACGCGGGTTATGCGCGCAGCACGCGTATTTTCCACTACGGTTCGATCTCACTGATCGGCGAACCCAGTCGCAGCGCCACCCTGGCCGCTCTGGGTCATGCACGCGCCGGCGGCGCGCTGATCTCTTACGACCCGAACCTTCGCCTGGCCCTCTGGCCATCGGCCGAGGCGGCGCGGGCAGGGATGCTAAGCGGCTGGCAGCAAGCGGACGTCGCCAAAATCAACGATGAGGAACTGGTCTTTCTGACGGGCGAAACTGACCTCGAGCGGGGGGCGCGAAAGTTGTGGCACGACCGGCTGCGGCTGCTGACGGTGACCTGCGGCGCGCAGGGTTGCAGCTACTTTACTGCCGACGGACGCGGCAAGGTGGCGGGATTTGTGGTGCACGCAGTCGACACTACCGGGGCCGGCGACGGGTTTGTGGCCGGGCTCCTGGCTGGGCTTTTGGATTGTGACCTGAGCTGGGATCGTGATCAACTCGAGGCAGCGCTGCGCCTGGGCAATGCCGTTGGCGCCTTGACGACCACGCAGCGCGGCGCGATCCCCGCCCTGCCCTCCCGCGAGACGGTCGACGCCTTCATGGAGCGCAAGGCATACCAGGATCTGAGCGACTGACCCTAGCGTAACGACTCTGGGGTATCTTCCAGCCTGAGTAGGGGCGACGGTCCCTGAATCTCACCTGGAAATGGATAGACCTGCCGGGTCCCCAAGGACTTCGGCAGGTCCGGAAGCTGTTACATCACAGGCGGTATGACGATGGCCGGGAGCGCGTTCTAGCTCTCGCCCTGCTGTTGAGGACGCTCGCCTAGTTTCACGCTCACGGTGGCTTTGCTGCCGTCGCTGCGCACTACCGATAGCTGGACCGTCTGGCCCGGCGAGGTGTAGCGTTCGAGGTAGATCAAAAGGTCATCCATCTTGCCGATGGGTTTGCCATCGACTGCCACGATCACATCCCCGCCGCGTTGCAGATAGATCGGCGTTCCCGTGCTATCCACCCCCAGCAGGATATTAGTAGCCTGGCTCCCGGCTCGCAGGCCGGCCTGCTCGGCCGGTCCGCCTCGCACCACTTCCTCGACATAGGCACCGTGCACATCCGCCGGTAGACCCAGCGCTTTGGACCAGGCCCTGGTATAGTTGCCGCCGCGGATCCCCAGGTAGGCGTGGCGATACCGGCCATCCTTGATAAGGGCAGGCGCAATCCGCTGGACAATATTGATGGGAATGGCGAAGCCGACGCCGCTGTTGCTCTGTGTCGACGACTGAATCTGCGCATTGACGCCGATCACCTGGCCTAGGTCATTGAGCAGCGGCCCGCCCGAGTTGCCCGGGTTGATCGCCGCGTCGGTTTGGATCGCTTCCGGGATACTGAAGTTGCTCGTCCCCGGGATGCTGCGGCCAATCGCGCTGACGATGCCCTGCGTCATCGTGCCTTCGAAGCCGAATGGGTTACCGATCGCAACCGCCCGCTGTCCCACCTTAACTGTGTTGATGTCACCTTGCTCGACCGGCACCAGCGTAACCAGAGACGGGTCAACCTTGACGACCGCGAGATCGCTGTACGGGTCGGTGGCGACGAGCTCGCCGTCCATCTGCGTGCCATCGGCAAAGAAGACCTGTAGTTGCTCAGCCCCCGCTACCACGTGGTTATTGGTAACGATGTGTCCTTGGGTGTCCCAGACGAAGCCTGAACCTTCGCCCTGGGGGATCGCATCGGTACTGGAGGGGAGATTGGAGCTGTGGGCCAGGTTGAAGATCCTGACGACCGAAGGATTCACCTTCTCGTAGATGCGCTCCAGGATCAGGCTTTCAGCGTCCGCATCGACCGGAACGGTGACGGTGCTGTGGGGGGCGGCAGTTGGGCCTGCCGCGCCCGCCGGCGCCTCTGTTGGCGCGCTGGCTGAGGCGGGCTCTGCCGTCGCGCTCGTCGCGCTCACCTGTGCGTCCAGGGCTGGGGTTGGCAAGATGGTGGTGGCGGTGGCCCGAAGCTGATGGTTAAGAACGCGCGCTCGAGGCGTGTTGGTCGGCGCCAGCAGCCCGGTGGGCCCGGTGACGGAGCAACCGAGGGCGGCCAGCGCCAGGGCGACCAGCGCTACGAGAACGACCAGTCCTCTGGGGTAAGACATGCTTCTTCCTCCAGTTCAGGCGGGGGAAGTCGAGACAAGGTTGGGCGATGTCTCGACTTCCGGGATTACTCGTCAGAGCTGTCTGTCAGCGGCGGCGGCCAAAGCCACCCAATAGCGATACGTAGTAAAGCAGCGTGGCGAGGGTCTGCGCCAGGGCAGCCACGTAGGTCAGGGCTGCCGCGCTCAGCACGGATTTGGCTCCCGCTAGCTCGCGCCCGTCCGTCAGGTTGTAGGTCTGCAGCAGATGCAGCCCGCGCCGGCTGGCGTCCAATTCGACGGGCAGGGTGATCAACGCGAAAACCGCTCCCGCCGAGAACAGGATGATGCCCAACCAGGCCAGGCCGGCAAAGTTGAAGATGAGACCGATAAAGAACATGATTGGCGCAACCCAGGCGCTCACCTGAACCGCCGGAACGATCGCACCACGCAGTCTCAGCGGCGCGAAGTTGGTGTGGTCCTGTAGCGCGTGACCGATCTCATGGGCCGTCACCGCCAATGCGGCGACGCTGGGCTGCTGCGCCACGCCTTGCGAGAGATGAAGGATCTTCGTGCGCGGGTCGTAATTGTCAGTCAACTGCCCGGCAACGCCCTCCACCTGGACGTCACCCAGATCCTCTGGGCCGAGGATGATACGCGCCGCGTCCATTCCGGTCAAGTTGCGTTCGTTGCGAATCTGACCCCACTTAGCATACGCGCTCTTGACCTTGAACTGGGCGTAGAATGCCAGCAGAAGGGCAGGCAAAATGAAGATGAAGTAACTAGGATTGAAGTAACCAAAGCCGTACATATCCGCCTCCAGATAACATTCTATCACAAGCGCCCAAATTAGCTGTAGCAGCGAGCTGACAATTACCCGGCACTCAGACGACAAGCAAAGAGAGACAAGGCAAGCTGCCCTGTCTCTCCGTCTATCGCCGTCCTTCAGGCCGGGCCGGCCGGCCCGGCCTGGGCTGCAATTTGGATCTTAGACCTGGCGGAACTCGCCTTCGACGACGTCTTCGCCATCGCCGCCCGGCTGGCCACCTGGCTGCCGGCCGCTCTGTCCACCGGCGCCGCCATCAGATCCCGACTGCTGGGTCTGGTAGGCCGCCTGGCCCATGCGCTGGGCCGCGTCCTGCAGGCGACTCATCGCGTCGCGCATGGCGCCCGCATCCTCGCCCTGAACTGTGCGCCGTACCTCGGCGATCAACTGCTCCAGGGCCCGCCGGTCGTCCGGCTTGACGCGGCCTTCTAGATCCCGCATACTCTTCTCGACCTGGTAAGCCATGCTGTCGGCCTGGTTGCGAGTCTCGACCAATTCCTTGCGCCGCTGGTCGGCGGCCTTGTTGATTTCCGCCTGGCGCACCATGCGGTCGATATCTTCCTTATTCAGGTTGGTCGAAGCCGTGATCTTGATCGTCTGTTCCTTGCCCGTTGCCTTGTCTTTGGCGCTCACGTTCAGGATGCCGTTGGCGTCGATGTCGAACGTCACCTCGACCTGCGGCATGCCACGCGGCGCGGGTGGGATACCTTCCAGGTTGAACTGCCCCAGCGACATATTGTCGCCGGCCATCGGGCGCTCGCCCTGCAGCACGTGGATGGTCACCGCCGTCTGACTGTCCTCGGCCGTGCTGAAGACCTGGCTCTTCTTGATCGGGATGGTCGTGTTGCGCTCGATGACCGGCGTCATCACGCCGCCCATGGTCTCGACGCCCAGCGTCAGCGGGGTGACGTCCAGCAGCAGTACGTCCTTCACATCACCCGACAGCACGCCGGCCTGCAGAGCCGCTCCGATCGCGACCACCTCGTCTGGGTTGACGCCCTTGTGCGGCTCGCGGCCGTTGGACAGCGTGCGCACCAGGTCCTGCACCATCGGCATGCGGGTCGAACCACCGACCAGCACGACCTCATTGATGTCCGATGCCTTCAGCTTGGCGTCGGCGATGGCCTTCTCGAACGGACCACGGCAGCGCTGCAGCAGATCCTCGGTCAGTTGCTCGAACTTCGAGCGGCTCAGCTTGACCTGCAGGTGTTTCGGGCCGTTGGCGTCCGCAGTGATAAAAGGCAGGTTGATCTCTGTCTCCATCACGCTTGACAGCTCGATTTTGGCCTTTTCAGCCGCTTCGCGCAGGCGCTGAAGCGCCTGGCGGTCAGTGCGCAGGTCGATGCCGTTCTCACGCTTGAATTTGTCGGTCACGTAGTTCACGATGCGCTGGTCCCAATCGTCGCCGCCCAGGTGCGTGTCGCCGTTGGTTGCGCGCACTTCGATCACGCCGTCGCCGACCTCGAGCACCGACACGTCGAACGTGCCGCCGCCCAGGTCAAAGACCAGAATCGTCTCGTTTTCCTTCTTGTCCAGACCGTAGGCCAGGGCCGCGGCCGTTGGCTCGTTGATGATGCGCTGAACGTCCAGCCCTGCGATGCGTCCGGCATCCTTGGTTGCCTGGCGTTGCGAATCGTTGAAATGGGCCGGGACCGTAATCACGGCCTGCGTGACCGGCTCACCCAGGTAAGCCTCCGCGTCGTTCTTCAGCTTGCCGAGGATCATGGCAGAGATTTCCTGCGGCGTGTATTCCTTGCCATTGACCGGGATATAGACACGCGCGTCGCCGGCCTTGCCTGCCACGACCTTATAGGGCACCATCTCTCGTTCAGTCGCCGTCTCGTCGTAGTGCCGGCCCATAAACCGCTTGATCGAATAAACGGTGTTCTCGGGGTTCACTACCGCCTGGCGCTTGGCGGTCTGGCCGACGAGCCGCTCGCCGCTTTTGGTAAACGCGACCACCGATGGCAGGAGCCGGCTGCCTTCCGCGGTCGGGATAACAACCGGATCCCCACCCTCGACCACTGCTACCACGCTATTCGTCGTGCCCAGGTCAATACCCAATATCTTAGCCATTCTACATCGCCTCCAGCTCGGATGGGCTTACACTGCCCTCAATTGCTCTACGTCAACGTCTGCGTCCGCACAAAAACAGGTCGCCGGCGCTACCCGCCGACGACCTTACTCTATAGCAGGGATGTTAGATTAGTGTATGGTGACTGTTAGCGTTTCGTTAGACGGCAGACGCTTGACGTCTTACGAGACGCTCGGCGTCTCACGTGAACATCTCCCACCAGGTCCTCGGGTAAAACGCCGCCCAGGGCGAAACGACCCCGAGGTTGATGCCGGCAAGGGTGCGCGCCAGGTATGGATGCTGAGGCGCCTTGCGAAGGAGACGGTTGAGGGCGCGTGGTTGGGTGGCGATCCGTTCGACGACGTGGACTGCGCGAAAAAACCTTCCATAGGCTGCTGCAAGAGCGCGGCTGTAGCAGGCCGGGCCCTCTTTCCCAGGGTCCTGGCTGCGTAAGGCCGCATCCGCCGCTGCCGCCGCGACTTCGGCGCTTTCCATTGCCAGGTCGATGCCTTCGCCGGTGATGGGATGAACGAGGCCCAGGGCTTCCCCCGTTAGGAGGTAACCGCGGCCGGCCGAGCGATAGCGCGGAAAGTCTGTGCGCAGCGGATAGCCCTTGACCGGTCCATCGGGCCTGGCAGCGGCCAGCCGCGGGTGGCGGGCCATGAAATCGGCCAGCAGACGGCGCGTGTTCGCCTCCCTGTTATCTCGCCGGTGCCAGTTGAACAACGCCAGCCCCACATTGGCGCGCCCATCGGCCAGCGGGAAGATCCAGCCGTAGCCGGCCGTCAACTCGCGGTCGAAGTAGAACTCGAACTCGTCGCTCAAATCAGGGACACCGGTGAAGTAGCCGCGTATGGCGTTCACGGTTGGCGGCATCTGGCTCAGCACTCCAAACGGGCGCAGCAAGCCGATGCTTGCGCCGGTGGCTACGATGGTCAGGGGAGCTTCGACCCTGACGGCCTGCCCGCCGGCCTGGCCTTCCACGCCGGTTACCCGGTCCCCCTGTCGCAGGGGCCCGGTCACGTGCAGGCCTGCAACGAAACGTGCGCCAAGGGCCATGGCGTGCCTGCGCAGCCGGTCATCGAGCTCAAAGCGTGGGACGACCAGGCCATAATCGGGCAGACCCAGGCCTAAATCGCCAAAGCGGACGTGGAATACCGCCCCGTTTGGCGCCACCGTCACCGCGCCATTGATTCGCTGGTACCCGTTGGACGTGAGGGCCGGCAGGACCCCTAAACGATCGAGCACCGCGACGGCGCGCGGTGTCAGTCCGTCGCCGCAGGTCTTGTCACGCGGAAACTCCGCCCGGTCTACCATGAGCACATCCCAGCCACGCTGCGCCAGCAATGCCGCGGCGGTGCTGCCCGCCGGCCCGGCGCCCACAATGACCACGTCTGCCCTGTACTTGTTCTCTGGCATAGCCCCTACTCACCCATCTCGATCCATTCGCCGCTTGTCACCCGCGCCAACTCGGCGGGACTGATGCTTAATAATGTACGCTCGTCGCCACCCCCGCCGTAGACTACATCCCATTTCTGCATGGCCCGGTCTAACAGAACGCAGGCGGTAACCTGGTGTCCGAAGGGCGGCACGCCCCCCACCGGGTAGCCGGTCAGTCGCAGCACGGTCGCCGCGTCGGCCAGCCGCACCTGTTTCTTACCTATCTCGAACCGCTCTGCGAGCAGGCGCCGGTCGACGAGGGCTGTGCCGCTGGCAATGATGAGCAGTGGTTCCTCGTGGACCAGAAATAGCAGCGATTTGATGATCTGTCGCTCATCAACGCCCAACGCGGCCGCGGCTGCCGCCACCGTCGGTGTACTGGCCGGCGGGGTCAGCAGCGTAGCCGCGATGCCATGCTCGGCAATAAAGCCTGCGAGGCCCGCCGTGGTCAACATAGAGCCATCCTTGTCTCTTTTCGCATCATGCATCAGACGCCTGCATTATAAACCCGACAGCAATTTGCGGGCAATCGGTAGGACGGAGCATGCCAGCGGGAGGCCCAGGCGGGCCGGTTCGATCATATCGAGCCGCCGCTGATGCGCTCTCGATCGGCTTGGCGGCGCGTCGAGGGGGGTGGTAGAATGTATGCGAAGGTACAGTGTGCGTCAGAGTGCGTGAGGAGGAAGATAGATGGGGCAGACGCATCTGGAGTTGTGCGCGGAGCAGTTACGGCGCCGCTGCCGGACTGGCCGTTTTCCGTTCAGTTCCACGGCAGAGGGGCTCAAGCTGGAAGGTATCATCGGCCAGGAGCGCGCAACACGAGCGATTGAGTTTGGGCTAGACGTGCCCTACCCCGGCTATAACATCTACGCCCTGGGGCCGGCGGGCGCCGGCAAGGGCAGTATCATCAGTTACTTTCTTGAATCCAAAGCCGCCACCCGCCCGGTTCCCCCCGACTGGGGTTACGTGCATAACATCGACGAGCCCGATTGTCCCAACGCGCTGCGTTTGCCGCCGGGCGGAGGCGCCAGGCTGCGCAGCGAGGTAGACGAATTGCTCGCCCAGGCCGGCGAGGCGCTCAATAAGGTATTCGGTGGCGATGAATATGCCGAGCGGCACAAGCTGCTGGAACGGGAACTGAACCAGGGGCGGGATGAACGGTTTGGCGAGATGGAGCAGATCGTGCGCGGGCAGGGTTTCGAGCCCGTGCACACATCATCAGGTCTGAGAGCGGTGCCGGCCAAAGAAGGCCAGCCATTGACCCGCGAGCAATTTGACACTCTACCGCAAGAAGAGCGCGCTGACTTCAATCAGCGCCGGCCGCCGGCTGAGGAAGTCGTGGACCGGGCGCTGCGCCGGGTGCGCGAGCTGGAGGAAGGGGCGGCCAGCCGCTTCAATGGGTTGGACAAGCAGACGGCAGCGGCCACGCTCTGCCCTTTGTTCGAGCCGCTGCTCACCGAGTACGCCGCATGGCCGGATGTGACGCGTTACCTGGCCGGGGTGCAGGCGCATATCGCCGAGCATGCCGGTAGGTTTAAGCCCGTTGTGAAAGCTGACTACGAGGACGGCGAGCACGATCGTCGCCGTCGTTCGGTCGATGAAGCTGATGAATCGTCCTTCGATGGCTATCGTCTCAACGTGCTGGTGGATAACCAGGGCCTGACGGGCGCGCCGGTCATCGAGGAGACTAATCCGACCTACGCCAACCTGCTGGGGCGCGTCGAGATGCGTCACGAGCTCGGTGCCTGGGTCAGCAACTCGCGCCAGATCATGGCCGGCGCGCTGCACCGCGCGAATGGCGGCTATCTGATCCTCGACGCACGCGCCTTGCTGCGCCAACCCCTCTCCTGGGACGCTCTGAAACAGGCCCTGAGCAACGGCCGCATCCGTATGGAAGACATGGCCGCCCAACCCGGGATATTTGTTCAAGCTAACCTGCGTCCTGAATCGATCCCGTTGGATGTCAAGGTGGTGCTGATCGGCGACGCGAACACCTATTACTTGCTGTACGCATACGACGATCAATTCGAGAAGCTGTTCAAGGTGCGGGCGGACTTTGCCGTGGATATGGGATGGACCGAGGAGAACGAGCTGCGGGTCGCGGAGTTTATCCACGAGCGCTGCGAAGAGGAGAAGTTGCCGCACTTTGATATTAGCGCTGTAGCCAAGGTCATTGAGTACAGCGCCCGGCTGTGCCAGGACCAGCGCAAGCTAACCACATGCTTCGCGCAGGTCGGTGACATTGTGCGCGAGGCAGCCTTTTGGGGCCAGCGGGCCGGGCACAGCCTTATGATGGGCGATGACGTGCGTAGAGCAGTCGAAGAGCGGGTTTACCGTTCGAACCAGTTCCAGGAACGTGTGCGCGCCATACGCCTCGTCAGCAAAATCGAAGAGCGGGTAAATCGTCAGGGCCTGGCGCACGAGCCCGGTCGACAAGTCCGGATTGAGCATGCTGAGCTGGCGTTCGAGCTCGGGCTGGTTCACCGCTGATTGTCCTCTGACGTTCAGGCCGGCTGCTGCTCAATTGGGACTGCCGGCCTACCGGCCGGCAACTCGGGCTTGACCGGCCTGACGCGCAGTTTGAATCCCTCGTAGCCCGTGATCAACACCTGTCCTCCAGCCGGCACCGGGCCAGCCTCTGACTCGGCGCGCCAGAGCTCGCCTTCCACCAGCACAAGCCCCGCCGGCTCCAGCGGCTGGCGCACCTGACCGATTTGGCCCAACAGGCCTTCCATGCCGGTGACCGGCTTCCGGCGCTGTATGGCGATCGCTTTGCCGATGGCAAAGGCGAAGAAGCCGGCAGTGAGCAGCGCGACGACGATGATCGTGGCCCAGGGAACGACCAGGCCCGGGACGTTGAAGAGCAGGAAAGCGCCCAAGATAAAACTCCCGACGCCGCCCACTGTCAGGACCCCATGGGTCGGCGCCTTAATGTCCAGCACGAACAGGACGAAGGCCAACGCGACGAACCCCAGGCCCACCCAGTTGGCGTTGAGTGACCCCAGCGCGTAGAGCGCGAGCAGCAGGCAGGTGACGCCAATGATACCGGGCAGCGTCGCGCCCGGGCTCGAAATCTCGAACAGGAGGGCATTGAGCCCGATGGTGAGCAGGATCGTAGCGATGGCCGGATTGGTGATGGCGTTGAGGAAGTCTTCCAACGGGCTGAGAGGCACTTGCTCCACCGGCCGGTCGCTTAGCTGCAGCTTCACCGGCTGCCCGGCCACGGTAACCGTACGACCGTCGAGCTGGCGTAACAGGTCCGGGACGTCATTGGCGACGGCGTCGATGACGCCCAACTGCAGCGCTTCATCGGCAGTGGCCGCGGCGGCCTGCGAAACGGCCTTAGCCGCCCAATCAGCCGCCTTGGGACCGCGCCGGGCAGCCAGGTTTGTGATATCCGCGACCAGGACATTAGTCAGCTTGGCCTTCTCAGTTGCCGGCAGATCCCCGCCGCTGCTGTCCACTGGGCTGGCTGCACCGATGCTGCTGCCCGGGGCCATGGCTGCCACGTGTCCGGCAAGGGTGATGAATGTCCCGGCCGAGCCGGCGTGCGCGCCCCGCGGCGCCACGTAGACGATCACCGGGATCGTCGCGCTGGTCATCCGCTGGGTAATGTTCTTGGTAAGGTTGAGATCTCCCCCAGGAGTGTCAAGCTCAATTACCAGCGCCGCCGCCTGGCTGGCCTCGGCGCCGGAAATGGCGTTGTCGATATAACGCGCCAGAATGGCAGTGACCGGGCCGCGGAATTCGGCCAACTTGACGGCGCCGATTGATTGCGCCCCCGCATGCGCCCACACTTGCGCGAAGAATAGGCCCGTAACGATCAGTGCCAACAAGCACAGGTTGAAACACTGCGGTCCTCTCTGCTGCTTCATTGCCGCCCGCTTCATATCCGTTCCTCCTGTTCCTCCCACGATCTGTGATCATTATACTCCCTGCATAAAAGCCTATCAACCCTGTGCTATAATAGGCCACTATGAGCGGGTCGAGTGGCTACGACGACATCCGGCTGGGCGACGTGGTACGGATGCGCAAACCGCACCCTTGCGGCAGTTATGACTGGGAGGTTGTCCGGCTGGGCGCGGACATCGGCATCCGCTGCCGGCAATGTGCAAGGCGGGTTCTTTTGCCGCGCAGCCGCTTCGTGCGCCAGGTCAAAGCGCTCGTCTCGCGTAGTGAATCAACCGTCCCCTGACTCCTTTGGTCAGATTTCCTCCATTAACCGCCCAACTGGCCCCTGATTTGACAGGGCTTGCCGCGCCCGGTTATAATGTCGCTACCCAACAGCGGGTGAGACCTGGAAGATTTGTCTCGCCTGCTTTTTCTGTATTGAGTCTTTGTCTAGGAGCTCGCTAAATGTCGACCAAACGAACTTATCAACCCAAGGTTCGCCGCCGTTTTCGCGTGCACGGCTTCTTCGCGCGCATGAGCACGCCCGGCGGTCGCAATGTTCTTAAGGCCCGGCGCGCCAAGGGCCGCAAGCGCCTCACGGTATAAGCTTTGAAGCGCCGGTATCGTCTGAGTGATCCTGAGCGATTCCGGCAGGTGCGGCAAACAGGGACCAGTTACTCGCATCCACTGATGGTGTTGTGTCTGCTCCGGAATGACGGGCCTGACAGCCGGTGTGGCTTCGTGACCAGCCGGCGCATTGGGAACGCAGTTGAGCGCAATCGAGCACGCCGGCGCCTGAATGAGGCCGTACGCTTGCTGTGGGACCTGGTGGAACCGGGCTGGGATATTGTTCTGATAGCCCGCCCGAGCGTCAACGAAGCCGAGTTCCTGGGGTTGCAGGACGCCTGTGCCCGCCTTTTGCGGCGGGCACGATTGTTGAAACAAGTAGATCCGGTATTGTGAAGAAAGTATTCCTGGGGCTGATCCGGTTTTACCAGAAGAATATCTCGCCTGCATTGCCGCCCTCGTGTCGCTTCACTCCCAGTTGCTCTCACTACACCTATGAAGCGATCGAGCGCTATGGAGTGATCAGCGGCGGCTGGCTCGGCTTGCGCCGTATTGCTCGCTGCCACCCCTGGAACCCAGGCGGTTACGATCCGGTTCCGTAGGAGTTTTGATCCGCGTGAAGAATAAGAAAAGCAGTCGCATTCTCCTGGTGATCGTACTGCTCTTAGGGGTAGTAGTCCTGGCAGGCTGCGCGCCCACCAGAGGTGCGATCGACCTGCACAAGCCCGCCGGGGTCTGGCAGACGATAGTCTTCGGCGTGGCCATTGCATTGCAGGGCCTCAACGGGCTGATCCAGAACATCCATATCCCGTTCGTTTACGATAATAGCTGGGGTTGGGCAGTTATTCTCTTCACGCTCGGGATCAAGCTCATTACCCTGCCGCTCACACTGAAACAACTCCAGTCGACAAAGGCAACCCAAGAGCTCCAGCCAAAGATAGCCGAGCTGCAGCAGAAGTACGGCAAGGACAAGCAGAAGCTCCAAGAAGAGCAGATGAAGCTGTACAAGGAAGCCGGCGTCAATCCCCTGGGTGGCTGCCTGCCGTTGCTGGTCCAGATGCCTATCCTGTTTGCGCTCTATCAGTCCATGTATGCGCTGGCCAATCCCAGCGTAGGTTCGCTGGAAGGGGCGCGCTTCTTCTGGGTGCAGAACCTGGCTTTTCCCGATCTGACAACCGGCATGAGCTGGCTGGGTAAGGCGTTCAGCGCTGGACAGATCGGTATTCTGGTCTCGTTTGCCAGCCTGCCGCTCATCATGATACTGACCCAGTTGATCCTCCAGAAGATGTCCACTCCGCTGCCGACCGGCGCCAAGGCGTCGGGGGGCGATCAGCAGCGCATGATGGGGCAGATGATGCTGTTCATGCCGATCTTCTTCGGCTACATCACCCTGGGTCTGCCGTCCGGCCTGACGCTCTATTGGACGGTTTCTAACATTCTGAGTATCGTCCAGCAGTATTTCATCACGGGCTGGGGCAGCCTGGTAACCTGGCTGCCGATGCTTGGCCCCAAGCGTGAGGCAATTGTACGTACCACTGAGACGGCGCCGTCCACCTCCGTCCTGAGCGGGGAGGAGCGTCCCATCAAACGGAACCGTCGAAGGAAGTAGGGATAAAATGGCAGTAGAGAAAAGCGGAGAGTTCCGTGGCAAGAGTGTCGAAGCGGCAATCAATACTGGCCTGGCGGCGCTCGGACTCGAGCGCGACGAGGTTGAGGTTGAGGTCCTGAAGCCGGGCAGCCGCGGGCTGCTGGGCATCGGCGCGGAAGATGCGGTTGTGCGCCTCACGGCCTTGACAGCGGGAGGTTTCGCGCAGCCTTCGACACCTGCCCCGCGCGTCGAGCAGGCGCCGAGGACAGAGCCAACTCCGGCGGCGCGCGGCCAGTCAAGACAAGGCGGCCGGCAAGAGCAATCAGACCGGCCCGATGCTAGGCAGTCCGGACGAAGGGTCAGCGGGCAGCGGTCGGATGGGCCAAGAGCAGCCGGCACCCCCGCGATGACCGCGGGGCAGCCTTCACCTGACCTGGACGCGATCACGGATCCCAAAGAGCGCGAAGCGATGCAGATGGGGCGGGATATTCTGCTCGGTCTGCTGCAGCGCATGGGCCTGGACGTGCAGGTTGAGGTGGTGCCGCAAAGCGAGGCCGAGAAGGATGAGGAGGAAGAGTCCTCGATGGTCCTCAACATCCTGGGCGACGATTTGGGTACGTTGATCGGCCGCCAGAGCGAGACCTTGCAGGCGCTGCAGTTTATCACGCGCTTGATGGTCAATCAGCAGACCCACAGCCGGACCGACGTCATCGTAGATGTTAACGGTTATAAGGCCAAGCGCGCCGAATCGCTGCGCAAACTGGCGCTGCGGACCGCGGACCAGGTAGGTCAGACGGGGCGGACTATGGCCCTGGAGCCCATGCAGCCTGCCGAGCGGCGCATCATTCACCTGGCACTGCGCAACCATCCTAGCGTCACGACCGAAAGCGTGGGTGAGGGGAGCAAGCGCAAGGTGACGGTTATCCCCAAAAAGTGAACTCAATGGCTATCGACTTCCTGACCATCGGCCACATCACCCACGACCGTACGCCGACCGGCATCCGGCTGGGCGGCACGGTTTCTTATGCGGCGGTTGCCGTGCAGCGCCTGGGGCGTCGACCGGCGATCCTGACCCGAGGGTCATTGGAAGGCGTCAGCGAGCCTTTGCATCAACCGGTCGCCGGGGAAGACCAGCAGAACGGCGAGCCAAAGGCTATCGAGATGCTCGTCCTGCCTTCACCCGTCAGCACGACCTTCACCAACATCTATCGGGACGGGCGGCGTATTCAGGTGATCGACGCCGTGGCCGATCCCATTTGGCCGGTGGATTTGCCCCCGGCCTGGGCGAATGCGCCCATCGTGCTGCTCGGTCCCATTGCCCACGAGTTGCCCGATGCCTGGGCGACGGTTTTTCTGCACGCGCTGGTGGGCATCAGCGCGCAAGGCTGGCTGCGCACCTGGGATGCCGCCGGACACGTTTCCTCTAAGCGCTGGGACAGCGCACCGGAGTTCCTGCAGCGCGCCGACGTCCTGTTTTTGAGCCGGGATGACGTGGGCGGGGACGACGAGTACCTCGCCAGCCTGGCAGGCGAGTCCCGCCTGATGGTTGTTACCGATGGCTGGCAGGGCTCGACAGTCTAT
>Ga0209746_1000628_pt1 | contig 17888 bp, 18 predicted proteins | sample BarGraNGADG00211_3_FD_184496 | JGI IMG/M metagenome (GOLD analysis project Ga0209746, IMG submission 184496) | Arctic peat soil microbial communities from Barrow, Alaska - Barrow Graham LP Ref core NGADG0011-211 (SPAdes) (version 2) | ecosystem: Environmental > Terrestrial > Soil > Wetlands >... | reverse complement strand
CAGCGTCTGGCGCAGTTCTGCATTCTCCGTTCGCAGGCGCTCGAATTCTTGCTCTTGCTCAAACGTCATGTAACAATCATGCCACAGCCTGTCAAGGGTGACAGTGAACAGTTACGCAATTGGTCGGCCGTCAGTTGGTCCTGACCCTGGTCCCGGGCCTCTGCCACGGCGGTTTTGATCTCGACCAGCAATGCCGCCATATCGGCGGCCCAATCCTGGTGGTACTGCTCGTGGATGAACTTCAGTTCGCGCAGGTGATGAGCGTTGCATAGGCTATGTTGCGACTGGTCATACTTGAAATACGGGGCCCAGGCGTCATGCACCGCGGTTCCTGAAAAGCCGGGCAGAATGTTGGCCTTGTCCAGCGCCTCACTGCCCCGGCGGGCATGCACGACATAGTGGGTCAGTTTGTCGGTGCTGGCCACATGCAACCACTGCAGCTGCCCATCTACGCGTAGACCGCTTTCGTCAAAGTGCGCTACCTCCGCCTGCACCAGTTGCTTCCTGATCGCCTCAGTGACCGGCGCCACTTGCTGGGCCACGGCGACGTTGGCTGCCACGACGGCGGCTTCGGTGAACGGCTGGGCATAGAGGTCGGCAAAGATCTCAGCTGTGCGTTCGAGTGGAATGCAGTGATAGGTGTTGAAGTACACGGCCTGGGCCTGGATCCGCGGCCCGTATTGTACCGGCTGGGTCACCTGGGCAGGAAACTCGGCTGTATTGACTTGGCCGCAGTGTGGGCAGGTCTTGATCTCGGCTTGATGCTCGGTCACTTCCACCTGTACCGCTGGAATATCGAACACCTGGCGTTTTTCGCAATCTTGCGCTGGCACATCAGCCAAGGACGCCGCACAGCCCGCGCACGTAGTGACCCGATGCACTTCGATATGGTTAGGCGTAGCAACTGCCTTCAAGTTGTGGCCTTCATGTCCTGGTTGGCCACCCGCTTTGCGCCCGCTGCTCTGACGTAGACTCTGTGTGCGCGGCTCTTTCAGCCCATCACTGGATGGCGGCTGGCTGCGGTTCTTGCTATTCTTGGCCAACTCGTCTTCCAGGGCCTGGATCTGGGCTGTCGTCTGCTGTTGCTGTGCGACTAATTGCTGAATCGTCGCCTGCTGTCGCTGAAAGATGGCTACCAAGCCGTCCACCAATGCGATCACAGCCGCTTCCCCTTGCTGGCAAGCGGCGTGAACGTCTTCATGAGTCGGCCAACGCTCGGTATCCATAACCGTTATTATAGCATATCATGAGCCACAATTATAACGGATGACCTTGGGCCTGAGCAGTTACCAGGAATCAAACTGACTTACAGTCATGACGCACTGCGTTATGAGAAGCATGAATCGTTTTGTTCAAGAAAGGAGAAATTCATCTTGCGGAACGAAGCCATCAAAGAACGCCAGACGAGCTGGTCGAGCGACGAGCGCTGGCAGGGAATACAACGCCCCTGCACCGCCGCCGACGTGACCCGCCTGAGCGGGTCGATCCACGTCGAGCACACCCTGGCTCGCCTGGGGGCTGAGAGACTATTCCAATTGCTGCATACTGAGGAGTACGTTCCGGCGCTGGGCGCCATCACCGGCAACCAGGCCGTGCAGCAAGTCAAGGCCGGCTTGAAGGCCATCTATATGAGCGGCTGGCGGGTGGCAGCCGACAACAATCTGGCCGGCCAGATGTACCCCAACCAGAGCCTTTATCCTGCCAACAGCGTGCCCAACCTGGTGCGTTCCCTCAACAATGCCCTGATGCGCGCCGATCAGATCGCCTGCTCGGAAGGAAAGGAAGGGCCGTACTGGTTCGCGACCATCGTGGCGGATGCCGAATCGGGCTTCGGCGGCTCACTCAACGCCTTCGAAATTATGAAGTCCATGATCGAGGCCGGAGCGGCCGGCGTACATTTCGAAGACCAGCTTTCCTCGGCCAAGAAGTGCGGCCACATGGGAGGCAAGGTGCTGGTCCCGCCGCAAGAGTTCATCCAAAAGCTGATCGCCGCCCGCCTGGCCGCGGACATCATGGGGGTGCCCACGATCATCGTGGCCCGGACGGACGCGCACAGTGCCACCCTCATCACCAGCGAGGTGGATCCGCGCGATGAACCGTTGCTAACCGGTCAGCGCTCGGTCGAAGGCTATTACTACATGCGCCATGGCGTGCAGGCGGCCATCACCCGCTCGCTGACCTACGCCCCGTACGCCGACCTGTTGTGGTGGGAGACCGCGGACCCCAACCTGACCGAAGCGCGTGAGTTCGCCGAGGCCATTCACAAGCAGTACCCCGGCAAGCTGATGGCCTATAACTGCTCGCCTTCCTTCAACTGGAAGAAAAAACTGGACTATATCACGATCGCCAAGTTCCAGCGCGAGCTTGCGGCCATGGGTTACAAATTCCAGTTCGTCACCCTGGCCTGCTTCCATGCCCTGAACCACAGCATGTATCGCCTGGCCTGGGACTATGCCCGGCGCGGCATGGCCGCCTATTCTGAGTTGCAGCAGGCGGAGTTCGCCAGTGAAGCCGACGGCTACTCGGCTACCAAACATCAGCATGAAGTTGGCACCGGCTACTTCGACGAGATCGCCACGGTTGTCTCAGGCGGCTCGGCCTCCACCCTGGCCCTGCTCGGCTCAACCGAGGAAGCCCAGTTTGCCTAGAGATCGGCGGCATATGTCAGAGACCGGGTTTCTTCAAGGCCCCTCTGGGGCCCGCCCCGCCAGGCTATGGCATAGGAATCCAGTCCCTACCTAGCGGAGAAAGGTAGGTATAGACGTATGGCAAGTGTGGCAACATCCTACCCTAAGGGCGTGGAGTTGACGGTCCCTCTCTCGCCGGAGTTTGAAGAGATCCTGACCCCCGAAGCCGTGGCTTTCGTCGCCAGACTGGCGCGCAAGTTCGGACCGACGCGGGCCAGGTTGCTGCAGCGGCGGACCGAACGCCAGGCTGAATTCCACGCGGGGCTAAAGCCCGACTTCCTGCCCGAGACGCGCCACATCCGGGAGGCGGAATGGACTGTCGCGCCCATCCCCGCCGACTTGCGAGACAGGCGCGTTGAGATCACCGGACCGGCCGACCGCAAGATGATCATCAATGCCTTGAACTCTGGGACCAGCGTGTTCATGGCCGATTTCGAGGACGCCAACGCACCCATTCTGCACAACATGCTCCAGGAACAGGCCAATCTGCGGGACGCGATCCGCCGCACGATCAACTTCACCAGTCCAGAGGGCAAGCAATACCGGCTGAATGACAAAGTCGCGACGCTATTGACCCGTCCGCGCGGCTGGCGCCTGGCGGAGAAACACATGCTGGTGGAAGAAGTCAAGAAGGTCAAGTCGATCGTCGGCAGCGAGCAGTGGACAGCCGGGAAATACCCGTTGGCAGCCGATCTGTTCAACAAACTGACCACCAGCGACACATTTATCGAATTCTTGACCCTTCACGGCTACGATTGTTTGGAGGAAGGATGCGAGTCGGACTGGCCCTGGGCGCAGGTGTAGTTCGGGGTTATGCGCATATCGGGGTCCTCTCGGTCCTCGAACGCGAGGGGATCCCGATCCACTGCATAGCAGGCACGAGCACCGGCGCGATCATGGGGGCCATGTATGCCGCCGGTTTCAGCGCGGGGCAGATCCGCCAGAGCGCTATGCGGCTCAACGGAGTCAACGGGGTACCCAGGACCGCGGAACAATCTGGATAGCCTCCAACGGGACCCAGCGCCCTTCCCGTCCTGGCGGTTCAACTTCTCTACGGACCGACGCGTTCGCGCTCGTCCCTCTTACCCTGAGGAATAGCCCGCGCCAGCGCAGCCCGAGCAATGCCGCGCCACCCAGCGCCAACGGACCGGCCACGACGCCCAATGAGCCGGCGAAGGTCCAGCGGGCCATGTTTTGCTCGTGGCACGCCGGGTCTGTGTCCATCAGAGTAGCCTGTGATAGGCTCACAAAAGAGCCAGAAGCGGGGTAGAACAGGATTAAGGAGGCCAGCAGGAGGGAAAAGCTAGAACTACCGGCGGTCAGCAGGAGCGCCAGGGCAAAGACGATGCCCCCGCCCAGTACCAGGACGCGCCGGCGCAACACATCGCCCAGGATGCCCAGCCAGGGTTCTATCAGGCTGGCGATGACGCCAGGGATGCCGAGCAACAAGCCGACTTGCGTGTGCGTCAGGCCGAGATCGTTGCGGATCAACGGCCAGGCGGCCTCGCGCGCCCCATAGACGAACTCGTCGAGGAACTCGATAGCCAACAGAGTCAGGGCAAAGGCGGATAGCTTGCGCATCGCGACCTGTTGTTATTTGAGGTGCTGTTCGATGAACTCCGCAGTACGCCCCGCCACCAGGCGCCACTCGCTGTCCACCGTTAAGGCGTGCCCTGAATTGTGCAGGACGAGGAGTTCCTTGTCAGGGGTGCCGGCCACCTCGAAGGTATAGCGGCCACTGTCGCGGTGGATGGTGCGATCCCCCGTGCTATAGACGACCAGCAAGGGAACTCGCAGGCCGGGCAGCAGGCCCATCGCCCGCATAGCCATGCGCATGGTCTCGTGCACGGCCGGGACCGGGATCTGTTCGTAACACCAGAGGCGCGAGCCGGCTTCCGGATCGGTGAGGTCACTGGGACTGACAGGCGCGGACAGGATTGGCACGAAATGCTTAACCAACGGCGCCAGCCAGACACTCCGGCTGGCCACAAGCACCGCCGGCGAATAAGCGATGAGACCGGCCACATCCGGGTGCTGCGCGACCAGGTAGATGCCGATGAGCGAGCCCAACGAAAGACCGCCCACGAACACCGTGGCGCAGTGCGACTGGAGGTCGATCAGGGCCGCCTCGGCGTGCCGGACCCAATCCCGCCAACTGTAGCCGTTCATGTCTTCGACACGCGTGCCATGCCCCGGCAGCAACGGCGCGGCCACCGTGTAGCCGCGGCCGTTCAGGTAATCGCCCAGCAGACGCATCTCCGTGGGTGCCCCGGTAAAGCCGTGCAGCAACAGGACCCCAACCGACCCGCCGGGCAAAAAGAAGGCTGAAGGATCGAGATGTGGACGTTGTGTCATAACGTGCGCTCGTAGACGAAAATGTCCTCATCGAAGCCGTTCCAGGCCTGAAAGCCAAGCCCGCGGAAAAGCGGCAGGGCCGGCGCCACCTGATCGCCCCATTTAGCTACCGGCGCTTGGAGCACTCTCCGGTCGCGTGCCAGGTGCATGGCGTGGCGCAACAACGTGTCGCAGTCTTCCTCCTGTCCGTCGAGGAAATCCACGCCGAACAAGCCATTGCAGGTGAGCGAAGGCGATCAGCTCCCCTGCCAGTGTCGCGACCACTAACTCCGAACCGGGTGCACCAAGCCAGCCATCGACCACAGCCGGCACGTAGTCCTCCCCTTCCCATATCCGGGCCCAGATCTCAAGGATACGAGGCTTATCCTCCCTTGTCGCCAGGCGCAGTTCAAATGCCATCATGACTCCCGGTTCACAACAACTCGCCGGCGCCTGCATGGAATTGGCCGGCCAGCGCGGGGTAAAGTGAGCGGTAGCGCTCCCCGATCTCCCGGTAACGCGCGGCATGCTCGGGGCACGGCTGCACCACATCCCTGCTCCAGCGGACGGCGCGCGCACAGGCGGTCGCCACATCAGGATAAAGCCCGGCGCCGGTGCCCGCCAGAAGCGCCGCGCCGACGGCGGCTGCCTCCTGGCCCTCGACACGAATTATGTCAACGTCGAAGATGTCCGCCTGCAACTGCAGCCAGAGGGGATGGCGGGCCCCGCCCCCTGAAGCGACGGTCTGGTGAATGGAGCCGCCCAGATCACGCATCAGCCGCAGGCCGTCGAGGAGAGAAAAGACCACGCCCTCCATCACTGCACGCACAAGGTGCCGCCAGGTGTGGCGCAGAGTCAGCCCAAAGAAGACGCCGCGCGCCAGCGGATCCAGGTGCGGAGTGCGGTCGCCGGCCAGATAGGGCAGAAACAGCAGGCCTTCTGCCCCCGGCGGGATGCCGGCCGCGCCGGCGGCAAGGTCGTCGTAACTATAGCGGCCCTCAAAAAGCTGGTCGCGCAGCCAGCGCAACGCAATGCCGGCGGTGAGAGTAGCGGCCATCCAGTGCCAAAGGCCGGGCACGGCGTGGCAGAAAGTGTGCAGGCGCAGCGCCGGATCGTGGCGATAGCTGTCGATGGGGGTGAAAAGCTGCCCCCCCGTGCCGATCGTGGAAGAGAGCAGACCGGGCCGGATGATGCCGTTCCCTACCGCCTGGGCCTCCTGGTCGCCGGCCCCGCAGACCACCGGCAGGCCCGGGCGCAGGCCCCAGGACTCGGCCAGGGTCCTGTCGAGATGGCCGGCCACTGCGGTCGAGTCGGCCAGCGCCGGCAGCCAGTGCTGCGGAATCCCGTTGGCCTGCAGCAGGTCGGCCGACCAGGTGCGCCGCCCGGTGTCGAGCATAGCCGTTGCCGAGGCATCGCTATAGTCCGTCAGTACTTCGCCGGTCAGGCGATAACGCACGTAATCCTTGGCGAGCAGCACATGGGCCACTCGTGCCCAGTTCTGCGGTTCGTTCGCCCGCAGCCACAGCAACGAGGCCAGCGTGACGCCTGTCATCACCGGGTTGCCGGTCCAGGCCCCCAGTTGCGCGCTGCCCAACCGCTCCTGAAGTTCGCGCACCACTCCCGCCGCGCGCGTGTCGAGCCACAAAATGGCCGGACGCACGACATCGCCCTGGCCATCGAGGAAGACCGCGCTGTGCATCTGCCCCGAGAACCCGATCGCCACCACCTCACCCCGGGCGGTCGGGTGAGAGACAACGCACGCGGCGTCGACCTGGCCTATGCCTGCGCCGGCCAGCACGCGGCGCACTGCATGGCCGACCGCCTGTAGCCAGGTGTCCGGGTCCTGTTCGGCCGCGCCAAGCGCAGGGCTGTCCGGCGCGTATTCCTGCAGCGCCTGGGCAACAACCCGGCCATTCAGGTCGACCAGGACACATTTGAGGCCGGACGTGCCAACGTCGATCCCCAACAGATACGGTTCGCTTCCAGACACAGCTATATTCTCCGCCTCGCGCACTGTGCGCCGCGCGCCCTGCGCCGCGGTCCGCTCCATTCCGCTCGCGCTATTAGCGCGGCGCCCCGAGCGCCGCGTTCATGTCCCGTCCAGGTAGGCTTCCAGTATGGCCAGGCCTTCCGGAAAGTCACGTCGCCCCAGCCCCAGGCGAAAATAGTTGTCGCCAAACTCGAAAACCTCGCCGGGCAACAACATGACGCTCTTGCGCTCCAGCAAACCCTCGCAGAGGGCCGCAACAGATAGATCGCTTAGCAGCCGCGGCAAGCACACCGGCCCGGCCTGCGGCCGCAACCAGGTGAAGCGATCCTGCTGACGAACAAAGAACTCATCCGCTAGGTGCAGGTTGGCTCGGATGATACCCAGGTTGCGGGCGATGATCCGCTCGCCCGCCCGCAGCGCCATGATCCCCAGGATTTCGCTGGGCGCGCTTCCGCAGATTGTCGTGTAATCCTTGAACACCGCACAGCTTGCGAGCAGCTCACGGTCCGCCGTCGCCAGCCAGCCGAGGCGCAGCCCCGGCAGCGAGAAAGTCTTGGAGAGGCCCGACAGGGAGACACCGCGCTCGTAGAGGTCACAAACCGCCGGCAGGCGCCGCTCGGGAGCGTATTCCAGCCACCGGTACATTTCGTCAGAAAAGATATAAACGCCACGCCGGCGCGCGAGGTCAAGGATCGCGTCGAGCGTGGCCCGCTCGGGCAGGAACCCTGTCGGATTGTGCGGGAAATTGATGACGATCAGCCGGGTGTCATCGGACAGGCTATCGGCGAGCAGGCCGAGGTCGAGCTCCCAGCGCTCCCCATTCTGAGACAGGGGCCAGCGGGTCAGCCGGCAGCCCAACGACCCGGCGATCTCATGCAGTGATTGGTAGGCGGGAAAGGTCGCGATCACGTGATCGCCCGGTCGCAGCAGACAGTTCATGGCGATGAAAATCGCCTCTTCCGGTAATGCGACCAGCACATCGCACGGGTCGATCGAAGAGTAGGTGCCAGCGATCGCCTCGCGCAGCAGCGGGTGACCCTGGCTATCGGTGTAGGCCAGCTTCAACTCCTGCCACCGCGCCAGGCTCTGCGTGTCGGCCAGCGCCAACAGTTCCTGTAACGTGAGGCTCTCCGGGTCCGAGGCGCTGAGCAGATGTTCGACCGCGAACTCGTACTTTGCGAAATACCGTTCTAGAACGAATGGTCTGAATTGCACTCGGCATCCCCTGGCCCACCTGCTTTCAGGCGGGCGTGAACCAGGCGACGGGGTCATCGCCGATGCGCGCCTGGGCCAGCTTCCCACCGGCAAGCAGGCGGGCCGCCAATGCCCGCGTCTGTCCCAGGTCCCAGCGGAAGAAGCCCGCCGCCTCGCGCTCCGTGCATATCACCGTATTGGCAACGTACTGCAGCAGTAGAGCCTCCCTGGCATCCTCCACCGACGGCAATCCGGTCAGAAGCCCCGCCGGCACGCGCCGTTCAACCAGGTCCCAGTAGTGCAGACTCCAACCCTCCAGGTTGCCACCCGACACCATAATCCAGAAGCTTGCCTGCAGGCCGATCAGCGCTGCCTCAAAAGAGGCGCGTTTGCCGCCGAAGCTCCGTTTCATCTCTGCCCACAGAACACGCGAGTCGATCGGGCCACGCTCGACAATCGCTTGCAGCACCGCCCATTCCAGTTGGCCGAGCAGGCCATCAGCATAGTCGTCCGCCGCGTCGGTCATCCGGCCGTAGATGGCATAAAAGGCGGGAAACAGCCGCCAACTGATGAAAAACCCACGCCCGCGCAGAAACTTGCCGTAGGCGCAGCGGCGCTCCGCCGGCAGCACTTCCTTCCAACGCCAGGCCCCCTCCCACTCGCCCGCGTCCGCATCCGACAGGCTGGGAATGTTCAGGCCGGCCAGGCGGAACAAGGGCGCAAAGCCGAGCCGGTCCACATAGCGTACCGCCTCGTCGTCGTTACGGACCTTGTGCCCCTCCAGGGTGCGCACGGCGGCCCGCTGCGCCGCAACAGAGTCATTATCCAGGATGAGGGTCATAGGGCTTACGCCAGCGCGTCCATGCAAGATTCAACTCCGCAGACTGGCTTGGATCACCCCTCGTTTGCCGTTGACCAGCCAATCCGGGTCCTGAGTACTCAGCCGCTCGGCCTCGCCGGCCCGCAGACCCAGTATGATCTCAGATTTGAGGGTGCGCAGGGCCAGGAGGGGCGCCCGGAAATATACCGACGCGGCGGAAAAGGGCGTCATGGCGGACCAATGTGCGTCGCCAAACAGCCGCCGGTAGTTGGCATCCACCTTGACGACGACCAGGCCGGCCGCGGCCAGCTCGGTCTGCAGGTCGGCAGGCAACTGAAAATAGAACAGGCTGGTCGTGTAGAACCAGTGTGTGCGCAAATGCAGGCGCCCGGTCTCGAGATGGGCAATCAGCCTGGCTGCTAGCTCGGCGCCGTGCCTGGGGCCTGCAGCCAGCGCGCCCAAAGCCTCCTGCACGTCGCCGGGCAGGGCGTCTGAAACGAAGAATGGCTGTTGCTTCAAGTGCAACACGACCTGGGCGGCCAGGCCAGACCCGAGCAGGAAATCGGCCAGGGCCAGGTCCATGGCCAACTCGGTGCCTGCGTTATCGTTGACGACGATCACTTTATCAGCAGGCCGGCGCCGGAGCAGGCGCCAGACCTGCTCCGTATCGTCAACCAGCAAGTTAGCGCTTGCGCCATGCGCGATCCCCAGGCCGGCAACCGACCGGTAGCTCAGGTCAACCCGGTTGCCCCACAGGCTCGCCCGCACCAGGGCCGCAAAACGCGCGTTGCCCTCCGCCGGGAGTGCGCTCATTAACTCCTCGACCGCGCGCGGCGCCCCCGCGGGCTGCCACTCGTCGCTCTTCATGGCAGAAAAGGGGTCGAAGCCCTGCCCTGCGCCGGCCTGGAAATACCGGGTTGCTTCGAGCAGGCGGCGGTAGAAGTAGGCCTCAGCCCAATACCAGGGCACGTCAAGCCAGCTACGCCCTTCGAAAGGGGCTGAGACTGCCCGCCAAAATCCCACATCCGGCGCAACCTCTCTCAATTGGCGGATGCGGCCGTCCCTGATCTCGGTCCGCAGGTCCAGAAGGTTCTCCCTGATGTCTGGCGGAAAATGGTTGTGTCCCAGCGTTTCGTCAACAATATGCGGAATTCGCATCTGAAACGTGTGTTGCGCAAACGAGCCGGGCTCCGAGGTCAGCAGGGGAGGCGGCAAAGCGGTCGGATCTATCTGCAGACTGGGAATTTCGTAATCGCTCAACCGCGCGGGCCTCCACCTTCTACTGGTAAATGATCAGGTTGGGCGTCTCTTCAATGTAGTCCGTGCCCGGGTTCTCGTCCAGGCCCAGCGCCTGGCGCTCGGTCATCAGCGGCGCGTCCCAACCGTAGAACAGCTTGTAGCCGGCGAACGGCACGTTCTCATTGATAAAGCCATTATACTTGGTGACCTTGGTCGGCGGGTCGCCGAAGCCGTCGGCGCAGACCGTCAGATCAACCCCCTTGTAGCGGTAAAGGTCTTGTTTGTCGGCGATCATCCAGGGCAGGAACTGGTGCACAATCAGGATCCGATGACCGCTGATGCCATTCTCTGCCATGTAGGTGCTCATCGCCGCCTGCACCGCGTTGATTTGCGCCGCCGTCACAGTGCCGGGCGGCTGCCCTGGCACGGTCTGGCCCGGCGTGCTCATCGCAAATTCGGGATCGATCGCCAGTTGGACATTGCCGTCCTTGAGCCAGCGGAACGCCGGCTGAATGGATGCCAGGGGCGTGAGCGCGCCGATCTGCACGTCGAGGATCACCCCAAACTTTTCCATCTGAGCCCGGTCGATGTAGGCTTTCGTCTCATCGTCGGTCATGTAGCTGAGATAAGTGCCGTCGTCCGAGTAAGCCATCGCCATGCCATAGATCAGGTGGAAGGCCGGCATAACCCCAATTTGCGGCCCATTGGCCTGGTCGTACGCCTCTGCCTGCTTGCGCAATCTGAGCACAAGCTCTTCGATGCTGTATTCGCCCAAGATTCCCAGAAGCGGTACCTTCGGGCGGCCGTAGAAGGTCACCCAGGTCAGGTTATGATACGGAGAATCTTGCGGCGCCATCTGCGCGGCGAAGCTCAGCCGGTCGTAAACGGAGGGACGCTTTCCGTCGCTCGCCAATTGCTCAGCCGGTGCAACCGGCTCGGTGCTCCCCACATTCTCCGCCGGCGCGTTCGCAACCGCCGGGGGGTCAGCGGCAGTCTCGTTACCGGCTACGCCGCCCGGGATAGTGAGCCGTTGGCCAAGGGTAAGGGCATCCGGATCCGCCAGGTGATTGACCTGAACGAGATCGGCCACGCTGATTCCGAAACGCTGGGCGATGTTCGTAAGAATATCACCGGTCTGCACTGTGTAATAGGCCGGCGGACGACTCGTCCCCGCTCCCGCCTGCCCGCCGGCGCTTGCCGCAGCTGGGTCGGCGGTTTTCAATATTACCGGCAGCGGCTTGCCGCTCCCCCCACCCGCAGCCGGCGTAGGAGAATTCCGAGGACCACAGCCCGACAGCATACAGGCGCAGGCCAGCAAAATCGAGAGCGCGGGGAATCTTCGCATACTTCTCGTTCCTAACCAACGGGCGACCTGTCAGGCCCCTGGCGAGACACGCGTTCGCCGGCCTGACAGGTCTCTGCTAAAGCCGCCTAATAGTAGCTAATACTGTAGATCGCTCCCGCCAGCGTGACATGCTTTTGGAGGCTGGCTTCAACCTGGCGCCGGATCGTGTCAGGGATGCAGATCGCTTCCAACCCTTTGCCGTCACCTGGCTGACCGGAGTCTAGCGAGCCTGGGTCCGCCCAATGGAGTCCTCCATCCAGCTCGCTGAACGCCCCAATTGGAAAAGGCTCCTCGCCGACAAAAAACGATACTGCGGTGGTCGCGCCGCGGTCGACAAACACCACGTGCGCTTCAGGCTGAACGGCCTTGGGGTTGAAGGTCACCTGCCACGGCCATTCTTTTGGGTCAAAATCCACGTGATCCTGGTAAGCGATGGCATCAACCAGCTCGCGTTTCTTGAGGTACACGTTCTTCATAATCCGCTACACCTCCTTCCGACCTGGCAGCGTTGCCTCGGACCAGTATAGCGGGCAGAAGCACTGCCGTGTGTTAGTTCAGTTACCCAGTGATAAACGGAATAAAGCACAGGTTACGATATACCTTTTCTTGGGAGACTATCGTAACGCAAGTCGGGAAAGTTTGCAACACGCGCGCGAGCCGCACGAAACGCCGTTGCAGCGGTCGCTACTCGACGAGGGTTTGCGAGTTGTTGAACAGAAGGCCATTCTGAAGGTAGTGGATCAGCAGGATGGAGAGCACCGCGATGTATGTGTAGGTCTCGTCGGCCCCCGGATAACCGGCATGCAGGTCCGGCCAGATCAGACGGGCGCCCACGTAAATGAGCCCCGAAATCGGCAGCATGGCCATGCACACCAGGTAAAAGGCCGTCCAACCGTTGCCGCGGTCGATACGCCGGAGATAATCCAGAGTCGCATGCAGCATGCCGCGGGAATGGCGGGCCGCCGCGAAGGCCGGCCACTGCAGGTGAGGTCCCAGCGACGACTGTGCAGCCACGGCTGAGCGGTCGCTTGTCGGGTCTGAGGACGTATCGATCCGGCAACGCTGGTCATGAAACCCTCCCTCTCGTGCCATCAAGCTTAAAACTTGAGCATTCATATCCGCATCATTCAATAGCCGGGCGGCTTGGGGAACGGTCCTGTGATCACCGCCAGGCTCGCCGCCACTGATGGCAGATCCATGTCGTGCCAGCGCCTGCCCACTGCCTGCATGCCGATCGGCAGCCCATCCGCTGTCTGCGCCAGCGGCATGGTTACCACGGGGTTGCCGGTCAGGCTCAATACGGTGATAAAGCACACCTTGCGGCGCCAGTAAGACACCTGCGAACCGTCTATCTCCATCGGCTCGCCCGGGCGCTGTATGGAAGGACGCCGGTGAGTGAAAGCCGGCCCGGCGGTAACGGCGCAGATCCACGCATCCCAGTCAGTCAGGAAACGGTCGAGGGCGCCGATCAACAGATCTCGCTGTGTCAGGGCCGCGGCGTAGGCGCGCATATCCATGCTCAGCCCACGCATCATCGCCCGTTGCGTCGGTTCGTCGCCGAACATCAAGGCGCTGGCCAGTGGCGCGCCCTTGCACAGGTACTGCGGGATATCGAGGTGCAGCTCGGCGCCCAGCAATCCAGCATAAGCCTGCCAAGCGAGCCCGAAGTCGAAGTCGGGTGGGTTGCAGCGCTCGACCCGGCAGCCGAGGGGCTTCAGCAGCCCGGCCAACTTTGCCAGGGGGTCCCGCGTATCACTCGACACGGCAACGTCGAAATCGTCGCTCTAGGCGATCCGTAGATCGCGCAGGCTACGTTCGACGGGCTGGCCCAGGCATACCGGCGGCACCTCCCAGTCGCGCCCGTTTGGCCCGGCCACGATCGCCAGGCTCAGCGCGAGGTCCTCGACGGAACGTGCAAGCGGACCGGCCACCAGCATCTGGCGAGTGCGTCTCGGTTTGCCGGGCAAGCTCACAATATGGCCCGAGATGGGCACCAAGTTGTCGGTTGGCATGAGGCCCAGTATACCGCAAGAGTAGGCCGGGATGCGAATCGATCCACCCAGATCGCTGCCCATTTCGAGCGGCGACATGCCGGAGGCGACCGCGGCCGCACCGCCACCGGTGCTGCCCCCGGGCGTGCGCTCGAGATCCCACGGGTTGTTCGTGCGTCCGAAGATTGGGCTCACGGTCTGGATGTCCATCGATTGCCGGGGAACGTTGGTCTTGCCCAGGATGATCGCCCCCGCCTGGCGCAGACGGGCCACCGCGCTGGCGTCCTGCTCCAGCACATAGTCGATCAGTCGATGGTAGCTGCTGGTAGTACGCAACCCGGCCGTCTCGAAGGAGTCCTTGATCGTCACGGGCACCCCGTGCAGTGGTCCCCACACCTCGCCGCGCCCCAGGGCATCATCGGCCTGCTGGGCGCGCTGCCAGGCCCTCTCTTCGTCAAGGGTCACTATGGCATTTACGCTTGGGTTATAGCGCTTGATCTGGCGCAAGTGCGCTTCCAAGACCTCGCGGCTCGAAAGCCGGCGCTCCCGGATGGCGCGCGCCAGTTCGTGGGCCGGCATAAACACGATCTCATTCATGTCTCGCCCTCATGCCAACCTTTCCTCCTGCCGGCTTCCGGCTGGGGCCGGTTCCTTGCCTGGCGCCGGCGTAAGGTAGCGCTGCCGGTAGTACAAGCTCGCCAAAAGCAGAACGAATTGGGCCAGCGTGCTGAACACCGCGCGGAACTGATCGAAATAAAACACCAGCAGGTTGACAGTCATCAGGGAGAGGAGCAACCCGTAATAGGCAAAGCGGAAGCCGCGCCGGTCCTGACCGATGAGGAAAAAGCGCGCCGCGACAAGCAAAGCCACCCCGACCACCCATTCGAGGACCACTCGAACCACCAGCCAGGCCACGCCACCGGTGCTGGCGCTCACGCCGCCCAGGACCAGCAATGCGCTCAGCGGCCCGAGCGAGGTCCTGAAGAAAGCCGTCACCACCCATTGAAGCAGGTTAACAATCGCTACCAGGCCAAGCGCGCCCAGCCCGGCGACCAGCAAGTAGCGGAACAGGCGCCGCCTGATGTGACGCTCTTGCCAGGTTTCGAGGCGCTGCCAGAGTCGCTCCCAGAACCCGGCCTCATCACGGGTGGCCGTGACCGCGGCGGAGCGCACAAAGGTGAGCAATACGCCGGCCAGTTGCACCAACTCCGGGTCTGCCGAGCCGCGGGTCACGCTGGCCAGTTGTCCTTCCACCTCGGCCCGCTCATGCATAGATAGGTCGTGGTCGAGCACTTCTTCCAGGCCATCCAGCGCATGGTACAGCTCAGTCCGCGCGTCGCTGGCCGGCAGGCGGCGTACCTCGAAGTACAGGAGAACCGTGAGCAGGAAAAAGCCGTAGATAATCGGCGCGGCGGGCGGATAGAAGTAATCGTAGTTGCGTGTAATGAACTTCCCGACTTCGTCTATGAACAGACCGGCGCCCACCACGCTCAGCACACCCGACACGGCATAGACCCAACGGTTTGCGAGGATCAGTGGCAAGAGCGAGGCGATGAACAAAAGCAATCCGCCCCAGAGAACGTGCGCGATGTGGAGCGTGCTGTTGCCCAGTTGCGGATAGCCTGTCAAGGCCAGGAACAGGCGCACAAGAATGACGGTCGCCGCAAAGCTGAGCAGGCTTAAGCGGAGATAGTGGGCCGCCCCGGCGCGCTTGACCGGAGCAGGGACACGACTGAACAAAGTGTTCACAAATTCCTCACAACCGGTTCACTAGTCACACTTTATGACGCACCGCGTCATAAAGTACTTATATCACACTTCGTGCCGCCTGGCAAGGGGTTTGCCAACCTCGTGCCAACCTCGCTTTAAGAATTGCTGTCGCCCTTGACGACCACCGTCGGCGGCTTCTGCGTCTCCTCGTCGCCCGCCTGCAGCGCCTCTTCGACCGCGCCGCTCTCGACCGCGGCGTGGGTCTCGGCGCGGGTGTCAGCCTTTACCACAACCGTCGGGCTCTCCGCTTTCTCCTCCCGCCCGAACAACGTTTCCAGCTTGCCCGGTGGGGCCGCATCGGCTTCCTTCTCGGCTGCGATGCCCGCTAGCGCTGCCGGCGCAATCCATCCCTGCGCGGCGGCGTGCTCGGCCATGGGCGAGGTGTTCTCGGCGAGGATCAAGGTGCTCCCGGCGGCTACCACTTCTTGAGCCAGTGCCTTGATAGCTTCGGGGCGTTGCGGGTCGCGGCTGACATTACGGATGTGAACAGCCAGTACCCGCTGAGGTTGGGCAATCACCACTTCCTCGTAGATCTCAGGGTCCGCTTGCCCGCTGTCACCCAGCAGGATGAACGGCAAAGCCGAGTAAAGCTCAAGGATCTTGCTGATTGCGGCCAATTTGTACTTCCGCAGATCAGTGGGCAGAATCTCATCCTGCGTCAGGCCCCAATCACGCAAAAAAAGCACCGGACCGACCGGTATTTCGCGCAGATTGAAGAAATCCGACAGCAAGTCGAATATGTTCCAGGGGCTGGCGGAAACATAAAACAACAGGTTCAGCTCGTGGCCGCCCGCACCGTAGAAGAGAGCCCGGTAAAAGGCGGCTACGCCCTTGAACGGCAGGCGCGTACGCGCGTTGCCGAGAAACACATTGCGCGCCATGCGCAGCAGGCTGGTGGCATCGGTGTGTATCACCGTGTCATCAATATCGCTGATGACTACAAAGCGGGCGCTGGGCAACGGCACGAGGACCTGTCCGGTCGCAACCACGGGTCCTTGCCTCTCCCGTTGCGGCGCAAGCAATTCCAAGCGGACCGGCTGCCAGAGGCCATCCGGGGTCAATGGCCGGCGCGGCTCGAGGTAGACCTCGAAGAACCCCTCTTCGTCGGCCACCGCCTCTTCTTGCGCACCGGCGGCGCTGACCCGCACTCGTGCCCCCGGCACCTCGTTGGTCTCCAGGCGCCGGTACATGTTAGCCAGGTTCTGCCAGATCGTGTCATTGTCCGCGGCGGATGCGACGGGCTTGTCCTCCAGCACGCGCCCCTTCATGTACAACCTAGCGGGCGTGCCGTAGCCCCGATAAGGCACGATCATAAGTGGCTTGCCGGCGTGAAACCGTTCGGCCAGCCGGTACTTTAGCGTGTCGAAATTCGTTTCGAGGCCATAGGCCAGGTGAGTCAGGGCTTCTTGCCAGGTCACCGGTCGCTCCTGCAACGCGCGATCTGCCATCAACGACGGAGGACGAGGTAGAACGGAGCCTGGCACGGAGGACGCGGGCCTCGCCGACCGCCTGGCATTCAAGCGTCATCATTTCGCAGACTCGACACGGTTTCCGCAGTCGGCGTTACAGGCGGGGCCTTTTTTCCCCTTTTCACCCCAAGCCGGCCTCCTGCATCTGCGTCTTAGCCGGCAGCGCGGCCGGCCATATTCTTGGCGCTAAGGATGGGATATGTCACTCCGCCATAGGGAAATACCAGCACATCTGCCTTGCCTGGGAAAACCCCGCGTGCGATGGCCAGGGCTTCCTCCGGTGTGGCGGCAAACTCCACAAATGGCAAGTTGGCCTGCACTCCCGCAGGAATCGTCGGCGCATACATCACCAACCGGCCCAGGCGCATCGCCTGCAGCGCAAAGTAGAGGAAGAAGCGATCTTCCTCGCCCATGCCCTGCAATTTCAGCCTGGGCACAAGCCGCACCAGGACGGGCGCCAATCGCTTGAGGGCGCGGCGGCCCAGGGGCAACTTCCGGTTGGCCAGCCCGAAGACCCCCACCCCCTCCTCGGCACGCACCAGCGTGATCAACACCCCGCCCGGCCGCATGGCCCGGATCGTGTTGGCCAGCGCCTTGACGCCTTGACGCAGGTCCTGGTCCATGGGATGGGAATCGGTGATCACGATGTCAGCCTGGGCCGGCACCGGGACGCCATATAGACCCGCACTGACCTGCACACCCGCGCGATGCGTCGCGACCGGCGCGCCGCAGACCACGCTCACAACCTGGACTGCGCTGTTCAGCACCGCATTCACCGCAAAAACGGGCCGCTTGAACAACTGGCCCGCCTCCTCGAGGTCCAGCCGCATGGGGTTCTGCTCGATCGGCTGGCCGACCATGTTGAACGTGCTCGGGGTACAATTGAGGCTGTGGTTATGGGCGATCGTCTCCCGGCCGGCAACGCCGGGCACCAGGTTCTTGTATCCGCCGCCAAAGCTGGCGATGATGTGCGGCTCGATGCAGCCGACCAGAATCACCAGGTCGGCTCCGGCCACCGTCTTGTTGATGTAGACCTGCGTGCCTCGACT
>Ga0209746_1000626_pt1 | contig 17900 bp, 19 predicted proteins | sample BarGraNGADG00211_3_FD_184496 | JGI IMG/M metagenome (GOLD analysis project Ga0209746, IMG submission 184496) | Arctic peat soil microbial communities from Barrow, Alaska - Barrow Graham LP Ref core NGADG0011-211 (SPAdes) (version 2) | ecosystem: Environmental > Terrestrial > Soil > Wetlands >... | reverse complement strand
TGCGTAGTTTTGACAAGGAGATATCGATTATGATGATCGCTGCGATACTGCAACGGTTTCGTGACAGTCCCATTATTGGCATGCCGCAGTCTGGGATCGGAAGTTATAATCATAGGCGAATGCCTAAAGACAATGAGATTGACACTATCAAGCCTTTTGTCGAATTAATTCCGCATCTCCGGGCATGCGATAGACGTTCACCTGCTTACTTCGTCCATCAGGGATGTAAGTATTTCGTTGAGGTTTTCCCTGAGCGGGAAGCCCAGTTTCCTGACGACTTGGAAATTACTTTTTCAGGGATTTGAATATGTTCACAAGTCATGATCATACCTCATAACCGACCGACATTTGGCTTTAAAGATAGCTCTGCGGCGAAACGAGTTCTCGAATCGGGATGGGTTGCACAGGGGAAGGATGTTGCTGCCTTCGAGGATGAATTCTATGCCTTCTTAGGATTACCCGCAGGACATATTATTGCAGGTCATTAGAGCTTTATTTTGAGGTAATATATGGTAGATTGTATTTTAATATATCCCCGGCCAACGGAAGATAGTCCTAAAAAGCAGCCAGCATTAAGTATTTTCTTCCCTGGAGCAATGTTGGAACAGGCAGGCTTCAATGTGGAATACATTGATGAGCGTTTTGACAGTCAAAAGCGCATTGAGGAACTTGCCGATATGGCTCCGCTGTCAGTTGGCGTCTCTGCTATGACGGGGTTTCAACTGCTTGAGGCAAAGCGAATTTTAACGAAGGTAAAAGAAATCAATCCGGGTATTAAGACTATTATGGGCGGTGTCCATCCTTCTCTTCTGCCTGTAAAAACAATAAGTGAAAAGTTTGTGGATTTTGTTGTTGTCGGAGAAGGGGAAGAAACCCTTGTTGAGCTGATTTCCTGCCTTCGAAATGGAGAAAAACTCGGTGAAATAGGTGGCTTACTATGGAAAGAAAATGGGAAGATTATTGAAAATCGATGTAGGAACTTTATCAAACCGGAGGACATCCCTTTTCCGCTGACGCCAAAAACTTTCCCTTATTTCAAACAAGCAGCGGATGCGGGTGAAATGATTTATCCCACCAGTCGCGGCTGTCCTCATCGTTGTGGCTTTTGTTATAACCTGGTTTTTAATAGGGGTAAATGGCGACCATTTCCTCTAAATAAGTGGAAACATGAAATGGATTGTTTAGTTAAAGAACTTAAGTTCAACCGTATGGAGACAGGTGATGATAACATCGGAGGTAACAAAAAACGAATCAAACAGATTGGTGAAATAATGCGCAGGCATGGTATTGTTTGGGATACGGATATCCGACCGGAATATATTGATGAAGAGTTGATTCGTATTCTCGATGAAGGAGGGTGTTCTACTTTATTTATGGGTATTGAGTCAGGTGCCGACAGGGTGCTTAGAGACATCATTTGTAAAGATTTACCCAACGGTGTTGAAAATTTGAAAAAATGCGCCCGCTTGTTGGGTAAAAGCAAAATCAAGGCGATTTACAGTTTCATGTGCAACTTGCCGACGGAGAGCCAAGAGGAGCTCTCACAAAGCATGGCACTGGCCGACTATATTGAAGATCATGACCCGAAGGCAAGGATCAGCTTTTATGTATATGCGCCCTATCCTGGAACCCGTCTTTATAAGGTGGCCCTCGAACATGGCTTCAAGGAACCGGAGTCAATGGAGGATTGGAGTAAAATAACCCTAAGTAATACTGTCAATAAAAGCGCCGAGGCGCTTTATTATATATCCGGCCTTCGTTTCAGGGGTAAGAAAGGGGACAACACCAACCGCAATTTCCCCGGTACCTTGCGTTTGATGATCTTGCCATTTGAACTGTCGGCGCGGATGCGCTGGGCTTTCAGATTTCTTTCCTTTTATTCAGTAGAAAAATTCTTTGTGAAAATACTTTTCAAATGGGCTAGCCAAAGAGTCGCTCATCAGAACATATAACCTCTTTTTTATCGCCATTAAGGCATACAATTTGGAGTGAACGAACGGAGCAATAAATGATCGTTTCCATAAATCAACCCGCATACCTGCCTTGGCTGGGTTATTTCGAGCGGATAGCCAACAGCGATCTTCACATCGTGCTTGATCATGTGCAATTTGAAAAGAATAGCTTTACAAACCGTAACAAGATACGCACCAAGGATGGATGGATGTGGTTATCCATACCGGTAAAAACAAAGGGTAGGTTTGGCGAACTTAGTATTAATGAATTGGAAATTGACAATGCCTCGCGTTGGACAAAAAAACATTGGGAGTCGATAAGATCAAATTATTCCAAGGCGAAGTATTTTAGTGAATATGCGCCGTACTTTAAGAAAATCTTTGCCGCCGAATGGCCTCGGCTTAACGACCTTATGCGTGAAATCAATGATTATTTACTAAATATATCAGGGATAAAGACCTCTCTTTTATACAGCTCCGAAATGAATGTTGAAGGAAAAAAGAATGAACTGGTCTTCAACTTATGCAAATCTGTGGGCGCCACGGTTTATTTATCAGGATCTCAGGGACGTAATTATATGGATGAATCCTTATTTGAGAAAGAAGGTATTAAGGTCATTTATCAGGATTATCATCATCCCGAGTATTCACAGGTTTATCCTGGTTTTGAACCCTACATGGCAGCCATAGATTTATTTTTAAATTGCGGCCCCGATAGCCTGAACATAATAATGAGCAATCAGGAGAAGACATGAGTACTTTGGTTGTAGCTGCGCATCCGGACGATGAAGTTTTAGGCAGTGGTGGAACAATTGCACGACTTGTACAAGAGGGGGAAGATGTTTTTATAGCCATTTTGGGCGAGGGTATAACCTCCCGCTACCCTCAGCGTAACCAAGCAGCTAAAAATACCGTTGAATCATTAAAAAATTGTAGCCAACAGGTTGCGGATTTACTTGGTGCAAAAAAGTTATTCATGTTTGATCTGCCAGATAATCGTTTTGATACGGTACCGTTGCTGGGCGTGATTAAAATCATTGAAGGGCTTATTGAAAAGGTTAAACCGAAAACCATTTATACACATCATGGTGGTGATCTAAATATGGATCATTCCATAGTGCATCGCGCTACACTTACGGCAACACGTCCGATTGCTGGATCTCCTGTCAAGAAAGTATATGCCTATGAAGTACCATCATCAACAGAATGGGCTTTTGGACAATTTGCGCCTATCTTTCATCCAAATGTTTTTGTGGATATTAGCTCTGCACTTGAGAAAAAAATACAAGCCATGCAAGTATATGAGAGTGAAGTGCGTGTTTTTCCCCACCCGCGCTCACCGGAAGCATTAAGGGCGTTGGCAAAGAGATGGGGAGCGGTTGCAGGTTTAGAGGCTGCAGAAGCATTTGAATTGATACGAGAAATAAGGTGAAGGGGTAACGTAACGAAAAAGCAATTTGAAATAGGTAATCGTATCATTGGCGAAAATCATTCTGTTTGCATCATCGCCGAGCTATCTGCCAATCATAACCAAGATTTTGACCAGGCTGTGCAGCTTGTAAAAGCAGCAAAAGAAGCTGGAGCTGAGGGTTTGTGGTTAAAGATATGAAAGCCGGCGATGTGTTTACAACGGACAACTTGCGCTGCATTCGCCCCGGGCATGGCCTCGAACCCAAGCATTATGAAAGTTTGCTCGGCAAAACCGTTCGTTGTGATGTGAAAAAAGGAACACCCATGCGTTGGGATCTGCTGTGTTGACCACCCCGATCCAGTCACAAGACTATGAGTAAGAACGATTTTCCAGGGAGTGTGCTTGATTTATGAAATTTAAACTGGATCACATTTCATATGCTGTGAGTTCAACGATGAATTTAATTTCATACTGTGATGGGATGCTGAGCTTGTTAGAAATCGCTGAACTCGTCGGTGAGCCGTTTTGGGAGCTCTATGCCATCGCCGAGAAACTTAAAAAGCATAGATTGCTGATAGAGGAAAATTGGGCAATTTGTTCATAGTTGAGTCACCATTGCAAATACTAAATGCAATTGAGGCAAAGTATTTTTTCCGAGATGCCACTAACGTCTTGGTAGTTGCCATTTGGAGCAAGGAGGGAAGCGTAAACTCTATTCAGATGGAAGAACTCATCTCTCAAGACTGTTGGACGGACATAATCAGATTTAAGTCATGTCCCAGCAGAATACTGCCATTTCGCCTATGGTCGAAACTTCGACGGCGATATAACATCAAACGCGTATTTGTCGGTGACATAGGCTCTACGTACATGCGTCTCGCATTAGCCCAACCTGGACAAGAAAACTTTTTGCTTGATGATGGTGTTGCAACCATATTTGCTCAGGATTGGTTCTTGCGAAGGGAGAGTGCTCGTGTGTCATTTTATGACACACCCTATGACTACTCGACTTTGATGAGGCATAACATAAAAGTGCCCTCATGGAAAACATGGTTCAAGAAACAAATCCATAATATGCTCGTGCCTGTAAATATCTATTCCGGCGATATTAATCTGTTCACCGCATTTGATCTGCAGCCCGTCGGCGGTCAAAAAATAATAAAAAATCGATATGAATCGCTGAAGCTCAAGAAAACAGATAAGACAATTGACTCTTCAATGGTTTGGTTTTTCGGTCACGAATTATCCGAAGACGGTGGTTTGAGTCTTGAAGAAGAAGTAGGGATATTGAAACAGATTGTTTGCTACTATGCTTCGAGAGGGATAAGGGTTCATTACCTGCCTCATCGAAAAGAAAACGTACAAAGGCTGGATTTGTTTAAAGAGAATTTAGGTATGGTAATAGAAGCTGCCCAGTGGCCTGCTGAAATTGAAACCGTATTTCGCAACCGACTGCCTGCACATATAGGTGCCTATACTTCTACAGTGCTAGTGACTTTACCACTATTGCACGATTTTGAGACTGTCACTTCTTTTCGAGTAGACGCCAAAATACCTGATGAAAACGAGGCACTTGATAAGTATCTTTCAGCGCATGTTTGCGTGGTTGATCTAAATACCGAGTCCATTTAAGGCTAAATATAGTCCTGTTTGAACACTGACCTGAGCAATGACGTCACCAATTATAATCTTTACTTACTCGCGGCCTAAGCACACCCGCCGAACGGTTGAGCTTGCAGATAGGATAGTGAGGTCACGAAATATTTGAGTACCCATGGCTATACTATATATGCAAAAACCTTAAATATGGTGTTTTACAAGCGGAGCTCTTAAAATGAACAAAGTCCTAATCACCAGCGGTGCAGGATTCCTCGATTCGCAATTATGCGAACTGTTGCTCAACGACTGTCACGAGATCATATGATCGCGCCCATCGTTCTCTTTGTCTTCGCTCGACCCGAGCACACCCGTCGAACTTTAGAAGCGCTTGTTGTCAACCGGCTGGCTGATCAAAGCGATCTGATTGTTTATGCCGATGCAGCACACAGCCCGACAGAAGAGGCGCTGGTTAATGAAGTGCGCGCTTTGGTGCATGGAGCCCAAGGTTTTCGCACGGTTTCAGTCATCGAACGAGAGATCAACTATGGCTTGGTGCGCAACATCATCGAGGGCGTGACGGCGGTTTGCAGGAAGTATGGGCGGGTGATTGTGCTGGAAGACGACATGGTGACATCCTCGTATTTCCTAACCTACATGAACGAGGCGCTTGATCGATATGCCGACGATCATCGCGTTGCGAGCATTCATGGCTGGTGCTTTCCAACAGAACGGTGTCTTCCAGAAGCCTTTTTTTTGCCGGGCGCGGAATGTTGGGGTTGGGCCACATGGCGGCGGGGTTGGGCGCTCTTCAAGTCGGATAGTGAGTATTTGCTGAGCGAGCTCAAACGCCGGCAGATGACACGAGCATTTGATCTGAACGGTGCCTATCCTTTTACTCGCATGCTTGAGGATCAGATCCAGGGCAGGAACGACTCATGGGCAGCAAGGTGGCGCGCTTCCGTCTTCTTAGAGGGCAAGCTTAGCCTTCATCCTGGACGTACCTTGGTTTACAACATCGGCAATGACGCGAGTGGTATGCACTGTCGTAAGACGTCCGATTTTGATAGCCCGTTAAGCAACACTCCTATCGATCTTAGTCAAGTAACAGTAGAACCGTCAGAGGTGGGATTAATCGCCTATGAGGGTTTTTTTCGACAAACATCCACATTCTGGAACCGTCTGAGGTGGAAGGTATTTAGGAATGCAGAGTAAAGTCATTAGGAATATCGTAAAAGACTTGCTGCCCCCCGCAGTTTTACGTTTGGCGCGCAAGATACTTTTCAGGGAAAGCCAGATTCGCTTCAAAGGCCATTTTGCCACTTGGGAAGAAGCCTGTGCTCATTGCACGGGGTACGATTACCCGCAAATTCTCGCAAAAGTGTTGGATTCGACCCTAAAGGTCAAACGTGGCGATGCCGTCTATGAACGGGACTCCGTGCTTTTTGACCGGATCGAATACGCTTGGCCTGTGCTGGCAGGTCTGATGTTGGCTGCCACCCACCACGGTGGTAGGCTGAACGTGCTGGATTTTGGTGGGTCGTTGGGTAGCAGTTACTTCCAGAATCGCAATTTTTTGCAAACGCTGCCAGAGGTGCGCTGGAACGTGGTGGAGCAAGTGCATTATGTTGAGGCGGGGCAGGCGAATATTCAAGACAATCAGCTTAAGTTTTACAGTACCATAGAGGACTGCTTGAGCGAGAATCAGCCCAACGTTGTCTTGCTGTCAGGTGTTCTTCAGTGTCTACCTAACACATTCGAAATCGTTGGGGCGTTATCTACAATAGGTGCAGAAGTGATCATTTTGGATCGAACAGTAGTTAATAAAGGGGCATATGATCGAATCTATATTCAATATGTCCCAGAAGAAATTTATAAAGCGAGTTACCCGTGTCGCTCAATTTCCGAAGGGAAACTCATTAGGTCATTCGGGCCAGACTATAAGTTGTGGGTTTCATTCCCCAGTCTACAATTTCAGGCTTTGTCAAAAATCGGCTCTGATTTTGCAGGCTACATATTTGTTAAATGTTGAAATGAAAACGATTCTACAAAAAGTATTCAGACATTCGGAGCTGGAATCAAAACCACCCGTTCTCGTTGACGTTGGCGCATCTTGTCGTCGGCCCGCTCAGTGGAAGCTCATTTCTCCTTACTCTATTTGTGTTGCCTTCGATGCCGATACACGGGATTTCTCAGTCTCTGAGTCCTGCGGCAAAGATTACAAAAAACTTTATTCTTTGAATCGGCTGGCCGCGGAGAAGTCCGCTAATGATGTCGAGTTTTTCTTGACTAGATCTCCTTACTGCTCTAGCTCGCTTCCCCCGGATATCACGGCCCTAAAACCATGGGCCTTTAGGCATTTGTTCGATGTCGTAAAAGTGGTGAAGATGCCGGCTGTCGATCTCACAAGTGCGCTTACCGAGATCGCTGTTGATTACATTGACTGGTATAAGACCGATTCGCAGGGCACCGATCTTCGTATTTTCAGAGCGCTTCCAAAGGATACAATTGAGAAAGTAATTGTGGCCGATTTTGAGCCTGGAATTATCGACGCCTATGTTGGTGAGGATAAGCTTCATTCAATAATGACTTATATGGATAAAAGGCCATTCTGGATCAGCCATATGCAAATAAAAGGTTCACAGAGGATTGACCAGGAGGACTTGGCATCCCTTAATGCTTTGCAGCGCAGAAGTATTGATTCATTTCTGAAAATGGCCCCCGGTTGGTGTGAGATTTCCTATCTCAATAAGTTTGAAAAAGACGAATTGGGCCTGCGTGAATACTTGTTGGGGTGGGTTTTTTCTAGCATCAAAGGCGAGCATGGGTTTGCATTGCATATTGCCAAGACTGGTGGAATTAAATTTCAAGATTCATTGTTTGTTGATTTGAGCGCTTTTTCTCGAAAATTGCTATCAACGGGCTACATAAAATTTTGTGCTAATACAATTAAGAGAATAGCCAGCATGGCTCTTTTTGAAGCAAAGTGAGCTTATATAAAGATAAGCAAGTTCTCATCACCGGCGGCCTTGGCTTTATTGGCTCCAACCTCGCGCGCATCTTGGTGGCGCAGGGCTCGGCTGTCACACTTGTTGACAGCCTGATCCCGGAATACGGTGGCAATCTGTTCAACATTAATGACATTCGCGACAAAGTTACGGTAAATATGTGTGACGTGCGCGATCAGCTTGCCATGGCCGATCTGCTGCCGGGCAAGGAATATCTGTTTAACCTAGCCGTGCAGACCAGCCAAATGGATTCGATGGTCGATCCGCAGACCGATTTGGCCATCAACGCCACGGCGCAGTTATCAATTCTAGAAGCATGTCGCAAGGTAAACCCAGGCATCAAGATTGTGTTTGCCAGCACACGCCAGTTGTACGGCAAGCCTGATTACCTGCCGGTGGATGAAAAGCACCCCATCCGGCCGGTGGACGTCAATGGCATCAACAAGCTGGCTGGCGAGTGGTATCACCTGCTTTACAACAATGTGTACGGCATTCGCGCTTGCGCCTTACGCCTGACCAACACCTATGGTCCCGGCATGCGGGTGAAGGATGCGCGGCAAACCTTTTTGGGGATATGGATACGTCGATTACTCGAGGGCCGACCTATCCAGGTGTTTGGTGATGGGCTGCAATTGCGTGACTTCAATTATGTGGATGACTGCATCGATGCCCTGCTGCGGGCCGGCGCCAGTGATGCGGCCAACGGCAAGGTCTACAACCTGGGCAGCACCGAAGTGCTTAGCCTGAAGTCGCTGGCGGAAATGATGGTCGATCTTCATGGTAAGGGCGCTTACGAATTGGTTCCTTTCCCGTCGGAGAACAAGGCCATCGATATTGGCGACTATTACAGCGATTTTTCACTTATTACCCGTGAGTTTGGCTGGCAACCGAAAATCGGTTTACGCGATGGTCTGCAAAGGACTATGGCCTACTACCGGGAACATTACCGCCATTATTGGGACACTTCAACATGATTCTGATGAACGATTTCAAGGCCGAGCCTCCTGAGTTGCGCGAAGCCATGCTGACAGCAACCCGGCGCGTGCTGGAATCCGGCTGGTATGTGCTGGGTAATGAGGTTACTGCCTTTGAAAAGAAATGGGCGGCAGTCTGTGGAGTTGCGTATGGCGTTGGCGTCGGCAATGGCATGGATGCCATCGAGATAGCACTTCGTGCGCTTGACATTGGCCCGGGCAATGAGGTGATCACCACGCCGATGACGGCGTTTGCCACCGTACTGGCCATTCTTCGTGCCGGCGCCACCCCTGTACTGGCGGATATCGACTTGCAAACCGCATTGCTGGACATTGATAGTGCGGCGCGTTGTGTCAGTCCCAGAACCAAGGCTGCGCTGCTGGTGCATCTTTACGGTCAGGTACGCGACATGGATGCGTGGTTGGCCTTTTGTGCCAATCACAAGATAACCTTGGTCGAGGATTGTGCACAGTCACATCTGGCAGCCTGGCAAGGCAAGGTGGCGGGCAGCTTCGGTACGGCGGGTGCGTACAGTTTTTACCCGACGAAGAATTTGGGGGCAGCCGGCGATGCGGGCATGCTTGTTACCCAGGATGAAGCGCTGGCAAAGCGGGCCAGTCGACTGCGCAACTATGGCCAAAGCGTGCGTTATCATCACCCTGAAGAGGGCATGAATAGCCGGCTGGATGAGATCCATGCCGCGATGTTGCTGGAAAGGTTGAAATGGCTACCGGAATTTACCGAACGACGACGCCAGATTGCCGACGCCTATCGAAAAGGTATTCAGAATCCTCTGATCAACCATTTGACGAAGCCGGAAGATCCCCTGGCGCATGTGTATCACCTTTATGTCATCACCTGCGCTCGGCGCCAGAAACTACAAGAACATTTACATCAACACAAGGTGCAATCCTTAATTCATTACCCCATGCCAGTGCATCAACAAACACCTTGTCTGAATTTGGCGCGTGACCCTAAAGGCCTGAATAACTGCGAACGTCATGCGGCAACTTGCCTCTCTTTGCCTTGCCATCCGCAGATGACGGATGACAATATCGCCACGGTGATCGCCGCCGTCAATTCATTTCGGGAGGGGGGCTGATGGAACACTACGTCACCCTGTTTGACAGTCTCTTTTTACCACAGGGGCTGGCTTTGCACCTATCCATGGAACGCCATGCGGGAGAATACACGTTGTGGATACTCTGCATGGATGGCCAGACGCATAATGTGCTCATTAGGCTGAACTTACCGCACGTGCGCCTGCTCAATCTGAGCCAATTGGAAACGGATGAACTTAAGCGGGTAAAACACGGCCGCACAAAAGCCGAATACTGCTGGACGCTCACGCCATTCGCCCCGCGTTTTGTCTTTGAAGAGGATTCTTCCGTCGCGCGAGTGACCTATATCGATGCGGATTTGTGGTTCCGCAAGAGTCCTGCGCCGATATTTCGGGAGTTTGAGACCTCAGGCAAGCATGTGCTCATCACCGATCATGCTTATGCGCCAGAGTATGATCAATCTGCCACCTCTGGGAAATACTGCGTGCAGTTTATGACTTTCGCGCGCGATGGAGGTGAAGTGGTACGCAAATGGTGGGAAGAAAGATGTATCGAGTGGTGTTTTTCGCGATTCGAAGACAATAAATTCGGCGACCAAAAATACCTTGATGATTGGCCGGAACGGTTTTCAAGCGACGTTCATGTATTGAAAGATGAGCAACTCTTGCTGGCTCCATGGAATGCTTCGCGCTTCACACATGACAAGGCCGTTCTCTATCACTTTCAAGGGTTGCGCCTCAACAGGCACAACGTGCTCTTTTCTCCTGACTATCACATCCCCAGCGTCGTAATCAAAGATATTTACGAGGAATACGTCGCAGATTTGCGATCGGCCGTACGACAGTTAGAAACCGTTCGATGGAGCATTGTCGATCAGATCGGAAGGCGAGGGACCGCGCAACGGCTAATCCTTGTCTTGAAAGAAATCAAACGACTGTGTAAGAAGGTCTGGACGAAACAGAGCGCGAATATATGAATCTATCCCGGATAATTCACAGATGAAAGTTTCAATTGCAGTGCCTTCTCTAAACTATGCCCGCTTTCTGCCAGCGTGTCTCGACAGTTGCGCTGCGCAAACGCACAGGAATATTGAAGTGCTTATTGCGGATGGTGGATCCAGCGACGGATCGATTGAAATCATCGAGCGCTACTGTGCTCAGGACGCTAGATTTCGATTCGTTAGCCGCACAGACAACGGACAAGCCGATGCGATCAATCGTGCTTTGCAGCAAGCGACTGGCGACATCGCATGCTTCCTGAACGCTGATGACCTCTATATCAGAAATGATGTCATAGCGAAGGTGGTGTCCATTTTTCAAGCGGATACCGACCTCGGCGTGTTGAGTATGGGAGGTAAGTATGTTGACGCATCCGGCAATATCATCGGCCCTGTGCGCTTGCGCTATCACCCACTAGATAGCCTGCGATGGATGCAGAGGCGCACGGCTGTCCTCCAGCCCGCAACTTTCTGGAAAGCGAGTATCTCAAAAGAACACCCATTCTGTGCGAGTTTCCACTTTGTGTTTGATGTGGAGTTCTTCTGGTATGCCTACCAACGTTATCGGTGGCGCGAGGTGCCCCTGACTGCTGCCGGATATCGGTTACACGGGGCCAATAAATCTACATCGGTTCGTGAAGACCGCATACGCGAGTTGGCAAACTTTGAGCGTATCAAGTTTGGGGAACAGTCTCTGCGGGCCAGATATTTGGAGTGTATCGCCAATGCCGTTGCACACACGGGCCAGATCGGCCGGCGGGCAATTTACATTTTCGTTAATAGCCTTTCTTTCTTGCTGTGTTATCGTCTCCCGAGTATCTGAGTCATTGGGCTAAAACGGGGTCAGTTCCTTACATTTAAGTGAGGAGAACTTTTCACAACTCATCAAATTTTTCTTCCTTGGTTCATAAATTCACCATCTCCATTTCTTCCATTCCTTGTTTAAAGATAACTCTTTCATTCCACCCTCCTCTTTTTGTTAGCGCTTATCATTTTAATCTTTTAACTGGGCTTTGAGGGGCTTTGAGACCTTTGAAAAAAGCGATTATTCCACCGGCGATCAAATTTGGAGCAAATTTTCAGAAAAATACAATAGGAAATATGAATATAAATCCCTCTTATAAAAATGATATTTCTGGTATAAATTTTCATTAACTTGCAAAAAAAATAATTTTATGAAATTTATCACATCTTTTGGGAAAACAATTATTTGGGCATGCATTGTAGTATTTTTATCGCTTTCTCCTGGGGATACCTTCCCGCATCCCTCATGGTTGATGTTTCACCATATTGATAAAATAATACATTTTATTATGTATTTTGTTTTCACTTTAGTATTAATTCATGATTGGGAACACTATAGCAAAATAAGCCTGAAGCATAGACAAATTATTTTAATCGCCGTTTTAATAGTAGTAGGCTGGAGTGGATTTTTAGAAATATTGCAATAACCCAAAAAAATAAACGGGTCTATATAGACCATGAACTGTTGATATTTTTCCATTTTGCCGGACTCAAAGAGCTGCGTCCATATCTTTTCATGGTTGGCTTGAGCGGCTACTACATTAGACCCACTGTAGCAATGAAACGCTTCATCATTGCGCCATATCTAAAAGCATTGATTATTCATGCCCCCGGAAGAATTGGTGAACGCATCAGGAAAACTGATAACTATATGTGTACTTTTAATAAAATATTTCGAACCACCCTACGGGTGATGCGCAGCATAGTATTCGGCGATTATTGCCTGTATTACAAGGGGCGCATCTGGTAATCATTCAAAATGACCAAATGTCATAATATCCTCTATCATCACGGATGTTTAAGTGTACGCATTTTATGAAAATGCGCTGGTGGTCAATATACTCACTGAAGCTCGTGATTGTTTTCTAAGATCAAAGGTTATGTAATCGTGATGGGCACCTAATACCTGGAAAGGAAAGATTAACTCTCTCCGTGCTCAAAATATCCATTGTCACTGTTGTCTTGAACAATAAGGATTACATTGAGGATTGCATTCAAAGTGTGATCAGTCAGACCTATCCCTTTGTTGAATATATCATCATGGATGGTGGATCGACGGATGGGACACTCGATGTTATAAAAAAATATCGAGAAGATATCGCAATATTTATTAGCGAGTCTGATGAGGGAATTTATGATGCGATGAACAAGGGCATAAAGGCAGCAACCGGCGATATTATTGGCATCCTTAATTCTGATGATGTTTATGCCGGTGATAATTGCCTGGCAACAGTCGCCGCTTGTTTTGCTGAAAACAATGTTGATTCCTGCTTCGCTGATTTGGTTTATGTGGACGCGGACAATATTGATAAGCAAGTCCGTTATTGGCAAGCCGGAGATTACAGCAAAAATAACTTCAAAAGAGGCTGGATGCCGCCGCATCCAACTTTTTTTGTGCGGCGCTCTGTATATGAAGAATATGGTCTATTCAATTTGAACTTTCCGCTGACTGCCGACTATGAACTGATGTTGAGGTTTCTATATAAAAATAATGTTTCAACTTCTTACATTCCCATGTGTTTGGTGAAAATGCGCAGCGGCGGAAAATGCCATCCGGGGCTTGTTAATACTTTTAATAATATGAAGGAAAATTACCGGGCATGGAAGGTGAACGGCCTGAAGGCTAATCCGCTGACCTTCCTGTTGAAGCCTCTTTCCAAAACTATTCAGTATGTAAAGTGAGAAGTTGAATATGAAAATTATGGTCACCGGTGGAAGTGGTTTTATCGGTACACGGCTTGTTACTGAGCTGTGCAATTTGGGGCATAATGTAACAATTTACGATAAAGCACCAAGCCATGCATTCCCTGATCTTGTCATACGAGGCGACGTCCGAAACCAGGTACAGTTGGCCGAAGCACTTAAGCATAATGATGCAGTGATTCATTTGGCTGCCGAACACCGTGATGACGTAACGCCACTATCGCTTTATGATGAAGTCAACATTGGTGGCGCGGAAAATTTGACGCGGGCTATGGAGCAAACTGGCTGTCGGCGGCTAATATTTACCAGTAGTGTGGCGGTCTATCCTCTAAATGCCGGCAATCCAACAGAAGAGCGTGACCCCAAGCCGTTTAATCGATATGGGCAAAGCAAATTGGGGGCAGAGAATGTTTTTAAGAAGTGGGTCGCCAGCCGTTCCGATGTAAGCATGAATATTGTGCGTCCCTGTGTCGTATTTGGAGAAAGCAATCGCGGAAATGTTTATAATTTGCTGCTTCAGATTTCTCGAGGACTTTTCATTATGGTCGGTAATGGACGTAACTACAAATCCATGGCCTACGTGGGGAATCTTGTGCTGTTCCTAATCTCACGTCTGGATGCCAAGCCAGGGTTGCACTTTTTTAATTATGCCGACAAACCTGATTTATGTACCCAAGAAATTGTTAACATAGCAAATAAGGCTTTTGGACGTGACGGACTGGTTGCACAAATCAAAATTCCATATGCATTGGGTCTATTGGGTGGTCTTTGCTTTGATGCCCTGTCCAAGGTTACCAGTAAAAAATATGCCCTTAGCGCGATTCGCATCAAAAAATTCTGTGCCGATACCACAGTATCCGCAGACCGCATCGCACAGGTTGGTTTTAAACGGCCTTATACGTTGTCTGAAGGTATCACACGAATGATCCAATCAGAATTCCTTTCTAAAGATCAGTCGGGACCATTATTCGAGGGTGCTGGTGGGTAAGGCTATTTCAAATAATAATAGAACGTAAAATTCATCGGTGCTATCGGTGCCGTTTTTGATTTTTATACCGGCAATGTAAGACGTTCCCATGCCGATGTTATCAGATCCTTTTGCCGCTCCACAAAATCCATTGATGTTCTTTATTAAAAAGGCTATATATCATTCCAGATTTCTCAATTTCGGCCACAGAGATTAAATTGCATGGTTGATATAGCGAAGCAGATCGCCATCTGGCGAGACAGTGCGAAAGAGGATTGGGACGTTGCTCGGCAGCTCGTGGATACGGGACGCACGAGGCATGGTCTTTTCTTTGCCCACCTTGCTCTTGAAAAAATACTCAAGGCGATTGTATGTAAACAGTCACAGGATCTGGCGCCCAGGCTTCATAATTTGTCCCGGCTTTCCGAACTGGCGGCTCTCACGCTGGATACCGGGAAAATGGAAGTTTTGGCTGAAATGAATGCCTTCCACATCGAAGGCCGATATCCGGAATCCCTGACGAAACCACCCACGAAGGAAGAGGCGTCGCACTACATAGCCGAAGCAGAAGGGGTTTTCCAATGGTTAATGAATCAGTCTTAAATGGCGTTCGAAAATATTTGCGCGCCTTGCAGGATCAAGGCGTTGTTGTAAAGTTCGGCATCGTATTCGGTTCACAGGTTGCCGGAAATGCGGATACCTGGAGCGACATTGATCTGCTCGTTGTCTCCCCCAGGTTTGACGATCAACGCAGCCGCGAGGATATCAACCTGCTGTGGCGACTTGCGGCGCGAACGGACAATCGCATTGAACCTATCCCGTGCGGTGAGCAGCAGTGGTTTGAAGATGACGCCAGCGCCATCATTGAAATAGCAAGACGCGAAGGAGAGACTGTAACCATCTCCTTGGATAAATAGGAACAGATACCTATTTTCAAATGTCGGTGGATGCGCTCCGATTCATCCACCCTACAAACTTTTATCTCGGCACCCTTCTTTCTTCTGAGGGTTCTCAGAGAAAGGATCACGGGAAAATTCTGATATGACCACCATTCTTTTTACGTTTATTGTCGCGTTCGTGTTTGCCCTGGTGCTCACACCCGTGGCCAAATGGCTGGGGGTGCGTTTCGGGGCCGTCGACATACCATCGGCGCGCAATGTCCATACTCAGGCAACCCCAAGAAGCGGGGGCTTTGCGATCGCGGTCTCCTTCTTTCTGACGATCATTGCCTGTGCATTCCTCATGACAGATGTCTCCAATCTCCTTTTTTGGAATGAGTCGATGGCTTTCGGCATTTTGGGCGGGATCGTCATTTTCGCCGTGGGGTTCTTCGACGATTTTCACCGGTTGGGACCGAGGATCAAGTTTCTCTTCCAGATTTTAGCGGTTTCTCTGGCCTTTTACGGAGGTATACGGATAGAAGTTGTTACTGTCGGCGGGGTGGGGCTATACTTCGGCATCTTCAGTTACTTCATCACCGTCTTCTGGTTTCTCCTGTTCATTAACGCCGTGAACCTGATCGACGGTTTGGATGGTCTGGCCGCCGGGGTGGCCTTTTTCACAAGCACCGTGATGGTGATCCTGGCCGTCAGGCAGGCCAATTATCTGGTTGCGCTGGAATTTGCCGCTCTGTCCGGGGCGCTTTTGGGCTTTCTCCGCTATAACTTCAACCCGGCCAGCGTTTTCATGGGTGACGGAGGGAGCTATTTCATTGGCTATACGCTCGCCGCGCTGGCCATCATGGGGTCGATCAAGAGCCAGGTGGGGGCTTCGCTCCTCATTCCCCTTCTGGCCCTCGGAGTGCCCATCTTCGATACGATCCTGTCGCCTCTGCGTAGGTGGGTCCGCGGCCAGCGGATGTTCCAGCCGGACAAGGGACATATCCACCACCACCTGCTCCATATGGGGGTGTCGTCGAGCCGGGCGGTCCTCATCATATACGGCATCTCCTGTGCGCTCTGCGTACTCGCGATCATCTTAATCACTCTGCGTAATGAGATGGTCAGCCTGCTTCTCGTGGTCCTGGGTGCCGGGGCGCTGATCATCGTTCGGAAACTGGGCTACCTGGAGCACTTTGCCGTCGACAAGCTCTACGGTTGGCTTAAGGATGTGTCGGATGTGGCCGGGCTCACCCATGACAGGCGGAGTTTCCTGAGCCTGGAGATCGAGATCGGCAATGCGCGGAACCTGGAAGCCCTCTGGGGCAATGTCTGCCGGGCTCTGGAGATCATGCATTTCGACCGGGGCGAGCTGCGCCTTCTGGAGAAGGAAAAAAACGATAAGGAAGGGGGGGCGCGGGGCTTTTCGAGACGCCCCCCCGCAGTGGCTTACGATGGCGCTGAGAGGCGGCGGGCCTGTGGCGGAGCCTGTGTGAGTGCGGCGGACGGCGGTCCGGGGCGCGCTCAGGGGCTAGAGGAAGGATTTAAACCCGTCCACGATTCTTCAAATCCGGGGCTCGTGTGGGTATGGGCGCGGGGACATCACCGGAGGCGGGAGGACGTCCTCAACGATGGCATGCTGCGCATCGAGATCCCCCTTGGCGCTGGGAATCCCGCTAAGGCCCGGCTCGTCTTGATTAAAAACCTCTCCCTGGAACCCATTCAGCCATTCACCTTGCGCCGGGTGGAATACCTGCGGCGCTCCGCGGCTGCCGCGATGAACAAGCTGTTTCCTTCACCATCACCGGCGGTGTCCTCTGCCACCCACCCCACCATCTAACAAAATAGAAGTATGAAGATCAAGGGAGATAACAAGACCTTTGCAAAACTCCTCTATTCGTCATTCCGGGCTCATGGCCGGGCGAATGACAAAACGGCGTCTAAATTATTATAACTTTCGCAGGGTGGAACAAGCGCAGCGGTTCCACCAACACGGTGGATGCGCTCTGCTTCATCCACCCTACAATTCGAGGAGCGAAGCGACGAGAAATCTTAATGAATCAAGATTGTTAAAGATTTCTCCCTGCGGTCGCAATGATGGGGTGACTGGCGGACTGAACCAAACGGGCATCAACGGCAACTCCTTAATGCTTAAGCCTTTCTGGGAAAACTGCTGAAGGACTAAATTATTGATTATGTTCATGGCCTTTTTGGAGAGACGGCCCCGAGATCGGGAAAAGGTGGAATGATCGGGAGAAGGCTTGTTAAAAGAAAGACCAAGGAAGTTCTTGAAAGAAATCCGGTCGTTGATCTGATTTTCCAACTCCG
>Ga0209746_1000624_pt1 | contig 17912 bp, 12 predicted proteins | sample BarGraNGADG00211_3_FD_184496 | JGI IMG/M metagenome (GOLD analysis project Ga0209746, IMG submission 184496) | Arctic peat soil microbial communities from Barrow, Alaska - Barrow Graham LP Ref core NGADG0011-211 (SPAdes) (version 2) | ecosystem: Environmental > Terrestrial > Soil > Wetlands >... | reverse complement strand
CGGCCGTGATCATCTGCGTGTGATGGCCAAGTTCTTCAGCCTCATAGACGGGATATTATATAAGCGATAAGTTACACGTTCACTAAACAAAAAATATATAGAGGCATAAGCAGAAGTCGTTTTACCGAACGCTGAAAGGCACGCGTCTGTCGTGCTACCCGAGGTTCAGTTTACTCGTGACGAGTCTAGCTCAGAACGCGACAAGAGAATGAATGCGACAGGGTTAAAAACGCGCGGTCACCTGCAAAAAAAGCCCGAAGAGCCCGCTCGTTTGAGAATGTAGTAGCCCGATTTCGAGATCTTGACGGCTAAGATCGTGCAGTGGCGCTCTTCACGCCGTAACGGTGCGCCTGCTGTCTCGCAAGTGTATAGGATAGGCCAATTATGGAAACACAGCGAATTTTGGTGACTGGGGGCGCAGGTTTCATCGGAACGAACTTGATAGCAGAGCTATACCACAGAGGACACGACGTTCACAGCGTTGATCTGTCGCACACCAGCCGAGAAGCGTACACGAGAATCGACGTGCGAAGTTACCGTCAGCTGGAAAATCTCTTTCAAAATCACGACTTTGATTACGTGTACCATCTCGCGGCCGAGTATGGCCGATGGAACGGAGAGGATTACTACGAGAATCTGTGGGCGACCAATTGCATCGGCACCAAGCACGTGTTGCGGTTGCAGGAACGCAAGGGTTTCCGCTTGATCTTCTTTTCATCAGCAGAAGTGTATGGCGACTACGCAGGCGTCATGAGTGAAGACGTCATGGAAAAAAACGCCGTGGCAGACACGTACCAGATGAACGATTATGCGATCTCAAAGTGGGCCGGTGAGCTCATGTGCATGAACTCCGCTGCGATGTTCGGCACGGAAACGGTTCGCGTCAGACCGGTAAACTGCTATGGGCCGCACGAGCACTACACCCCGTACCGCGGTTTTATACCGAAGTTCATCTATCACACACTCTTCAACATGCCGTACGTCGTGTATAAGGGGCACAAGCGGGTAATCGATTACGTCGAGGATTCGTGCAGGACGTGGGCGAACATCTGTGACAACTTCATACCGGGCGAAGTATACAACGTGGGCGGACGACCGGAGTGGGAACGTGACATCAAACAGTATTCCGATATCGTGCTCAGCGCTTTCGGAAGGGACGATTCCATCGTAACGTATAAGGAAGCGGAACCCTTCACTACAAAGACGAAGCACATGGATTTCTCAAAAGCGGCACGCGACTTGCACCACGACCCGAAGATTCCGCCAGAGGAAGGCATCGCGCGAACCGTGGACTGGATGAAGAAGTTGTACAGGTGATCGCGTCGATGGAGGACTTAAGCGCGCACTACGACGGAAAAACGATACTCGTTACCGGTGGTGCCGGGGCGATCGGCGGCAATCTCGTGCGGCGGCTCGCGGCGTTGCCGACCGAGAAGATCATCATTCTCGACGACCTGTCGTCGGCGTACGAATGGAACGTTCCAGTCGGCCCCAAGATTCAGTTCATTCGCGGAGACATCCTCGACGAGGAGAAGCTGAAGTTTGCGTTCAAGGATAGACCCGAAATCGTGTTCCACTTGGCCGCGCACTTCGCCAATCAAAACTCGATCGATAATCCCGAAACTGACCTCATGATCAACGGCATGGGAATCCTCAAGGTACTCGAATTTGCCCACCTTACTGACGTTTCCCGATTCGTGTATGCCTCATCAGGGTGTGGGGTCTATGGATTGGAATCAACCATACCGTATCAAGAACGTGACGTATCAATAAGCCTTCACACCCCCTATCAAGTCACGAAGCTCCTTGGGGAGCTGTACACCAACTACTATCATAATCTGTATGGGCTTCCCATCGTCAACACGCGCTTTTTTAACAGTTATGGTCCCGGCGAAGTGCCCGGCAAATACCGCAACGTCATCCCCAACTTCTTCTACTGGGCCATGACCGGGAAAGTCTTGCCGATTACCGGCGATGGCACCGAAACGAGGGACTGGACGTACGTCGGTGACATTGTAAATGGCCTTCTGGCGGCAGGAGTGAAAGAAGAAGCGATTGGCGAGGCTATCAACCTCGGCTCAGGCACGGAAATGCGCGTCATTGACTTAGCGCACGAGGTGAATCGCCTGACAGGCAACGATCTCGGGGTCGTGCACACTCAGAGACGGGACTGGGACGCAAAGACATGTATCATTTCGTCGATTGACAAGGCAAGACGCTTGCTTGATTATCGACCACAAACCACGTTTGACAAAGGGTTAAGGCACGTTCACGACTGGTTTGTCGAAAGCTGGGAGAACATCACAAAGAGCGCTGAGTTCTGAGAAGTGCCTGACGCGGGTTTGCGTTGCATTAGAGGAAATTTATCACCGCGGCACATCGGCGACGTCGGCCGCTTGATTAGACGGCGTCACGTGGACAAAAGAGCTCCGGGGTCGTAGAATCTGACGACCAGGCTTCATTCAGGCGATAGACAATGAGGATACTGTTATTGCAGGAAGCTGACTGGATCAAGCGGGGCCCTCACCAACAACATCACCTCATTGATCAAATGGCGTTGCGGGGACATACAATACATGTCATCGACCACGAGTTACAATGGCGCGAGGACGATGATGCTGAAGTGCTGTCGCGAAGAGTCATCGTGTTTCGGGCGTACAAGATTTATCCCCAAGCGGGCGCACACATCACGCTGATAAGGCCCCGTGCCATCAAGCTCTCAGGATTGAACACGGCCTCCATCGGTCCGTTTCATCTAATGGAGATACGGAGGCAAGTCGAAGAGTTTAAGCCCGACATCATACTTTCCTTCGGCGTTCTCAACGCCTATTTGGGTCAGAAGGTGGCAAAACGGAATAATATCCCCTTTGTGTACTATCTCATCGATGAGTTGCACACGTTGCTTTCGAATCCGATAAAACGAGGCCTGGCGAAACGCTTCGAACGGCAGAACATTCAGTCGGCTGATAAAATACTCGTCATCAATCAGCGGTTGAAAGAGTATGCAAAACGCATGGGTGCACGCGAAAGTAAGATCTCGGTTATAACTGCTGGGGTGGATTTCGAGCGATTTAACCGAGACCTTGACGGGCAACCGGTGCGGAAACGATATGGTATTGCGCGGGACGACACCCTGCTTTTATTTGTGGGGTATATGTATAGCTTTTCGGGACTTAAGGAAGTCGCGCAAAGCCTTCTTGAGACCCCCTCTACCAATATCAAGCTCATGGTGGTAGGCGATGGAGACCTATATGCCCCGCTACTCAAGATGGTCGTAGAGCATGACGCTGGAGACAAAATCATTCTGACGGGAAAAGTGCCGTTTGACGAGATGCCACGCTATGTCGCTGCTGCAGATATTTGCCTCTTGCCGGCCTATAAACATGAGATCATGATGAATATCGTGCCTATTAAGATGTATGAGTATATGGCTATGGGTAAGCCGATTATCGCCACCAAACTTCCCGGAATCATGCAAGAATTTGGGTTTGGAAATGGCATCTCTTACGTCGATAGCGCCGAGGATGTCGTCACAAAAGCACGTGAGATGATTGAACGCGGCGTTAAAAGAGAAGAGGGGAAAAAAGCGAGTGCACTAGTAAGTGACTGCGACTGGGACACGATTACCGATGCTTTCGAGGCACAATTGAACGCGTTGATACAAAAAAGGCGTCGCGATCGGAGCTGTCAAAAGCGAATATGAGCTCTTATTGAGTGAATTATGAAGAACTACGCATATCGATGGCTATGCATCATCAAAATCTCGAATTGACGCAGTAATAATATACTTGGATTTGAATATTCGTACAAGATGTGTCCTGGCGTCGATCTCTCAAAAGCAATGGAGCGCTGCGAATATGACGATTACATCGTTGTCGAGCCTCCCATAAACTCATTGACGCACAGGACGATCGACGTCAGAAGTCCCCCGAAGGTTTCTTTTTGCATACCAACTCTCAACAACGAGAAAACCATAGATGCATGCTTAAAAAGCGTTATTAGTCAGGATTATCCGACCATTGAGATAGTGATCGTCGATGGTGGGTCATCTGATGACACTGTTGAGATATCTAGGGCATATACGGACAACATTGTCGTAGATGGCGGCACGCTCGGAAGCGCGAGACAAACAGCTATTGAACATTCGACTGGCGAAGTTATCGCAATCTTTGACGATGATATTATGATACCCCATGACGGCTGGCTACGAAATGCGATTCAGTATTTCAACTTCAGTGACCGAGTGAGCACCGTTTGGCCCGTTGTAGTTGCACCCCCCCACGCGTCTTTGATCGCGAGACTATACGCGAATGTTTGGAATATCACTTTCCAAGATCGAGTTCTTAAGCGCCGCAGCTATTTTGGTGGCGGCAACGCACTGTTCTTAAGACGATGCATCGATGAAATCGGTGGCATCGACCGATCTCTTCATTGGGGAGAAGACTGGGATTGGGCCAGAAAACTCAAGGATAGGGATTATCAGGTAGTATTAATCAGGGATGCGTTGTATCACAACACGATGAATTCTTTGCGCGAATTCGCAAAAAAGCAAGTTGTCGGAGCAGAGACTTTTACAACGAACGATTTTGCCACCATGGGACTCTCAAAAAGTAATCTACTTTATGAACAATTCGTGCTCGGTCCTGAAGCAATGGCCCGCGGACTCTTTGGAGAAAGGGATAGTTCGTGGAGCCTTTACCCGTTATTTGCGCTCATCCGGGTAATTGCATACGGATCAGCGTATCTAAAAAAGGCGTTGAAATGAAGCTAATGCCCGAAAACAACAAGATCATCACCCATTATGCTTTAATATGCTTATTCTTACAACCTTCCGCAAAAGAAGCGTCAGCTTTGATTAGCAGCTCTAGTTTGCTGAATAGGCTTCACAAATTCGGTAAATGTTGCGTGATATTACCAAGAAAGGATAGGTAATTTGTGTGAAAGTGCTCCAAGTAATTTCGAGCTTTCCCCCAGCATATTCGTATGGGGGTCCGCTACAAATCACTCACGCAGCGTCGAAAGAATTAGCAAGGCGGGGCCATAAGATTACAGTCTTCACGACCGATGTCTATGACCCTCACTCTCGCCTCGCTTTTACACACAATCCTGTGTATACGGAAGGGGTCAAAGTATACCACTTTCGCAACTTAAGTAATACCCTAGCCCATAAGAATCTGCCCATAGCTCCAACTATGGCATTCGCGCTGAGGCAGCACATAGAAAGCTTTGACTTAGTTCACGTTCATGAGTATTTTTCATTTCAGGCAGCGTTGGTCCATCATTATGCAATAAGAGCTGGTACTCCTTACATTCTACAAGCTCACGGATCGCTCCCGAGGCTCAGTAGGGTGCATGCCGTGAAAACGGGTTTACTGAGCAGAAACTACCCAAAAAAGATTTTTGACCTCTTGGTAGGGTATTCGATGCTGAAGGACGCAACCAAGATCATCGCTACATCTAGAGTTGAGTCCGATCAATTTGCGGATGTTCTTCCCGATTTTCCACTTGATAAGGTTGTCCACTTACCGAATTGTGTTGACTTGCGGATGTTCGAGTGTTTACCCGCGAGCGGGCAATTTCGAAGAAAGTGGAACATAGATAAAAACACCAAGATTGTGCTATTTCTGAGCCGCGTCCACGAGAGAAAGGGTGCCGATCTTCTGGTCGCAGCCTTCAGCCGGTTAAGACGAACAGTGGATTTTCCGCTTTGTCTCGTCATTATAGGGCCTGATGAAGGTTATTTACAGAAGTTAAAGTCATTGGCAAAAAGACTAGGGGTTGCAAACGCAGTAATATTTACTGGCCGTCTTATTGAACCTGAAAAACTGTGGGCTTACGTAGATGCCGACGTTTTCGTCTTGCCGTCCAAAGATCGTTATGAATCGTTCGGCAACGTTGTTTTGGAGGCACTGGGATGCGGTACACCCGTAATAGTTACGAATAACTGCGGAGTTTCGGAATGGATCGGCAGAGACGTGGGCTACATTATCAATTACGATGAAACCGAACTATGCAACGCACTTCATTCGATCCTCAAGAACGATCCATTATGCAGAACACTTGGAAACAATGGCAGGAAGCTAGTTAAGAATGAATTTGGCTGCGATAGAGCTGTCTCGGAGCTTGAGAAACTGTATGAGGTTATAGTAAGCAAGAACGATACAGAAAACAATGCAGGGGGATAGACGTATCACTAAAATTGGCACTGTGCATGAACCCCATACGCGACAGAAGGTTGATCTGAAGATGCCTCTCAACATTTTGACTATACCCTCCTCATATGGCCTCATGACACCAGTGAGTGGTGCCCAAGCGAGACTATACCATCTAGTGTTACGACTAAAAGACATAGGTGCTAATGTAGTCGTATTAGAGGATGAACGTTATTCAACCTTGCAAGAAAGACAACTGGTTACCCCGTATTACTTCAAAGACATACGTACAGCTAATAGGCATCTGCTCATTCTACGAGACATTAATATCCATTTCATAAAGGCTCTTGTTAAAGTGTTGAAGAACGAAAACATAGACCTCATTGAGTTTTCATACCCTGCAGGTATTATCGCAGCAAAATTTGTCATCGGGCTGATGGGTAAGAGAATCCCTCTTGTTTTTAGCCCTCATAATGTTGAGTCAGAATATGTTGAGGAGGTAATTCTCAAAGATCCAAAGTACAGTCAATTAGAGAGACGGTTGTTGCGACGGTACATCCGTTTTATGGAGTGGCTTACTTGCACCTTCATTGCAGATCAGATTATAGCAGTTAGTGAACGCGATAGAGAGCTCTTCATTAAAAGGTACCGTGTACCCCGTAGGAAAACAAGTGTGATACCGTCGGGAAGCGATATTGCAGAACATGACGCGCACCATGTGTCGAAAACAGAAGAGAAACGCGAGTTTGGAATCGATCCAGGCAAGATAACGATATTTTTCCACGGCCTGTACTCCCAACCTGCTAATAAGGAAGCCATCGACATCATAAAGAGTTGTATTGCACCTTCGTATGATGACGATGATCGAGTGCTATTCCTTCTCGGTGGAACAGATGTGCCAAAGTTCTCGTACTCAAATGTTAGATCTATCGGGTTTATACAAGACCTGCCAAAGGCACTTGCAAACGTGGACATTGCAATAATTCCACTACTCCGAGGTGGAGGAACGAAGCTCAAGTTTTTTGACTATATGGCTGCAGGTCTACCTATTATAACGACTAAAAAAGGCGCAGAAGGTATTAACATCATAAACGGCGAACAAGCGATTATCGTGGACGGCGTTGGCGATGAATTCATACGAGCAATCACGTTTTTAATTAATAATGAGGAAGAACGCATAAAGATTGGTGCGAACGCCCGTTCTCTCGCTGAACAGCGGTACGACTGGCGTAAAATCGGCGACAGTTTGTACGCGGTGTACGAGGGACTTCTATCGAAGGGATGAGCAGATGCAAATGCGGAATTTCATTCAGATCAACGACTGGGACATCAGCAGTTTTTTTGCCGTTATTTTAAGCATTCAAGCCGCTTGCTTAGCTACAATCGTCGCAGGTGCCGTCGGGATTGAATTACCGATAATCAGGCCGCTTTTCGCACTTATCTACCTCATGTTTGTGCCGGGCTATCTTGTTCTTAGAGTGCTTAAGATGCACAAGTTGGGCAACGTTGAAACGCCCCTTTATGCCGTAGGCTTGAGCGTTTCCATAGTTATGGCTGCCGGACTTCTCTCCAACATATTTTACCCTTCCCTGGGCATTTCCCAACCACTTGCAACTTATCCACTACTTGCGACTTTAACAACAATAGTCATCCTCTTATGCGTTGCGTGTTACATAAGAGATCGAGACTTTAGCGATGATGATATAATTGAAATGACTGAGCTGGCATCAGCGCCTGCGCTTTTTTTATGCCTCCTCCCGTTCTTGAGTATTTTCGGAACGCACTTTCTGACGGTTTATAATAACAATATTCTCTCATTGAGTTTGTTAATCACAGTTGCAGCAGTAATTATCCTCATTGGTTTTGACAAGTTCATCCCCAGCACGCTATATCCTCTGGCCATTTTTTCCCTTGCGATCTCACTGTTGTTCCACACCGCCTTGGTCTCCATGAACTTATGGGGGTGGGACATTCAGTTTGAATACTATTTCGCGAATGTGGTATTTACAAACGGGTACTGGGATTCGACCGCTCCGTTTCAAGGAAATTCAATCATCAGCACACTCATGTTAGGGCCCGCGTACGCACATATCTCAAATATAGACTTAAAATGGGTTTTTAAAGCAGTTTATCCTTTCCTATACGCTTTTGTCCCCCTCGGCCTGTTTGTTATCTTCAAGAATCAAGTCAGAGATAAGATCGCTACGCTATCTATCCTCTTTTTTATGTCATTTTTCACGTTTTACACTGAGATGCCGGAACTGGCCAGGCAGGAAATTGCTGAGTTGTTTTTGATCTTGATCCTGGTAGCAATGTTCGCACAGAGAATTGACAAATTCACCAAGACGGTACTCTCACTAGTCTTTGCTCTTTCTCTCATTTTGTCGCATTATGCGCTTTCATATCTGACCATATTCTTTTTGGCGGGGATTTTTGTACTGTATAAACTGTCAAACATTCAGCTCGCGAACAAAATATTCGGTTATAGATCTCATTTTGAATCAGAAACGCGACATAGTGATTATGCAAGTTCACAAACCAGAAACGCAAGTTCATTCGGGGTAAGTGTGAGTTTTATTGTACTTTTTATCGTCGGGACCTTCGCGTGGTACCTGTATGTTTCTGGCTCTTCAGCAGTAGTGGGTCTAGTAAGCGTATGGGGTGACATTTCGGCGTCAATATTTGGAGATTTTTTGAATCCTAATAATGTTCAGGCAGTTGGCATTGCACAGCAGGCACTATCACCTATACACGAATTAGCGCGATACCTGCAGTACCTTGCACAGTTGTTTATTGCAATCGGAGTCTTTTCTTATTTTATCCTTAAGCGTGGAGCGATGAAGCCTAACAAAGAGTACGCCCTGCTGAGCATTCTTAGCTTCGGGCTGATGATATTGTGTCTAACAGTTCCTTTTGTGGCAAGCACTCTGAATACATCAAGGATGTACCACATTGGGCTCCTCTTTTTGGCACCTTTCCTTGTTATCGGGGCGGTTGAATGCATAAAAGGGCTTCACAACCCCTTCAAACGAAAGGCTCACACGAACGAAGTGCGAGGATCACTACAAGCAGTTTCCATTTTTATTGCGGTTTTTTTGCTCTTTAACACGGGATTTGTATACCAAGTTCTAAATGACAGCCCCACCTCTGTGTGGCTCAACAACGCCATTGACTATCCTCTATATAATGCAAAGGAGATTCAAGGCGCTAGCTGGCTTGCTAGCGCCCTCGGTAACTATCAGCTCAGGACTGGCGATCAAGCGTTTATTCTCCCCCGTTCCGAAAGGGTGTATGCAGATGTGTTCAGATTTCAAACACTCGGTAGCGTAGGTTTGCAGGTAACGCAGTTACCTACCAGCGCGCAAAACTTGTCCGGCGACAGCTACGTATACTTAGGCACGTTCAATATTGAACACTACGTATACTTAGGCACGTTAAACATTGAACAAGGAAAAATTCTGACACGAACGATTGCTCCAGGTCAAGCAGCACCGGATCAAAATTACGTCAACATTAGAACATTAACTAACAATTTGAGCGAGATTTACGATAATGGGGGCAGCCAAATCTATCAGTAGGCAGACCTAAAGCTCCATTTCCCAAAAGTCAACTCGCCAAGCGAACCCCGTGCAAGTTCTTTGTTGACCACTCGGCGCCGGTTTCTACGTACTTACGCGGGTGGGATGCCCAATTCAGTGGCGTGTTTTTCGGCTGCGACCTCTCATGGGCCCCGATTTTTACTTGGATACTCTTTGTGCAACAGCCTTTGTCATCTAGCAAACGCCTGCGTCAAACAAGACTGCATAGCGATAACCTGTATTCAACTGATCCGTATTTACATTTCAAAGGGTCTTATCGACACGATTGTTGAAAAAGGTGATTAGAGGATTTAACACATAATTCGAGACGGTCCTAGGTTTGATAAACTTGCAGGAGCTCGACCCACTACAGTCCACAGTTCCACGTCTCTCATGACGACCGCTCCCGAAGCGACAGATCCAACGCCGATCTTTACGTCTGGGAGAATTGTAACTAACGCACCGACATAGGACCTATCTTCAACAAATACGGCCCCCAGTTCGCTCAAAGGTAGGGCTGCTAGGATCGTGTTTTTGTGTGAAGATTAACACGTGGGGGCTACGTTTACGTTTCACCAATGTTATGCCGGTTCTTCCGTCTAAGAAAGCGTCGATTCCTATTATTGAGTGATGACGATGTGAACTCCGGGAGGATTGAAGAAACGGCATCTCCAATAGGTTAAGGAATCTTTGGGAATATCTACACCAAACGCAGAACAATAGAGAACAAATCGCACAGTATGCTGCGGAATATATCCTGTTAATGTGCGGAAAAAAAAGAAGAAGGTCTTGTAAAAAAATCGTACGAGCGAACGATTACCCGTGTCCAAGCTGAGCGAGATATTCGCGCGTGAATCGGCTGAGTTTTTGTTTAATCGCCAGTTCACCTGCACACCGCCTATGTACCCTGATCAGCCCTTCCTAAGCATCTGTATGTTAGAGGCTATACTTTCTCAGGCCGGTCGGCTCTAAAGCAAAAAACTAAGTGGATATGTCCGCATATTAATGATTTGATTCCAAGTATTCATTTGCGTTTTGTCTTATTGCAGATCTAATAACAGCCCGTCAATAACTCCTTTACACATTGCTTTGAATCCTTTCAACGCTTTGAATCCTTTCGCGTTTTTGTCTCGAAACAGAATTACGATGCTTCGCTGCCAGAACGTAAATAAGAAAAAGGATAATAGAAACGAAACCCATTGGTGCCTGGTGGAATGTGCTTTCCAGAACCAAAATTGGTTTCTGGCATACTGATACTCATAAAACCCGTTCATTCTCTTTGATGTGTATGACTGCTTGTGCCATACCTTGGCTGTAGACACACACACGACCCTGCACCCTGCCTTTTTTATCCGAAAACACAAGTCCGTGTCCTCCCAATATGCAAAGTAGTTTTTGTTGAACAGCCCGACTCTCTGCAGCAAGACGGGATCTGCCAAAAAGAAGCTGACGTAATCTACATCTATTATTTTAGGTAAGCCCTCGTTAACACCGCCGACGTTTAAGAGACGCACTCTTCCCCTATTCCAATCTATGACCCCCCCTGCATTCTCTATTCTTGTCTTATCCTCCATAGAGAGGAGGATCGGCCCGGCCACTCCAATAGTTCTCTCTTGTTCAAGAGTGTCCACCAGTTCTCGCAATATATTACGATCCAGAATAGTGTCATTGTTTATCGTGAGAATGTAATCGGCTTCGGCTTGCGATGCGGCTCGGATGCCAATGTTTTGCCCTTCAGGGACCCCCATGTTGCTTTTGTTTTCAATCAAGTGTACATTTGGAAATGTATTTCTGATAAAAGCCTGAGAGCCGTCAGAAGAATCATTATCCACGACGATAACATCGTAGCGTGGATATTCGATCTCTTGTATTGAATTGAGGCATTCCATTAGTACCTCCCGTCCATTCATATTCAAGATAATAATGCTGATTTTAGGGCAATTCAAGCTTTGCGCCGTTAAATTGGTGTGCATCTTGGTTGGTAGGAATGAACGCCTCGTTTACGACTATGCGGTGTTTCTCCCCCACTATGTCTCTTGACCCTCATCGTTATTCGTGCATCTGTCGTTTCAGTGTAAGCTATCGGGTCTCAATGTGCTGCGCCTTCCAATTATCTGCTTACTGCTTCTAGCCATCTCGCACCTTTAGCATTAAGTAACCATAATGCGGCTTCACTCTTCATTTGCTGTGTGTTGAACCCGTTGTGCGGTAACTCTCGTCTGACTGTGTCGTCGATGAGTCGAAAGTGACGTTTGGGCGTGTTGTGAGATAAACAGGAACAGATATAAAACTTCAACGTAGCTTCCACTCTAGTGATACTGACGTGAAGCGCATCTGCATACTCATGTGCGATTTTACGCTCAAACATGGCGTAAATAGGGTAATTGCCGACCTCGCTAATTCGTTCAAAGACAGGGTGCTGCTCTGTGTAGCAAGCTATGATCCTTCCGCCGTCTTTAAAATGCCCGAGAGTACAAAGGTCATCGCATTCAAGCATTGGAAGTGCCGCCCGTACCCCTTCTTTTTTTTTAGTTTAGGGGTGTGGAGATTTTTTATTGCAAGGATGCTGGCTAAAGAAGAGGGAGACATCATTCTCTGTACGCACACCGTGGTTGATATTATAAATGCTTCTATCATAAAACTCGTTTTGCCTACCAAGAAGGTGCGGATATCAGCTTTTATTTATGACAAGTTTGAATTGGTCCCCTCTGACAGCAGAAGTAGGCGTCACAACGTTGATCTTTTAGTGACGCGTGGAATCGTTACTCTCCTTATCAAATTTGGGCTCGTGGATGAGCTCTTTACGTTAGACGTAGATATGCAGGAGTTTGTTAGTGCTGTGTTGCGCACTGACAAAGTGCGTTTGGTGAGGATTGGAGTCTCTCATTCGCTATTGTCGCTTAACGAACAGCGCAACTTGACTGGCACAGAACGTATACGACGGCTTATGAAAGGAAATTGCTTCAAGATCTTTTATCAGGGCATCCTGATCCCTCAAAGACGCATTGAGGACCTGTTGCTGGCGCTTCACGCTCTAATCGAAGACGGAAAGAAGAACACTCACTTGTTTATTGGGGGGGCCTTGGTGGATTGGTTTGAGTCTACCTATGTGGCCACAATCAAAGGAATGGCTTCTGATCTCTTTCTGAGTAGCCACGTGCATTTCCTAGGCGAGTTGACTGAGGAAGAGTTAGCTTTCATGTACAGGAATTGCGATGCCTTTGTCTGGACTGGCGACGATCAATCGTGGGGGTTGGCGCCCTTGGAAGCTATGCTATTTGGGAAACCGATCATCGTATCGGCAGGAAACGGAGTCAGTGAAGTGCTAAATGAACGCGTAGCGATTGTGACCCCTTCACATGACCCTCAAGCAATTCAACAGGCACTTGAAACGCTTATACAAGATGCTGCATATAGAGAAGCACTCGGCAAGCGCGCGCAACATTTCGTTAAGGAGAATTTCACGTTTGCCAATACGGCCAATGAACTGGCGCGCGTGTGGCAGCTTGATCCATAAATCTTGAGGTGCCCGCCCCATCTTCAACGATGATCGCTCTGGTGTGTGACTTTTGTGGCTCATCTTTGTCTCCTACCATCGCTAGTTTCTAACGATAACTGATCCGACGGCGTACTTCAACGTCAGCTCAGCTTTTTGCAATACAAGAGGAAACGAGGTACTCCACGAGCCGCATGACGTGTGAATCCACCTATATCGATTCTTGTGTTTCTTTATAAGCCGTCCCAGCGTATCGAAATACGCATCGTCAGGTAGAGACTTAAGAAATGTAGAATGACGAATGGCACTCTGACCGGTCCTGTGGTAAATGGATTGAGGAATAACGTAGACGTCAAACCCTTCTGTCCTAATACTTAAACAATAATCCACCCCATACAAATGCCAACGTTTGCATACAGCCTCATCAAATTGCACTAAATCAAAAACTGGCTTTGGAATTATCATTAAGCACTCATCGACGGTTTGTACCAATTCAGGCTCTTTTATTGGATTTCCCCATACCTTCGCTTCCAGCCCGTGCGTTATCGTATTTTTGCACCTCTCTCGCAGCGTTGCACCGTTTTCGCTGAGTCCAGCCACTCCCGCAACTCCAAGATTTGGAAGGCTATCTGATATCTCTTCAGTCCTGCTTAGCCAAGAGTCTAAACACAGATCAACATCCTGATGAACGAACAAGAAATAATCACCTGTTGCTTGCTTGGCCCCATAGTTTAGCGCTGCTGCTGCTGATGTAAATCGATTCTCTGTGTTGTCGATTGTGATTAGTTCAAAGGCAGTTTTTTGCTCTGAGAGACTTTTTAGCAAGTAATTTTGGAGTGTCCGTTTGTTGTTATAGACGCAAATAATTGAGATCATTTGTGCGCGGCAGTGTATTTTATGTACTTATACTATAAGGGGGCACATATTACGTTAAATAGTTACAGCGTTCTTTAGATTCTGACACTAAGAACCGATGTGCTGTGTCCCTTATTGTTGCAGCCTCGTTGAATACGGCAGATCTACATCACGGCCCAAGAGGAATTTATGTCGACGGCGCTCTTAAAACACCGGCAACGTCGCTTGTTACCCTGTTCTATTTTTTGCGATCCACCTTCTTACTCGCCGGCCCTATTATCGACCGTTTTTCGTGGAAGTCCGATTACGACGCTCGCGCGTGAGTGCAAGCTGCCTCTAACATCGGGGTCATCGGCCGGTTTGCCGTGGCGAGTCTGATACTCCTTTGTGTCAAGCTTCCAAACTTCTAGTGCAGATATGCGCTCACGTCGGTGCTTAGGTAATTCTCTCCTACAATAGCTTGCCTAATCGCACGAGTCATTCTTGTTCCCGCAATCTAACGCCGTATTGCTTCCTGAGTCGTTCAATAAAAACCCTCCGTCTACCATCGATCGAGCTCATTAAGCCGTTTATATCGAAGTTGCTGCCGAAGACCCCCCACTTCAAGGACACAAAGTGGCGCTAGAACGGCAAATTGACGTCTTCCAATTGACAACCCTCTCGCATAAGTAGAGCATTATTAACCCAACCAAAAGCCGGGGCTAAAGAGTCGTTTTCCATGTGTGTAGCGATACTTGGAATAGGAACCCACAAATTCCGTCGTCTCTTAAAGACAATTTGTCTCCAACAAAATACCCAAGCACGGAGGATCATACTAATCAGTGAGTCCCTCTTTTTTTTGTCATTCAATGTCCGTTTTATTCGAAAATACGGGAGGTTTTTGGCAATAGTAAATAGATTGAATACGTGATGTTTTGTCAAACTTGACCAAATCCCCGAATCTGAATTTCTTCCATACGTTTTAAACACATTCTTGGTAGCGCATAAAGTTGACTTAGTTGTTAAAAAGGTCAAGCATGTCGTAGCTACTTCTCTCCAATGCTTGTTGCCATAAAACTTGATGTGACTTTTATACTTGTGTATTTCAGTATCGTCAGCATAGTAATCTGGATGATCATAGGGAGACACAAAGTCGACGTGTTCTTCTTCTTGTAAAAATTTCACCATATTTTGGAATTGGTTCGGGAGATACAGGTAGTCATCCTCGGCAAAATAGATAATTTCTGAGGAGTCTTGATCCAGGAGGATGTTAATTTGCATATCAAAGGTTGCACAGTTTCCAACTCCATCTAGCCTGATTAGCTCCAAGTCGTGCTCGTCAAAATATTTCTTAAACAGGTCCTCATAGCTAGGGGGGCAATTATCCAGCAAGACGAACATTTTCACTTTCAGTGAGCCGAGGGAGTCCTTGAAGGTCTTTAAGCAGAGCTCGGCCAACTTGTACTTATCGGTGGGGAAGATAGGCGAAACCTTTGAGACCTTGGGATATATTCTGTACGCGACGGCAACGTCGTACTGTGATTGCATGATTATTGCATCCTAAACCACTGCATTGTTCTTTCCAGCCCTTGTTCTAACCCTGGTTTTGACTGCCAATTCAAAAGATCTTTGGCCTTACTGATATCTGGCCTTATCCGCAGAGGGCCGTCGTTGGGCATATCTTCGAACTCGATTTCTGACTTGGAGTTTATTAATTTCGTATAGTTTATGCAAGTGCGCTATAGGGACCTCTTCATCGCTTCCGATATTGGTAGTTTTTCCCATCTCGACCCTTTGAGAAAGCAAATCTAAGCAGCCCGTGCCCATACTTTAGGCATCGTATCAATGAATTGGAGCTTTTTTCGCTATAACGGTCATATTCCAGTCACTCTCCGTCAGATCCCCGTCAAGCTTCATGAATGGGTGCATTCCGAGCACCTCAAAGCCTGTCTTCGCAAGCACAAAATCAAGCTCTTTGGGGAAAAAGAACCGCATTCTGTGCGTTTCCTCGACGCGGTCAAGCACCTTGTCCTCTTCAATGCGCAGCACAGTGAACTTCACGCTGACGGTATGCGTTAGTATGTTAAGGACAGGACGTGTCAGCCTGATAACCGTGCCCGCCTCCACCTCAACGATGAGCACTCTGTCGTGCGGCCTTTGTGCGATCACCGCCGGTCCAAACCACGCGTCAAAAATGAGCAGTCCGTCGTTGTTAAGATGGCGCCACGCATTGAGCAAACTGCGCTCGAGGTCTTCATTCGTAGTCTGGTAGCCCATCACGGCGAACATGGCTATAGCGGCGTCGAAGCATCCCTCTAGGCGCACGGTGCAGATATCCCCTTTCTGGAAATCGACTGAGTCCACACTCTGCCGCTTTTTCTCTTGAGCGATTGCAAGCATCGTGTCTGAACGGTCGACTCCCGTCACGCGGTATCCCTTGCGCGCGAGCAGAATCGCATGTCCACCTGTTCCGCACCCGAGGTCAAGGATCGTCCGTGCATCATTCACGGCGTATTTCTTAATGAGGGCGTCTACGTAATCGACCTCCCCAGGATAATCTTTCTCCCGATACAGCAGGTCATAGTATTGTGCATAACTGTAGAATACGGCCATTTTAGTCACCTTCTGCTATTCCACGCCAAAATTGCTCACAAAGTCAATCTGCTTTTCGTCAGCGCGAGGTCGTATGGCAGGAGCAATCTCTGTTTACGTAAAGTTTGCCGTGCCTGCAGCAGGGCGAGCGGCTGTCCCTTCTGCATCGCACCTTGGTGAATGCGAGCAGTAGCTGGTGCCATCGCGCACAGTCGCAAATCTTTGCTTTATCATTCTTAAGTATTTCTTGTCATTTAGTAGCAGCTCGTCCTAACTTGTATATTTGCGAGAATATTCCTCGTCAGGAAGCATTACTGCAAGCCCACAGATTCCAGCGCCAAGCATTTAACATCAAACTTAGTTTAGTCCACTCACCAATCCGTGAACGGACTCAATGCGATACAACGAAATCTTCTTCGGACGCTAGAAACAACTTATCGGTTTATCGCTACAATAATAGTGGAACAATCATCAAATCTCGTCGAGTATTGCTCGGAATTGCCTTTTTTTGACAAAAGGCATCTCTGATGCGTCAATTTATCCTTTCTTCCACCACGCGATTAATTCATTTAGCTCACTATCTAGTGTCCGTACCGGCGTCTATCCAACCTCGTGAATAAGTCTGCGAATATCTGCTCAGATAAGCGGCGGTTCATCTTTTAGCGCTTCTGCACCTCTACAGTTTAAAGGCTCTGGTCTCGCAAGAACGGCAGAAATTGTGATTGCGACGACGCACGCGCGGATCAAGCCAAACTGACTTCACTGAGGATGGCTTGGACTTAGGCGCGTTTTTTTAGAAACGTAGTTTCAGCCATTTAATCGAAGCTTTTATCCTGCTTCCTAACAAACATATAAACCTAAAGTACGCTTTTCGACAGTGCCACGGATAGGGGTGTGTTGAACATAAAGTTATTACGGAAATCGTCGACGCCAGTCTGCTCTGCACCGGCCGTGTGTGCGTGGCCAACAACCAGCTAGAAACATTCGTCGTAGGAAAGGAACATGATCTAAATGAAGAGCACTAATGAACCACGTATACCAACGTACGCGCGGGGCGGCGCACGCCACCTTAGGCGTGGTGCGAGAATGTGGGTGCGTAAACCGTTGACGCTCATTATAGCCACGATCCTCGTCGTCACGCTTCTCCTCGTGCCCATATCCCTCGCGCAGAACGCTACGCGGTCCGCGAGTACGCCAAACCCCTCTGTGGGCTTGGTGGGTTCACCAATAATTACCAATCCACCAGCTGCCGCAGTGCAA
>Ga0209746_1000621_pt1 | contig 17938 bp, 18 predicted proteins | sample BarGraNGADG00211_3_FD_184496 | JGI IMG/M metagenome (GOLD analysis project Ga0209746, IMG submission 184496) | Arctic peat soil microbial communities from Barrow, Alaska - Barrow Graham LP Ref core NGADG0011-211 (SPAdes) (version 2) | ecosystem: Environmental > Terrestrial > Soil > Wetlands >... | reverse complement strand
GGACCTGACATATATTACTTCTCGTGGAAATTTGTATTACACCAGCTGGAAAGGAGATCCCCGTAAAAGCGGAGGTATTGCCACAAATATTGGCGTTCACTTTTATGATATGTTGTCTTTGGTGTTTGGTGCAGTAAAGAAAAATATCGTTCACGTCTCTTCTCACGATCGTGTGGCAGGGTTTTTGGAGTTCGAGAAAGCACGCGTCAGATACTTTTTGAGCATTAGTGTAGATACCCTACCTCCAGAGATTAAACTTGCAGGAAAAAGGACCTACAGATCCTTAAAAATGGAGGGCGCAGAGGTGGAATTTTCCGAAGGGTTTACAGAATTGCATACCAACTCATATCGCAAGATTTTGGCAGGAGAAGGTTTTGGTCTGCAAGAGGCTCGTAACTGCATTCAGATTGTACACGACATCAGAAATACCACCCCGATTGGGCTAAAAGGTGATTATCATCCGTATGCGAAGCTGGAGTTAACTCGTCACCCTTTTGGATGGTAGATTGGAAAAATATTAAAAAATATAATTTGGAAACTGTAAAACAATTTGCATTAATGGGTGTGGCCGGTTACATTGCTCCTCGCCACTTAAAAGCCATTAAGAGTTCCGGAAATAATTTAGTTGCCGCAATCGACACTTTCGACAGTGTCGGCCTTCTGGACAGCTATTTTCCGGATTGTTCATATTTCAATGAATTTGAACTATTCGATCGTCATCTTTCCAGGCTAAACAATACGGGTAAATGAATTGATTATCTATCTGTCTGTACCCCTGATTATCTTCACGATGCACATGTACGCTATGGACTGAAGTTGGGAGCAAATGTGATCACAGAAAAACCAATGGTTTTGAATCCAAAAAACCTGGATGAATTGGAGGCGGCAGAAAAAGAGAGTGGACACAGAGTATTCACAATTCTTCAGCTTCGTTATCACGATATTATTCTGGCTCTGAAAAAATCAATTGATGAAGGGCCTGCAGACAAAATTTATGACATTGATCTTACTTACATTACATCTCGTGGTAGTTGGTTCTTTACGAGCTGGAAGGGTAATCCTCAAAAAAGCGGAGGAATCGCAACAAATATCGGGATTCATTTCTACGATATGTTCCAATGGATTTTCGGAGAGGTTAAGCTGAATATTGTTCACATTAAAACCCATGACAGGGTTGCCGGATACCTTGAGTTTGACAGAGCACGTGTGCGATATTTCTTAAGTATTAACGCCGACACTCTTCCAAAGGAGATGCAGGAGAGCGGCCAACGCATTTATCGCTCAATTAATGTAGATGGTAAAGATATTGATTTCACAGATGGTTTTGCCGATCTTCATACAGAGTCTTACAAAAGAATTATGAACGGAGAGGGATACGGGATAGCTGATGCACGCCCGTCTATACAGATCGTGTATGATATCCGTAATGCAACTCCGGTAGGTCTTAAGGGTGATTATCATCCATTTGCTCGTCTGGAACTGGCTCCACATCCATTTGGCTGGTAGGTGAGTAATGGGGACGCACTCTCTTAGCGGCCCAACCGAAGGCTGTTTAAAACTACTGATACCGAACTGAAGGCCATTGCTGCAGCTGCGATCATAGGATTTAACAAGAGTCCGGTAAATGGATACAACAAGCCGGCTGCAATGGGAATTCCTATCAGGTTGTATATGAATGCCCAGAATAGATTCTGATGAATTAACCTTACGGTTTTCTTAGATAGTGCAAAGGCCTTAGGTAAAAGCTGCAGGTCTGAGGTTATTAAGGTCATCATCGCTACATCCATGGCAATATCAGTTCCCTTTCCCATTGCTATGCTCACATCTGCTCTTGTAAGAGCTTGAGAATCGTTAATTCCGTCACCAACCATGGCTACTGTTTTTCCCGCTGCTTGCAGCTCCTTTATGTACTCCTCCTTATCACCAGGAAGAGTCCCGGCTTTGAAATGGGTAATTCCGAGTTGTTTTGCAACTGCACTTGCAACGGAGATGTTGTCTCCGGTAAGCATATGCACCTCTATCCCATTATTCTTAAGCTCTTTAACAGCATTAAAAGAGGTTTCTTTGATCTTGTCTGCAATTGCAATTACAGCAAGCATTTCTTTACCTACCCCATAAATTACAATTGACTTCCCCTCTTGTTTAAGTGTTTCTATCCTTTCAAACTCTTCTGTCTTACCGGACAAGCCTTTGCCGATTCTCTCCCCGGCAAGTTCCAAATTACCTGCCCAGTAATTATTACCCTTATAATTTATGTCTACACCCTTTCCAGGAATCGCTTCAAACGAGTTTAGCATAGTGTCTGAAGAATCCGACAAATTACTATTCACTTTCAAATACCCAACAATGGCAGAAGCAAGCGGATGCTCAGATCGCTTTTCCAATTCCAGAATAATTTTTTCTAATTCTTGTCTGGTTTCTGACTTCGATCCCTGTCTGTTGCCGGAACTGAACCAAACCCAATCAGTAACTACATGCATCCCCTCAGTCAATGTGCCGGTCTTATCCAGTACCACAGCATTAACACTTTTCATCTGTTCCAATGCAGTCGCATCTTTTATGAGGATATGCTGCTGTGCCCCCTTTCCGATTCCTACCATTAGGGCTGTGGGAGTGGCAAGTCCCATCGCGCAAGGGCATGCGATAACCAAAACTGAGACAGCAGACAGTAGCGCTCTGGAGAATTGTTCCGCCCCTCCAATTGTCAGCCAAAGTATTAAAGTGAGAATAGATATTGTAATTACTATAGGAACAAAAATTGAAGCAATTTTATCTACAATGCGTTGTACGGGGGCTTTACTCCCCTGGGCATCTCTTACCATCTTGATAATCTGAGCCAATAATGTATTGCCTCCCACCTTTTCCGCCTTAAAAATAAGCGATCCCTTTTGGTTTATTGTACCAGCCAATACATTATCCTTATCGTGCTTCTCTACAGCCACGGACTCTCCGGTTATTGCACTCTCGTCTACATAAGAGTAGCCGCTTATAACAACCCCGTCTACAGGAATTTTCTCCCCGGGTTTAACCACAATCAGATCGCCCGCTTTAATCTGTGAAATTGGTATCTGGACATGCTGCATGGCAGATAATTCTACACCGGAAGCGTTCCTTTTTAGAAGTGTCGCCACTTTGGGTTGAAGACCCATCAGCTTTTTTATTGCAGAAGATGTATTTCCTTTTGCTCTCTCTTCCAATAGTTTCCCCAGCAAAACGAAGGAGATTATCATTGTAGCTGCCTCATAGTAGACTGTTGCTGACATACCTCTGGAGGTCCAGAATTGAGGATAAATGGTATTGAACAGACTGAACAGAAAAGCAATAGATGTGCTTAACGCAACTAAAGTATCCATATTGGCTTTCCCTTTGATTGCATGTTTCCAACCATTTATAAAAAAGTTACGGCCGAAAACAGTTAGCACGGGTAAAGCCAGAATCATCAGCAAATAATTGAGCATATTATTAGAGTGCCCCATGTACGACATAGATATTACCATGATTGGTATAGAGAATACCCAAGATAATATCGTGTTCCTCTTTAGCTCTTTAAAGTGCCTTCTACTCTGATCCTCTTGCTTCTGCAGTCGCTCCTGTTCATCGTCATCAATAATCATATCGTAACCGATTGACTGGACAACTTGCTTAAGCTTTTCGGGAGATGTTTTACTTGGTTCATAGTCAAGTGAAACAATATTATTGGCAAAGTTTACATTGGCTTTTGTTACGCCGGGTTGGTTGTTTAGTGCCTTCTCTACGCCCAATGCGCAATTGGCACAGCTCATATTGGTTACGGGAAATTCTTTTTTCATTTTCTTCTTCGTTCAAGCTCAGCCTTTATTAGCTGCAACTCGCGGCTTGTCTGTCCATATAAGCCTTTACATAAGAGCATGTTGGCTTTATCTTTAGCCCGCGTTCTTTTGCATATTCAAGAGCGAATTTAACAAGATCAGCAGCAATGCCTCTCCCACCTATGGCCTTGGGTACAATCGTATGGGTCAGATCCATTTCGCCTTCGAATAATTCATATTCTATATAACCGGTTATACCATCTTCAACGGTAATAAACCTTCTTAAGTCTTCTTTGTGTATTATTTTCCTTTCCATATTCCGACAAATTATTTATAGTAAATGTGCTTATAATAACACTTACTTCCAAATTTGGTTCATGGGTGTAAAAAAAAAGCTGTGCGTTGCACAGCTAAAATTTCTTTGGTTTGCGGAGAGATAGGGATTCGAACCCCAGGACCCTTTCAGATCAACGGTTTTCAAGACCGCCGCATTAGACCACTCTGCCATCTCTCCTTTTGAACGGGCTGCAAAGATATCTAATTTTTCTATATCGTCAAAAATTTATTGGCGATCCAACTATTTTTTTGTTAATTTCACATGGGGTTTGTGGCATAAATTTTGACGTTTATTTTATCACATTAATACTACTTGACTATATGAAAAGTAATACTTTCGAGAAAGAGATTTTGGAGTTGGAGACAAACCTTTCCAGATATGCATATAGCCTTACATCCAATAGAGATGATGCCAAAGATTTGGTTCAGGAGACTTTCTTTAAGGCACTTAACAATCAGGAAAAGTTTAACGAGCATACCAATATAAAAGCTTGGGTATACACTATAATGAAGAATACCTTTATTAATGACTACCGCAGGCGGACTAAACGTCAGTCTCTGTTCAGCGAAGATGTACATGAGTACGTTCTGAATAACAGACCTGCAGACCATGGTCCGGAGTCAGACTTCGGATTTAGAGAACTAACCAATGTCGTCAACAGTCTGGAACCTGAGTTCCGCGTTCCTTTTCAAATGCATGACAGTGGTTATAAGTATCAAGAGATTGCAGACGAGTTGGGGCTCCATTTAGGAACCGTTAAGAGCAGAATTCACTTCTCTAGACAGAAGCTGATGGAGAAGCTGAAATAAAGAATCTTCTATGAAACAGCAACATATATACAACACCCGTTGTTATACATGAGTCTGCTATGTTAAATATCGGTCTGAAAAATACAAACTCCTCCCCTCCCCATATTGGAAACCAATCCGGGAGGGTTGTGTTTATTATGGGGAAGTAGAGCATATCTACAACTCTGCCGAAAAGAAATGGTGCATAACCACCCCCATCCGGGAAAAGGGTAGAAACTTCTGTAAAGGTAGATTCACTAAAAATAAGTCCGTAAAACAGGCTGTCAAAAATATTCCCTATCGCACCTACCAGAATAAGAGCAACCCCCACAAGAATTCCTGTAGGGGTTTTTGCCCGGATAAGCTTATAGATATAGTATATAATGAATCCTGCAAGAGCTATCCTAAAGAGGCTGAGGAGCAACTTTCCCATTGTGCCTCCAAGTTGCATTCCAAAAGCCATTCCGTTGTTTTCTATGAAATAGATTTGAAACCAGTTGCCAAAAACCGGAAAACTTTCACCAAGGGTCATGTGTGTCTTGATCCAGATCTTTACGATTTGGTCAATTAACAGAATCAGAATTATTAATATGGTGATTTTCTTTCCTTTAGAAAGTTGCATGGATCTAATCTCTTTTATTTTTTGCCTCTACACTAAGGGTTGCATGAGGTACTAACAAAAGTCTCTCTTTTGGTATCAGTTTACCTGTATCACGACAAATTCCATATGTCTTGTTCTCGATACGTATGAGAGCAGCTTCCAACGATTGAATAAACTTATACTGACGCTGAGCCAACTGGCCAGCCTCCTCTTTTGACAATGCAGATGCTCCCTCTTCCAACACCTTGAATGTTGGTGAGGTGTCCTCCGTGTCATTACTTGTACTATGTGTTACGGCTGATTTCAGTTGCTGATACTCTACATGTGCAGCTTCGAGCTTTTGCAAAATGAGCTCTTTGAACATATGAAGCTCTTCGTCGCTATAACGAACTTTCTCCAATACCTCTTCTGCTGGTTTCCCTTTCTTTGTCATATCTCTTTCTATTAAAAACGTAAAGGTAATAATATTTATGTAACAGGAACATTTTTTAATATGGAACCTTGCTGTTATTATTCAGCCAAAGTGTGAATGGCTCAACCCCCTCTTCTACAAGAATCTGCTCTGTGGAAATTGAGCGTTCCTTAGCAGGGACCTTGAGTTGATCATATATAAATGCATCGCTGAAGCCTGCCCTTTCTGCCTCCTTTCTGTCTGCTGCAAAATAGATCTTGTCTATGCGTGCCCAGTAAACTGCGGAGAGACACATAGGGCAAGGTTCGCAACTTGAGTAGAGTGTGCAACCGGTAAGATTGAAGGTGTCCAACTTCTTACAAGCATCTCTTATTGCATTGACCTCTGCGTGGGCGGTGGGGTCTTTATCTGAGGTTACGGTATTGACTGTTGCACTGATAATCTCGTTACCTTTCACAACAATTGCACCGAACGGCCCACCTGTGACAGAACTGGCGTTTCTCTTTGCAAGAGCGATCGCCTCAAGCATATATTTTTGATTCTTTTCCATTATCTATCTTTATGATAGTTTTTCTACTTTAATATCAATGGTACCTTCGTCCCATTCGATCGATGTTGCTCCGGGAATACTCTCCTGTAACTTTATCTCGATTGCAAGTGTCTGATTACAAATATAATTTGAGTAGTCTTTTATTGCTTCCTCAATCTCCGGTAATGGTTGTAAGAATATTCTTATCTTATCTGTAACTTCAAACTTGCAATCTTTTCTGAGGTTCTGGATTCTGTTTACAAGTTCACGAGCAACACCTTCCCTTCTCAATGAGTCACTCACTGTAATATCAAGTGCCAATGTTAGCTTTCCATCCACTGCGACCAGCCATCCAGGCATATCTTCAGATGTAATCTCTACATCTTCAGGTATAATGGCGACATTCCCGGAAGTTAAGTTAATGGTAAAGTTTTCACTTGCCTCAATTTCCAATATTTGCTCTTGTGTAAAGTTAAGAAAGGCGCTTGAAATCTCCTTCATCTGCTTTCCGTATTTTTTACCCAAAGTTTTAAAGTTTGGCTTGATCTTTTTGGTAATCAAACCTTTGGTATCATGGATATACTCGACCTCCTTAACATTTACCTCGCTCAATACCAGATTTTTAATAAGTTCGAACTGCTCCTGAATTTTCTGGTCTAAGACAGGAATGAGTATTTTAGCCAAAGGCTGACGAACCTTAATGCTAACCTTTCTTCTGAGTGCCAAAATCATAGAGGAGGCTCGCTGAGCCAACTCCATTCTCTCTTCAAGCTCTTTGTCAATTACATCATCATTAGGAAGAGGCATTAACACAAGGTGTACAGAATTCTCTTTATGCATTTTAGAGACTTTGTTGAGATCTGTATAGAGTCTCTCCATAAAGAATGGTGCTACTGGTGCAGCGAGTATCGCAACACATTCCAGACAACTGTAAAGAGTTTGGTATGCGGACAACTTATCTGAGTCCATCTCTCCGCCCCAGAATCTTTTTCTGTTAAGGCGTACATACCAGTTACTCAGGTTGTCTCCCACAAAATCCTGTATCTTTCTCCCGACGCTTGTAACATCGTAATTTTCATATGCTTCTCCAACCTCTTTTATAAGTGTATTCAGCAGCGAAAAGATCCACCTGTCTATCTCCGGACGCTGTTCAACAGGTATCTGGGGCTTGTCGTTTGTAAATTTATCTACATTTGCATAGAGGGCAAAAAATGAATAGGTGTTGTAGAGGGTTCCGAAAAACTTACGGCGCACCTCATCTATACCGTTTACGTCAAACTTAAGGTTATCCCAAGGCTGCGCATTGGTAAGCATGTACCAACGGGTTGCATCGGCTCCGTATTCGTTAAGGGTAGAGAATGGATCCGCAGCATTCCCGAGTCGCTTGCTCATCTTATTTCCATCCTTATCCAGAACCAATCCGTTAGACACAACTGTCTTAAATGCAACCTTATCACTTATCATTGTGGCAATTGCATGAAGCGTAAAAAACCATCCTCTTGTCTGGTCTACCCCCTCTGCTATGAAGTCTCCTGTGTGGCCGAACTCCGCAGTACCTAACTTTTCAAGGCCCATTTGGGCAAATGGCATTGCTCCCGAGTCAAACCAAACATCTATGAGGTCTGTCTCTCTCTTCATCATTTTTCCTTTTTGAGAAACCAGGATAAAGTTGTCTACATACGGGCGGTGAAGGTCTATCTTTGCATAGTTCTCTTTGCTGTAATCCTCCGGTTTAAAACCTTTATCCTTGAGTGGATTTGAGCTCATGAATCCGGCTTTTACCGATTTTTCCAATTCATTGTATAGCTCGGCTGTCGAACCTATTATGATCTCCTCTTTGCCATCTTCGGTACGCCAGATAGGTAGTGGTGTTCCCCAAAATCTGCTTCTGGAGAGATTCCAGTCCTGCAAATTCTCGAGCCACTTGCCAAATCGGCCGATTCCTGTAGCCTCCGGTTTCCAATTGATTGTCTTGTTTAGTTCGATCATTCTATCCTGAACTGCTGTGGTTTTAATAAACCAGGAGTCCAGCGGATAGTACAAAACCGGTTTATCTGTTCTCCAGCAGTGTGGGTATGAGTGGACATATTTCTCAATTTTGAAAGCCAGTCCTTGCTGTTTAAGCATTACGGACAAATCAATATCAAGAGTTGTATCACCTTCTGAGAGGGCCGGGTCATATGCATTCTTAACAAACCGCCCGGCATACTCTCTGTAGAGCTCTGCATTTACTTTCTCCTTAACAAATTGCAGATCCAGATCTTCCACTCGGTAGAACTTACCTGTTCTGTCTACCATTGCCTGCAACTGGCCATCCAGATCTTTAACCATAAGAGGTGGTACTCCGTTGGCTTTGGCCACCTTGTCGTCGTCTGCTCCAAAAGTCGGGGCTATATGTACTATACCGGTGCCTTCTGTGGTGGTCACAAATTCTCCGAGGACAACCTTAAAGCTGTTCTTACCGGGGTATACCCATGGAATCAATTGTTCGTACTCTATTCCACAGAGTATAGCTCCTTTTATAAGGTAGTCTGAGGAGTTGTAAGAGTTCCCGATTACCTTGAATGGTACTAGCTTATCGCCCGGTTTATACTCCTCTAAAGCAATGCCCTCCGCTTTTTGGTTAAAGAGTGCATAGAGCAGATCTGCAGCCAAAATATAGACAGATGGTTGATGAGAGTAAGGGTTAAAGGATATTACCTTCACATAATTGATGTTTGGTCCGACGCATAGTGCTGTGTTGGAAGGCAGTGTCCATGGTGTTGTTGTCCAGGCAAGAAAATGGACCGGAAGCTCTTCGCCATTCAATTTTTCATTGTTGAAAAGCCATTCGGAGACTTTATTTTTTATGACCTTAAACTGGGCTACACATGTTGTGTCCTTGACATCTCTGTAGCATCCGGGTTGGTTAAGTTCATGTGTGCTTAATCCGGTTCCGGCAGCCGGAGAGTATGGTTGGATCGAGTATCCTTTATATAACCATCCCTTTTTGTAGATATCTTTTAACAAATACCAAAGAGTCTCTATATAACGATTATCATATGTGATATAAGGGTTTTTCATGTCTATCCAATACCCCATCTGTTCTGTAAGAGATTCCCACTCCTTTGTGTACTTCATCACCTCTTTACGGCAGGCAGCATTATACTCCTCTACAGAGATGCTCTTTCCGATATCCTCTTTTGTAATGCCGAGCATCTTCTCTACTCCAAGCTCAACAGGAAGTCCGTGTGTATCCCATCCCGCCTTTCTGTCGACAAGATATCCCTTTTGTGTTTTGTATCTGCAAAATACATCCTTAATGGCTCTTGCCATTACATGGTGAATGCCGGGCATACCGTTTGCCGATGGAGGTCCCTCCAAAAAGATAAATTTCTCTGCACCCTCTCTTTCTGTAATAGTTTGTGCAAAATAGTGTTCTTTATTCCACCTCTCTAGTATAGAGCGATTTATCTCTACTAAATCCAATTTTTTGTACTCGGCAAACTTCATTATATTTTCAATTTTGAATTTGTAAAGATACGATTATTCACTACTTTTGAAAAAAATTAATTATGGGTACTTCGCTTGTTATTGTAGATCTTATTTTACTTATCCTTTTTGTACCGGCAATTATTGGAGGAATAAGAAAAGGATTTATACACCAGTTAGCCGGTTTAATTGCGCTCATACTTGGAATTTGGGCTGGCTACCATTTTTCATACTTCCTCAGTGGAAAACTGAATATATGGCTGCACTCGGCCTCTTCCCTTGTAAATATTTTGTCTTTTGCATTAATTTTCATAGCAGTTCTTATAATTGTCTCATTAATCGGGCAATTTGTGTCCGGAGTCGTTAAATTGGCTTTCCTTGGCTGGCTTGATAAAATATTAGGAATTATTTTTTCAATTATAAAAACAGCATTTATTCTTAGTATTGTCATCTATATTTTAAATTCTTTAGACTCTCTGTGGAGTTTTCTTCCGAAAGAAGATCTGGCCAAGTCCGGTTTATATTCCATTATCGAACAGATTGCACCAAAAATATTCCCATACTTAAAGGAATTACAACATATTACCTTAGATATCTGATTCTGATTTTTCCAACTATAATTTTTGATTTGTCAATCTTTTACCGTTTATCTCAAAACTTTCATCTTTTTACCATTTAGCACACGTTAAAGCCGGGGCCTTCCTAAATTTGTTTCTGAAAGGGGGCCGAATGTGGGGATTGACGATCTTTTGGGGCAAGATCACGTGGAGTTTGGATGTACGCTCCCTTTCTTTATTCAGAAAGATTAGAGGAGGTAGGTATATGAGTTTTTCGGTAAATATAAAACAGCATGATATCAGCGACTGCGGTGTCGCTTCTCTCGCCTCTGTTGCAGCTCACTATGGATTAAAACTCTCTTTGGCAAAAATAAGACTCTTCAGCGGGACAAATTCTCAGGGTACCACCATCCGTGGTTTGATAGAGGCAGCAGAACGGTTTGGGCTTAGTGCAAAGGGGTTCAAGGGTAAATTGACATCTCTTTATAAGGTGCCTAAGCCCACAATACTTCATCTGAAAAAATTGAATGGTCTTTTGCATTTTGTGGTATTATACAAAATTACAAAGCATCATCTTCATTTAATGGACCCTTTGGATGGTAGAATAAACCGTGTAAAATTCGAAGATTTCAACAGAGAGTGGACAGGTTATCTCATAATTGTGGAGCCGAGCAGCACTTTTGTCAAGGGGAAAGAGGGAGTTGACATTACTTCCCGGTTGCTCGCAATTATCAAAAAAGATATCCGGGAATACATGAAGGCCCTCTTTGGCTCGCTTCTTTACATTCTTATTGCGTTGAGCACATCTGTGTTTATCAAATACATTATAGATGATATTCTGCCCGGCAGAGATTGGAAGATGCTTACCTCTCTCTCGGTATTAATGGTTGTTCTTATTATAATCTCTTTTATATTATCTTATTATAAGTCTCAAATACTACTTAAGCTATCGATTAATACAGATAGAAAACTGATAATCGGTTATCTGAGCCATCTGTTTAAACTGCCGCAGCAATTCTTTGACCTCAGGAAAACCGGAGAACTTACTTCCAGAGTGGATGATGCATTTAAGATCCGTTCACTTCTTTCCGACATTGTAATTAACATAACCATTAGTATACTTACGCTTGCAGTCTCTTTTATATTGCTCTTTACGATATTTTGGCGGCTTGCACTTATCACTCTTCTTTTTATTCCAGTCTATTTTCTTATCTATTACATATATGACAGGTTTAATAAACGAGTTCAGAGAGAGATAATGGAGGAGGCTGCTCAATTTGAAAGTTCTCTTATTGAAGGAATAAAGTCAGTTAAGAGTATAAAACACTTTGGTATAGAGGGGTTCACAATCAACAAGATAAAAGAGAGACTCTATAAACTTAATAACTCATTATATAAAGCGGGGAAGTGGGGTATTGCCATATCAAATCTTGGTGAGAGCAATTCCAGAATTCTATCGCTTTTAGTTCTATGGATTGGAGGATCATTCGTTCTTTCATCTTCAATTACCACTGGAGAACTATTTTTTTTCTATACGATAACAGCTCTATTCACCTCCCCGTTAACTACACTGATAGGTCTTAATGTTACTATAAGAGAGGGCTTTACGGCTGCTGACAGGCTCTTTGAAATTATGGATCTGGAGGGTGAAAAATATTGTGACGGAGTTGTCATATCAATTGAAAATGCACAATCGCTTAAAATCGAAAATTTATCATTTAGTTATCCGGGCAGAGAACCTCTTTTTACGGGGCTTAATATGGAGTTAAATTCCGGTGAGATAACGGCACTCACGGGTGAAAGCGGCAGTGGCAAAAGCACTATAGCCTCTTTAATCCTTAGAATGCAAAATCCGGCAAACAGTGTTATAACCCTGGACGGCGTTAATATTAACCATATAAATCTGGAGCTTTGGAGGCAGTGGGTAACAATTGTTCCTCAAAATTTAGATCTGTTCGGGGGAACTCTTATTGAGAACATCGCACCGGGAGAGGCTGACCCTGACTATGAATATATAATTGATCTGTGCAGAGAGCTCAGTTTGCTGAGCTTTATAGAAAAGTTGCCACAGGGCTTCGAAACTCAGATTGGCGAAGGAGGTTCTTCGCTATCGAGGGGACAACAACAGAGAATTGCTATTGCAAGGGCCCTGTACAGAAGAGCAAAAATCCTTATTCTGGATGAGGCCACCTCTTCTCTGGACAGTTCCTCCGAGGAGCTGATCGAGCGGGCAGTTATTAAAGCGAAAGAGGGCGGGACCATGATATTGATGATATCACATAGAGAGAAAAACATAAAAATTGCAGACAAGGTAATAAGCATATAGTGAAAAAATAATCTAAGTATAAAAACAGAGGGTGCACACTCTGAGCGAACTTCACACGCTTTTTTGTGGAGGCAATATTTAAAATATCAATTATGAAAGAGTATGTAGACAGAGATTGGGGGTTAGAGACTCTTGAAAATGAAGAGCTTCTCACATCAGGTGGTATGACACTGAAGGAGATATGGCTTCTTATGGAGAAACTCGCAGAATTGGCTGATAAGGCAGAAAAGTATTGGCCTAGCTTTAAAAAGGGATTTCAAGTTGGATGGGAGGCTGCATGATGGAGACAAAACATTTTCTACCAGAAGAGTTAACTCTCCTCTCGTTTAACGAAAGTTGCAGAGTCTCAGGAGGTTCAGATGCCGGATGGGATTACACTGTTGCGAGGTATGTTGGAGTAGGTGTCGGATATAGTGTCAAGAAACTTTGGATGGCATTTCAGTTTTTAAGCGCAAATCTGTACTCTATGCAGTCGAATCCTAAGGTGTTATACCAATAGAATTTTCTCGTTAATTCTAAGAAATTGGGAGGTTGTAATAAAAAAAATTTAACTTTGTACATTATGAAGATTTATTACAAGCTCCCAATTTTATTGCTCCTGTTAATCCCACTGACCCTCTCGGCACAGAAGAGGTGGAGTCTGGAGGAGTGCATCAAGTATGCGTGGGATAATAATTTAAGCATCAAGCAGCAAGAAATAGTTGTTGAACAGAGTGAAAACAATGTATTGGAGTCAAAGCTCCAATACCTTCCTTCGTTTAATGCTTCAGTTAGCCACAGTATGAACTGGGGACGTTCCGTAAACATGCAGGATCTGCAGATTATCGAGAATCAGCTCAGCCAAAGTACTAGTGCTTCTATGAGAGCCTCTGTCAATCTTTTTGAGGGATTTCAGAAAGGAAATGATCTCAAAAGCAAAAAGGTTGTACAGGAGATCTCCGTTCTGGAGGTGGGCAGAATAAAGAACCAAATCTCTGTTGAGATCTCAAGAGCCTATCTTCAAATCTTGCTCTCAAAAGAGATACTGCGAACAGCCAATCAGAGTCTGGAAAGTGTGAAACAACAGGTGGATAGGACCGGTAAACTGGTAAATGCCGGTAGTATTGCGTATAGTTCTCTTCTTGAGATTGAAGCTCAACTTGCAACTGAGAGGGTTCAGGTGGTAAATGCACAAAACCAGGTAAACAACTCATTGTTGGCACTTAAGCAACTGCTGGATCTTACAAGGGAGAGCGATTTTGATGTAGATAGTCCGAATTTGGATTTAATGATAGAGGCCTTCTCAGGAGAATCAGTTGACCAACTGTTTGAACAGTCAAAAACTCTTCCTCAAATAAAGAGTGCAGAGCTAAACTATATAAACTCAAATCTTCAACTGGCAATCGCCAAGGGAAGGAGTTATCCGACTATATCGTTTTCTGCCGGGTACGGAACAAATTACAGTGACAGCAGAGATCAAAACTTTATGGACCAGTTCAATGAAAACAGAAATCCATCTATAAGTTTTGGTCTAAGTATCCCGATATTTAATAACTGGCAATCTAATACTGCAATAAAGAATGCTCGTTTAGGTGTTCGCAATGCAGAGATAGAGGTCCGTAACGCAGAGCAAATTCTCTACAAAGAGATTCAACAGGCCAATAGCGATGCATTAGGTTATTATGAAAAGTATAAGGCTAGTTAACAGAGTGTAAAAGCTATGGAGGAGTCTTTCAGATATGTTCAGCAAAAATTTGATTTGGGGGTACTTAATGCAACCGACTATACTGTTGCAAAGACAAATTTGTTCAAAGCTCAGTCTGAGTTTTATCAGGCTAAGTATCAGTACGTTTTCCAACTCAAGATTCTTGATTTTTACAAATGAATTCCTATAACTCTTTAGATTGACCCCTCTAATAAATTATTAAAAAATGAATATTAAGAAAAACATTAAATGGATTTTGCTTTTTGCCATTGTTGTAATTATTGGTCTGATCATTTATGGCAGTAAAAACAAAAAAAATATTATATCTGTTACCACAGAGACCGTTTCCAAAAAAACCATAACCGAGGTGATTCCTGCCAATGGAAAGATAAAACCTGTTGTTGAGGTCAAGATTAGTCAGGATGTATCCGGTGAAATAATAGAGCTTAACTTTAAAGAGGGTGACCCTATTAAAAAGGGTGATCTTATTATTAAGATTAAACAAGATGTATATATCTCAATGAGAGATAGAGCAGAAGCTTCTCTCAATTCAATTAAAGCTCAGCTAACACAAATGATGGCTCAATATAATCAAATAGAGCTTAACTATCTGAGAAACAAAACTTTATTTGAACAAAAGGCTATTTCGGAGTCTGATTATGAAAGTGCTCTTTCTCAATATGAGGTTGTAAAGGAGCAGATGAAGGCTGCCGAATTTAACGTCAAAAGTGCAAGTGCTTCACTTAAAGAGGCCCAGGAAAACCTTATCAAAACTACTATTTATGCTCCAATGGATGGTATTATCTCAAAGATGAGCGTAGAGAGGGGCGAAAGAGTTGTCGGTACCAGTCAGTTTGCCGGTACGGAGATGCTCAGGATTGCAAATTTCAAGGACATGGAGGTGTTGGTAGATGTCAATGAGAACGATATTATTCGAATTAAGCCTAATGACACTACAACAATTGAGGTTGATGCATACCAGGACAGGAAGTTCACAGGTATTGTTACTCAGATTGCAAACTCAGCAAAAAATATCGGCTCTGCTCTTGAACAGGTAACAAACTTTGAAGTCAAAGTCTATATTCTTCCTGAATCCTATTCAGATCTTGTAAATGCCGGGAAGAATCCGTTCAGACCTGGAATGTCTGCATCTGTATCTATCCAAACTGCAAAAAAGAGCGATATTCTGACCATACCTATCCAGGCTATTACTACCATGGCAGATCTTTTGTCTGATACAACCAAAAAGTCATTGGGCGGTAATGAAGTTGTAGAGCAGGTATTTGTTATGAAAGGAGATACTCTTGAGGTGAGAAAAATTACTACCGGTATCCAGGATTTGAACAATATAGAGGTGTTAACCGGAATAAAAGATGGTGATGTTGTAGTTACCGGTCCTTATGCTGCTATCAGTAAAACTCTTAAGAGTGGTTCAAAGGTAACTCTGGAGAGTGACAAAGTAAAAGCAAAAGGTAAAGGAAAAGAAAAAGCTCAAAAGGCTAAGTAATATGTCGAATCCGCTCCTGTTACTTATTGAAACAAGCACAGAGGTATGCTCTGTTGCCCTTAGCAGAGGGGAGAAGATTCTTTCGCACAGGGTTGTAAACGAACCAAAATCTCATGCCAGAATTATTGCTCTGCTCGTTGAGGAGGTTATCAAAGAGGGTGGCATCTCTATTGATGACTGTGATGCTGTTGTTGTTAGTGAAGGTCCCGGTTCCTACACCGGTTTGAGAGTTGGCGTTTCATTTGCAAAGGGGATATGCTACGGTGCGGGTAAACCTCTTATTGCTGTAAGCTCTCTCGAGTTACTTGCTCGTCTTGCAATTTCTGATGGGGAAGGTATGTCTGAGGACGCAGTTATTGTTCCAATGATAGATGCCAGAAGAATGGAGGTCTATGCAGCAAAATATGATGTTTTTTGCAATCCTCTTTCAAATGCAGAGGCTGTTATTCTTGACGAAAAAAGTTTCTCGGATGAATTGTCAAAAGGGGTTGTCATATTTACCGGCTATGGGGCAGAAAAGTTTAAGGATATTATAAATCATCCGAATGCGCAATTCCGGCTAATTGGCGCGGACGCAAGAGGGATGGTTATATCTGCACTTAAAAAGTACAACTCTGGAGAGTTTGCGGATGTGGCCTATTTTGAGCCATTCTATTTAAAGGATTTTGTAGCAGGGGTAACAAAAAAGAGGCTGTTATAACAGCCTCTTTTTTATTGTCATTTTCCAGTTACTTTGTCAGATTCGAAATAACCCGCTCGAGTTCTTAATTATATATGTCTTTGGCAACAATGGTTCCGCTTTTATCTATCACAAAAAGTGCCGGTACCTTGCTCACGTTATAGGTTGTAACTGCGCCTGAATTGGCGCCTAACCCATCACAAACACTTATCCAAGGCAGCATTTGCTCCTCTACTGTTCTGGCCCAGGCAGTCTTGTCTGCATCTACAGCTACCTGAAATATCTCAAGCCCTTTGGGGCTGTATTTGTCATAGAGTTGTATGAGATCCTGGTTAAGCATCCTCTGATTAACATCCGTCGCACTCCAGAATGACAAGATAATAACCTTACCCGAAAGGTCTGAAAGCGATCTCACTTTTGCTTTTACATCCGGAAGACTGATATCCGGAAAACCTGTTTCTGATGCATCCAACATCTTTGAGTTAAAAAGATCCGATTTTTCTCTGTAAGAGATCTCATCCCTGAGTCTGGAAACATAAATTGAACTTGGATATTTAACCTTAAGTGAATCGTATACTCGTTGGAACAGGAGTACATCTCTTACATCTGCGAAAAGCGGAAGGTTGTTTGGGAACCTTTGATAGAGCAGAGTAATATTTGTAATAGAGTTAGGGTGAGTATACAGATGCTTTATTGAATTTTGTTTTTGTTTAACGTAAAGTGCGCCAAGTTCGTAATTTAAAGCCCTTTGTTTAGCTGTATCACCGGTAGTTACGGCATTGTTCAGTACCTTTACAATTGAGTCAAACTGAGTATTGACTCTTCTTGTGCTCTTCTCTAAATCTATCAGCAATGCAGACTCATCCGAACCCTCAACAATAATCTTGGTGCCAAGTGTATCTGTCATCAATTTTATCTCATCTCCGGGTACCACGATAAGTGAGACTATCTTGTTCTCATTGTAGTATAGATAGTAGAAGTTTGGCGATTTGTCTTTCAACTTTAAGGAATAATTTATCTTTCCATCTACAATTTTAATGGTGTCTATCACCTTTTGGGCGTTAAGCTCCAAAACCTTCAAAACAAGATTCCCGTTGGATGCCCCCTCAACTATTCCTTGAATTGTTGCTTTGTTTGATGTACAGGCAAAGGCTGTAATAACGACAAGAGCCGACAGGAAAAACTTCTTCATCTATTTGTTATTTTATGTTCGAGGATATTGAGTTTGCTATGGAGGTCATCTCCTGACCCTCCAGTTT
>Ga0209746_1000620_pt1 | contig 17939 bp, 16 predicted proteins | sample BarGraNGADG00211_3_FD_184496 | JGI IMG/M metagenome (GOLD analysis project Ga0209746, IMG submission 184496) | Arctic peat soil microbial communities from Barrow, Alaska - Barrow Graham LP Ref core NGADG0011-211 (SPAdes) (version 2) | ecosystem: Environmental > Terrestrial > Soil > Wetlands >... | reverse complement strand
GAAAGAATTACAGTCCAGAAAGTATCGTCCATACTAAGGAGTGGAAATTTTATCATCCTGATCACGTATGCCATTGCCAGATAAGCCAGTAAGACAACTGTTGCTCCAAAGAGCTTTATTCTGAGACTGATTATTGTTTTGCTATTATCAAATGTCATGTGAAAGATTTTATATAAAATTAATACTTTCGTCTGTTTTTAAAAAACTTAATCAGCAATTCCCTGCATTCTTCCTCAAGTACTCCGGATTCAACATTAGTCTTTGGGTGAAGTAAAGACCCGGATATTGTTCTATAGCCTTTATTTTCATCTGCAGCTCCAAAAACAAGAGCGGGGGCCTGACTCCAGCCTATTGCCCCTGCACACATTGCGCATGGCTCCAGTGTAACATATATTGTACAATCCGAAAGATATTTACCTCCCAGCCAGTTTGTTGCAGCTGTTATGGCCTGCATCTCAGCATGAGCTGTCGGATCCTTCAACGTTTCAGTAAGATTATGAGCCCGCGCAATAATCATATCATTACATACAATCACAGCACCAACAGGAACTTCCTGTTTTTCAAGAGCTTTATTTGCTTCGGCAAGGGCCGCTCTCATATAATACTCTTTTTTACCCTGAGTCATCTTTATGATTATGATCGATAAAAGTATAAAGATTATTGGGATTTATGTTTCTCATTTCAATCTGATAATTTTCTTATTTTTGCTGGAACTTAATTATTAAAAGATGTACAGGACTAACACGTGCGGTGAGTTAAAGATAAATAATACCGGGAATGATGTAATTCTATGTGGCTGGATTCAGAAATCAAGGGATTTGGGCGGACTGACATTCGTTGATCTTCGCGACAGGTATGGAATAACCCAGCTGGTCTTTAATATGGAAACTAACAGGGATCTTTGTGAAAGGGCCCGTAAGCTCGGACGTGAATTTGTAGTACAGGCAAAAGGTAAGGTAAGAGAAAGAAGTAACAAGAACCTTAAGATGGTTACTGGTGATATCGAGATTGAGGTTAATGAACTCAATATCCTGAACAGGAGTGAGATCCCTCCGTTTACAATTGAAGAGGAGACTGACGGTGGCGAGGAATTAAGAATGAAATACCGTTACCTCGATCTTAGAAGAAACTCAGTTAAGAACAATATTTTACTTCGTCACAGAGTATCGCAGGAAGTTCGTAAATATATGGATTCCATAGGATTCATAGAAGTTGAAACACCGGTGCTGATTAAATCAACGCCGGAAGGAGCCCGCGACTTTGTAGTACCTTCAAGAATGCAACCCGGTACCTTCTATGCATTACCGCAATCACCCCAGACTTTAAAGCAGCTTCTGATGGTAGCCGGTTTTGATAAATATTTTCAGATCGTTAAGTGTTTCAGAGATGAAGATCTGAGGGCTGACAGACAACCTGAGTTTTCTCAGATCGACTGTGAGATGTCTTTTGTTGAAAGAAATGATATCCTTGAGACCTTTGAAGGTCTTGCTAAGTATCTCTTCAGGCAAATAAGAGGTATTGAATTCAGCGAACCATTTTTAAGACTTCCGTATAATGAAGCAATGGAATTTTATGGTTCAGATAAACCCGACCTCCGATTTGGAATGAGGTTCACAGATTTATCCGGATCTGTTAAAGGTCACAATTTTGTTGTATTTGATTCTTCAGAATATATAGGCGGGATATGTGCTGAGAAGTGTTCAGAATATACGAGAAAACAGATTGACGAACTTACTGAGTTTGTAAAAAAACCACAGATAGGGGCAAAGGGACTTATATATTTAAGGTATAATGTGGATGGTACTTTAAAATCGTCAGTCGACAAGTTTTATTCCACTGAGGATCTTAAGAAATGGGCTGATATAATGAATGCCAAACCAGGTGACCTTATGCTGATAATGGCCGGAGACAAGAAGAAAACCCTGACGGCTCTATCTGAATTGAGGCTTGAGATGGGAAACAGACTGGGATTGAGAACGAAGGATAAATTCATTCCGCTATGGGTTGTTGATTTTCCTCTTCTTGAGTGGGATGAAGAATCGAAGAGGTTCTATGCAATGCATCATCCTTTCACCTCTCCTGTACCTGAAGATCTTTCTATGATGGAAACTGATCCGGGAAAGGTGAGAGCTAATGCATACGATCTTGTAATAAATGGTGTTGAAATCGGAGGAGGATCGATAAGGATTCATGATGCTGCAGTTCAGAAATTAATGTTTAAAGTCCTTGGATTCACTGATGAAGAGGCAACTGAACAGTTTGGATTTCTGCTGAATGCGTTTAAATTCGGAGCGCCACCTCATGGAGGAGTAGCATTCGGATTCGACAGATGGGTGGCAATGTTCGGAGGTCAGGATTCAATACGCGATTTTATAGCATTCCCAAAGAACAATTCCGGCCGTGATGTAATGCTGGATACTCCCTCACAGATATCTGGTAAACAGTTAAACGAACTGCAACTTATTTTAGCCAGGAAAAAACAAGAATAGTTTTTTATTAGTTTTGGATCTTGGTTTTAATAATTATTGCCCCACCATACCCTCTGCTTCCATAAATTGAAGCTGCAGTACCCTTTAGAACTTCAATTGATTTAACTGACGATGGAAGAATATCAGGAAGTTCATACGAAGAAACGCCATCAACTACAATTAATGCAGGAACAGAACCAAAAAAATCCTTAGACCCCTGAATTATTACGCTTGAGCCATCAACCTTGACGCCAGAAACTTCTCTTTGTATCATCTCACTAATTGAATGATAAGTTGCATATTTTTTATTTGTTCCGTCTATTTTATTCACATTGGTGGTAAGGTTCTTCTCTTTAACGACACCATAACCGGTGTTAACTCCTTGTTCACCAGGAGCAATGGTTTGATCCGTCGTTTGTTGAGTTCTTGTTGTTCCGAAATTAAAATCAATCCGGGTTCTTCCTTTTATAGAATCTTCAAATGTACCACTACCAAAGGTGAAGATTCCAATCTTTAAGGCAGTAGGTTTAACCTTTACTTTATAGTTTCCATTTGCATCGGTCATTGAATTGGTTTTCTGATCATCAATCATTACTATCGCATTCACAATAGGTCCCCTTGAAGCATTCAGTACAGTACCTGTTATTGTTACCTTTTTATTGCTCTTTTGTGCAGTTATACTGTTGATGCATAATGATGATACCAGGATTAAAAGGATTAGTTTTATTTTCATTTTTATTTAAAATTTGGTTTAACAAGCAAGTTACAAAGTTGTTAAGAGATGTACAAATTATTTTAAGATTAAATACATTTGCCGATCAAAGTAGCTGAAGTACATCTTTCAATTAATATCCTTACGTATTCTCCCTTCTTAAAATCATCACCGGGGAAAACAACAACCTTATTCTGTGAAGTCCTGCCTGATAAATATTCAACAGATCTCTTTGAAAATCCTTCTATCAGAACATCAAAGACCATGCCAATATCACTTTTTTTCGATTTTACGGAAAGTCTGTTCTGAAGAGATATCATCTCACTCAGTCTTTCGGACTTTACAGATTCAATAACATCATCTTTATATTTTCTTGCAGCTCTCGTTCCGGGTCTTTCACTATATTTAAACATATAAGCAAAATCGAATCCAGCCCACTCCATGAGGGAAAGAGATTCTTTATGATCTTCTTCTGTTTCAGTACAAAAACCGGTAATCATATCGGTCGATAAGGAACAATCAGGAATAATGGTATGAATTGCATTAACACGTTCCATGTACCACTCCCTGGTATATTCCCGGTTCATAAGTTTGAGAATACGGGTGCTTCCGCTCTGTGCAGGAAGATGAATATGCTTACATATGTTTTTATTCCTGGCAATTGTATGCAGAAGTTCATCTGAAATATCTTTTGGATGTGAAGTAGAAAACCTTACCCGTAAAAGTGGATCAATCATGGCTATTTTTTCCAGGAGTTCCGGAAATCCCATTATCCCCGATTCGTTATTCCAATTATAAGAATCGACATTTTGTCCAAGAAGTGTTACTTCCCTGTAACCCTTCTCAAATAACACTTTCGCCTCCTTCATGATTGAACCCGGATTCCTGCTTCTTTCAGCTCCGCGTACATAAGGTACAACACAATATGCGCACATATTGTTACAGCCCCGCATTATTGAGACAAATGAGGAAACCCCATTTTTATCCATCCTTACGGGGGAAATATCAGCATAGGTCTCTTCACGCGAGAGAAGAACATTTACTGCTTTATGGCCCGCTTCGGCTTCAGTAACAAGAAGTGGGAGTTCTCTGTAGGCATCCGGCCCGACTACTATATCAACAAGCTGATCGGTCTCAATTAGTTTTTCCTTCAGCCTTTCAGCCATACATCCTATTATTCCGATTTTCAGATCATTTTTCTGCTTTTTAAGATGGCTGATTGCTTTCAAACGACCCCAGATTCTTTGTTCAGCATTATCGCGGATTGAACAGGTATTTATTAATATTAATCCGGCATCATTAATATTTTCAGTAGGTTCATAACCTGCTTTGGAAAGAATTGATACAACGATCTCACTGTCAGCAACATTCATCTGACAACCATAAGTTTCTATATATACCTTTTTACTCATTTTCTCATTGTTTCTTGTTTCTCCTTAATCGTTTCGCGTTTGTCGTTTATCGTTACTTGTTTCGCGTTTATCTTAGTCTCGTTACTTGTTTCGCGTTCAAATCCGAACTTTATTACTTGCACTGTCATTGCGAGCGAAGCGAAGCAATCTTTTTATCTTTTTTACTTTTGTCTTTTTGCAAAATCCTGACAAAAATATAAACTATGACCGAGGTTTGAAAGAATTATTTAATTTTGCATTCTGTTTAATAAATATCTAAAGTATGTCAGGACATAGCAAGTGGTCAACCATAAAGCGGAAAAAAGGGGCAATAGATGCTAAAAGAGGAAAGAAATTTACCAAAATTATTAAAGAGATAATAATTGCTGCAAAAGAGGGCGGTGGAGATCGCGAAGCTAATGCAAGGCTCAGACTTGCTGTTCAGAATGCAAAAGGCGCCAATATGCCTAAGGATAATATTGACAGAGCAATTAAAAAGGCTACCAGTGCCGATGCTGAAAGTTTTATAGAAACTTCATTTGAGGGTTATGGTCCATGTGGAGTTGCAGTATTTGTTGAATGCCTGACAGATAACAATAACAGGACAGTAGCATCGGTAAGATCGGCTTTCAATAAGCATGGAGGTAATCTGGGAACTAATGGATCTCTGACCTTCATCTTTGAAAGAAAAGGGGTATTCATAATAAAAAATGAAGGTTTGACTCTGGAAGATTTAGAGCTTGAAATGATTGATGCAGGTGCAGAAGATTTTGAAGTAGAAAGTGATATGGTCACAGTTACGTGTGCCAAAGAAGATTTCGGAAACGTAAACAGGAAGCTTATTGAGCTTAGAATAGAACCTGAAGAAGCAGGCCTGAAAAGGATTCCAAATGATTCTAAGAAGCTCGATCTTGATTCCGCGAGAAAAGTCCTCAGGCTCATTGATACACTTGAAGATGACGATGATATCCAGTTTGTATATCATAACCTCGAAATGACTGACGAACTGGCAGCAGAACTGGGATAAATTTTTTTGCTACCTTTGCAACATGATCAGAAAACTCTTTTTGATAGTAGTTATTCTTGGCTTTTCAATGCTGATTGTCCAGTCACAGTCTATTGTCAGATCATCGGATCTTTTTACAAGAAGAGATGGAAATCCAAATGCTGCCCGGCTTAATATCATACAGGATCCGGCATTAGACACCCTTATAAGCAGATATATTCTTGGATATAAGAATCTGGAAGAAAAAAATGGGTACTCCGGTATGGATGGATTCAGGATTCAGATATACAGCAGTTCTAACAGAAATGCCAAAGAAGAATCAAGTAAAGCAAATGCAGAGTTTTTAAGCAAGTTTCCGGAAAGTGAGTTTCCGGAATTAAAATCATATACAAAATTTGCTCAGCCCGCTTATTATAAAATAAGGGTTGGCAACTTCAGAACAAAAACCGAGGCAACGAGGTTGTTTTTATTGATCAGTAAGGTGTTTCCCGACGCATATATCGTTCCCGATATTATATATTTCCCGGACCAGAAAACTAAATAATTATGAGCGATAACATCAAACACGAATGCGGCATTGCAATGTTAAGATTGCGTAAGCCGATGAAATACTATATTGAAAAATATGGTACCTGGAGCTATGGTCTGCAGAAGATGTACCTGATGATGGAAAAGCAACATAACAGAGGCCAGGATGGAGCAGGTATTGCAGGAATTAAGCTCGATGTGCCACCAGGGAACAGGTACATATTCCGACAAAGATCAAATAAAGCAAATCCTATTAAAGAAGTCTTCGGTCTCATTTATCAGGACATAGATGCATTAACCCATTCACATCCTGAAGGTTTTAAGGATCCCGATTTTATTAAAGAGAATGTCCCGTTTGCCTGCGATATCTACCTTGGACATCTGAGATATGGGACTTATGGGAATTATAATATTGATTATGTACATCCTGTAAGCCGCGAGAATAACTGGAAATCAAAAAACCTTGTTATGGCGGGTAACTTCAACCTTACAAACGTCGGAGAAGTATTCAGCAGCCTGGTTGAACTGGGTCAGAACCCCGTTGATTTTTCAGATACTGTAACAATACTCGAAAATGTAGGGCATCGGCTTGATGAGGAAAACGAGAGATTATTCCGCAGATTCAAAGAGGAAGGATTTTCGAAAAAAGAGATATCTCCGATGATAGAGAAAAATCTGGATGTTACATCAATTCTGAAAAAAGCCAGCCGGAACTGGGATGGCGGTTATGCAATGGCAGGAATGATTGGGCATGGTGATGCATTTGTCATGAGAGATCCTGCGGGCATCAGACCTGCATATTATTATATTGATGATGAGGTAGTTGTGATTGCTTCTGAAAGACCGGTCATTCAAACAATATTTAATGTGAGAACCGATAATGTCATTGAACTTCCACCTGCAAGCGCTATTATAATTAAGGCGTCGGGTGAAACATCAATTGAGAAGATCAGGGAGGAAACCGAACTCAGGAAATGCTCATTTGAAAGAATATATTTCTCAAGAGGAACTGATAAGGCTATATACAGAGAAAGAAAAAAGCTCGGGGAACTGCTTGCGGATAGAGTTCTTAAGACTGTTGACTACGATCTTGACAACACAGTATTTTCATATATTCCCAATACGGCTGAAAGTGCATTTTATGGACTTATAAAAGGAGTAGAGAATTATCTTAACCAGGTAAAAATTGATCATATACTTAGCAGAGGTAAATACCTGAACAAGGAGGAACTTGAAAAGATTATTAACCAGCGACCGAGGATTGAAAAAATAGCGGTAAAGGATGCAAAGTTGCGTACATTTATAACAGAAGATACAAGCCGCGATGATCTTGTCGGACATATTTATGATGTCACTTATGGCGTAATAAGGCGAGGTAAAGATAACCTGGTTGTTATAGATGACTCTATTGTCAGAGGTACCACATTGAAGAAAAGTATAATCAGGATACTTGATAAACTTGATCCCAAAAAGATAGTCGTAGTCTCTTCATCACCACAGTTGCGATACCCCGATTGCTACGGAATTGATATGGCTAAACTTGGTGATTTTATTGCTTTCAGAGCAGCTATTGAGCTATTAAAAGATACAATGAGAGAATCAGTAATTCAGACTGTCTATAAGGATGCTTTGGCTGAGCTTAAGAAACCTGTTGAAGAGATGAAAAACATGGTACGGGAGATCTATAAACCTTTCTGTACAGAGGAGATATCGGCGAAAATTGCTTCAATGCTTAAATCGGACGAAATAAAATCTGAAGTTAAAATTGTATTTCAGTCAATCGAAGGCCTTCATGAAGCTTGTCCAGGGCATTTAGGTGACTGGTATTTTACCGGCAATTATCCAACACCGGGAGGTAATAAAGTAGTAAACCAGTCTTTCATTAACTATATGGAAGGAAGAAATGTAAGGGCTTATTGATTCTCATGTGAAAACCAGGTTATCTCAAAATCCTTCTTATAGGAAGAGAGGTGTCTGTTTATCTTTTCAACATAAATATCTCTCAGGGTTATCATTATTCCGGTCTCTTCTACATCTCCGAATTTATGGTTTATGAAGGTGCCGAATGTCCTCATTGTAGGCGACAGATTCATATAGGCATTAATAAGAGGTGGTATATTCTCATTGAGGTTTCTGACCTCCCTCGATAAGATTTTATAATTTTCCTTATATCTCCAGCCCCGGAAAAGCTTTTTCATTTCTGCCTGATGGATATCAATATTTGCAGGATCAACCGGGACAACAAGGCGATCCGGATCTCTGAAATGCCTTTTGAGAAAATAGAGGATCATATTCCTGGCTTTTGGATTGAAGTGAGGATACATTGTAACCTTGCCGAACAAATATTTAAGGTGATGATTGTCAATTATGATTGCACCGAGTCCGTCCCACAGGTTATCGAGTGCAAACAGGCTTTTCCTGCCCATAGACCTTGACTGATAATCGGGATGGACAAATGATCTTCCAAGTTCCATGAGGTGAGGATAATACTTAGAAAGGAATTTTTCAGAAAAATGGAAATAAGCTGATGAGGCAAGCTTGGTAATATCGCAATTGGTGCATCCTTTTTCCGGAAAAAAGAATCGATATCCTCCAATCATCTCTTTTTTTTCAGGGTCCCAAACAATCAGCTGTTTCTGAGGATCAGTTTTAGCCAGGTCAAACTCGTCTATATCGATGTCTTTTCCCGTACCGCCTCCGGCATGTCTGAAGGTAAGTTCTCTGACTCGTCCTACTTCGTGCATTAACGCAGGAGAATTATTATTGTCAAATACATAAACCTCGTTGTTGCCGTTGTTAGTCCTGCGTAGAAGCTTATCGCTTGTAAGCTCAGCAATTATCTGATCCTTTGGTAATTGGTCAACAATTGGTTTCATTTATTATAAAAAAATGGGGAGGGTGATATATCTGAATATTATCTTAACAAAATCTAGTGCAATTTAATCTTTTTTTTTATTTCCGGGTCATACGGAAATAAATGATTCCAGATTGTACGATTTTGACTTAACCCAATCGGCCCATTCCAACGCAGATCTTGTTTTATCAAAAGTTTCCCAGGGTATTGGCTTACCGAAAACCAGACTGATCTCTTTGTCCTTTTGTTTGAACAACTCATCAACAAGATATAGCATTTCAATATTTGTTCTAAGCCCGAGTAGTTTTCTGAAATTGGCAAGATTGTAGAAAAAACTGGAGTTTCTGCCGGAGAAAAATGCAGGTACAACATCTCTCTTGTGCTGTATAGCCTTAGATATGAAGCTTTTATGCCATTGTAGATCCCTTATTATACCTCTTTTTTTCCTTGAACATAATCCTGCCGGAAAATAAAGAATCTGACAGTCGGACGAATATGCTTCCTCTATCATTCTGGCAGCATCCTTTGCCTGTGATCCGTGTTTATTTAGCGGAAGAAATATACCTGACAGGTTTTTGATATTGGTAAGGATGTCGTTTACCGGAAATTTGATGTCATGGAAATATTTCGATAATTCATAAATAAATACAAGTCCGTCAGGTCCTCCAAGAGGATGGTTTGAAACAAATATATACCTGCCTGAATTTGGGATATTCTCACTACCTGTGACCTTGAATTTTATTTCAAAATGCTTTAGACCTGCCGCTATAAATTCAGAATCCCGAAGATGACCAAATTTTTTCATGAATTCATTCAATTCATCCTGATGTACAATTCTTTTCAGATAGTTTATGACAAAACCCGGTATTGTCCTGGCAAGAGCCGGATTCTTAGAATAGAGGACATTTCTGACGTCTATTTTCTGATTTTCTTCATTACCCGTTTGACTATCCATATTTCCGGTAATTTTTGTTACGGATTCAGGTTCAAATTTACCAAAAAAAAGACCGGATATGATATTTGGATTGGAATTCGATACCTCCTGCATCGCGATCAACAAATATGCATTCAACTACTCAGGTTACTGGGCTTTGACACTTCCATCGTCATATTATACAAATGTGCATGTAACCAGGCTACATTTTACTATCTAAAAGTTATTAACAAAAAATAAAAAATGTGGGGTAATGTGGAGTAAAGTGGATATTTATTTCTTATTTTAGCCGTTTAATTGGAAAAAGCGAGGATGGCCACATTTATAGGTGATTACACGTGCAAAGTTGATGTCAAAGGTAGAATAATACTTCCAGTGGCATTTAAGAAGCAGATGCCTGCTGATGCACAGGATCATTTTGTGGTTCGGAAGGATATCTTCGAGAATTGCCTTGTGCTCTATGCCATTGAAGACTGGAACAGGCAATTGGAGAAGATCAGGAAAAAACTAAACCCCTATAACCGTGAGCAAAATACGTTCCTCAGGAATTTTTATATGGGAACGGCAGAACTATCCCTGGATAACAATAACCGCATTCTTGTACCTAAACGATTAATGGATCTTATTGGAGCTGACAGGGATGTTATTCTTGCCGGACAAGATGGAAGGATAGAGATTTGGCCAGCTGACATTTATAACAAAATCGCTATGCCGCCTGAAGATTTTGCAAACCAGGCTGAAAAATTGTTGGGAACTATTAATGAGCCTTAACTATCATGGTTTACCATATCCCCGCATTGCTCAAAGAGAGTATTGACGGGCTGAACATCCAGCCCGATGGGATTTATGTCGATGTAACTTTCGGAGGAGGAGGCCATTCAACGGAGATTCTTAAACGTCTTAAGTCTGGCAAACTTATAGCTTTCGATCAGGATGAGGATGCCGCAATAAACACTACGGCTGATGATAGGTTCCTCTTTCTCCACCAGAATTTCAGATTTCTGAAAAATAATCTCCATTTCAATAACATCAAATCTATAGATGGCCTGATTGCCGACCTCGGAGTCTCTTTTCACCAGTTTGATGAACCGGAAAGAGGATTTACTTTCAGGCAGGATGCTCCTCTGGATATGAGGATGAACAAAACTGGTTCTGTTACAGCCGCCCACCTGCTTAAGACAATGGATGAGGCGACCCTTGCAGATATCCTTTACAGGTATGGGGAACTATCAGATTCAAGAAGGATCGCAAGGGAAATTGTTGCAGCCAGAGTCGCAAAACCAATGGAAACTGTTAACGACATCATTGACACGATAGGTAAGCTGGCTCCTTACCGGCAGGAACATAAATTTTACGCAAAGTTGTTTCAGGCATTGCGGATAGCTGTCAATCATGAAATCGACTATTTGCAGGAGATGCTTGAACAGGCTCTGTCAGTGCTAAATACAGGAGGACGACTCGTTGTCATCAGTTACCATTCGCTCGAAGACAGGGTGGTTAAGAATTTTATGAAGACAGGCAATTTTGAAGGAGAAGGGAAAAAAGACTTTTATGGTAATATAGAAACTCCTTTCAGAATTATAAACAGGAAAGGAACAACGCCTGGCGATGAAGAGGTCGCAATAAATAACAGGGCAAGAAGCGCGAGACTCAGGATAGCTGAAAAGATCTGACTAATGGAAGAGAAGAAGGAAAATATTAAGGAAAATACTAAGAAGCGTTTAAATACCGGAAGTTTCATTAAGGAGCTACTGAGTGGTAGTATGGTTTCTGAAAAGATCATACTTAAAAATCTTGGGTATGTTTCCCTGATAACTCTTCTTGCTGCAATATACATTGGAAACAGGTTTCATGCTGAAAAAATAACGAGGGAAACAACAAGGCTTCAAGGTGAAGTTAAAGATCTGAGAGCAGAGTCCCTTTCAACCTCCGCCGATCTGATGTATATAAGTAAGCAGTCTGAAGTATTCACTATGGTAAGGGAAAAAGGGCTGTCCCTTGAAGAGATGAAGACTCCACCCTATAAACTTTTGGTCGATAAGAAGTAAATGAAATGGCAGCAAGGGATGAAATAGTATGGCGCGGTGGTCTGGTATATTTTGCAATTGGATTGCTGGCTGTTGCTTTGCTCGTGCGTATCCTTATTCTGCAATATGTTCAGAGGGGTAAATGGGCAGATATGAGTGAGAAATATGTCTATAAAACTGCAGAGATGCCTGCAAACAGGGGTGATATACTTACAAGCGACGGACGCCTCCTGGCAAGTTCAGTTCCATACTATACAATCTACATGGATACCCGGAGCAGCGGAATGGCATCCTCTACATGGTCAAACGGAATCAGTGGGTTATCAGCTGGCCTGGCTCGATTTTTAGGAGTACGGTCGGCATCAGGTTGGAGATCAGCAATAGCAGAAGCCCGGAAAAAGGGCGATCGGTATTTCCTGATACAACGGAAAGTTGACTACGAAACTCTTAAGAAGTTGAAAGAACTACCAATATTCAAAGAGGGTCAGTATAAAGGTGGAATGGTAGCTCAGGCTGAAAACAGACGAATACTTCCAAATAGTGACCTTGCTTCACGTACAATTGGCTATCTCAATCTGGGAAGTGAAGGAAATGAAGTTGGAGTCGAGGGAGCATTTGATAAAGATCTGGCAGGTAAAAATGGGGTTGCAGTGAAACAAAGGCTTACCGGAGGCGACTGGATAATAGTTGAGGGTCCGAACAGTGTGGAATCAAGAGATGGAAATGATGTGATAACTACTCTGGATCTCGACTTGCAGGATGTTGCTACTACTGCCCTTCTGAACCAGCTCAGGAAAAATGATGCTGATCATGGCTGCGCGGTCCTTATGGAAGTTTCAACTGGAAATATTAAAGCAATCGCAAATCTTGGACTTCAGAGCGATGGGGACTATCATGAAATATATAATTATGCTTTAGGAGAGAGCACCGAGCCGGGTTCAACCTTTAAGCTTCCGTCTCTTATGTCTGCAATAGAGGACGGTGTCATTGATACTGGTGATATTGTCGACACTGGCACCGGCACTGTGAAATACTACGACAAGATTATCAGGGATACAAAAGAGGGTGGTAACGGCAAAATAACAGTTAAGGAGGTCTTTGAAAAATCATCCAACGTGGGAATAGCCAAACTTATCTACGATCATTACAAAAATAACCCTAAAGATTTCGTGAACAGGCTTTATGCGATGAGATTGAATAAACAGCTTGATCTGCAACTTAAAGGCGAAGGAGAACCGTTGATAAGATATCCGGGGGATAAACTCTGGTCAGGTCTTTCACTCCCGATGATGTCTCATGGGTATGAAGTGCAACTTACTCCCCTGCAGATTCTTACATTCTATAATGCGGTGGCAAATAATGGCAGAATGATGCGTCCGTTATTTGTGACTAAAATAATGAGAAACGGAAGCGTTATCAAGAGCTACGAACCTGAAGTCATAATAAACTCAATAGCATCCCGCTCAACAATACGAAAAGCAAAAAAGATGATGGAGGGTGTTGTTGAACGAGGTACTGCAACAAATCTCAGAAATGCTAATTACAAAATAGCAGGAAAAACAGGAACTGCACAGATAGCGAGGGATAAGTATGGTTACAAGACCGGAGCCAGGGTGTCTTACCAGGCCTCTTTTGTCGGATACTTTCCTGCTAACAACCCCCTGTATTCCTGTATTGTTGTAGTTAATGCCCCATCAAACGGAGTCTACTACGGAAATCTGGTTGCCGGAACAGTCTTCAAGGAGATTTCCGATAAGGTTTATGCAACAAGATTTTTCAGGGATTACAGACCTGAAAATAAAGATGATATAAAACCATCTGCACCTGATGCCGGTAATGGATACAGGGCTGATATTAATGAAGTACTGAAAAATCTTGATGTTCGTTACCGCCGGACTTCAGATGAAGATTGGGTCGCTACACACGAAAGAGGGGATACTGTAAGCCTTACAGGTGTGAAGATTCAAGCTGGTCTTGTACCCGATGTGAGAGGAATGAGTTTGCGCGATGCGCTCTACCTTCTCGAAAACTCAGGGATAAGAGTAAGATACAGTGGTAAAGGAAGGGTGCAGAGACAATCTCCTGAACATGGAGCCAGGTACTTTGGTGGAACAGTCGTTTCTCTTGAGATGAATATGTGAAATGATGAAGATTGAAGAAATATTAAACGGAATTGAAGTTGTTTCAGTAACAGGAACAAAAAACAGAGCTATAACCGGTATTGAATTTGATTCGCGTAAAGTTAAAAAAGATTCACTTTTTGTTGCAATCAAAGGATATAAATCTGATGGACACGATTTTGTTAATTCAGCTATTGCATCAGGAGCTTCTGCTATTATATGCGAAATACTTCCTGAAAAACCCGATAAAAATATTTGCTGGATAAAAACCGGTGATTCAGCAAAAGCCCTCGGTTTGGCGGCCTCTAACTTCTTCGGAAACCCTTCCCGTTCTCTTAAGCTGGTTGGAGTTACAGGAACAAACGGAAAAACAACAATTGCTTCACTTCTCTACCGGATGTTCCTGCAACTGGGATATAAATGCGGATTGTTTTCAACAGTATGTAATTATATTAATGAAAAGGAACTGGAAGCAACACATACAACACCAGATCCGGTTCAGCTAAATAGCCTGTTGTCACAGATGGTCGATGAGGGATGCGACTTCGCATTTATGGAAGTCAGCTCTCATTCTGCCCATCAGAAAAGGATTGCAGGACTAAAGTTTGCAGGAGGTATTTTCACTAACCTTACTCACGACCATCTCGATTATCATAAAACGTTTGAAAATTACCTCGCGGCGAAGAAAAGCTTCTTTGACTCATTGCCCGCGGAGGCATTTGCTCTGGTAAACCTTGATGACCGTAATGGACGGGTTATGCTTCAGAATTGCAAAGCAAGTCATTACACATTTTCTGTGCAGACAATGGCCGATTACCGTTGTAATATTATTGAGCAGGGTTTTGAGGGTATGGAATTAAAGATTCAGGGCGAAGAGGTATGGACAAGGTTTATAGGCGCTTTTAACGCTTCAAATCTGCTTGCCGTTTATGCTGCTTCGGAACTTCTTGGCGCTGCAAAAAAAGAGATACTCACCATTCTCAGCGATTTGCATTCTGTTTCCGGAAGACTTGAGGTTATCAAATCTCCGGGAGGTATTTCGGGCATTGTAGATTATGCACATACCCCTGATGCTCTTTTAAATGTGATTGATACAATTAATAAGATACGGGAGGCCGGTGTTCATCTTATCACAGTTGTTGGTGCCGGGGGGGACCGCGATCGTACAAAGCGTCCAAAGATGGCAGCAATATCTGCGGAAGGAAGTGATAAAGTAATCCTTACTTCAGATAATCCCAGAACAGAGGATCCTGAGAAGATTCTCGATGAGATGGAAACCGGAATAACCCCGGATCTAAAAAGAAAAACTCTGAGAATAACCAATAGGCATGAAGCAATTAAAACAGCAGTAATGCTTGCAAACGATGGAGATGTGGTACTCATTGCCGGGAAAGGGCATGAGACTTATCAGGAGATTATGGGAGTGAAACATCACTTTGACGACAGGGAAGAATTGAGAAACGCATTATTACTTAAATAAAACAGGGGGAAAATGCTTTACTATTTATTTCAATATTTTGAATCACTTAATTTCCCGGGAGCCAGGTTATTTACATTCATCTCATTCAGGTCGGCTGCTGCTGTTATCACTTCTCTTATTATTTCACTTCTGATAGGCAAAAAGATCATTCAATATCTTCAGAGAAAGCAAGTTGGAGAGCTTGTCAGGAATCTGGGACTAGAGGGACAATACCAGAAACAAGGAACCCCTTCAATGGGAGGAATCATAATTTTAGCGTCAATTATAATTCCGACTCTTCTATTCGCTAAACTAGGGAATATTTATATCATTCTGATGCTGATAACAACAATCTGGCTTGGGCTTATCGGATTTCTTGATGACTATATTAAAATATTTAAAAAGAACAAAGAGGGACTGGCCGGAAGGTTCAAGATTGCTGGTCAGATAGTCCTCGGAATAATTGTCGGGTTAACTCTGTTTTTTAGTGATGAGGTCAGAATTGTGGAGAAAGTTAACGTTGCCAATCTTACATTAAGAGAAAGGCATGAGTTTATCAACCCTTTTATACAGATTCCTGAGCATGGTGAGATTTCTATGGAAAGAAAGTCAACAAAAACAACCATCCCTTTTGTAAAAAATAATGAGTTTGATTATGCCTGGCTGGTATCATTTATCAATGATGCCCAGAGGCGACCATATACCTGGATTGTATTCGTGATAATAGTAATATTCATTGTCACTTCGGTTTCAAATGGGGCAAACCTCACTGACGGACTTGATGGACTTGCAACAGGGACTTCGGCAATAATAGGAACGGCACTTGCAGTGCTTGCCTATGTTTCCAGTAACATCATTTATGCCCAATATCTTCAGATAATGTATATCCCAGGTACTGAGGAGCTTGTTGTTTTTGCAAGCGCCTTTATCGGAGCTACAATAGGATTTCTGTGGTACAACTCATATCCGGCACAGGTTTTTATGGGTGATACGGGCAGCCTCGCACTTGGTGGTATCATAGCTGTATTTGCCATAATAATAAGAAAGGAACTTTTAATCCCGATACTTTGTGGGATATTTCTCATTGAAATCCTGTCTGTTTTACTGCAGGTGAGCTGGTTTAAAAGGACAAAAAGAAAATACGGCGTAGGAAGAAGGATCTTCCTGATGGCACCACTTCATCACCATTATCAGAAAAAAGGTTTTCCCGAACCAAAGATTGTTATCCGGTTCTGGATTGTGGCAATAATTTTGGCTGTAATAACTATTGTGACACTTAAGATAAGATAGTAAAATGAACAAAAAGATTGTAATACTAGGGGCAGGGGAAAGTGGTGTCGGATCAGCAGTGCTTGCACAAAAACATGGGTTCGATGTTTTTGTCTCTGATAAAGGTCAGATAAAAGAATACTATCGGGAAATTCTTGAAAAATACAGGATTAAGTGGGAAGAAGGAACTCACAATGAATCAATTATACTTTCAGCAGATGAGATTATTAAGAGTCCCGGAATACCTGAAAGTGCCCCGATAATAAAAAAGATCCGCGAGAAAGGCATACGGGTAATATCAGAAATTGAATTCGCCGGCAGATATGCCAAAGGTATAAAGATCTGTATCACAGGGAGCAATGGTAAAACAACTGTGACTAATCTCATCTATCATATTCTGAAAAAAGCCGGAATGAATGCAGCGATGACCGGCAATGTAGGTAACAGTTTTGCAATGGCTGTTGCGGAAGGATCATACGATTATTATGTAATTGAACTGAGCAGTTTCCAGCTTGACGGGATGTATGAATTCAAGGCTGATATAGCGATATTAATGAATATTACACCAGATCATCTCGACAGATACGATTACAAGCTTCAGAACTATATAGATTCAAAATTCAGAGTAACTCAAAACCAGCAAAAGGATAATTTCCTGATTTATTGGGAAGGAGATCCGATCATAAAAACTGAATTATCCAGGAAAAAATTTGGGATGACTCTCTTGCCTTTTTCTGATGAAATAAAGGAAGGCATGGCTGCTTATATCGAAAACGATGAATTGATAATTGATTACCAAAATAAAACTAACATTATGACCATTCATGATTTTGCGCTTAAAGGTCGTCACAACACCTACAACTCAATGGCAGCAGCCATTGCCGGTAAGGTTCTTAATATCCGCAAGGGGGTAATCAGAGAAAGCCTCGCTGATTTTCAGGGAGTTGAACACCGACTGGAACCGGTCATTACTGTTTGTGGTATTAATTTCATTAACGATTCAAAAGCTACAAATGTTAATTCAACCTGGTACGCTATTGAGTGTATGGAAAACAATATAATATGGATTGTTGGAGGAGTTGATAAGGGAAATGATTATTCAGAGCTATTCCCGGTAGTTAAAAAGAAGGTAAAAGCAATAGTTTGCCTCGGAAAGGATAACAAAAAAATT
>Ga0209746_1000619_pt1 | contig 17974 bp, 15 predicted proteins | sample BarGraNGADG00211_3_FD_184496 | JGI IMG/M metagenome (GOLD analysis project Ga0209746, IMG submission 184496) | Arctic peat soil microbial communities from Barrow, Alaska - Barrow Graham LP Ref core NGADG0011-211 (SPAdes) (version 2) | ecosystem: Environmental > Terrestrial > Soil > Wetlands >... | reverse complement strand
GGGAGCGCCGGGATCGATGCCACCGGCGTGGCCGCCGCCGGCGACGTGCCAGGCGCCGGGTTGCCGTAAACGCAGCCGCTGAGAAGAACGCAAACGAGGACAAGCAGTGCGATAGACCGTTTCATGCTCGACGACCTCCGGGGCCGGGATAGGAACGAACATCAGTATATTACCGATTAAGTTTGCGCAGTAATATAATCTAACCCGCAATCTCCCAGATTGCCTCAATCTACATACATGGGGTTGGTCAGGGCCAGCATGTCGCCCGCCGGGTCGCGCACTTCGACCAGGCACCAGTGGTCCTGTCCGGCCTGCAGACGCCAGTCGTGCTGCCCCGTCTCACCCGCTGGCCCGGTGAAGCGCGGTTGCCCGTCCACGATGACGCGCAGCCGGGCGCCGGCCGGGCAATTCTCCCAGCGGCAGCTAAACTCGGCCGGCTCTTCCGGCGCCAGTGCCAGCGTATCACCCATCATCGCCTGCCGGTCCGGGCCGGCCTGCTCGCCGTGCGCGCGCAGGGCCAGTCGCTGGCCGCCGCTCAGGTACAGGTGGCCGCGGCGGATGGCGTCAAGCAGCGCCCCTTCCTTCAACCCGGCCGCATAGACCACGCTGAAGGCCAGCCCCTGCGCGTCGCCGTACCGACCGTGCGCATCCGTGGCCGCCGTGGCAATCACGTGTTCGCCCCGGTTCAGCCAGGCGTACCATAGCGCCAGGTTGGCCTCGTTGCCCGAGTCGCCCGCCCACGGACCGTTCCACACCTCGACCGCCCGCGCCGGCCCCGGCAGCACCTCGTCGAAGTGCCAGGCGCAACCCGTGCAATAGGGGTCGTCGACCGAGAAGGGATGCGCGATCACGAAAAGCTGGCCCTCCCCCTCCGCCGCCCGGACGATGGCCGGCATGCCGCCGTCACCCGGCCGCACACGCCAATCCGTCCAGTCGCGCGCGCCCAGGCACAGCGCGTGCCCGTAGAAGGTGGTCAGTTCCAGGCCGCCCAGCCCCAACGGCCGCGCGGCGGGTCTGCCGGCGGCGAGCGCCGCCATCTCGACCAGCCCCGAGACGGTGTTGTGATCGGTGAGAAAGAAGAAGTCCAGCCCCTGCTCCGACGCCGCCCAGATGCGCCCTGCCACGTCGATGTCGCCGTCCGAGTGGACGGAGTGCGTGTGCAAATCCCCCCGGTACCAGGCCGGCGCGCCCGCGGCGTCGTCCGGGGTGGCAGCGGCCGTCGCGGCGACCGCAAGCGCCGCCGCGAGGGCAGGCGGCGACGCGAGGACAGGCGGCACCACCGGAGCAGCCAGGATATCCAGGCTCAAGCGACACGGCTCGCCCGGCAGCAGCGCGTGCACCTCGATCTCGACGGTCCACTCTCCCGGCTGAAGCGGGCCGGCCAGGAAGCCGGGCGTGGCCCAGCCCTCCTCGACGATCACCCGCTTGGTCGCGCCCCCGCGGTGCGCCGTGCCCCGGCAGCGGACGGGATCGAACAGCGCCGGCGCCAGCAGGTTGTCGAGGCCGTCGACTCTCTCCGGCGCGTAGCGCAGCGTGATCTCCAGCCGCCCGCAACCCGGCGGCACGTCAAACGGGAAGCGGAGGACATGCTTGTTGTCGGCGGCGCCGAGCGTCCGCTCTATGTGATATCCCGAGGCTCCAGTGTTCACGGTCACATCCTGTCTCGTGCTGATTGGCGGTATGGCGGTATGGCGGCCAGGATTATGGCACGGCGCCGCGCGCGCTGTCAAGCACTAGGGTGACAATTTGTCACCATGACAATTCGTCATGGGCGATGTTGCTTCGAGCTTTGGCGGCGGCAAGGAGTATACTAGGCCTGTAGCTGCCGATCCTGGCAGCGCAGCCGAAGGAGACTATGTTCGATTCGCTCAAACACTTCGTGATCGGTTCTCCGTTGCCTACCCGCCAACTCGCCGACCAGCGCCTGAACAAGATCCGAGCCCTGGCCGTTTTTTCCCCCGATGCCTTCTCCTCCATCGCCTATGCCAACCAGGAGATTTACCTGGCCCTGGTCCTCGCGGGGAGCCTCGGTCTGGCCCGGGCGTTGCCCATCAGCCTGATGATCGCGGCGCTGCTCGCCATCGTGGCCCTTTCCTACTACCAGACCATCTACGGCTACCCGTCGGGCGGAGGGTCGTACCTGGTGGCGCGAGAGAACCTGGGCACACTGCCCGGCCTGGCCGCCGCGTCGGCGCTCATGGTCGACTATGCGTTGACGGCTGCCGTCAGCCTGACCGCGGGGGTCGAAGCGCTCGCCTCGGCATATCCGCCGCTGTGGCAACACCGCGTGGTGGCGTCCCTCGCGCTGCTGGTAGTCCTCACCCTGATCAACATCCGGGGCACGCGGGAGACCGGGGCGCTGATGTCGGTGCCCGTCTACCTGTTCCTGTTCACCTACCTCGCCATGCTGGCCTATGGCGCGTATCGGGTGCTGTCCGGCGGCACGGTGCCCCTGGAGGCCACAGCCCCCCCGGCCGTCCAGCCCTTGACCGCGTTCCTGCTGCTGCGCGCCTTCGCCACTGGCTGCACGGCGATGACCGGCATCGAGTCGATCAGCAACGGTGTACCGGTGTTCAAGACGCCCGAGGTGAAGAATGCCGGGCGCACCTTACTGATCATGGCCGTGCTGATGGGCGTGCTGTTCGTGGGGAGCATCGGTTTGACGCAGGGGTTAGGCGTGGTCAGCGGGCCGCAGGAGACAATCCTTTCCGCGCTGGCGCGGCGACTCCTTGGAAGCGGCCCGGCCTATCTGACCATCCAGGTGAGCACGCTGTTGATCCTGGCGGTAGCGGCCAACACCAGCTTCGCGGGCTTCCCGCGGCTGGCGGCGATTTTAGCCGGCGACGGCTTCCTGCCCCGGCAGCTCACCGCACTGGGCGATCGGCTGGTGTTCGCCGACGGCATCGTGCTGCTCTCGCTCGTCACGGCGGGACTGATCGTCGTCTTCGGCGGCGATAGCCACGCGCTGATCCCGCTCTTCGCAGTGGGCGTATTCCTGGCCTACACGCTTTCCCAGATCGGCATGGTTCGGCACTGGGTACGGAAAGGCGGCCGCGGCTGGCGACTGAAGGCGGTCATCAACGGGCTCGGCGCGGCCGCAACGGGAGTCACGCTTCTGGTGGTCCTGGTGGAGAAGTTCCTGACCGGCGCGTGGCTCACCGTCATCGTGATTCCGGCGCTGGCGATAGGCTTCCTACAGGTGCGCCGGCACTACCTCGCGGTGGCCAAACAGCTTTCACTGCGCGGCCCGTCGCGGTTGCTCCGGCCCGCGCCCAGGCGGCGCATCGTCCTGCCCATCTCGGGGATCCATCGCGGCATAGTGGACGCCGTCGCCTTTGCTCAGTCGATCTCGCCGGATGTGACCGCGGTGTATGTGGAGTTGGAGCCAGGGTCGGGGGAACGCCTCCAGCATAAATGGCGGGACCGGTGGCCGGATTTGCCGCTGGTCGTGCTGCAGTCCCACTACCGCTCGATCATCGGCCCGTTGCTGGACTTCCTGGACGAAACCGACCGGCAGCACAATGACGGCCAGCAGGCGACGGTCGTGCTGCCCGAGTTCGTGCCGGCCAGACGCTGGCAGAGCTTGCTGCACAACCAGACTGCGCGACTGCTCAAGGTCGCACTACTCTATCGTCGCCGTCGCTTGGGGTTTCAGCAGGTGATCATTGATGTGCCGTACCACTTGAGGAGTTGAGGCCACGCAACCCGAACGGGTTGCGGCGAGTGCGCGGCAACAGCGGCGATCCCATAAATCCGGAACCGCATCAGAACGGCCGCCTGAGCAGCGCACCTCCCCCAAAAGCCTCGCACAAGAGGTAGCAACCGCACGCAAGGTGATGACTGGTGGTATGTAATATGGATTACGCCAGTATCATCACTCCCCTGGCCGGCAGCGTCACCTGCCCGTCCACTGCCTTGCCCGTGTCCAACAGGTCGCGGTACGCGCGAGGCAGCGTGATCTCCTGGGCCTGCCCAGTGTGATTGAGCACGAAGAGCAGGCTGGACTCCCACTGCCAGCGCTCGGCGACCTCCACACCGGCAGGCACGCGCAAGACCGGTTGTACGCCGCCCAGCGCGAGGAGCCAGGGCGCCAGGGCATCAAACAAGGCTGCCGGGCCCAGCGTGCCAATGTAGACCACCTGACCCTTGCCGTAGCTGTTAAGCGTGATGGCCGGGCGCCCCGCGTAGTATTCCTCGCTATAGCGGGCGACCACCTGGGCGCCGTCGGACACCAGGATATCGCACCAGGTCGTGGCACATCGCGACTCGCAGGGCAGGTTCAAGGCCGCCTGCTCGCCGAAGGTCAGGGTCAGGGCTCGATCGAGGGTGGGGAGTTCCACCTCCAGGCCGACGCGCGCTCCATCCGGCAGCGAGTCGTAGTCCTCGACGTGCGCGCCGGCCAGTCCAGCGAGCAGACCGGGCAGGTACTGGTTCACCACGTTGTTCGCCGGGTCCTTGACGCCGCTGCGCGCCGTCAGCACCAGCACACCACCTTGGGCCACGAAATGCTCCAGCTTCTCGGCCAGGGCCGGCGAGACCAGGTGCAGGGCCGGGGCGACCACCAGCCGGTAGGATGACAGATCGTGCATGGGGGAGACCACATCCATGCCCACCTGCCGGGCGTGCAAGGCGCGATAGACTTCCTGGAAATGCCGCGGGTAGGCAAAGCCGGGGTTGTTGCCCTGGATCTGGAACGCCCAACGTGCGTCGTAGTCCTGCAACATGGCCACGGCGGGCCGGAGGCGCGTACCCTGGATAATCTCGCCAATGTGCTTCAACTCGTCGCCCATCTGCTTGACTTCCGCATAGCGCCGGCCCGGCTGCGCGTGATGATCGAGGATGCCATGCCAGTACTGCTCAGTGCCGAAGCGCGCCGTCCGCCAGCGAAAGTAGATGATGGCGTCCGCACCGTGCGCGATGGCCTGGTAGGCCCACAGGCGGATCTCGCCCGGCCGCGGCGGCACGCTGACCATCTGCCAGCCTCCCGGTCCCGACTGCTCCTCCATGACCCAGAAGTTCTGACCGCCGGGACCACCCCTAAGGCCGCGCATAGTATCGTGGCCCAGGGCCGGGGCACTGGCGTCCACGTCCGCCCCCATGCCCCACTGGGTGCGCGGGTAGTTGTCCCAGGCTACCAGGTCCAGGTCACGCGCCAGGTTGTAATACTCGATCTGGTCGTAGCGGAAGCCCATGAAATTGTGAGTAACCAAATGGCCCGGACACTGCCGGCGCAGGATGTCAACCTGCAGCTTCTGGTACTCAACGTAAGAATCGGAACAGAAACGCGCGTAATCCAGGGCCAGGCCGGGGTTGGGCGCGCCGCCGGTCTGCACCGGCGTAGGGATCTCCACCCAGTCGTTGTACACGTGGCTCCAGAAGATGGTGCCCCACGCCAGGTTGAGGTCGTCCAGTGAAGCGTAGCGCTGCGCCAGCCAGTCGCCGAAAGCCTGCCGGCAGACCGGGCAATAACAGCGGTCCCCGAACTCGTTGTCGATCTGCCAGCCGAGGACGGCCGGGTGCCCGGCGTAGTGCTCGGCCGTCGCAGTGACGATGCGGCAGCTATGATCGCGGTACAGCGGGTGATTCGGGCAGTACTCGCGCCGATTGCCATAGGTTACGCGCTGGCCGTCCTCGCGCACACGGAACATTCCAGAGTCATTTGCCATGAGCCAGGGCGGCGGCGAGGCTGTGGGCGTGCCGAGGATGGCCCGGATGCCGTGGTCCGAGAGGATGGCCAGGACGCGGTCGAGCCAGTCGAAGTCGAAGTGTCCCTCCTCAGGCTCCAGCTTTGACCAGGCAAACTCGGCCAGCCGGACCACATTGAAACCGGCCTCGGCCATCATGCGCGCATCCACCGGCCAGCGCTCTTCCGGCCAGTGCTCCGGGTAGTAGTCGACCCCATAGTGGAACACGGAGTATTCCTTTCGATTAGCCTTTTACCGCACCCGCAGTGATGCCTTCCACGAACCTTTTCTGGAATGCGAGGAAAATGATCAGCAGCGGGATGATACTGATCACCGACATGGCCATCTGAGCATTGTAGTTTGTCAGGCCAACTGCGCCGCCAAAGGACGCGATGGCCAGAGGAATCGTGAACTTGTCCGGCGACTTGAGGATTATAAGGGGCCACAGGTAGTTATTCCAGGATCCCATGAAGAAAATCAGGCCGAGGCTCACCAGGCCGGGCGAGATGATCGGCAGGATGATACGCGAGTATATGCTGAATTCGCCCGCGCCATCAATACGCGCTGCATCAATCAGCTCGTCGTTGATAGAGGAGATATACTGGCGCATGAAGAAGATGCCGAAGGCGCTGGCCGCGCCGGGGATGATCAGCGGAAGAAAGGTGTCTACCCACTTCAGTGTGCGCATGATGATAAATACGGGTACCATCGTCACGGCACCCGGTATGACCATCGTCGCGAGCAAGAAGCTGAAGAGCGGGCCCCGGCCGGGGAACTTGTGCTTGGCAAAGCCGTAACCAGCCAGCGAGCAGAAGAACAGGCTCAGCAGACTGCTGCTGAGGGAGACGAAGAAGGTATTCCCGACAATCAGGAGAAGCTTCTTCTGCTCGAGCAGATAGGTATAGTTCATGAACGAGGCCTTGCGCGAGATCAGGACAGGTGGGAAGCCGAACACCTCGTCCGGCATCTTGAAGGAAGTGCTGAGCATCCAGATAAAGGGCAGGATCATGAAGGCGCAGAGCAAGATCAGCACCAGGTAAATCAGGCTTGTAGTCAGACCCCGGACGAGGCGTCGCGTGCTGAGCATGGCATTCTCCTTGGACCGGCAAACTGGACGGCTCCGTTACCCTTCGCGGCCGAAGAAGCGGTACTGCAGGATCGTGAGCATAAAGATGATCGCGGCAAAGGTGTAGGCCATGGCCGAGGCGTAGCCGAACTGCAGGCTGCCGAACGCCACGCCATAGATGCGGATGATCGGCGTGATCGTCGCGTTCATTGGTCCCCCACCTGTCAGGGTCAAGACCTCGGTGAACAGACCGAAGCTGCCGATGGTCGACATCACGGCGCAGAACAGGATCACCGGACGCATCAGCGGCACGGTGACGTGAAAGAATGCCTGGCGCGAGTTGGCCCCATCCACCCTGGCGGCTTCGGTCAGGTCGGCCGGGATAGTTTGCAGCCCGGCCAGCATGATGACCATGTTGTAACCCAGCCAGGCCCAGATGATCAACAGGCTGAGCGATATGCGCGCCGCCCACACGTCTTCAAGCCAGGGCACCGGCGGAATGCTGAGCAATCCCAATGCGATGTTGACCAACCCGTTCGTCTTGGCCAGCAAGATCTTGAAGGTAAAGCCGGCGGCCACCATGTTCGTGATATAGGGCACGAAAATGAGCGTCCGGAAGAAGCGGAAACCACGCACGCGACCGGAGTTCAGAAGAACCGCCAGCACCAGCGAGAGGAACAGCATCACCGGCACGTACAGGATAAACAGCAGCACGCCGTTCTCCATCGATTGCCAGAAGACTCTGTCCAATGCCAGGCGCCGGAAATTGTCGAGCCCGACGAACCTGATCGTACCCAGGCCCTTGAAATCGCTCAGGGCCAGATAAATGGAGAAGAGCAGGGGGTAGAGGCCGAAGATCGCATAGGACAAGTAGAATGGAGCGATGAAGAAGTAGGCCCAACGCGCCTTCAGGATCTCCTGCCAGGTCAAGCGGCGCGCTGTGTCAGCCGGTCTGACATTAGGAACGGTTCGGGCAACGGCCATGCGGTCCTCCAGAAGACCTGTCAGGCCGGGCCGAGCCGGCCTGACAGACCCACACCAGCCTCTACTTCAAGCCGGTCTCCACGCGCACGCTGTCGGCAGCTTCCTTGAGCGCCTGGGCTGCGGTGGCGTTGCCGGTCGCATACTTCTGAACGGCGGTGTTCACCGCCGTGCCCATCGTGCGGCCGTACGGCCCATAGATGTTCGCCTCAGGGATGGCGGCTGCCGCCTTGGCAAACACCTGGCGCGTCACCTGGCCGCCGAAGTAGGAGTCGGGTTCCGAGAAGAGCGCGTCGCTGTAGATGCTCTGCAGCGCCGGGAAGTAGTCGCTATAGGCGAACAACTTCAGATCGTGCTGCGGCCGCAGGATCATGAACTGGATGAAAGCCCAGGCAGCGTCCTTGTTAGTGCTCTGCTCCGGAATGAAGAAGCACGACCCGCCCTGGTTGGCCGAACGCACACCGCCGGGCTTGTAGGCCGGCATCTCCGCCACGCCCCACTGTCCGGCGCGGTCCCCGGCGATCCAGGTCTTGAGGAAGTTGCCCATCCAGGCCGCGATCACGACGCCGGCGACCGGCTTGGGGTTTTTGCTGTCAATTGGTGCCTTAAGGTCGGCATACCAGTTGTCGGTCCACTCGAGCTCGTCCGAGACCACGTCCGCCTTCCAAAATTCGCCCAGCTTCTCCAGCGTAGCGACGTTCTCCGGAGCATCAATGGTGATCTTGTTGTCCTTGTCGTAGAAGCCCAGGCCTTGCTGCCAGAGCATATTCTTGTAGAGATCGCCGGTGTTGTTCGCCTTGTTCTGATCGAAGCACTTAAGGCCGGTCTTGTCCTTGATCGTCTTGCATGTGTCAAGCATGTTGTCCCAGGTGGCGACCTGCTTGCTGACGTCATCCGGGTTATCAGACAGGCCGGCAGCCTTGAACACGTCGCGCCGGTAGAAGAACACGACCGGCCCGATGTCCCAGGTGGCGCAGTAGTATTTGCCGTCCTTCATGGCCTGGTTGAGCATAGGCTTGTTCAGCTGGTCGATCCAGGGCTTGAGTTGTTCAGTGATGTCAGTAAGACCGCCCAGCGCAACCAGCTTGCCGATGCTGGCTGATTCGGTGACTCCCAGGTCAGGCGCGCCGCTGCCGCCCTGGATTGCGACGGCCACTTTGTCAGCCACATCCGAGGGTGTGTAGTTGACAAACTCCAACTGAATGTCAGGGTATTCGGCCTTGAAATCGTTGAGCACGGTCTTCTCGAAGACATCCTGGTTGGCCTTCTGAACCCAGATAAGCAGCTTGCCCTTGGGTTTGGCAGCGGCACTCGGCGCGGGCGCGGGGGTTGCGGTGACCACGACGTTCTTTTCAACCGCTTTCTCAACAACTTGGGTCTGGACCACGGTCTTCTCGACGACCTGGGTTACGACCTTTTCGACTACCAGCGGGGCGGCAGGCGCGGGAGCAGCGCACGATGTCAGAAGGATGGAGACGACCAGCAGAAGCGCTGCCAGTCGTGCGATTGGGGACTTGTGCAACATGGTTTTACTCCTCGATGAGTGGGCCGGCGTCCTTGCGGATTGGGTGTGCCGGTACAGCGAGAACGACGTGCTTGCCGGACGGCCCTCCCTACGTACCCGAAACTCCAATCAAATGACTTGAGGCGATTGCACCTCCTGTTCTGCTAGCTCTGTCGCACAACCAACTCCGGCGAAACCAGCACCAGTTTGGCTTCCTCAGGCGCCTGGCCTCGCTCGGCCGCGTCGATCATCTGCACGATTTCCTCCACCGCTGCGCAGCCCAGTTGGAATGGGTCCTGATGGATCGTGGTGAGCGGCGGGCACATGTAGGCCGATTCGGGCAGGTCGTCAAACCCGATCACGGCCAGTTGATCAGGCACGCGGCGGCCTGATTGCCAGGCAACGTTGAGCGCGCCGAATGCCATCTGATCGTTGGCCACAAAGACCGCGTCCATCTCGGGGTATTGCTCGAGCAGCCGGCGGAAGGCCAGCATACCGCTCTTTGAGGTCCAATCGCCGATCACGCACTGCCCTGCAGCCGGCGGCAGCCCCGCCTCGGCCAAGGCTTCCGCCCAGCCGCGCCTGCGCATGTCGGCCTCCAGCCAGTCCAGCGGCCCCGTGATGTGCCCGATGTGCCGGCAGCCGCGCGCCAGCAGATGCTGCGTTGCCAGGTAGCCGCCGCGATAGTTGTCGATTGCGACTACGGTAAGCCCCGGATGATCAGCCTCGGTAAGGGAGAGCAGAGGGGTAGAGCGATGTTTCACACGGCTGGCAGCCCAGTTGCGCCTGCCGCCGATGCCCGGCATGGCCCAGATTATGCCGTCTACCCGGCGGGCGAGCAGCGATCGCAGTGCAGGGTCGAAGTCGTCGGTGTGAGGATCGAGCAGTTCCTTGAGGATGATCGTGTAGCCTGCATGCTCGGCTTGCCGGGCGATGCCGCTGAGAATCTGCGAGGGTCCATGATAGCCCAGGTTGGCGATGATAACGCCGATGGTCAGGCTGCGTTGATGAATGAGACTGCGGGCCAGGGCGTTGGGTTGGTACTCGAGGCGATCAATGATGTCCTGGATGCGTTGGCGGGTTTCGGGCGCGACGTCCGGGCGCTTGTTGAGCACGCGCGAGACAGTCTGCGTCGAAACGCCCGCCTCACGCGCAATCTGCTTCATGCTGGGACGTGCAGCCATCGCGCTTGATCCCCCAAATCCGGCCGTCGAAACACACCGGTCAAATGCCGTTAACCTTCCCGTGAAGGTTCCCGTTATCGTTCACGGAGAATCTTAGCACGAGCACCCGGAGCTGTCAAGCCCCATTTTCTAAAAACAAGTCGTCATAGGCACAAACCGCACTTCAACACGCGATCCCAGTGCTGCGGCCACCTTGCGCAGAAATGTGACAGTGGGTGTAGAGGCGCCGCTCTTCAGGCGTGCGATGCTCGGCTGCTTGGTGCCGACGAGTTCGGCCAGTTGTTCCTGGGTCAATCCCCTCATGATGCGCAGTCGCTCCCGGCAAAACTGTACTTGACAAGATTGTAGTTATCAGCCAAACTGTAACCATTGCCGATACAGTTGCATCGTAGTAGCCGGTAATCATGAAGAAGGAACAAGGACACCTATGATCAAGCCTGCCGAAGTCAGATACCCGATTCACGATCTCTTGCAGAACCGCTGGAGCCCGCGCGCCTTCTCGACGCAGCCAGTGGAGGACGAAAAACTGCTGAGCCTGTTCGAGGCCGCACGTTGGTCGCCCTCGGGCGGCAACGCCCAGCCGTGGGCCTTTATCGTCACGACTCGCTCATCAGATGCAGGCTGCCACGACCAGTTGGTGCAAGTCCTCTCTGGCCGCAACAAGCTGTGGGCCAAGGATGCCGCCCTGCTGGTGCTGACCGTAGCCACGCCGTATCCGCGATCCGCTGCCGCCAACGAGTACACTTTCTACGACCTGGGCCAGGCCGTAGCCCATTTGACCGTGCAGGCCGGCGCGCTGGGCCTGGTCGTGCACCAGATGGGCGGGTTCGATCGCCAGGCCGCCCGGCTCCTCTTTGGCCTGCCGGAGGGGTACGAGCCGATGACGGTGATCGCCATCGGCTACCAGGGCAACGCCGAGGACCTGCCGGAGGAGCTGCGCGAGCGCGAGCTGGCGCCCCGGACGCGCAAGTCGCTCGAGGACTTCGTGTTCGCCGATCGTTGGCAACAGCCGTTGCCATGAGTCCCAGGAATCCCGCCAAAGCCAGGTGGTTCAGCATTGCCGTCCAGGCGCTGGTGGTCATCGCCGGCGCCGGCGGTACGTGCTCGAGCGTCGCCATCGCCTGGGGAGTTGAAGCACACGCCGCATTCCTGCGGCGTGTGCTGGCCCAACTGGTGCGCACTGGCATCGTCGAAGCCCAAGAGGGCCGGGCGGGCGGCTACCGGCTTGCGCGGCCGGCCGGGCAGATCACGCTGGCCGACGTCTTTACGGCGGTCAAGCTGGCAGGCCCGGCTGAAGAGTGTCAGGAGTACACCGGCCTGCCGCAGCGCGTGCAGGCCGTGCTGGACGACATCGGCGCCGAGGCCGAGCAGCGCATCCTTTCGGTGCTCCAAGAACACACCCTGGCTTCCGTCATCGAGCGCGCTGCTTCGCGCAGTACTCCGGATCCGTCCGTCCTGAACAGCCAATAATCAAGACTATTCTAAAGGTTCTGATTTGGCCGGCGTCTCGTCTATTGGCACAAACCGCACTTAAACGCGCGATCCCAGTGCTGCGGCGACCTTGCGCAGGAACGTAACGATGGTAGCACCACATCTAACCGTGGTCATGAGCACTACCGGACGCTCAGGGCTTTGAGAGTGCGAGACTGGCGGCCTTGACGATTGGGCGGCGACCAGGCTGGCAGCGGCACCCGGTAGGCCAGCAACTCGTAGACCGTCCAGATGGAGGGTCGGCGCGATGCCCCTGACGCGTTCGTGCGTGCCGATCTGCCACAATCCGAAGCGGAGCGGGGCAGCCAAAGCGCGACGGTAGCTCCCTGAGGTCACCTGGGCCCCCCGCCGTGGATCTCGTCTAACGTTAGCTTGCTGGCATAATTCATTCGGTACATATACTCTGTCAGCGATAGCGAGCGTTTTCGCTTATAACCGGTTGAAGGAGGTGGCCTATGACGGCCAATCTGAGACAGGTGACGGTACAAATCGTGGGCATGTTTGTGGTCATCGGTCTGGCCCTGTTTCTCGCGGCGGGCACCGTCGCCTGGCTTGGGGGGTGGGCCTTCCTGGTTCTGTTCTTTGGTTTCACTGTCGCCCTGACCCGATGGTTGCTCCGGCACAACCCTGGATTGCTGACCGAGCGCATGACAGGAATCAGCAACGCCGATCAAAAGAACTGGGATAAAGTGTTCTACGTGGTTGCGAACCTGTACTTTCTTGCCTGGCTGGTCGTGATGCCGCTCGATGCCGCTCGATTCCACTGGTCTCATATGCCGGCCTGGCTCCAGGTGGTGGGAGCCGTTCTTCTGCTGTGTTCGTTCCCGCTGTTTTTCCTGACGTTTCGGGAAAACGCGTTTCTGTCACCCGCCGTGCGCGTGCAAACCGAGCGCGAGCACATGGTTGTATCCACTGGACCGTATCATTATGTGCGCCATCCGATGTATGCCACCGCTATCATCTTCCTGGTCGGCACAGCCATCTTGCTGGGATCATGGATTGGGGTATTCATGGGGCTGATCCTCGTCGTCGGGATCGCATTTCGAGCGGTGCAGGAGGAACACACGCTGCGAGCAGAACTGGCCGGATATGACGAGTATATGGCACAGGTGAAATATCGCCTCATCCCGTATGTCTGGTAGCAGTCCAACACGGGCTCGCAGCGGACGGCGCTTGGTGCTGTCCGTCGTAAGCGTGGAATGAACCGGGAGTCTATGGCGTACTGTTTGACCACCTGAGCGATATAGATGCCATCCCACGGTCGTAACCGCGGATGACCCCGTCGTCCAGTCGGTACCGGTTCGCGAAAGACGGCTCGGATTGCATGAACATACGCCTGCAAGCCGTCCGTAGCGAATAACAGCGGGCGGCATAACGTACAAGTTCGCATCTTCCGGATCAGCGCCTCGATCAAGGTCAGGTTGCGGTGGGTGCTCAAGGTGGCGCCCAGCCACAAGCGAGTCGAGACTTGCATCGCCATGGCAAGCCAGGCGAAGCCGCCCTGCATCTTGCTGCGCATGTCGTCAGCTTATACCTGGCCCAGGTCACGCGGCTGCTGCACCAAATGCTCATCCACGCGTTCGCAGTGTTGTCTGGCTCGGGCTTGCCAGTCCTGGACCGTACGCTCGTCTAGGCCAAAAGCCACGACAATGACTTGCACCGGGCAGCCATAGGCCAGCAACGTGACTACCAGGGTCACCGTCTCGGCTGCTGTGCGCAATCGGTAGCACACCGTGCCTTTGCGGGCGGCAAAGGTCTGGCCGCAGACGTGACAGATGTAGCGCTGCTCTTGGCGACTATGCACGCCGATGTTGCCTTGCCCGGTTTGGCCTATTGCAGGAGATTCGATTAGTTCCCCTCTTGTCCAACTTTGGCCCATCGTTTATACTCATACTCAGCGTCATCGCGGCGATCTGCGTGATCGCTGGGATCACGCCCCGATTCCCGTGAAGGACCGCCGATGGCTACCTGGCAACACTATCTCCAACCCACCTCGCTCGCCGAGGCGCTGCAGTGCCTGCAGTCCGCGCCCGGCCGCGCCAAGATCATCGCCGGCGGCAGCGACCTGCTAATCGACATCCAGCAGGGACGCCACCCGCCGGTGGATACCCTGGTCGACGTGACCGGCATCCCCGAGCTGCGCGCGCTGCGCGTGGAGGATGACCATCTGTTCCTCGGCGCCGCGCTGACCCATTTTGAGATCGTGAGCAGCCCCCTGCTGCAACACCATGCCCGCGCCCTCGTCCATGCGTCAGCACTGATCGGCGGCCCGCAGGTGCGCAACCTGGCCACGATCGGCGGCAATGTCGCCCATGGCCTGCCCGCCGGCGACGGCACCATCGCCTTGCTCGCGCTGGATGCGCAGGCGCAGATAGCAGGCCCGCAAGGCGTGCGCTGGTTGCCGCTCGAGCAGCTTTTTCTCGGCCCCGGCCAGACCATCCTCTCCGCCGGGCAGGACCTGCTGCTCGGCTTCCGCCTGCCCCTGCTCGGGCCCGGCGAAGCGTCCGCTTTCTGGCGCGTCATGCGCCCGCAAGGCGTGGCCATCGCCATCCTGAACATGGGCCTCTGGCTGCGCCTGGGCAACCCTGCCGGATGTGTCGAGGACATCCGCCTGGCCGCTGGTCCCGCCGGGCCTACGCCCTTCCGCGCCCGGCGCACCGAGGCCATCTTGCGCGGCCGCCCGCTGGAGCGGTTGCTGGACGCTGAGACGATCGCCCTGGCCGCCGAGGAGTTCCTGGCCGAAGCGCGCCTGCGGACCAGCCCGCACCGCGCTACCGCCGAATACCGCCGGCGCCTCGCGCCGGTGATCCTGCGCCAGGTGCTCGAAAACGCGCGCGCCACGCTGGCGCCCGATGCTGGGGCAGCGCCTGCTGCCACACGATAGTGAGTTGAGCATGGAAGATTTACAGTCAAACCTGCGTTTCTGGGTCAACGACGAGCCACGCGAGCTCGCCCTCGGGCCGGGCGAGATGCTGTCCGATGTGCTGCGCGAACGCCTCGGCCTGACGGGCACCAAGATCGGCTGCAACGAGGCCGAGTGCGGCATCTGCACCGTGCTCTTGGACGGCGCGCCGGTGCTCTCCTGCACGCTGCCCGCGCTCAAGGCGGCGGGCAAGCACGTCCTCACCGTCGAGGGTCTGGCGCGGGACGGCCAACTGCATCCGCTGCAGGAGGCTTTCGTCCAGTATGGCGCGGTGCAGTGCGGCTTCTGCATCCCCGGCCAATTGCTGATGGGCGCGGCCCTGCTGGCCAAGAACCCCGATCCGGACGAAGACGAGATCCGCCGGGCCCTCAAGGACACACTCTGCCGCTGCGGTACCTACCTGGCCATGATCCGCGCCGTCAAGAGCGCCGGGCACAAGCTGCGCACAGGTGAGGCCCTGCCCCCGCCCGATCTGACCTCGCCCGGCGAGACGAGCGTGGTCCGCCACGCCGTGGTGGGGCACGTCGTCCCCCGGCCGGACGGCGTCGCCAAGGTCACCGGCGCGTCCCTCTTCACCGACGACTACACTTTCCCGGGCATGCTCCACGCGCGCGTCCTGCGGGCCGGCGTGCCGCATGCCATCCTGCGGCGCCTCGACGTATCAGCGGCACGCGCCCTGCCGGGAGTACGCGCCGTGCTCACCACCGAGGACGTGCCCAGCCGCAAGAACCACGGCTTGGTGACCTTCGATTGGCCGGTGCTGGTCGGCGTGGACGAGAAGGTGCGCACCGTCGGCGATGCGATCGCCCTGGTGGCGGCGGACACGCGTGAGATCGCCGGCCAGGCCCTGGCGCTGATGACGGCGGAATACGAGCCCTTGCCGGTGGTCAGCAGCGCGCGCCAGGCGCGCGCGGCCGGCGCGCCGGCGGTCCATGCGCCCGGCAACCTGCTGAAGCACATCCACGTGAGCAAGGGCAATATAGAGGAAGGCTTCGCCGAGTCCGAGGTGGTGTTCGAGGACACTTACTTCACCCCGGGGCACGACCACGCCTACCTCGAGCCCGAGTGTTCGATCGCCAAACCGGCGGAGGATGGCCGGCTGGAGGTCTACGTCGGCTCGCAGATCGCCTATTCCGACCGCAGCCAGATCGCCGCGTCGCTGGGCATCCCCGAGACGGACGTGCGCGTGATCGGCACTCTCATCGGCGGCGGTTTCGGCGGCAAAGAGGACATCGCCGGGCAGATCCACGCGGCCCTCATGTCACGCGTCACTGGCCGGCCGGTCAAGCTGCTGTTCGACCGCCAGGAGAGCCTGCTGGTGCATCCCAAGCGCCACGCGACGGAGATCAAGGTTCGCCTGGGCGCGCGCCGGGATGGCACGCTGGTCGCGGCGCAAACCGAGCTGCTGGGCGACACGGGGGCCTACGCCTCACTGGGCGAGAAGGTGATGACGCGCGCCACCACGCACTCGACCGGCCCCTACGTGGTGCCGCACGTCCAGGCCGATTGCTATGCGATGTACACCAACAACCCGCCGGCCGGGGCCTTCCGCGGCTTCGGCGTGCTGCAGTCCAACTTCGCCGTCGAGTCGGCGATGGACGAGCTCGCGCGCCAACTGGGCATTGACCCGATTGAGCTGCGCCGCAAGAACGCGCTGCGCATCGGCACGCGCACCAACACCGGCCAGCTCCTGACGGAGAGCGCCGGCCTGCTCGAATGCATCGACTGCATGGAGGGCGAGCTGCGCCGCCTGGCCGGTCCCGGCAACCCGTTTGCGCCCAGGGCCGTCCCCGGCCATCCCCGGCTGCGCCGTTCCTGGGGCATTGCGGTCGGCTTCAAGAACACCTGGCTGGGGGGAGGCGCGCCGGACAAGGCCGCGGCCGAGCTCGAGTTGTACCCGGACGGCACGGTCGAGGTGCGCACTTCGTCGGCCGAGATCGGCCAGGGCCTGGTGACGGTCCTGCAGATGATCGCCGCCGAGGAGTTGGGCCTGCCGCTGTCCAGCGTGCGCGTGCTCCTGTCCGACACCGACCTCACCCCGGATGGCGGCCCGACCACCGCTTCGCGCCAGACCTACGTCTCCGGCAACGCGGTGCGCAAGACGGCCGCGCTCCTGCGCCAGTCGATCGGCGCGACCGTGGCCGAAGCGTTCGACTGCCCGCCCGATGAGGTGCGCTACATCGAGGGCTTGGCGCAGGTGCGCGAGCGGCGCATCGGCTTGGGTGAGGTCGTCGGCCTGATGCGCGCCGAGGGTCGCAGCCCCGTCGTGCGCTACGAATACTGGGCCCCCGCCACGCAGCCCCTGGTCGGCGGGACAGACATCCACTTTGCCTATTCCTTCGCCGCGCAGGCCGCACAGGTGGAAGTCGACCTGGATACCGGCGAGGTGCGGGTGCTGCACATGATCGTGGCCGATGACGTGGGCAAGGCCGTCAACCCGTTGGGGCTGCAGGGGCAGGTGGAGGGTGGCGTGATCATGGGGGTGGGGCACGCCTTGACCGAGGAGTTCATCGTCGAGGAAGGGCGGGTGTTCACCGACCGGCTGGCCCGCTACCGCATGCCCGGCATCATGCACGCGCCGGAGATCAGCGCGTTCATCGTCGAGCATCCGACCGCGGAAGGCCCCTACGGGGCCAAGGGCGTGGGCGAGATCTCAATCATCCCCACCCCGGCCTGCATCACCAACGGCATCTTCAATGCCTGCGGAGTACGGGTGAAACGGCTGCCGGTTGACCAGGACTGGCTGGCGCGCGAGATCGCGCGGCGCGGGCTCTGAACCACCGCAACATCTGATTGTAAGATCGATTGCAAATCCCCGATACTGATTGTTGATATAATGTGCTTTGTTAGTGCTCAGTTTGAGGCAGTTGTGCCCTTACAACTGCGATGTGTGGATACCGGTCGAACACGGTCTCAAAACCCCTGCAAGGAGTAACACTGTGAAGCACCTCAAGGTCCTCCTGTTTGTGATCGTCCTCGCGCTGCTCGTTAGCGCGCTGCCGGTCATGTCGGTGAGCGCCGCGCCGCTCGCGGCCGGTGGCACTAGCAGCCTGTCGGAGAATTACCACATTCCGCCAGGCGAAAGCGTGATACACTGGTCGCATGACCAGAAAATTCAAAACCGTTGATTACGAAGCGGCT
>Ga0209746_1000618_pt1 | contig 17992 bp, 18 predicted proteins | sample BarGraNGADG00211_3_FD_184496 | JGI IMG/M metagenome (GOLD analysis project Ga0209746, IMG submission 184496) | Arctic peat soil microbial communities from Barrow, Alaska - Barrow Graham LP Ref core NGADG0011-211 (SPAdes) (version 2) | ecosystem: Environmental > Terrestrial > Soil > Wetlands >... | reverse complement strand
ATCAGTTCAAATTGGGTGACCGAGTCGTGATTGAACAAGGGGCGCTGAGCGGCATGCGTGGCATTTTCCAAGGGCCGGCCGGGCCTGCCGAGCGAGTCCAGATACTGATCCATTTTCTGGGTCAGGCCAATCGCGCCGAGGTTTCAGTGGATGACCTGGTGGCCGCGCCCGACGGTGACCCAGAGATGTTTAACCGGCGGCGCGGCACACGCGGGCATGGGCGGCGTGTGCACTACCAGGGCCGCATGCCCGGCAGGGACGCAAATACCTTAGATTAACCAATACTTATGTTGGCATAATGTCCGCCAAACTTGCGCCCCCAGATACAATAAGGTATAATCCGGCTTGCCCGCGCCCGGCTATTATGGGATGCCCTACGAGGGAAACGGAAGCGCTCTGTGAAAAACCTTAGTCGCCTCGGCATGATGTTGCAGCTTGGCTGGACGATCGCTCTGGCGGTTTTGGTCCCTCTGGGCCTGGGCCTTTGGTTAGATAGCCGATTTTCGACATACCAGTTGTTCATTCTTATCGGCGCCATGCTGGGCATCATAACGGCAACGGTCGGGGTTGTGCGGGTCACCGTCCGGGCCATGGATGAGTTATCAGAACCCAGGCAGACGCCAACCGGTAAGGTGGACCGGAAGGAGGACGAGGCATAGTGTTGAAAAGACTGCTCACCGTACGCAACTTGATCATTCTCGTCGCGATCGTCGCCCTCTTTGTGATCTCGGGGCTGCTGGGTCTCGGGGCGTACAAGCCGTCGGTCGAGCTGGCTGCGCCGGTGGTTTTCCACATCGGCCCATTTAGCGTCACCAATGCAATTTTCTGCGCCTGGCTGGCGATGCTCCTCCTAATCATCGTGTCCTGGTTGGCGACCCGCCGCATGCCGAAGAACCTGGAGGCCGCCAGCAACACTGACCTGGTCCCCAAGGGCATTCAGAACGTGATGGAGACGATCATCGAAGTCGTGTATGACCTGGTTAAGGACATTGCCGGCCCCAAGGTGAGCAAATTCTTCCCGATCGTGATGACGATCTTCCTGTTCGTGCTGGTGTCCAACTGGTTCGACATACTTCCCGGCTTTGGCACTATCGGCAAGCTGGAACACCCGACAGAGGAAATGGCCACCAACGGCTATATCGCCAAGGGCGCCATTCTGACGTCGCAGCCCGCCGCATCGCCGCAAGAGGGCTATGTGATTGTGTCCCTCTTCCGCCCGCCATCCACGGATCTGAATTTCACCCTCGGCCTGGCCATCATCTCGGTCGGCTTGAGCTGGTATTTCGGCATCCGGGCGCAGGGCGCGAGCTTTTTCAAGCAGTTCCTGGATGTGAGCGCCTTCAAGAAAGGCCCGATGGGCGTGGTGCAAAACTTCGCCGGCCTGCTTGAGTTCGTCGGGCAGTTCACCCGCATCATCTCTTTTAGCTTCCGGTTGTTCGGCAATATTTTCGCAGGCGAAGTGTTACTGGCCGTTATGGCCTTCCTCATTCCCTACATCGCTTCGCTACCCTTCTACGGCCTGGAAGTCTTTGTCGGCTTCATCCAGGCCGTGGTGTTCATGATGTTAACCCTCGTGTTCTTCGTCACGGCAACAATGGGCCACGGCAGCGAAGAGCACCAATAATTCAGGAGGAGTCTCGCATGGATATCAATGTAGCAAGGAATTTCGCTGCCGCTCTGGCCATCGGTCTTGGCGCTATCGGCCCTGGCATCGGCATGGGTATCCTGGGTAGCAAGGCCATGGAAGCCATCGGCCGCAATCCTGAGGCCACCGGGCAGATCCAGACGAACATGATTCTGGGTTTCGCCTTCACCGAAGCTATCGCGATTTACGCCCTCGTAGTCGCGCTGATCATCAAATTCGTTTAGTACGAACGGGGAGGGTGAGTATTTGGATAAGCTCGGCATTTCGATCGGGTATCTGATATCACAGATTGTCAACTTCACCCTGTTGGCCGTCATACTCTACTCGCTGCTCTACAAACCCGTGCTGCGCATGCTGCGCGAGCGTCAGAACCGCATCGCCAAAAGCCTGGCCGACGTAGATGCGGCGCGCGAGAGCGCATCCAAGGCGCAGCAAGAGTACGAGCGGCGGATTGCTGAGGCGCAGCGCAAGGCCCAGGAGATCATAGGCCAGTCCGCCCAGCAGGGTGAACAGGTAGCCGTGGAGATCCGGGCGGAAGCGCAACGCGATGCCGACGCCATCCGGGAGCGGGCCCGTCAGGAGGCCGCCGAGGAAAAAGCGCGTATCCTGGCCGAAGTGCAGAACCAGATTGCGAGTCTCTCCGTGCTGGCCGCCGAACGCGTCTTGGGCCAATCCATGGACGATACACTGCAGCGCAAACTGATCAACCAGTCGCTGCTCGAATTGAGTGCTGCTCAGCCGCGCCGGACTGCCGTACCCGGTGTTCCGAACGGCTCTCAGTCATGACAGGATGCTGTGCCATGAGTTCAAGGGACCGCGTAAGCGATTACGCTGAGGCCTTTTACGCTGCCGCCTGGGAACGCTGGCTGGCGGCCCTCCAGTCGGCCGCTAGCCAGCTCGCGGAGCACCCCGAATTGCGCACGCGCCTGGAGGGGAGCCGGTCAGATTTCGGCCAGAGCCAGGCGTTGGTCGATAACATCTTACCGGCGGATGCCGACCGCCCTGTGCGGAATTTGCTCTACATGCTCGTGCAACGCGGGGACCTGGCCCTGCTTGAGGGCCTGAACGAGGCACTGCGTGCGCGCGTGCGACAGAAGGAAGCCGGCCCGACCGAGGTGGAGATCGTCAGCGCGGTGCCGCTGACCGATGAAGAGCGACAGACGCTGGTGGCCAGGCTCGAAGAGCAGCACGGCGCGCTCGCCATCCGTTACCGGGTGGACCCACAGATCCTGGGCGGCTTGATCGTGCGCGTCGGTGACGAGCTTATCGACAACAGCGTCGCCTCCCGCCTGGCTGCCATGCGCCAGGCGTTGGGCATCAGGACCGCGGGCTGACGCCGGCACGGCTGAGTTGGCCAGCATAGCGCAAAACGAAAAACGCAAACCGTAAAACGTATACCCTACCAGACGCCTGCCAGGTCTTACGTTTTACGCTTTGCGTTTCAGGCTGTTATTGACAGACGGAAGGATTCTCTCGATGGCGGTAAGCACAAACGACCTGATCAATCAGCTGAAGCAACAGATCCTTAGCTTCGAGATGCCGACCCGCACGGTGGAAGTAGGCACGGTGACCGAGGTCGGAGATGGTATCGCGCGTGTGAGCGGGTTGGACAATGCGCGCGCCTCCGAAATGGTGGAGTTCGAGAACGGCGTGCTGGGTATCGTGTTCAACCTTGAAGCCAATAGCGTCGGCATCATCATCATGGGTGAGCCTACGGGCATCGCGGAAGGGCAGACCGTGCACAGCACCGGCCGCCTGGTGTCTGTCCCCGTCGGCCCGCAGATTATCGGGCGGGTAATCAACGCGGTCGGCCAACCCATTGACGGCAAAGGTCCGATCGACACGACCGAGTACCGCCCGGTCGAGCGCATCGCCCCGAATGTGATCAGCCGCCAAAACGTGAACACACCGGTGCAGACGGGGATCAAAGCCATGGATTCGATGATCCCCATCGGCCGCGGCCAGCGCGAGCTGATCATTGGCGACCGCCAGACCGGCAAGACCGCCCTGGCCATCGACACGATCATCAACCAGAAGGGCAAGAATCTGATCTGCATTTACGTGGCCATCGGGCAACGGCAGGCCCAGGTCGCCCAGGTGATCGCCACGCTGGAGAAGTTCGGGGCAATGGAGTATAGCATCGTGGTGGCGGCTTCGGCCTCCGAATCGGCCACGCTCCAGTACATTGCCCCCTACGCCGGCTGCGCCATTGGCGAAGACTTCATGGAGAACGGCAAGGAAGCCCTGATCATTTACGATGACCTGACCAAGCACGCACAGGCCTATCGCCAGGTCTCCTTGCTGCTCCGCCGTCCGCCCGGCCGCGAAGCTTATCCCGGCGACGTCTTCTATCTGCATAGCCGTCTGCTCGAACGGGCCGCCAAGTTGTCGGACGAACGCGGCGGCGGCTCGCTGACGGCCCTGCCCATCATCGAAACGCAGGCGAACGACATCTCGGCCTATATCCCGACCAACGTCATCTCGATCACCGATGGCCAGATCTACCTGGAGACCGACCTGTTCTACGCCGGCATCCGGCCTGCCGTAAACCCCGGCCTATCCGTCAGCCGCGTGGGCGGCGACGCGCAGACCAAGGCCATGAAGCAGGTGACCGGCCGTATTCGCATGGAACTTGGGCAATACCGCGAGCTGGCGGCCTTCGCGCAGTTGGGCGCGGCGGACCTTGACCCCATTACCCAGCGACAGTTAGACCGCGGCCAGCGCATTACCGAGATCCTGAAACAGCCGCAGTACCACCCCGTCGCGGTCGAGCACCAGGTGATGATCTTCTATGCGGTGACCAACGGTTTCCTGGACAAGATCCCGTTGGATAAGTTCCAGGCCTGGCATGACCAATTCATCCGCTTCATGGACACCAGCCACCCGGATATTGCCAGAACGATTGCGACCGGCAACAAGAAGATGGACGAGGCCACGATCCAGAGCCTGCGCATGGCGCTGGAGGCCTTCAACAGCACCTTTGCGGCTTAGGAATGACGCATGCCTAGCATTCGTGAAATTCGCCGTCGCATCGGCAGCGTGAAAAACATTGGCAAAGTTACCAAGGCAATGGAGACGGTGGCCGCCTCCAAAATGCGCAAGGCACAGCAGCAGGTGCTGGCAACGCGACCGTACGCGGAGAAGTCCTGGGAGGTCCTGAGTCACCTGGCCCGCCTGAAAGGCGAAAGCTCTCAGGAACATCCCTTGCTGCAGCAACGCCCGGTCGAGCGCATCGGTCTGCTGCTGATCACTGCCGACCGTGGCCTGGCCGGCGCGTACAATAGCAACATCATCCGCGTCGCGGCCCGCCAGGTATACGATTGGCAAAAGCACGAGCACAAGCAGGTCAGTGTGGTAACGGTGGGCCGCAAGGGCCGTGACTGGATATTGCGCCATGGCCCGCCGCTACGGGCCGAGTTCACGGGCCTGGACCGCCCGACCAGCTACGAGATCGCGCCGGTGGCGCACGTGCTGATCGAGGACTACATAGCGGGCGTCTACGACGCGGTGTACATGGCTTCGACACGCTTCATCAGCACCTTGCGCCAGGAGCCGGCGATCCGCCAGTTGCTGCCCATCCAGCCGCTGGAGCCGGAAGCGCCGGCCCCGGCCGACTACATTTTCGAGCCCAGCCCGGAAGCCATTCTGAGCGAGATTACGTATGACATCACCGAGCTACAGATCCTGCAGGCAATCTACGATGCCATCGCCAGCGAGCAATCGGCCCGTATGATGGCCATGCGCAATGCGACCGATTCGGCCAAGGAATTGGTCGGCGACCTGACGCTGAAATATAACAAGGCCCGCCAGGAAGCAATCACGCGCGAGTTGCTCGATATCTTGGGCGGAGCAGCCGCAGGGAAGAAGTGATTGGCATTGGTTACAGAACGGAGCAGACTACATGGCCTCAAACGGCGCTAATGGTTCAGACGGCGCTCAATCCCACGGCCAGATCACGCAGGTCATTGGGCCCGTGGTCGACGCGTCTTTCGCCGAAGGCGAAAAGCTTCCCGACATCTACGACGCGTTGGAAATCCCGCTCGAGGACGGCGACACGCTCGTTTGCGAGGTCCAACAGCAGCTGCCCAATCGATGGGTGCGCAGCGTAGCGATGTCCAGCACCGATGGCCTGCGCCGGGGCATGCCGGTGACCGGCACCGGCGCGCCGATTCGCGTCCCGGTTGGCCCGGCAAACCTGGGGCGCATTTTCAACGTGCTCGGCCGGACGATTGACAACCAGGGTCCGGTGGAAGCCGCCGATTACTATCCCATTCATCGGCTGGCGCCCGCGCTCGTGGACCAGGCGACCGGCGCCGAAGTGTTCGAGACCGGCGTCAAGGTCATTGACCTGATCGCTCCCTTCCTGAAAGGCGGCAAGACCGCCATCTTCGGCGGCGCAGGCACCGGGAAGACCGTCATCATCCAGGAACTGATCCACAATATCGCCAAGTTCCATCAGGGCTATTCCGTGTTCGCCGGCGTGGGCGAGCGCAGCCGTGAGGGCACGCAACTCTGGCACGAGATGGAAGAGTCGGGCGTTTTTCCCAGCACCGTTCTCGTCTTCGGGCAGATGAACGAACCGCCAGGCGCGCGCATGCGCATCGGGCTGACCGGCGTCACTATGGCCGAGTATTTCCGGGACCAGGGGCGCGACGTGCTGCTCTTCATCGACAATATCTTCCGCTTCGTGCAGGCCGGCTCCGAAGTGTCCTCGCTGCTGGGACGCATGCCCAGCGCCGTGGGCTACCAGCCCACCCTGGGCACCGACATGGGCGAGCTGCAGGAGCGCATCACCTCCACCAAGACCGGCTCAATCACCTCCATGCAAGCAGTCTACGTGCCCGCCGACGACTACACCGACCCGGCGCCGGCGACCACCTTTGCCCATTTGGATGCGACCGTCACCCTGGACCGCGGGCTGGTCGAGCAGTCGCTATATCCGGCAGTCGATCCGCTGGCCTCTACCAGCCGCATCCTCGACCCGCTCGTCGTCGGCCAGGAACACTACAACGTTACCCGCGGCGTGCAGCGCACTCTGCAGCGCTATAAAGACCTGCAGGACATCATCGCCATCCTGGGCGTCGAAGAACTGAGCGAGGACGACAAGCTGACCGTAGCCCGTGCACGCAAGATCCAACGCTTCCTGACCCAGCCCAACTTCGTGGCCGAGCAGTTTACCGGGCAGCCGGGCGTCTACGTCAAGCTGGCGGACACGGTGCAGGGTTTCACGGAAATCCTGGAAGGCAAGCACGACGATCTGCCGGAGCAAGCCTTCTACATGGTCGGCACGATCCAAGACGCCGTCGCGAAGGGCAAGGCCCTGGCGGGATAACGCAGGGATACGATATGGCGACAATACACCTGGACCTGGTATCGCAAGACCACAGCGTCTTCTCGGGCGACGTCAACGAGATCATCGCGCCCGGCGTCGACGGCCAGCTAGGCGTCCTGCCCAGGCACGCACCCCTGATCACCATGCTCAGCCCGGGTGAGGTGGTCGTGCACCGCGCGAACGAGCCGGACCTCTTCTTCGCCGTCAGCGGCGGATGGATGGAGATCCTGCCGTCCAAGGTCACGATCCTGGCCCGCACGGCCGAGCGCTCGGATGAGATCAACCTGCAACGGGCCGAAGAGGCCCGCGCGCGCGCCGAGCAACTGCTGGCGCAAGGCGCGCCGGTGAGCGACGACCGGATCGGTCTGGAAATTGCCCTGCGGCGCTCGCAAATCCGGCTCAAGGTTGCCCGGCGTCGCGGCCCGCGACCAGGCCAGCCGGGCGAAGGTCACCCGCACGACCAGGAGTAGTCCGGGTCAGTAGACTGGTCTTGATGCCTACGAGGCTGTGCATTTGCGCACCAGCCTCGTTTAGCTTATAATCTGCGCGTTATTCATCATCCCTCGCGGAGCCAAGCCCCGCGCTCAGGAGCAGCCATGTTTGAACGACAGATCGGCATCGATCTGGGGACCGTCAACGTGCAGGTCTACGTGAGCGGCCGCGGAATCGTCATGCAAGAACCCTCGGTCGTCGCGATTGCCACGCGCGACAATAAGATCGTTGCCGTGGGCCAGGAAGCGCGTGACATGCTGGGCCGCACTCCTGAGAGCATTGAGGTCGCCCGTCCGATGCGCGACGGTGTCATCGCCGATTACGTGGTCACCGAGGCCATGCTGCGCTACTTTATCCGCCGGGTCATCGGTCGCAACCCGATGTTCCGTCCACGTGTGATGATCAGCACGCCTAAGGGCGTGACCAGTGTCGAGAGCCGCGCCGTCCACGACGCCGCCATCCAGGCCGGCGCCAAGGAAGCTCATCTGATACCTGAACCGCTGGCTGCGGCCTATGGCGCGGGTTTGCCCATCGGCACGCCCATCGGCAACATGGTCATCGATATCGGCGGCGGCACGACTGAAGCGGCGGTGGTCTCCATGAACGATATCGTCGTCTGGAGCAGCGTGCGTGTTGGCGGCATCCGCACCGATGACTCGATCGTCGCTTACGTGCGCAAGAAGTATAACCTGATCATCGGCGAGCAGACCGCCGAGGAAGTCAAGATCCAGATCGGCAGCGCGCTGCCACTGGACGAAGAGTTGAGCATCGAAGTGCGCGGGCGGGACCAGGTCAGCGGCCTACCGAAGACGATCTACCTCACCTCCGGCGAGGTAACCGAAGCCGTCAGCGAGCCATTGAGCGCGATCATTGGCGTAGTGCGCTCAACCCTGGAGAAGACGCCCCCCGAGCTTGCGGCCGACATCATCGACCGCGGCATGGTGCTCTGTGGCGGCGGCGCCCTGCTGCGCAGCATGGATCGCCTGCTGACCAAGGAAACCGGCGTCCCCTGTTTCGTGGCCGAGAACCCGCTTTCCTGCGTGGCCCTCGGGGCCGGCAGGGCCCTGGAAAACTATCAGGTCATGCACCGCAGCCTACCGCTGGTATAAGGCCAAAGGCAGAAGAGTAAGAAACGGCCCTGGCGGTGCCAAGGCCGTTTTGACTTGAATAAAGGGATCATCCTTTAGCGTGCTAGCCGGCCGGATTTCCTCCTGGCGCGCATTTGAAGCAGCGCTTCACGGGCCGCCTTGCGCACTTTGCCCTTGCCGTCCGCCTCGGCGGCGTATTCCAGCGCCGTCTCCGCCACGCGGCCGCCGATCCGGCCCAGACTATCCGCGGCCGCTTCACGCACCATGCTCGATGGGTCTCCGGCCAGTCGCTGCACCAGATCGGCGACCACCGAGGGCTCATTCAGGTCAGCCAACGCAATGACCGCCGCCCTGCGCACACCGGCATCCCAGTGCGTCAAGGCATCGCGCAGAGGCCCCGCGCCGCCGGAGCCACCGAAGCGTCCCAGCCAACGCGCCGCCAGCCGGGCCTGCTCCACGTCATCGCCATACAGGCGCTCGATCCAGGTCTCCGCCGGCCCGTGCAGATCCGCGCCAAAGCGAGCATCCTCGCCGCCGGGGTGCATAAACTGGGCGGCTAGATCGGCGAAGGCCGGGTCAAGCGGGTCAGGCCCGCTATCCACAGGCTGCCCCGTCCGCGGCTTGCGCCGTCGGGCCAGCCGGTGGGCAAAGTCAGAGGCCCACTGCAAACTGGCGCCCGCACTGGCCGCTCGGAAACGCAAGCCCTGGTCATTGGTCACGACCGCATACTGTCCCGGCTCTTTCCGGCTGCGCAGGAAATCGACAATCGCATCGTCCGCCGATTGGCCCGGCGCCGCAAAACGCACGCGCACCCCTTCGGTGGAGAGGTCGGGGGACTGCGCCGGCAGATCGCCACTGTCGAAAAAAACGAGCATATCCTGGCTGGACTGGCTTCGATAGCCGCGCAGTCGCGCCAAAAGCCGCACTTCGTCGTCCGGGTTAGCCAGGTCTTCGTCCGGCAGAGCGCCGATCAGGTTGTGGCCGTCGATAATGAGCATAGGACGTGCTGCGCGAGACGTAACGCCTGCGGATTCTCCCGCCTGCTTGTGATGGTAAATGCTGACAATGTAAGCCTGCGGGCGAAAGCCGGAAACGCGTTGACGCTGCCATGAGTGTATGCTATCATTCCGGTGAAGTCAATTGGTTTCGCCAGACTGTGTCCCAGTTCACAAATCACACCACACCTTTCATCTATCGCTTTTTTCGGAGCGCTCGAATCCATGAAAATCACCATGGCTCAACTGAACCCTGCTATCGGGGATTTTGCCGGCAACCTGGCCAAGATCGAGCAGACCCTGCAGGCGACGGCCGGCAGCGCTCCGGACCTGGTGGTTTTTCCGGAGCTTTTTCTGACCGGCTATCCGCCGCGCGATCTGCTCGAACGCAATTGGTTCGTAAAACAGACCCAGGACGCGATCGACAAAGTATGCGAGAACTCCAAGGCCTACCCGGAAACGGGCATCCTGATCGGCGCCCCGCTGCTCACCGGCCTGTCGGTCGGCAAAGGTCTTTACAACGCGGCCCTGCTCATCTACCGAGGCGAAGTGCTGTTTCAGCAGAGCAAGTCCCTGCTGCCCACCTACGATGTCTTCGACGAGTCGCGCTATTTCGATCCCGCGAGCTCGGTCAGCATTGTGCCCTTCCGCGGCGAGGTGCTGGGCATCAGCATCTGCGAGGATGCATGGACGGATGCGGAGCTGTGGCTGCGCCTGCCGTACTCCTTCGATCCGATCGCCTCTTTGGCACGGCAGGGGGCCACGCTGCTCATCAACATCTCTGCTTCTCCCTTCTGGGCCGGCAAGGAGGCGATACGCTACCGCCTGATCAGCGGGCACGCCCGCCGGCATGGCCTGCCGTTCGTCTTCGTCAACCAGGTCGGCGCCAACGATGAGTTGATCTTCGATGGCTGCAGCCTATTCCTCGACCGCAACGGAAATGCCGCGCAGGTTTTCCCGGCCTTTGCCGAGGATGTACGCACGGTCGACAGCGCGCAACCGGCCGGCGACTCGACGTTTGTTCCGCAGCCCAAAATCGAATCGATCTTTGAGGCGCTGCTGCTGGGCATGCGCGACTACCTCCGCAAGACCGGTTTCCGGCAGGTCGTCATCGGCCTATCGGGTGGCATCGATTCGGCGCTCACCTGCGCGCTCGCGGTAGCCGCCCTCGGCAAGGATAACGTATTGGGCGTGGCCATGCCCAGCCCCTACTCATCGGAAGGCAGTGTGGCCGATGCGCGCCAGTTGGCTGCCAACCTGGGCATCCGCTTCGAGACCGTCCGGATCGGCGAGATATTCCAGGCCTATCTGAACACGCTTGAGCCGCACTTCGAGGACCGCCCGCCTGACATCACCGAAGAAAACATGCAGGCGCGCATCCGCGGCAACACATTGATGGCCTTCTCCAACAAGTTCGGCTACCTGGTGCTGACCACGGGCAACAAGAGCGAGCTCGCGGTCGGCTACTGCACTCTGTACGGCGACATGAGCGGCGGCCTCGCGGTGATTGCGGACGTGCCGAAGACGATGGTCTACCAGCTTGCGCGCTACGTGAACCGCCACGACGAGATTATTCCCGAGGCTTCGCTCACCAAGCCACCATCGGCCGAGCTCAGGCCAAACCAGACCGATCAGGACACCCTCCCGCCCTATGAAGTGCTCGACGCGATCCTGCAGTTGTATGTGGACGAGGGCCAATCCGTGCAGGAGATCGTGGACCGGGGTTTTGAGCGGCAGACAGTGGCGTGGGTGGCTCGCACGGTGGACCGCAGCGAGTACAAGCGTTGGCAGGCTGCACCAGGCCTGAAGGTCACATCTAAAGCTTTCGGCACCGGTCGCCGCCTGCCGATCGCGGCGCGCTACAGCGCGTAGGGAGGCCAGGCATGTTGCAGCGCTTTGCCCTGGGGCTCTTGGTGCTGGCAGTCGTCGCGGGTTGCGGAGGCCGGACGGCGCCGGCTGCCGTCTCCGCCCCCACAACCGTGCTTGCCGGTAGCACTGAGGCCGTCGCCGGCGGAGGAAATATGCTGCAAATCACCAGCTCGGCGTTCCTCGAAGGCCAGATGATCCCACTGATGGGCCGCTACAAGCGCTGAGAATCAAGCCTTCATCGCCCGGACCAGCTCTTCGCCGTACTCCTCTAGCTTGAACGCGCCCAGCACTCCCAGATCCGCCAGTTCCTCGATGCTCGCCGGCGCGGCGCGCGCGACCGCCATCAACACCTCGTTGGTCAGCACGACATCAGATGCTACCCCGCGCTCGGCGGCGCGCTCGGTCCGCCAGGCGCGTAGCCTGTCGTAGCACTCAACCGCGGCCGGATCGGGCCGGTGGCCATCGTTGTGCGAGCGCGCCGGGAATGTCGGAGGCACGGCCGTCCGGCCACGCGCGATGGCCTCGAGCACTTGCGCCCCAAAGCGCCTGGCTTGCCAGGGACTCAACCCCAGGTAGCGCAGCTCGCGCGGCTGGTTACGGCTCAGCTGGATCAACACCCGGTCGTCCACGACCTTGAAGGCAGGCAGATCCAGCGCACGCGCTTGCCCATCACGCCACAAGTAGAGCTCGCGCAGCACCGCCAGTTCCTGCGGGCCAAGCGAACGGGCCTCCCGGTTGCGCCAGAAGCCCTCAGGGTCCCAAGGTCTGTCGACAGGCACCAGGTCGGGCAGCGCCACAAAAGCTTCGCTGGCTTCGCGCCAGCGACGCCGAGCCTGCAGCTGGTCAGCCAGCAAATCCCGCAAGGGCATGAGGTAGTGGGTGTCGAGCCGGGCGTAGCTCAACTGCTCCGCGGTCAGCGGGCGCCGGCCCCAATCGGTCAACTGGGCGCGCTTGTCCAGCTTGACAGCGAAATTCTCTTCTAGCAAGGCCGCCAGGCTCACCCGGGGCAGGCCCAGAATTCGAGCCGCGACCATTGTGTCGAAAATATGAGCAAAGCTGAACCCGAAATCCCGCTTCAGAACCACAACGTCGTTCTCGGCCGCGTGGAATACTTTCTCTATCGACGGATCAGCCAGTAAGTCGTTGAGGCCGGAGATGTCCGGCAGGCGCAGGGGATCGACCAGATAATCGGTGGAAGCAATGCTGACCTGCACCAGACACACTTTGTAAAAATACCGGTATAGGCTATCCGATTCGGTATCCAGCGCCAAGGCCGGTTCCCCTACCAGCGCCTCCAGCATAGCCTAGAACGTCTCGGGCGTGTCCACCAAGATTGGCGGTCGCAAGCCTCGTGTAACTGTATTTGCCGGCGCGCGTCCCTGCGTGGATGATGATGAAGCCATCTAATCTGCTGCGTACCTTTCTAGCACGGCCCGGGTTTCTCCCCCCTGGTAGCCGCTACCCTGATACCCGGTATCTTGATACCCGCTATTATCGCTTTACTTAAACCGGATGTCAAAGAGCAGCGACTGCCGCCGCTTTATCGGTACAATCCTGGCTCAAGGTTTGACAAAGCATCGCACGTACTGTATTCTAAATGACAAAAGTTACAGGCACCAGCCAGCCCTCGTCTGTAGCGTTTCTCGACCGCCTTCTTTGTGCCTTCTCTAACAAGCGTGCCGAGTTTTGACAGGAACGGTGGTTTGGCGCTAGAATCAAACTGGCGGTATGTGGGTGTTCGCAGGCGAACGCCGGCCAAGCCTGCTGAATACTCTCATTGGCTGTGCGCATTTTTCCCCATCCTGTACACGCAATGACCGGTCCTCATTTGGGAAAGCACGTCGCGCAGCTTTTTTTGCAGCCAAAGCAGGCGACTCCCTGACGTCCCGCATCCAGATACGCGCCCAAAGAATCTACGCAGGAGGAGTGCACAGAATCCATGTATCAACTTAACCTAACTCCCCTCGAGTACGACGCCATCTATGGCGTCCTGGTGATCGCGCTCTTGAGCCTCGTGTACGCCTGGCTCCTGCGGCGCGACGTAATGTCCGAGGGAAAGGGAACGCCGGCCATGATTCGCATCTGGACGGCAGTGAAGGAAGGGGCTGACGCTTACCTCTCGCGCCAGGCCCGTACCATCATTCCTTTCATCGGTGTCCTGGTCTTCGCGCTGTTCGCCAGCGTGTGGATCGCCGAACCCAGCCCCGCCGCGCAAAAGATGTTCGGCGACAGCGCCCGGCTCATCATCGCCTTCGGGCGCGCCGGCGCCTTCATCCTCGGCGCCACGTTCTCCCTACTGGTCGGCCAGTTGGGCATGCGGATGGCAGTCCAGGGTAATATCCGGGTCGCCGCTGCATCCATGAACAACTTCGGCGACGCCTTGCGGATCGCCTACCGCTCCGGCACGATCACCGGCATGTTGACCGATGGTCTCGGTCTGCTAGGCGGCACCACTATCTTTATCATCTTTGGCGCTGCGGCGCCCGATGCCCTGCTGGGCTTCGGCTTCGGCGGCACGCTGCTGGCGCTGTTCATGCGCGTCGGCGGCGGCATCTACACCAAGGCTGCCGACGTCGGCGCCGACCTGGTGGGCAAGGTCGAAGAGAACCTGGAAGAGGACGACCCTCGCAACGCCGCCGTCATCGCCGACCTGGTTGGCGACAACGTGGGCGATTGCGCCGGGATGGCCGCCGACATCTTCGAATCTTATGAAGTGACCATCGTCTCGGCGCTGATCCTGGGGCTCGCCCTGATGAGCATCACCGGCGACGTCTACTGGATCGTCTTCCCGTTGCTCGTCCGGGCGATTGGCGTTATCAGCTCCATCATCGGCACGTTCTCCGTGCCGGTCTGGGAGCGCACCGTCGCCAAGGGCAACGCCTGGCATGCGATGGAGATCGCCTACGAGGTTTCTTCCGTCATCACTATCGTGGGCTCGACCGTTGTCGCCTGGCTCTACATTCACGCGACCGATATCGCCAAGCCGGACATGGTTGCCAACTGGTGGAAGCCCGCGGCGATGATCTCGACCGGCGTTATCTTTAACGTCATCGTCAACCGCCTCACCGCTTACTTCACTGCCACCGACAAGACCCCGGTGCAGGAAATTGCCAAGAGCACCCGCTTCGGCCCGGCCACGACTATCCTGAGCGGCCTGGCTGAAGGCTACGAATCCAGCACCTGGGCAGTTCTGACGATCGCAGCCGCCATCATGATCTCGGTTCTGGTCTACGGCGCCCAGGGCATGCAATACATCATCTACGGCGTGGCCCTCATCGGCATCGGCTGGCTGACCCACGCCGGTAACCTGGTCTCCATGGACGCGTTCGGCCCCATTTCCGATAATGCCAACGGCATCGGGGAAATGGCCGGTATGGACGCCAAGGCCCGCAAGATCATGACCGATTTGGACGCAGTGGGCAACACCACCAAGGCTATCACCAAGGGTGTCGCTATCGGCTCCGCCGTTATCGCGGCCGTTGCCCTGTTCGGCGCCTTCATGACCGACATCGGCATCGTGCAGGAAGCGATGGTGAAAGCGTGACAGCTCGCTCAGAAGGATGTCCTCAGCGTCATCAACATTGCTGATCCGCTGGTCTTCATCGGCCTGCTGATCGGCGGCGGCATCCCGCTGCTCTTCGGCTCGATGCTGGTCAAAGCGGTCGCCCGCGCGGCCAACAGCATGGTTGCCGCCGTCCGCGTGCAGTTCGACGTACCGGGCGTGCGCGAGGGCAAGGTTCTGCCCGATTACAAGCAGGCCGTGGGCATCTCCACCGAGGCTGCACAGCGCGAGCTGCTGCCCGTGGGCGTGCTGGTCGTGCTGATCCCGATAATAGTCGGCTTCACGCTCAAGGCTGCGGCCCTGGGCGGCTTCCTGGCCGGCATCATCCTTTCGGGTCAACTGCTGGCGGTCTTCATGTCGAACGCCGGCGGCGCCTGGGACAACGCCAAGAAACTGATCGAGGAAGGCCAGTATGGCGGCAAGCGCTCCGAAGCGCATAAGGCCAGTATCGTCGGCGACACCGTCGGCGACCCGCTGAAAGACACCGCCGGCCCGGCGCTGAACCCCTTGATCAAGGTCATCAACCTGATCAGCCTGATCATCGCCCCCATCGTCGTGACGGCCAAGGGCATTACCTTGCCCCTGGCCATCGTGATGATCGTCCTGCTAGGGGCCGTGGTTTGGGCCATCCTGCAGAGCAAGAAGCCGGCCGATTACGGTATCGCGCTCGATGCTCCGAAGAAGCCCGAGAAGGCCGTCGCGACCAGCGGTCACTGAGTTCATACCTGGACCTGCCGGGCCGCGGAGGCCCGGCAGGTCCAGCAAGGCAAGTCAGAGCGCCGGAGACAACTGATGTCTCCGGCGCTTTTCTATGCGCCGTTTGCCACAAGCCGGTCCCCTCGGGTATACTCAGGCGGCATTTACCAGTCAGCGCGGAGAAAGTTGTGGAACGCACTTTTGTCATGATCAAGCCAGACGGCGTGCAGCGCGGTCTGGTGGGGGAGATTGTCCGTCGCTTTGAGGCGCGCGGCCTGAAGATCGTCGGCATGAAGATGCTGCAGATGAGCAACGATTTCGCCAAAAAGCACTACGAGGTGCACATCGGCAAGCCGTTCTTCGACGGCCTGCTCAAGTACATCACCAGCGGGCCGGTAGTAGCTATGGTGCTTGAGGGCACAGAGGCAGTTGCCGCGGCACGCGCGACCATGGGCGCGACCAACCCGGCCAAAGCCGCGCCGGGCACGATCCGCGCTTACCTGGGCCTGGAGATGGGCCACAACCTGATCCACGGCTCCGATGGGCCGGAGACCGCCCAAACCGAGATCGCCCTATGGTTCAAGCCCGAAGAGCTGCTCAACTACAGCCGGACGATTGACGCCTGGATCTTCGAGTAAGCATCCAGCCAGGAATGGCGACGACCCCCGAGCCGCCGTCCGTAATCGCGCAGTTACTTGACCAGCTGCCAGTGTCCGGAGCTCTTGTAAAGCACCAGGGGGATGCGGACATAGTCAGGGATGAGCAACATGCTGCCGTTCTGGAAATCCTGCAGCGAGCGAGTGTTGCCGATCTCGTCCGATAGTGCTTTGCCCAGCCGGCTGCGCACGTCGGGCTGTGTGCACCACACCTTGCCCAAACCTCGTTTCGGGGTCGGCGGGGCGGTCGACGGCGTACTGGCGTTCGGGCACGAATACTCCGGTTGGCCGTCAACGTAAGTGTCGGTGAACTCTTGCCAGGTATTGTCTACCCCATAGAACGCGTAGACCTGCGTGGTATCCTCGCGCCAGAACATGAATCCATGCTCAAACGGTTCGTATGAGGTCTTCAAGCTGCGTTCCCCGGTCGTCGGGCAGCCAAGCCCTTGCTGCAGCTTTGCCGTCGTGTACGCCAGGCCGAAGTCGCCGCCCACACTGATTGTGCTAGGACAGGCAGTCGGCGACGGCGGCACAGGTGATGGCGTCATGCTGACCGGCACTGCCGATGGCGCCGGCGTCGCGCTGGGAGGCACGGCCGTACTGGTAGGCGGTTGGGCGGTGGCGGTAGGCGATGCCGGAGCATGCGTCGTAGTCGCCTCGGCGACCAGAGGCGCCGGGGTGGTCGGGACGGGCGTCGGCGTCAGCACCACTGTCACGATCACCGTGACGGGCACGCCGGTAGGCGGAGGCGTGAACTGAGGTGCGCAGCCCGCGCCCAAGAAAGCAATCAGTAGCACTGCCAGACCGGCAGCATATCTTTTCATCATATAACCCTCATTGAATTTTAAGCACCACCGGGGCCGCCTTCCATAGCTCTTCCAGGCGGTAGAAGGTGCGCGCCTCGCGTGAGAAGATGTGGACGATCACGGCATTATAGTCGAGGAGAAGCCAGCCCGAAGATGGTTCTCCCTCGGTGGAAAGTGGACGGATCGCGTATTGTCTCTTTAGTTCCTCACCCAGGATTTCTTGGAGTGTCCTGGCCTGCCGGTCCGACTCTGCGGTGCAGATGATAAAGTAGTCCGCTATCGGCGTAATTTCCGTCAGGTCCAACATGACGATTTCGGCCGCCTGCCGCTCTTCCAATTGCCCTACAATCACATGTGCGAGTTCTGAAGGTTCCAGAGCCTGCCTCCTGTTTGTCTACTGACTAGCTGACCGGCAAACACCCGACGTCTCTATTATAGCATGGAGTGTCAAGCTGCGCGGCTTGGGATATCCGGCCCGATGTGGAAACAGAGTTGGAAAAACCTGCGATAAACGCTTGACAAACGAACAGATGTTCGCGTATAATAGCGCCATACGAAGCAGCACAAAGTTTCGATTGCCGTGAGGGGCACGAGCTCTGGTCCAGAGGAGGACTGCAATGACCCTGTCTCCGCGTCAGGAGCGCATCCTGGAATTCATCCGTGAGTATCACGCCGAGCACGATTACCCGCCGACCATCCGTGAGATCGGCAAGGCCGCCGATATCAGCTCCACGTCGGTCGTTAAATATAACCTGGAGCGCCTGCAAGAAAAGGGCTTCATCAACCGCAACAAGGACGTTTCGCGTGGTTTACGGCTGATTGATGGCGGCCCGGCGGGCCCGCCGGATGGT
>Ga0209746_1000616_pt1 | contig 18001 bp, 20 predicted proteins | sample BarGraNGADG00211_3_FD_184496 | JGI IMG/M metagenome (GOLD analysis project Ga0209746, IMG submission 184496) | Arctic peat soil microbial communities from Barrow, Alaska - Barrow Graham LP Ref core NGADG0011-211 (SPAdes) (version 2) | ecosystem: Environmental > Terrestrial > Soil > Wetlands >... | reverse complement strand
CCTGCCAAAGTACCACCCCCGCATCGAAGCACTCGGCGCTCTGGACGAATCTTCCGCCGCGCTGGGTCTCGCCCGCGCCCTGTGCCAGACCCCGCAAACTAAACCAATCCTGATGGATGTACAACGCGACCTGTATGCGTTGATGGCCGAAATCGCCGCCACGCCTGAAAATTCGGAACGCTTCCGGACTCTGGGCCTGCCGCGCATCCAATGGCTGGAATCCCAGGTTGACAACCTCACCGCGACGATCCCCCTCCCGGCGGAATTCATCCTGCCCGGCGACTCGCTTTCCGGCGCAGCTCTGGCTCTCGCGCGGACAATCGTCCGCCGAGCTGAACGGCGAGTGGCTGAACTGCTCGATACCGGTGAAATCCAGAACCCGATTTTGCTACAATATTTGAACCGACTCTCGTCCCTGTGCTTTGCACTGGAACTGCTCGAAAACCAGTCTGCTGCTCACGATACCACCCTGGCGAAGAAATGATTGGAACCCTACTCAACATTGCAACCGTGCTGGTTGGCGGGACACTCGGCCTGCGGTTTGGCTCGCGCCTGCCCGACCGCCTGCATAAGACCGTCATCGCCGGATTGGGGTTGTTCATAATGGCCTATGGTCTGTACAACTTCCTGAAAACACAAAACCCGCTCATTGTACTGGGCAGTCTGATGATTGGCGCGCTACTCGGCGAATGGTGGAAGATTGAGGAGGGTCTGCATAATATCGGGAAATGGCTGGAGTCCCGTTTTACAGGCAAACAAGTTGACGGACCCGAAAGGGATCTCAATGGTTTGACTGAGCCCTCCCCAGGCAGTCGCTTCGCCCCCTCCAGGGACTTCGTACGCGGCTTTCTAACGGCATCGCTCGTCTTCTGCGTTGGCCCGATGACCATTCTCGGGTCCATCCAGGACGGTTTGAACGGTGATTATAGCTTGCTGGCGATAAAGTCGGTCTTGGATGGATTCGCTGCGCTGGTTTTTGCGTCTACGATGGGGGTGGGGGTTTTATTTTCGGTGATTGTCATCCTGTTTTTTCAGGGGGGCATCAGCCTGTTGGCAGCGCAGTTGAGCGCCGTTGTCACTCCGCCAATGATGTCTGAGATGACCGCCGTTGGCGGGTTGCTCCTGCTCGGTATTGCCATCAGCAGCCTGCTGGAAATCAAACCCATTCGGGTGGGGAATTTCCTGCCTTCTCTCGCCATCGCCCCGCTGATTGTGGCGATCCTGGCATTCCTTGGCATTAAATAACGGCTATCCGACCCTGGGTTATTACGGAAAAACTACTTGCCCGCCAGCGCGGCGTCAATGACCGTAGACAGCTGATCAAAAGACTGGATAAGCGTTCCATTGACAAAGATGCTTGGCGTGCCCGTAATACTCAAAGACTGGCCCTGGGATATATCATTCCGGATATCGCTGGCATATCGGTCTTCCTGGAAACACTGATTAAAGGTCGTCATATCAAGATTTAAATTCTGGGCCATGATTACCAGGCGCTCATCAGTAAAAAGGGATGCGTCTTCGGTGACCTGATTGGCAAAAAGTGTATCATGATAATCCCAGAAATATCCTTGTTCTGCAGCACACATGGCAGCGTTGGCCGACCGATAGGATGCATCCGTGCCATCATTCCCATCAACCACAATGAAAGAATGAAAGGTGTAATATATTTTGCCAGTCTCCACGTAGGTCTGAATAATTTGGGTTTCAAAATTCTGCGTATAATACTTACAGTATGAACACCGAAAATCTTCGTACACATCCACTTTGACCGGAGCATTCGGGTCGCCGAGGTGAAGCCCATCCACCTGTGTATTGATTGCCTTCGGGGTAATGGCTATAACCGGGACTTGAGTCGCACTAACCGTAGCCTGAGTTTTCAATACCATCGGTCTGATGAAAGCAAAAGCGATCAGCAGCGCTCCCGCCGCCACCAGCAAAATAACCAGGATGCGGTTGCGGGTTCTCTCCCGCTGACGGCGTTGGCGGATTTCTTGACGTTTACCCATTTTAAATCTCCTTTAGTTCCAGTAGTGGTATTTTGTTAAACGCGCGGCCATCTATCCTGCACGGCACAATGAAATTTAGTAGACTTCCTGCATAAGTACCAATTCCGAATGAAAATAGCTGTGGGACTGGCTTCCACACCCGTCCTTTGGGGGCACGGGAATCGCCTTTACAAAATTTTACGGACTTTAGCAAGACGACTAGTATATAAGTGAAGGTCGGATTAAAAGTCGGAGAATTACTTACCCGCCAGAGCGGTTTCAATGGCTGCGGCTAACTGGTCATATGATGGAACATAACCAGGGGTTACTATTTGCATATTTACAAAGACACTGGGCGTGCCACTTACGCCGGCTGTTTGTCCGGTGAGAAGGTCCTGATTAATAAAGTTGGCATAACGGTCGGACTGGAAGCACGTGTTGAAAGCTGTTAGATCCAGTCCAAGGCTTTCGGCAAAAGCAACCAGGCGCGCGTCTGCAAAGGAACCCTGGTTTTCCCCACTCCAGTTGGCAAAAAGAATTGCGTGATAATCCCAAAAACGGCCTTGTTCCGAGGCGCACATGGCTGCATTGGCCGAGTGGTGGGATTCTCCGGCAGTATTGCCGCCATCTATAAGAGGGTAGAAATGGAAAGTGTAATAAACCTTGCCTGTCTCAATGTAATTAGTAATCACCAGCGGCTCAACAGTTTGAGAATAATTCCTGCAGATCGGACACTGGAAATCTTCCCACACATCAATTTTTACCGGAGCATTCGGGTCGCCGAGGTGCTGTCCATCCACCTTGGCATTGATCACCTTTGGCGTAATCGGTGTAACTGAATTGGCACTGGGGGTCTTGCCGGCTCCATTGCGAACGGTGTTAATCATCGGCAGGATGAACGCAAAACCAATTAGCAGTGCACCCAACGTCACCAGGCCAATCACAAGAATGCGGTTGCGCATTCGTTCACGCTGACGGGATTCGCGGATTTCTTGTCGTTTGCCCATAATATCTCCTTACTATATCGAGTTCCAGGATTTTGCCACAATCGGGGAGGTTTGTCCAGACACAACCCCGTCTTCTCGAAAGAAAACGGGGTTGTTCTAATCCAACTCTCATGCGAGCAAGGTTAGTATTTACCAAGCCAATCCAGCATCACCTTAAAGACTTCCGCCTTCTCCGGCTCGTTGTGGATTTCGTGGAACCCTCCGTCCCATAACTTTAGTGTGACCTTGCTCCCGGCTTTGACTGCAAACTCTTTACTCGCTTCCGATAAATCCAGCCGGTCAGCTGTGCTGTCCATCAGCAGCAGCGGGAGCGTGAATCCGGCAGCATTCTCCAGCGCCCACATACGGCTTGAAATAGCCGGCGCGGTAGATTCTGGGCTCACGCTATGATTTCCCCTACTTCAAAACGGCAATATTTATCGCCTTTGGCAATGCAATGTGTTTCGATGATTTCGTATTCCTGCTCAGTCGCCCAGAAAACCGCCTCGGCTACCGAACCGACATAAAGGTGGCAAATCGGTTGGTCGCTGTGACGGCCCAGGCAAATGGCGCAGGTGGATTCGCAATAAGCAATCTTATCACCTTCATACTACAGCCAGGCATCCACCTGTGGGTTGGTCTTATTCAGGGCATTCACCATCGCGTTCAGGACAAACTTAATGCGCTCTTTTTGCGGCATAAGCGTGAGTGCCACACCTGCCACGCCCATCAGAGCGCCCTGCTCACGTACGCCATACTGAAAGGCTGCCTTACCGATGCGACGCAGCATCCCTTTCCCGGCGCGCCCATAAAAGGCCTCGATGGCCTCATTGAATTTTGCATATTCAACTGATTTGATACCGGGGTTGGTATCGTTGGACGGGAAATTGCCAACAAAACGGTCCAGCCCCACACTGCGTAAAACCACATTCAGTCCGTTCTCGCCCATGTCTTCCTGGGCAGAAACCAGCAACTGTCGCATAAGAGCATTGAGGATGACAGCCTCTTCAGGATTAACCATACTATCTCCTCAGGATGAGACTTGCAGCTGGTATACCGGGTAACGTTCCCCGGTTTCACGGAAGCCCATCCGCTGGTAAAGTGCCAGCGATGTGGCATTATCACTCTGGGTGTTAACCGTCAAATGGGAAATGCCGCGCCGCCCGGCCTGCTGAATCAGGTCCGCGACTAGGGCATATCCTAATCCTTTTCCCTGCACAACTGGCCGGACCGCGAGTCTGGCAAGGTGCACTCCGAGCGGATTGCGGGTACTGAGCTGGTAGCCAATCACCTGACCATTCGTCTCTGCAACAGTTGCCCATAAAGCCTGTGGATAGGCTCGCTCCAACACCGGGAGTCCATTCTGCCAGAGAAGTTCGAACGCCGAAGCATCCACTTCGGCAACAGCAGGCAGGTCAAACGGCATCATCGCCCGCATGGAAATCTCTGGCGGCAGAGCCATCTCGGCTGGAGTTTCACCGTCCCTTTCGAGCATAACGATGGACTGGCGACTGGTGAACCCCTTGGATAGAAGTAAGTCGTGAAGCCAATCCTTCAAAACAATGGCAGCGGTGACGAATTGGCCTTTTTGAACCAGATCAGCATGTACTCTGTCCCAGAGGATCTGCCAGGATTCCTGAACAGGAATCTTGCCGGAATTTACGAAAAGCCGCACCCAGGCTACAGACGGCGGGTCTGGCGGGCATCCCAGAGCGGCGACAACCTGTCCCTGGCTTTCGAGCACGAAGAAAGGCGGTGAGCCGATCCAATCGAGCGGACTGCGCCAATCCAGATGGCTGTGAACATGTGGACTGAAATGGATCAGATTGGCAATCTGGTGCTGGTCGGTCAGAACAGCCGGGCGCACCTGGAGATCCACGCCAACAATCATAGCCGGAAGAACAGGAGCTTCTTCATGAAGCGCTGCTTTGGGGTCGGATTCTTGACAGCCGCCAGCCCGGACTGTAAAGCGATGATGGCATCAAAAAATTTGAAACGGCGTAAATAAAGAACGGAGAGCTTTTGCATCACTTCGAGGCGTAAATCTTCTTCACCTGCTTTTTCGAGGGCGTCACTGGCTCTGGTGAAAAAGTCAATTGCTTCCTTGAAGCGCTTGAGAGCTTCCAATGCCGAGCCCTGATTAGCCAGTGCCATTCCCAGACGGCGAGTATCACCGGCTTCAGCGAAAACCGCATCTGTGCCCTGGGCGACTTCCAAAGCAGACTGGGCCTGATTATCGCGCAGCAGCGCCACAGACTGATTGTTCTTCATCTCGGCGGACATGGGCGCATCACCGATGTCCGAATAAGCAGACGCGGCTTCAGCAAAGGCCTGTACCGCGGCTGGATAATCACCAGCTTGATAAGTACATTTGGCCTGGTCTGCAATCTCCTGAGGGGAAAGTTTGTTCACCATATCAGAATGTGATATCCAGTATATCTTCGGCCACTGAGCGCAGTTTATCAGTAGACATGCCGCTCAATTTCATCGCCAGTTCCAGGTATGGGCGGTTAACCGGCTTGCAGACGAAATTCTGCAATTCAGGCGGGAGCTGCAAAAAATCCTGGATGACTTTTTGCTGGACCATCCACAAACCGATGTGACCGGTCTGGTCAAAGAGCATTTCAATCTGGCCGCCCAGCAAGGCGGTCAAACCTTCCAATTCAGGTAAAGGGATGGGACGTTCGCCCAACTCATAGGCCTTGAGGCGCGCTGTCGGGATGCCCGATAGCTCCGAGAGGGCGCGTGGTGAAATACTGGCCTTCTCACGCTCCTGACGTAGGAGCGCCCCAATCAGGCGTTGGCGGATGCCAACAAACCCAGGCAGGTTCAGGGTCTCGGTGGGCGACGCATCGTCTGATGTGGCGTCCTTGCTCCAGAACCGGCGCAGGGGCAGGTTCAGGGCATAGGACAGCACTTCCAATTCCGGCAGCGAAGGTGATCTGCGGCCTCCCTCCCAGGCACGGAATATACCTGCCGTCACTCCGATTGTGCGCGCACATTCCGGGATGGTCCTACGCGCCGTCAGACGCGCATCACGGATCAAAACACCTAATTTTCTTGAACGAAGGTTAACCTGGGCTTGAATGGTCATGAGGTTTCCTCACAAAATTACAGAATTGGCAGAATCATTATAGCAGAAAGCCACGCAACAGTTAACGCCGCTGGCGGGCTAGCAGGATATCGGTGGCCGTGGCGCCAAAAATCTCTGCACCGAGTTTGAAACCAGCCGCTTCCAAGCGCGGACCAAATAATGGACGGATGCCTGTCGGCTTTACCTGGCCGAGAATTTTACCTTCTACATCCACGCCGATCTGGTTGAATTTAAAAATGTCGCTCAAGACAACCACATCACCTTCCATACCAGCAACTTCGGTAATGGCAGTAATTTTGCGCGTACCGTCTCGCAAGCGTGACATCTGGGCAATGACATCCACCGCCGAGGAAATTTGCTGACGGACAATTTTTAGTGGCAGATCCATCCCAGCCATCAGCACCAGCGTTTCAAGACGCGAAAGCGCGTCGCGTGGTGAATTGGCATGAATGGTTGTCAGTGAACCGTCATGACCGGTGTTCATGGCCTGGAGCATGTCCAGGGCTTCACCGCCGCGGCATTCGCCAATGACAATACGATCGGGTCGCATGCGCAGAGAGTTGCGTACCAATTCACGGACGCTCACCACACCATGCCCCTCCACATTGGCCAATTTGGTTTCCAGGCGAACAAGATGATCCTGCTGAAGCTGTAATTCGGCTGCATCTTCAATAGTGACGATTCGTTCCTATTCCGGGATAAAACCAGACAGCACATTCAGGAACGTTGTCTTGCCAGATCCGGTGCCGCCGGAAATAATGATGTTCAGACGACCGAGGACGCAGGCACGCAGGAAATCAGCCATCCCTTGCGTTAGCGAGTTGAATTCGATCAATTGCGCGATTGTTAATTTTTCTTTTCGGAATTTTCGGATGGTGAGGGAAGCGCCATCAACGGCACAGGGGGGGACGATAGCATTGACGCGCGAACCATCCGGAAGGCGGGCATCCACCATGGGACTATCGGAGTCAATGTGGCGCCCCAACGGTGAAACAATCCGGTCAATAATTTTCAGGATGTGAAGATTGTTCTCAAAGACAATATTCGTCTTCTCCAGGAGCCCTTTCTTTTCAACATAAACTTTTTTGGGTCCGTTGACCATGATCTCGGTGATATCCGGGTCATCGAGCAGCGGTTGGAGCGGGCCATAACCGGTGATTTCATCAAGAATATCCCGGAGAAGGCGATTCCGGATCGAACCAGAAAGGGTTAATTTCGTCCGTGCCAAAGCTTCTTCCAAGCGATCTTGGAGAGCCTGCTTGCGCATTTCCGGCGGGAGGTCATCCGCGCCGAGGTCTTGCGAGACTGTCGCGATGAGATACTCGCGCAACTTTGTATAATCCGGAGCAGATGCACCAGCAGGAGCATTCACACCTGATGCAATCATTTGGCGCTTCCCTTCGAAGGATCTGCAATCTCGCTATCAGGCATTACCCAAATAATCTCGTCACGCTGCACTGCCAGAAAGTTGGCCTGATACAGAACCTGGCCGTCTGGCAAACAGATGACAGCATCGGTGATGGCGATAAACTTTTCCGGAAGGTCCAATTCATCTTTGAGACGCCGGTCTTGACAGACATGAATATTCCCATGGATTCGGTGAGTGACCGTCTGGATCATGACAGGAATAGGGATCTTAGAAATAATATCTGTAAAGAATTTACCGTTATCGTCAAATTCAATTGTCATCAGATCCTCCGGATAATTGTCATCGATTTCGTTGTTTGTCCACCTCTATCACTAGCCGTGCGACCGTTGGCCCAATTCGGCAATTTGTATCGCAGCCTGCTTCAGGGTGAACGCAGACGAGTCATTTGGAAATTTGGCGATGACAGGTTCATGGCGATTATTGGCAATCGTAAAATTACCGCTCATATACGGCATGGTAAACCGGATTTGCAAGCCGGTCATCTGCTCGAGTTCGGTCTTCGACAAACCTTCCAAGCCAACCGCCCGGTTCTGAAGAGGATACAAACGCCTCGGATCTATGCCCTGATTCTTTAAATACTCCCAAACCGTCTGGGTCAGGATGGCAGTGGACAGGTCTGTGCCAACGATCAGAACAACCACATCCGCTCTCTGGATGATCGGCAGGCTGATACGCGATAGGGCACGACCCATATCCACAAGGATGTAATCATGGGATTCCATGATCGAGTTTAAAATCCCATCAAGGCGGTTCACAGCCAGCTGGTTTGCTGACTCCGGGTCCGGTGAACCAGCCAACAGATGGAAATACCAGTTTGGCACACGCGGGAGATTATCCTTGAAAAAGGCAGCGGTAGTCTGGGCTGGGTCCTGCATCGCCGCTGTAACCAGGTTCAGGCGGTCGTGATAACCGACGATAGAGGCAATCGAACCGATCGGCAGTACCAGGTCCATCACTGCAACGCGGGTTTCGATTTTTTCGCTGCCCAGGCACATGGCGATATTGGCGCACAAGGAAGATGTCCCTGTTCCGCCTTTTGCGCTCAAGAAGGCTATGAGAATACCGTGTTTCTTGGGGGCCGTTGATTCTCCCTTCAATAACCGCGGGATTAGTTCCAGAAGACGCGGCAGAGCCTGGCTGGATTTGGCCATGTATTCATTACAACCAGCCGAAAGAAGGGCGTTCATATCCTGCGAATCTTGCTGGCTGCTGAGCGCCACGCACGGGACCTTGGACGTGCGGCGATCCTGGCGGAGACGGTTTACCAGCTCCGGACCGGGCAGATCGGGCAGCACTGGGTCCAGGATGATGATATCCGGCTGGTCTTTCCAGGCTGATATCAGGCCTTCACGTCCCAGAGACGCCGTCAGCACAGTATAGCCGCTCTTTTGCAACACAACTGTCAGATAGTTGCGGCTGGCTGTATCCCCGTCAATTACCAAGACTGAAATCGGTTTTGTATCCATCAGCACCTTTTGAAAATCACTCTTCAATTGGAGTCATCAGGTACCCAAGCCCGGAGCGGGTGGCAATATGTTTCGGCATATGTGGATCATCTTCCACTTTCTGGCGCAAGCGGGCAATGGTAACCCACAGGATTTCCTTATCGTCACGATATTCCGGCCCCCACACGCCGGTAAGCAGTTCCTCGGAAGAGAGGACTTTGCCAATATTATGTGTAAATTGCAACAAGAGACGGTATTCTGTCGCTGAAAGATAGACCGGCTGTTCTCCCAGCCAGACCTCGGCGCGGGCAAAATCAATGCGCAGATTTCCGTGAGTGAAAAAGCGATCCTGCCCGGTCTCGGTGACTTGAGCACGACGCAGCACAGCCCGTACTCGGGCAAGCAATTCCATCGCTGAGAATGGTTTGATCAGATAATCATCGGCGCCCACGTCCAGGCCTAGGACCCGATCGTGCTCTTCGCCTTTTGCAGTCAGCATAATAATGGGCACATTGGAGAATTGGCGGATGCGCTGGCAAACCGCAAAACCATCCATGCGGGGAAGCATTACATCCAGCAGGATCAAATCCACCGGGTTGGCCGAAAAAGATTCGAGCGCTTCCTCGCCATCTTTGGCGGTAAACACCTCGTACTCTTTGGTTAGAAGATTGGCTTCGAGCAAACGGAGATAGCGAGGTTCGTCGTCAACAATCAGAATGCGTGTGGACATGGCTTATGCCTCTTTTACAGCTTTCTCCGGACGAACGGGAAGTTCGATACGAAACGCAGTCCCTTTGCCGGGTGAAGTCTTGACCGAAATTCGGCCATGATGAGCTTGAACAATCTGTTTGCAGATGAATAATCCCAGCCCCGTCCCGCTCTTGCTGAATTGACCAGGCACACTATAGAACCGTTCGAAGAGGAATGGGATGTGCTCAGGCGGAATACCCGGTCCTGGGTCTGCAAAGGTAACTATCTGCCAGTTTTCTTTCCCGTGGAGCGAGATGGTTATTTTCGTGCCAGGGGCATACTTGATAGCATTATCAAACAGGTTGTCAAAAACCTGGGTCAGGCGGACGGTATCTGCCTGGATGGGCGGGACAGTTGGCAGGTCTAGGATAACTTCCAGACCTTCGTGCCGCCCATGGACGCGCAGGGTCACGTCCCGCAGAAGCGAGTCCAAGCGAACAGGCTGGAAGTCCATGCTCATATTTCCACTCTGCAGACGGGCAGAGTCAAGCATACGGTCAATCAAGGTGAGCAGGTGGTCGGATTCTTCGTCTATGATGACCAGAAATTCCTGCTGTGTAGCGGTGTCCCAGGTGGTGTCAGAGCGCAGGAGAGATGTGGTGTATCCTTTAATGAAGCCGAGCGGGGAATGCAACTCATGAGAAATCGTGGCAATAAAATCGTCCTGGAGTTGAGCACGGTGACGGGCATGTTCCAACTGGGTCAGGCTTTCCTGAAGAATATTCTGTTCGAGCGCCCGTGCCGTCTCGACAGCAGCCAGGGTTGCCAGCGGCATTTCCTCATTTGAAAATTCTGGCCCTCCGAAGCGGACAAAGACCAGCGCGCCGCGCCGGTCCGGAAAAATCAGCGGCAGGCCAAGGAAGTGAGGCATGGCAATCCGGTCAGAAGAGGTTTGGTCCGCTGGAATAGATTCGGTGGCTTTGCCCGTGCTGATGACTTGGTTGGCAATCTCATTACCCCAGGAGGATTCGGCCTCTTTACTGCGTCCACGCCCGGCTGCACGCGCATAGACTACTTCCGGTGTGCTGCCGCTTCCTTCAACGAGGTAGATTACCAGATTGTCAAAAACGAATTTCCTGCGGAATAAGAGAAACAATGCATCCAGGGATTTTTTCCAATTCTCCCTGACGATGGAACTGCTCAAGTTAGTGAAGGTTTCAAGCGTTTCGCTGTCCATTGTCCTCCAGCCAAATCAAGAACCTTTGTTGACCGCAAGCAGCGGAAAACGGAACCTGGTACCTTTTCCATCTTCTGATTGCACTTCGATCACCGAACCATGTGCACTAATAATCTCGCGCACCAGAGCCAGCCCCAGACCAGTACCGCTGTAATGCCGCGTGGAGGAAGAATCCAATTGGTGGAAAGCTTCAAAAATCTCGTTCAGCCGGCTGACTGGAATGCCAATGCCAGTATCAGAGACCGACACCATGATCAGCGTATCCGATTCCGGCTGGATGGACAGGGTTACTTCACCGCCAGAGGGCGTGAATTTGATGGCGTTATCAATCAACTGGAGAATTACCCAGGAGATTTTCTCTTCATCCGCCTGGACGTAAGGAATATCAGGTTGTACGTTAAAGTGCAGAGCCACATTTCGATCAACCGCTTTGGTGCGTGAATAACTGAAGATTTCCCCCGCCACTTTATTCAGATTGACGGGCGCCAGGCGCAGGGTCATCTCGCCACGTGCCGCCAGCGAAAAGAGGATGAGATTGTCAATCAGGCTTTCCAACCGTCCGGCCGCGCGCTGGCTGATCTGCAAGGCGTTTTTCTGTTCAGCATTCAGCGAACCAAGCGATTCGGTCGTCAGTAACTCCAGGTATCCCTTGACGTGCGTCAGCGGTGTGCGTAACTCATGCGAAACATTGGCAACGAAATTGGCCTTCATCTGGCTCAACTCGGAGAGCTTGCGCAGCGCCTCCTGCAATTCCGCGGTCCGTTCTGCAACGCGGTGCTCCAGCAAGCGATTGGCATCCTCGAGCGCATTCCGCAGTTGGATGATCTGCTCGGTCACGGCATTGTCAATTTGCTGGCGTGTAAGGAGGTCGAGGTCCACCAGTGCCTGTCCCAGCAGGCAAGGTTCCCCGGCCCGTTTTTTCTCATTCTGGTATGCCAGGGCTTTCTGCAAATCCGTCTCGGTAATTAAACCTCCCTGAACAAGATATTCGCCCAGGCGGGGGACAAGGACTTCGGGGGTCAGAGGGGATATCATCCGTTGCTCCTCACGACTGCCAGACCCAATCACCGCCGACCATTGTTGCTGTCGGTTGGATACTATACAAATCAACAGGGTCGCAGGTGAACGGGTCCGTCTCGACGACAGTCAAATCAGCAAGAAAGCCAGCAGACAACTGTCCGAGGCGGTTCTCCATTCCGGCCGCGAAAGCCGGTCCAAGCGTAAATCCTTCGAGCGCTTCGCGGACGGTCAACCGCTGCTCCGGGAACCAGCCCTCCGGCCCCGGAGAGCCGTCCGCGCGGCGTCTGGTAACGGCGGCGTGCAAACCCCGGAACGGGTTCGGGCTTTCAACTGGCGCATCCGACCCAAAAGCCAGCCGCGCCCCGTGCTGCGCCTGAGTCCGCCAGGCATACGAGAACGCCGCCCGTCCACCCAGGAGACGGTTCGCCACCAGCATATCAGACGGAGCATGGATCGGCTGCATCGAGGCAATAACATCCAACTCCGCCAGGCGTCCAGTATCATCAGGGTGAATCGTCTGCACGTGTTCGATGCGATGACGCAAAGCCGGTAGTCCGCGCTCACGCTCGTAAGTGCGCAACCGGGCGAACCCTTCCAGTACTTCATGGACAGCCCGGTCGCCGATGGCATGGACGGCCAAGCTGAGGCCGCTTTTGGCTGCCAGACAGCCCTGCTCGAAAAGTTGTTCATTATCCAATATTAGAATACCACGATTTTGTGGCTCGTCAACATATGATTCGAACATTGCCCCGGTATGCGGGCCAAGTGCACCATCAGCAAAGAATTTGACCGAACCAATGCGCAGGAAATCGTCCCCGAACCCGCTGCGCAAGCCAAGAGCCACCGCTTGCGGGAGCAGCTCAAGCGGGATGGACTTTACTACGCGGAATTGCAGATCGCCACGCTCACGGAGGAGCTGCAAAGCCTGGAAACAGGTACGCTTATCGAAATCGTGGACCCCGGTCAACCCCATGCGCCACAGGCGAGCAATAATCTGCCGGAAGTTTATTACCAGCGCTTCGGGAGTCGGTTCCGGGATGACCGCCTCAACCAATTTCACCGCCTCTTCGAACAGGATACCTGTCGGGACTCCGCGTGCATCCAGCTGAATACGGCCATTGACCGGGTCCGGGGTGGAGGGATTGATCCTCGCCAGCTTCAGCGCAGTGCTGTTGGCCCACGCGACATGCAGGGATTTGGCTGTCAGGTAGGCCGGGTTCTCCGGTGCGACCGCATCCAGGTCCGCGGCAGCAGGCCACTCACCACCCCAGGTATTCTGGTTCCAGCCATGTCCGCGCACCCATTCCCCGCGCAGCGCCTGGCGGAGGCGCTCTGCCACCCGGCAAAGGATTTCCTCTCTGGTCTCCACCTCGCAATCCACAAACTGCAGGCTGAGGGCATACTCCTGGAGGTGGATGTGTGCATCGGTCAAGCCGGGCAGAATGACCCGCCCGCCCATATCTTCGCGCTCAGCATGTTCGCATTCAACCAGGAGTTCATCGCCGCCCACGGCAAGAATATATCCGGCGTCAATGGCAATGGCCGAGGCGATGGGATGAGCCGCGTCGAGAGTATGGATGCGAGCGTTGTGGAGAAGTCTCATATCAATCTCTTAGAGACACGTTAAGTGTGTACCTTCCAATCATCCATTCAACAGCCGCCCCGTCAGGGCGTCCAGTTCCTCGTTTGAATAATAATGAATGGTCAGTGTCCCGCCCTTCCTTCCGGAACGCAGCGTGACCTTTGTCCCCAGACTGGAGCGCAGACGGTCCTCCAGTTCGGTAACATCCGGCGAAACGGCCGGTTTTGGCTTGCGGACCGGTCTTTCCCCGGAGAGTTTGCGCACCAATTCTTCGGTCTGGCGGACGTTGAGTTCCTGCGCCAGAACAGTTCGCAGAGCCGCTGTCTGGGCATCCGGCGTGGAAAGGGCCAGCAAGGCGCGCGCATGTCCCTCTGAAATGCGCTTCTCGATCAGAGCATTCTTGACCGAGTCAGGCAGCCTGAGCAGGCGCAAGGTATTCGTCACCGCCACGCGGCTCTTGCCAACGCGGGCGGCGATTCCTTCATGGGAAAGATCAAAATCCTCGGCCAACTGGCGGTAAGCCTCGGCCTCTTCGAGTGCAGAGAGATCAGAGCGTTGGACGTTTTCGATGATTGCCAGTTCCAGCCGCTGTTGGTCGGTGGCCTGGCGAACAAGCACCGGTACCGAGGCCAGACCTGCCAAACGGGCCGCCTGGAGGCGGCGTTCCCCGGCAATCAGGATGTATTGCCCCGTCGACTCGCCCAGCGTTACGATCAGTGGCTGGAGCACGCCGTGTTCACTCACCGAAGCGGTCAGTTCTTCTAACTCTTCAGGATGCATCATATTGCGCGGCTGGCGCGGGTTCGGTAAAACCATCTCCACCGCAACCAGCATAACGCCGTTTTCCATCTGAAAATTATCCCCACCGGGGATCAACGCTCCCAATCCACGACCGAGTCCAGATTTTTGTGGCATAAGCTCCTCCTATTCCGCACTTTCTTTAACGGCAACGCCATCACCTGAGAGCAGTTCGCGCGCCAGGGATTCATAAGACTTGGCCGCATTCGAATCCGGGGCATAGGCCGAGATTGGCAGTCCGTACGAAGGGGCTTCTGCCAGTCGGACACTGCGCGGGATGATGGTTTCGAAAACCTGCTCGCTGAAATACTTTTGTACTTCGGCTACCACGTCGCTGGAAAGGTGGGTGCGGCCATCGAACATCGTCAGGATGACACCACGCACCTTGAGCGCAGGGTAAAGCGCCGAACGGACACGCTGAAGGGTACGGGTCAGTTCGCCCAACCCTTCCAGCGCCAGGTATTCGCACTGCACTGGGATGAGTACGCCATCCTGCGCGGCCACCAATCCATTGATAGTCAACATGCCGAGTGAGGGCGGGCAGTCAATCAAAATGTAATCATATCGGTCAACCAGAGGAGCAATCACTTGGCGCAGTTTGACTTCCCGCCCGAGTTCGTTGACCAGTTCAACCTCCGCCCCGGCCAAAGACGGCGAGGACGGCAAAATAGCCAGTTTCAGGCGCGGGTTCTGCAGCACCAGCGCCGGAGCGGGTGCCCCGCCCATCAGCGCCTCATAAGTCCCACCTTTGACGGTGTGCTTGTCCACGCCGAGCGAGGAGGTGGCATTGGCCTGTGGGTCAATATCCACGATCAAGACGCGTTGACCGAATTGCACAAGGTAGGCACCGAGATTGATGGCAGTGGTTGTCTTCCCCACCCCACCTTTTTGATTCACCAGCGTGTAAACGCGTCCCACTACAAAACCTCCACCAGGCAGGTTTGGATTTCTTCCTGCGTTGGGATGCCATCCAGGCCAAACCGCCTCACTGAGAAGGATGCCAGGTGGGTGGCAAACCGAGCCGCTGCCCACGGGTCACGGGTCACATACAGCCGCCAAAAAAAGGCAGCTGCAAAAATATCACCCGCACCAGTGGCATCCACTTCTTCCAGAGACGTTGCACGAAAACGGCGTAGATCGCCGTTCCAGTAAAGCCGCGCGCCCGCCGGACCCTCAGTCACGGCCAGCACCTTGCAGGCGGTTGCCATCGCTTCGATGCAATCCTCGTCCCCGCCGACATCCTCGATACTGAGCACAGCTGCGCCAGCCCTGGCTAACATCTCGTGGGCTTCAGGCCAGTCACCGGGTTCCACACGTCCGGCACTGTCCCACTTCCGCAGCCAGCCCTGGGGAGTCAGCCCCACCAAGGAAGACGAAAATTTCCCATCCACCAGCGATTTGGCTTCTCCGGCTATCGGTCCTACGTGGATAATCGGCGCACGCCGCCAGGCTTCGGGAACATTATCGAACGACAAGTCCGGCGCGATGTGATGGATATGCTGGATGCGTCCCGCGGGCGTGTACTTGTTCTCAAAGGTTGTACTACGCTGGGCGGGAACACTCTGGACCTTGATCCCGTCCAGCACGTCGAGGGGCACTTCCCCACCCCAAGCAGTAACCACACCCACGCGCAGACCCAGGGCACGGCCCGTCAATGCAGCATAAGCCGCCGTCCCGCCCAGGCGCGGACCATCGGGTGTAATGTCGCAAGAGAGATGACCGATGACGAGATAATCCACAGGCTCAAGTGGGACAAGCGAAGGCATAAACACATTATACCTGAGGAGGAATAAAGGGAAGCCCCTCTCCCCAGGGCAATTGCATCGAATTGTTCTAGTTGAGTAATTTGAAAAGGAAGTCTATCTTCCAAGCGGCTTGATGTTGTTTCTCACGTATGTCGCTTTGAGCAGTTTCCCACTGTTTGAGTAAATTGAGAGCAATGTAGCAAAGGATAACAAAGTTTTCAGGACCTTGATCTTAGCGGATGCGACTATGTCTCCTTTCATGGCAACTTCCAATCTCCATGATAAACACTCCCCAGAAGGTGTCATGCAATGGAATACCCTTGGGCATTTCTAAATAGGTTTTTAGCCAGATAATCTTGCTGTTCCCAATATTCTCAATATCCGCCCAACCATCCGCACCACAGACAACATCTCAGATGGCTATGCCGATAATATCTTTTTTTAACTCTTTTGTCCGTTCCTTGCTCGGGTCGCTTACTTTGCAAAAGTGCCCTTAAATCGCTCCTAATGGTTCCTTATATCTGGCCAGCTCCTCCGAGATAGATAGTTTTACCCCAAATTAGATGCAATTGCATTGGTTTTTATTTCGGATGGATTGACCCCTGAAAGTCGTACGTTTATGATCTTTTTTAACAAATCAAACCAGAAGGATGCACCCGGGCTGGCTGCGACCCCGGAAATTAGAATCCAAGCAAGTTTTATAAGCCAGCCAGTCAGGTCGGTTACTTGGGGGGAGTTAATGATTGGATAACATTCACCTGAAATCAAAATGCCATAGATTTCGTTTTCTTGTAGGGGTAAAAGCTTGCAAGTAACGGGCAAGTTCGTTGCCTGTTCACTTGTTGGAGAAATAGGCGATCCAATCCAGCCTACCGGAAGATTGATTTCTGAAAATTGTTGTTGTATAGCAAATAATTGTCCAAACCCAATAGATGTTGTGTTTTCTTGTGTAAGAATGTTTTCAATCTTACTCAGGATTGCGATGCGCAAATCGGGTTCTCTCCACAAACGGTTGATGAGGTTTATTGAGTCAACATTGACAATGCTTGCCAATAGAATCCCCACAAGCAGGGTTGAAATGAGGCAACGGCGTTTGTACCAACCGGTTAAACGATTCATGGCATTATTGAACCATTCTTCAATGTTTTTGCGAACCAATTCTAATTCGTTTTCTTTTTGCGAGATTGATTGCGGCATACTATTCAAAATGGCATACAAAGTCTGTTTTAACTGGGGGTGGGTGATGCTGAGCGCAGTGACGCCGGTTCGGATTCTGGTTATTGTCTCATCTTCGGAAACATCTGCCTTGAAGGATAATTTGACCAGTGCGTCGTTAATCTGTTGCTTCTGGACTCTAATAGTATCAAACAAGGAATCCACAGACCCTTGAAACCGGGGAATATCCTTCCCCATTGTTAAGAGATCGTTTTTTACGGTATCCAGGATCTCAGTGCAAGCCTCTTCCCCCGTTTCAGATACCAATGCTTTGCGTATCATACCCAGCATCAGACTTAAGCGCCAGCGCGCATCGATGCGTTTCTTCTTCGGCAGACTCTGGGCTTCGCTGTATAATTTATAGAGTTGCTGTTGGATGAGTGACGCTTCTGTTCCAGTTGCCGAGAGGATATCAATCATCGCTTGGGAAAATTGGCCGGCAGGTATATACGAAGGTTTGTTATCATTATTTTTACCAGTATATAGGCTGCGGATCAATGGGTGGTTATAGAATTGATCTACGAGCGTGAAGTCTGTCAGCATTCTCCCAAGCGTTTTTTCCAGCATTCGAGACCGCCATTTTAACCTGGCAGCTATCCATTCCTGAATTTGCATGGATGAGAGGCTTAGAAAAGACCAGGTAAGAAAAAGACCGAGTAAAACATTGAGCAGTATAGTAATAGACATGTTGTTCACCTCGCCAAGGAATGGTTCAATATAGGTAGGAGTCGGTTATGCGTACCTTCCAACTCAGATGAAAAGTAATTTTCATTGG